>Ga0302319_10027115_pt1 | contig 10054 bp, 5 predicted proteins | sample Bog_T0_2_FD_203319 | JGI IMG/M metagenome (GOLD analysis project Ga0302319, IMG submission 203319) | Peat permafrost microbial communities from Stordalen Mire near Abisko, Sweden - Bog_T0_2 | ecosystem: Environmental > Terrestrial > Soil > Wetlands > Peat | place: Sweden: Abisko, Stordalen Mire...
GGTCCAACGAAACCTTATGGACGCCACCCTCCTGCATAGCCATGCGGCAGGCATTAATCGCTTTCACCGCGCCAATGGCATTGCGTTCGATACAAGGAATCTGCACCAAACCGCCAATCGGGTCGCACGTCATACCCAAGTGATGTTCCATGCCAATCTCGGCCGCATGTTCGATCTCATCATTCGAAGCATTTAATGCCCCCGCTAGACCCCCCGCCGCCATCGAACAGGCGACACCCACTTCACCCTGGCACCCTACCTCCGCACCCGATATCGATGCGTTCTCCTTATAAAGGATGCCAATCGCACCCGCCGTGAGCAGATAGCGCAGTAATCCTTCATCGCTCGCCCCCGCAATAAACTGGCGGTAGTAGCGCCCCACGGCCGGCACTAATCCCGCGGCGCCGTTGGTCGGAGCTGTCACCACACGTCCGCCTGCTGCGTTCTCTTCATTCACCGCCATGGCAAACGCGTTTACCCAATCCATCGCCACCAACGGATCGCTGTCGCTGCCTGCTCGCGCCTGTATCCGGGCTAGCACTCGCGGGGCGCGCCGCCGCACTTTCAAGCCACCCGGCAAAATACCCTCAGTGGCCAAGCCGCGTTCGATGCAAGCATTCATGACATCCCAGATGCCGGCTAACTTTTCCCGCACGTCGCGCTCTGGGCGCAACGCACACTCATTTTCTAGAATGATGCGCCACACTGGCAATCCACTCCGCTGTCCGAGCGCCAGCAGTTCGGCCGCGTTTGAAAACGGATTGGGTACGGGCAGTGCGTCGGCCTTGTCCGCGTCTACCGCAGACTCGTTTTCGCGCACAATAAATCCACCGCCTATCGAGTAAAACACCGCGCTTTGCAGAACAGCCCGCGCTTGATCGAACGCCGTGAAGCGCATCCCGTTCGGGTGACCGGGTAAGACCTCATCATTAAGAAAGAGCAGATCTTGCGTTTCCATAAAGCGCATGCGTTGCTTCCCTAAAACCGCAATCGCTTCGTCCGCGCGTATCTGCAAAACAATGAGTTCAATGGCGTGCGGATCCACTGTCTCTGGCTTCTCGCCCGCCAACCCCAATAATATCGCCCGGTCAGTGGCATGCCCCAGCCCAGTGAGTGCGAGTGATCCGAATAACTCCGTTTTGATGCGGACGGTTGTTTCGAGGAGGCCCTCCCGCTCTAAATCGCCGGCAAATTGGCGCGCTGCCCGCATGGGCCCGACGGTGTGCGAACTTGATGGTCCAATGCCAATCTTAAACAGATCGAAGACACTCGTCCTCATACCTGCCAGCTTAAAATCACTTTGCCCGAATTCCCCGACCGCATGGCGGCGAATCCCTGTTCGAATTCGCTGTACGGAAACCGATGCGTAATCACCGGCGTAATGTCCAGGCCCGATTCCAGCATCACCGTCATCTGGTACCACGTCTCGTACATTTCGCGACCGTAGATTCCCTTGATGGTCAGCATGTTGAAAATTACCTGCCGCCAGTCAATGGCCATCTCCTTGGCGGGAATCCCGAGCATCGCAATCTTTGCTCCGTGGCTCATATTGCCCAACATTTCCCGAAACGCCACCGGACTGCCCGACATCTCCAAACCGATATCGAAGCCTTCTCGCATCCCCAGTTGCTTCTGCGCTTCCGCCACAGGTGTCTGGCGTGGATCAACGGCCAGCGTAGCGCCCATCTTGCGCGCCAAGTCCAGCCGGTAGGGATTCAAGTCTGTCACCAGTACGAAGCGCGCGCCCGCATGCTTCACCACCGGAATGGCCATCAAGCCAATCGGCCCCGCTCCCGCTATCAAGACATCTTCGCCTAAAACAGGAAACGATAGTGCGGTGTGAACGGCATTGCCAAAGGGATCAAAAATCGCCGCGATCTCGCGATTAACGCTGGGTTCGTGCCGCCAGATGTTACTCATCGGCAGCGCAATGTATTCAGCAAACGCGCCGGGGCGGTTTACCCCCACGCCCTGCGTATGCGCACATAAATGCCGCCGCCCCGCCAAACAGTTGCGGCAACGTCCGCAGACCACGTGCCCCTCGCCACTCACCACTTCGCCAGCGTGGAAGTCGTTGACGTTGGAGCCTACCTGCACAATCTCACCGACGAACTCGTGCCCAATCGCCATAGGTACCGGAATGGTAGCGCGCGCCCACTCGTCCCACTCATAGATATGCAGATCGGTTCCGCAAATTCCCGTGTGCGTCACCCGAATCAGTACGTCATTAATACCAATCGTCGGTTCCGGCACATCCATCAAGGTTAGTCCAGGAGCGCTTTGCGCTTTCACAAGAGCTTTCACACTCGTATGGTAGAACGCCCCTTTTCAAAAACACCCTGGGTAACAGAGAAAAAGCCCGGATTGCTCCGGGCTTTTTTGTAACGAACAGTTATGCGATCAAACTACCAGCAGCGAACCGTACGCTGGCCGTTGATGCTGCAAATCTGCGTGTTGTGGTTGCAATTGTTGGCGTGGCAAGTCGGATCGGTGCAACCGACGTGCGTACACAAATTGTGGTTACCCTTTTTGCACTGGTCGCAAGTGCAAGCGCAAACCGGAGCCGTGCACTTGTGAGACGCTGTGCAGTCGCCGTGTTCACCGGCTTGGCACTTCGCGCAGGTGCAGGAGCAATGAACCGGGTTTTGGCATTGGTGGCCGCCCGGGTTGTTGCAGGTCGGCTGCGTTGCGCCGCAAAGTTTCACGCTCAGGCAAGCCTTGGCATGAACCACTGTCGCGCAACCGCAAACTTGAGCAGTCAAATAAGCCGTGCTGTTGACGATGGCGCCGTATACGCACGGTGTGTAGGTGGCCGAACGGGCAGATCCACATTTCCCGCTATACCCAGTCTCCGTGGCAGCCAGGTAATCTTTCTGCACAACCGCCGAACCGAAGTTCGACAAACCCGTCATACCGAAGATACCCGAATTTACAACCACTTTGTAAGCGGAGTTTGTTTCCCAGTTGGCAGCGCCAGCCTTGGGCGAATTGACTGTGTCACCAGCAACCGGATACAAGTTCAGGTTGTCGGCCAACGTTGAATCAACACCGATGTAGGAACCACCGAAAGACGCAGTGTCATTCGCGCCGTAACCGGACGTCGTGCTCGCGCCACCTTTGAGATAGTTAGCAACAACCGTCGAGATTAGCGTGCCATGGGCGTTATAGAGACCGAATTGAGCGTAGCCCGCTTCCAGTTCAGCAAAAGTGTGGCCGCCGTTGCCAGCCCAACCCGCCGAAGCGCCCGTGCCGTAGGTGTTGTCCGAAACGTCCGAGTCAATCAGATAGGTCAGTTCCAGAGAAGACATGCCGCCGCTCGTACCAGGAATCACTTGCGGAATCAAGGTATCGAAAGCCGCTTCTGTGCCGCTTTGATAAAACAGCGAAATCGGCAGATAAACCGTGCTCGTCACTGAATAAGAAGCGCCCGGAGTCAGTGTGATCGTCGAAGGAATCGTGATCGTCACATCATCGCCCGCATAGCCAGGCGTACCGTTGTCATCAACAATCACCAGGTTCTGCAAGGTGGTCATACCCGTATTCTTGATCGTGTAGGTGTAGGTCACTAACTGGAACGCATTCGCGCCCGCCGAACCCACGTTCACGGTCTTGGTCAACGTCGCACTGCCCGTGGCCGTGCAAGTAATCGGAATCGGAATGATGAAGCCCTGGTAGGTCGGGCTGCCCGAAGGAGTTGTGGGGACCATCAGAACGGCAACCACTCCGCCAGCGCCGGGGAAATAATTCACACTATTTGTCAAAGCCGCTTGGTAGAGAGCAGCGGCGTCACTTGTCGTACCGGGCGCTACGATGTAGCCATAGTCATAGTCCGGGTGCAGCAACTGCCAGATCGCAGCCTGTTCATCAGCCGTGGCCACGGGGTGACCAAGGAAACCAGGATTGTTCAGAATCCAATTCACCGCGCTCCATTCCGCAGCCAGCGTCAGACTCGTGGTGGTAAAGCCAGGAATCGTCGCATCATAAGTAAAGCCAGGTTCGCCATAACTCGCGTTCCCCGCGCCGCTGATGGTATATGAATTCACCGGGGTGTAGGTAGCAATTCCCGTGGGGTTGCTCGGATCGATCGCTACAGGTTGCGTTGTCGAACCGTTTGGATTCAATCCGCCGCCCGGTTCAACACCAAACGAATTGGTACACCAGACACCCGGATAGCTGGTCCCTTGCGCCAGCAGGCCAGAAGCGGCGCCCGTGGTGACCACAAAATTGAAAGATGTGGGAGTATAAGTCTCGATGCCCTTTACACTGCCTGGCAATGTCAGCGTAGGAGCCGTTGAGCCACTTCCGCCGCTGCCGCTTGTACAGGTGTTGCCTGCCTGCAGAATCATCGCAGGAACCAGGAGAACGCTCAACAAATTGCTATATTTCTTCACTACAAAATTCCTCCTAACGTAACAGAATAAATTTCAGAGCGATTTCTTTCGCCCTTCAACCAAAGTTTTTGACTAGAGGTTAATCTAAAGATAATCCGCTTGGAGAAAAATGGAAACATAGTTCAGTACTGTTGCGATTCCAGTACCATTACTGAGCGCGAATTTGCAGTTTAGTTTGCCTACAAGTGGTACAAATAGACGCTTTTTACCCCGTACCGTCGGTCTCAAATGCCCAGGTCTAAGTACCAAAAACAGAGCCCACCTTCGTGAGCTCTGTTTTTCTTACTCCGCTACTTGTACGACACGCTACCAGGTATAGGTCACGTGCTGTGAGGCCACCACGCATCGCATTGTGTTGTGCGTACAATTGTTGGCGTGACAAGTGGGATCGGTGCAACCGACCCGCGAGCATGCGCCATGATTGCCGGCTTTGCACTGTGCACAAGTGCAGCCGCAAACTGGCGGCGTGCATTTAGCTGGCGCTGTGAACCACCCCCAGCCCGTTGTGTTGGTACATTGGCCATGCATTCCCGCTTGGCATTGGGCACAACTGCAACTGCAATGCACTGGATCTTGGCAGCGGTGAGAGCTCGCAGTGTCACATCTTGGTAGGGCTGCACCGCACAACTTCACAGTCAAGCAGGCTTTGGCATGAACCGGCGTCGAGCAACCGCAAACCTGCGCGCACAGATACGCAGTGCTGTTTACAAGATTGCCGTAGATGCAAGGTGTATACGTCGTGGGCCGCGCGTAGCCACATTTGCCGCTATACGCCGTCTCGGTAGCTGCCAGATAGTTTTTCTTCACAGCGGCTGAGCCGATTCCGTATATGCCGAAGATGCCCTCGTTCACCAGCACCTTATACCCGGTAATCGTCTCCCAGTTCGGCGTTCCCGCCACTGGCGAATTCACCGTGTCTCCCACAAACTGCGGATAGTCGTTCAGGTTATCCTGCAGCGTCGACTCGAGGTAGTAAATATAATTCGTGCCACCCACACTCACTGTGCCCGGGGTCGATGCATAGCCGGAAGGAAAGTGGCTCGTTGCCGTTACTTTCTTCAGGTAGTTCACATCGAAATCCGAAATCAACGTGCCTCTGGAGTTGTACAGCGCAAATTCGGCATAACCGGCCAGCTCTTCAGCAAACGTGTGCCCGCCATTGCCCGCCCATCCGGCCGACGAGCCTGTGCCGTACGTATTGTCCGTCACGTCCGCATCAATAAGGTAGGTCAACTGGAGGTTCGGCAGCGTGCCGGCAGGAGAGCCAGTGGGAACCGGAATCACTTGCGGAATTAAGGTGTCAAACGCCGCTTCCGATCCGCTTTGATAGAACAACGAGATCGGCAGGTAAACCGTGCTCGTCACGCTATAGGACGCCCCTGGCGCCAACGTAGTACCGGCCGGAATATTAATCGTCACGTCGTCTTCCGGATAGTTCGGCGTTCCGTTGTCGTCTACAATTACTAAATTCTGTAAGGTGGTCGACCCGGTGTTCTTAATCGTGTAGGTATAGGTCACTAACTGGAACGCGTTCGCGCCACCCGCCCCAACATTCACCGTCTTCGTCAAAGTCGCGCTGCCGCCTAAGGTCCCTGGGCAAGGAATCGGTATGGGAATGATGATTCCCTGATAGGTCGGACTTCCCGCCGGGGTTGTCGGCACCATTAACACCGCAACCACTTGGCCAGTGGTCGGAATAAAACTCAACCCGTAAGTGATCGCATCCTTATAGAGCGCCCAAGCGTTTGTCGTCACGTTTGATTCCAGCAAGTACGCGAACCCTTGATTGGGCAGCAGCAACTGCCAGATGGCGGCTTGGGTATCCAGTGCGCTCGGCGCTTCCCCCGATACTCCCGCTGGGTTATTCAAAATCCAATTCACCGCAGCCCACTCTTGCGCCAGTGTCAGCGAAGTCGTCGTAAAGCCCGGAATTGTCGGATCATACGTAAAGCCCGGCGCTCCATAGTTAACGCCCCCGGCACCGCTGATCGTGTATGAGTTCACCGGCATATACGTGGCCGCGCCCGTTGGGTTATTAGGATCTTGCGGTGGGGTCACTGTGCCATTCGGATTGACTCCTCCACCCGGGACGAGGCCGGTAGGGTTGGTGCACCAAACACCATATGATTTCCCGGCGCTGATCACGCCCGGCGACGATACCGAACTCACCGCAAGATTATAAAGGTAAGGAGTTGTGAAACTAAAAGTTTCCGTTCCTGTCACGGTTGCAGGCAACGTTAACGAGGGGGGTGTCGACCCACCGCCGCCGCCCGGACAGGTTCCTCCGGCCTGCGCAACCATCGCAGAAACCAGAAGCAAGCTCATGAAGTTGTTGTAGTTCTTCACCAAGAAATCCTCTCGACTCACAATTTTCGACACTCGTCGAGCCTTGGAACGAAATGTCTCCGTTCCTGCCCCCATGATGAACTCCATCGTGGTCTTTCAAAGATAATCTGCCACGATCTAAATTGGAACTGATTTCTGGTACTTTATACCCCAAAAGTAGTATGGGCAGTACTAGTACCCAACGTACTTTCAGTGCCGCGCAAATATCAGCCCCCAATCAGCGTTGAGATGTCTCTTTCTGCGAGCTCAGAGCCGCCCCATCCTCATAAACCTGAACAACGGCGTCCTAATCCGATTCATTGCGTTTAGATAGCCAGGTTTCTTATTTTGTTCGCCACGGTTCGTGTTCAATTTGCCTCTGTCAGCGACGATTGTCACGCTGTCCGGGAGTACCAAAATGGCACCATCAAACGAGGCATAAACGTACAAAATCCATTTTAATCGTCAAGCGATCAACACGCTCCGGACCCAGTAGTTATCGTTGTAATGCTAGGTACGTACAGTACCGACACATCGTGAAGATTGTTGACTCAGCCCTGTGTTGCCGTTATTCTGAAAGGGCGTTAAGAGATTCTACAAGCAGTTATAAAATTTGGGCGATATCGGAGGATATTAGCATTGACAATTAACAAGAAAAATTTCCGCAGCACTTTAGTGGCACTGGCTTTCGGTGCCCTAGTGACTGTTCTCCCGGCGTCGGCCGATACGATTTCGACGTCAGTTAGCACCACACCCAGCGACATCCTAGTTGGTGGTTATTCGTTTATGGTTAGCACGGCTTTCGGTACCGCAAACTCGCTAACTGGCACGTTTGACAACGCCACCCCAGTCAACCTTCACGGTGGCACCTTGGCGAACGAACTCCTTTTGTTTACGTCCAACGGCGCAACGGCCCCGAATTCATCGGAAGTAGTCGATGTTACGTTCGTCAACCCAACAGTTTCGCTAAATGGCGGAACGGCAGCGGCTCAAACCTCAGTCACCTTTCAGGGCACTGTGGCAGAATCGGGCACTGGTCAGTATTCGCTCACCTTCGGTACGGGCACGTTCGGTTCTGGCGCGAGCGCTGTGACCCAGTTCGATAACGGTGCTTATACCGTGATCAACTCGGGTGGCGTGGCCTACGAAATTCAAAGCGCCACAACCCTGAACGTCGGTCCTGCTAAGCAGACCTACATCAACGGTTTGATTGGTGTGGCGATTGCTCCGGAACCAGCCACTTTCGCGACGACTGGTTTAGCGGCCGCGTTCCTCGGCCTCTTCCTTCGCCGCAAAGTTAAGCAAAATAGCTAAGCGGAACCTTAACGGTTTTCCAAACGGGCGGTGCGAGTTCAACTCGCACCGCCCGTTTACTATTTAGGGAGGACTTCCATCCCGTGCAAGCTATCACCATCACTCCCGGCCAAGCCAATTCGGTCACGCTCAGCCAAGTAGCCGAACCTTCCCCCACCGAAGGCAGTCTCCTCGTTCGCGCCCGTCAGCTCGGAGTGTGCGGTACCGACTTCGAACTCATCTCTGGCCACTACGGCACGCTTCCCCCCGGTTCTCCTCATTTAATCCTCGGACACGAGTCTCTCGGCGAAGTGCAGCAGTCGCCCATCAACAGCGGTTTTGCTAAAGGCGATTGGGTCATCGGCATGGTCCGCCGCCCCGATCCCGAGCCATGCGTTGCCTGCGCTGCGGGTGAATGGGACATGTGTCTCAACGGCCGCTATACCGAACGCGGCATCAAAGAGAAACACGGCTTTGGTGCTGAACAGTGGCGTATTGAACCGGAGTACGCCATCAAGGTTGAGCCCGCCCTGCGCGACGTCGCCATCCTCGTTGAACCAGCCAGCGTTCTGGCCAAAGCCTGGGAACATATTGAGCACATCGGCAAACGGGCACTCTGGCGTCCGCAAGCTGTACTCGTCACCGGCGCGGGTCCCATCGGTTTGCTGGCCGCTATGATGGGCCGCCAACGCGGTCTGGCGGTCCACGTTCTTGATCAAGTTACCGACGGCCCTAAACCCAAAATCGTCGAAGCTCTCGGTGCCAAATATTACACCGGCACAATCGAACAGCTCGGCCTTCGCCCCGATATCGTAATTGAATGCACCGGCGCCGCGGCCATCATGCGCGACACGCTGCTCTGTCTAGCCAACGACGGCATCCTTTGTATGGTTGGCTCCTCCGCGCACACACAAGATCCCACCCTGAACGTCACTCAACTCAACCGCGGTATGGTCCTCGGCAATACCGTAGCCTTCGGTGTGGTCAACGCCAACCGCCGCCACTACGAAAAGGCCGCTGACGCCATCCGTCAAGCCGACCGCAGCTGGCTTCAATCTCTAATCACCCGCCGCGTACCCTTCGCCCATTGGAACGCCGCCTTTGAACGCCGACCAGACGACGTCAAGGTCATCATCGACATCAGTGAGTAAACTCTCACTTACCCACGCACGAAAGCGACTTACAGGCATTCGCAAAATACACGCCCATGCCTTCGACCGGCGCGAACGGCGGGCTGACACAGTACAGCGCGTCACCCCAACCTACGAACTGCTTGGTGATCGGATCAAGTCCGGTTTTAACATCTCCGACGATCAGGGCCATATTCGTAAGTTGTCCGCCCTGTGCGAACGAGATCAGCGGCTTGCCCGCAAAGCCGCAGACAATTTCAGCCCATGCCTCCGTCGATCCCGCGCTGCGGCACAGACCGCAAAGGTGGTGCCCATTGAGAACGAGCGTATCCGTTGGGCTGTAGTCGCCGGGTGCAAGCAGAATAAGTCCGCCCACAGGCAGCGCGGCCAACGCCCCTTCAATGGTCGCCTTGGGTTTCGCCCGGGACAGACCGTCGTTGCTATCGTTGCCGCTCGTCGCGACATTCTAGAAAAACGGTATTTGGCTCATAGCTTGGCTCCTTTCTCTGTTTGAGCACTGCGCCTTTGACATCACTTTTTGGATTAACAAGTAGCCTTCCGGCCTCGCACTGGCTGAAGTCGACTCGCCCACCGCTGTGGCACCCACGACTTTTCCAAAACCGCACATGTCCGTAACACGAGACTAGGCAACTTGCGCGCGTTGCGAGGCTCACCCTGAGCAACTCGCCCCTTAACCGCCGTCATAATTGCATTGGCCAATTCATCTTGCGGTTCTTCGCCAAATCGATTCCGCAGTTTTAGGCGAATGAGGCGCCCAGGCAGAAAGCATCGCTCGCCACGGTCTTTCTTGCCTCCGCTCTAAAATGGGCAAACTCGTTTCCGTAAAACTAAATTACCGCTCAAAACGAAAACGTTATCTTAGATGTTACCTGTTTCTAACGCTCTCACCATGCC
>Ga0302319_10027116_pt1 | contig 10054 bp, 8 predicted proteins | sample Bog_T0_2_FD_203319 | JGI IMG/M metagenome (GOLD analysis project Ga0302319, IMG submission 203319) | Peat permafrost microbial communities from Stordalen Mire near Abisko, Sweden - Bog_T0_2 | ecosystem: Environmental > Terrestrial > Soil > Wetlands > Peat | place: Sweden: Abisko, Stordalen Mire...
GAGAGCCTCCGGCGTGAAGCGAGGCAGAGTGCTACGGAAATCGGTGCTGTCGAACTTCGCATTTTCGTCGATCTTGCCCGTGAGGAAGCCCTTGCCCAGGGGGCTGTAGGGGACCAGGCCGATGCCCAGTTCCTCCAGGGTTGGGATGACTTCCTTCTCCGGAGTTCGCGTCCACAGTGAATATTCGCTTTGCAGCGCGGTGACCGGCTGGACTGCGTGTGCGCGGCGGATGGTTTGCACTCCCGCTTCGGAAAGGCCGAAGTGCTTGACCTTGCCTTCCTGAATCAGGTCCTTCACCGCTCCGGCTACGTCTTCGATCGGCACGTTGGGGTCGACCCGATGCTGATAGAGCAGGTCGATGACCTCCACCTTGAGCCTTTTTAGCGAACCCTCTACGGCTTGCTTGATGTGCTCCGGCCGGCTGTTCAGGCCCGGCGAGCCCTTCATCCCGCGGGGATCGAAATTGGGATTGATGTCGAAGCCGAATTTGGTGGCGATCACCAGGCGGTCGCGGAAGGGTGCGAGAGCTTCGCCCACGAGTTCTTCGTTCAAGAACGGGCCGTAGACCTCGGCGGTGTCGAAGAATGTGATGCCACGTTCCACGGCCGCGCGAAGCAGAGCCGTCATCTCCCGCTTGTCTTTGGGCGGGCCATAAGAAAAGCTCATTCCCATGCAGCCGAGCCCGAGCGCGGAGACTTCCAGGCCGCTGTTTCCAAGTTTGCGTTTCTGCATTTCTTTCCCTCTTTTCCAGGTTAGAATCGGGGACCCCGGAAGCGCTATCCCGATCCTTCCGATTTATTGCCTATTTCTCTCGACTGTTAGCCCAGGTACAGAGCCGGCGGTTATGCTAAGAGTAGAGGAGAGCGAAACCATGGCCGCAAGAAACCCCACTGTAAGAGCGTCTCTGGCGCCGACCGCCCCAAGGGACCGGCCAGGGTTTGCACACTCTTCCAGGCAGTTCCGCTACGCTCGGGTGCGAGGGGGGCGCGGCGGGCAGCAGTTCGGTCTCCTGCGTGTCCAGGGGCTTCATGGCGGCACGGGCCGCCTGTAGGTCGGCCAGCAGCTCCTGCGCGGTTTGATACCGCAATCCCTCGTCCTTGGCCAGGGCTTCAGGGTGATCGTGTCGAGCACCGGCGGCAGGCGGGGATTAAACCGCGAGGGCGGCGGCGGCTCCACGTGCAGTACCGCCGCCAGAATCTCCACCGCATTCGCCCCCGCAAAGGCCGGCCGCCCGGCCAGGCATTCGTAGAGCACCGCGCCCAGCGCGAACAAATCGCTGCGCGGAGCGAGCGGCGCCTCTCGCGCCTGTTCCGGCGACATATAGGAGGGAGTCCCGAGAACCGTGCCCGCCGCGGTTTGAGAACTCTCCAGGGTAGGGCGGTAGTCGCTATTCCGCGTGGGTTCATGCCATAGCTTGGCCAGTCCGAAATCCAGCACCTTGACCTGGCCGCGCTCGTTGATGACAATGTTGGAAGGCTTGATGTCCCGGTGGATGATGCCGCTGCGATGCGCTTCTCCCAGGGCTTCCGCCACCTCTTCCACAATGCGTATGGCTTGCAGGACCGGCATGGCGCCGCGGTGCAGAAGGTGCGCCAGGTCTTCCCCGGTCACCAGTTCCATGACGAGGAAAGGCCGGCCATCGGGCGCTTCGCCGTAATCGTAGATACGGGCAATATGCGGATGGCTCAGGGCCGATGCGGCGCGCGCCTCGCGCAAGAAACGGGTGCGATACGTTTCGTTATCGGCGGGCGCCGTGGAAAACTTGATAGCCACCCGGCGGGCCAGATGGGTGTCTTCCGCCAGGTAGACTACGCCCATTCCGCCATGGCCGAGTGTGCTGAGAATCCGGTAATGGGAAACCGTCTCCCCGATCATGGCGATGTGCTACCTATTTTCCGTCAAGAGACCTTGGAAACACAAGCGAATGCGCTGCCGCGCGCGCCTGTCCCTCCGCCTCCTCGCCGCCGGTCTGGAGGCGTCGAACTTCCGCCAATTGCCGGCGGTAACGCCCCCGCAACGTCTTCCTTAAGGATTCTGGAGTCACCCCCGATTCCGCGGATTGCCGCTTCAGTTGCTCTTCCGCCAGTTCCACTCCGGCGTAGAGCCGCGTGCCGGCCCAGCGAAGGAAATTGGCATCGTATTCGAAGCCAAAATCCGCCAAGGCCGGCAGAGCGCGCTCGTAATTATCCGGCAATCCCAATCGGGAAAACGGGAAACTCGACGCCCAGTCGGTGTGATACCCCACCCGCATGTTCTCCGGATTGACGGATACCTGGGCGTGAGTCACGCAATTCCCGGGCGATATGCCGTAGCGGTCGCGAAGCATCTCGGTCAACAGGGCTGCCGCCTGCACCTGCGCCGGAGTCACCGACGATTCCGTTTGGCCCGGCGCGGTTTGGGCTTCAAACGAGATGCCGAGGAAGCTCTCATTGAGGTTCAGATAGAACCAGGTATCGTCGGACCAGACCGAGTATCCGGCGTGGTTGGCGGCGTCGCTTTCCGCCACGGTGCGGTACACCCGGCCGAAGCGGTCGATCAGAAAATGGTAGGCGTGTTGGCGACGTACATATTCCAGCAGAGATTCTCCGATTCGCTTCAAGGCGCCATTGGCGCCGGCTTCAAATGGAGCCTGGCGGCTCTCGGTGGTATGAAAGACGATGCCGGCCGGCTGATTGCGGAGTTGGCCCCGCGCTTGGTCGCGCCCGTCCACGGGGAAGACCAGGTAAGAGCGCGCATGGTTGGCCGCCTCAAAGCGCGTGTCGATGCGCAGTCCGTTGCTGTAGGTTTCCGACTCGGCGGATCTTTCCACCTGCCAGACCTTTGCTACCGAAGGCGTCGGCACGGCGTGGGGCGGCGGCTTGGGAGCCGCGGCAACCACCGTCTCCACGCGCGTATAGGTCCGGCCGAGAATGAACCATCCGCCGACCGCCAGAAGGAGGACGGCTGCCAGGATGAGGCCCGTTGACGAGCGCCACCGGCGCCGGCGGGCCACAACTGACGGCGTTACCGCCTGCAAGTACTTCAAGCGCGCCACCGGATCGTCGATCCGGCGGGCAAACCACTCGATCCACGGCCGGGAACAGGTTTCAGTCGGTTCTTGGCTGCCCATACCTACCGTTCAATATCGGCGGCATAGGATCGCAACCTTAGAACGCGAAAATCTAATTATTGTTGCTGCGGATCTAAGGTTTCAGATGCCGTCCTCCGATCTGAAGTTCTGTGAGAGAAATCTGCTGTAGGAGGTACTACCAAGGTGCACAGGCAAGCACAGGACAAGCGTTCCCTCGATAGGGCGAAAGTGTGGGAGGTCATCGATGTTTAAACGAATGTTCCAGTTCTCATCCAGCGAGAACGAAACCCCTTTAACCGGCCGCAACGGCGCGACGCTTCACTCCACCGGGATCGTGAAGTTATCCAGCGCCTTGCAGCGCGAGTCCGAGAAAAACGGCCACGGCGTTGCCGGCGCGGCCAAGGGAGTGGCGCCCGCCGTGGACACCTTTGAGGAAGTTTATGCCGGAGCTGGAGTGACGTCGCCGGGCAAGAACTATACCATCCTGAAAATCGCCGAGATGCTGAATAGCAAGCACCTCGCCGATATGACGCCCGATGCCAAACGCAGTTCGCTGATGATGGCGCTGGAGGCTGCCGGGGCGGAAATCGGGGAGTTGCTGCAGGACGCCGTCGCGCGCAACCGCGCGCTGGACGAGTACGAAGAGAAGCGGCAGGAGCAAGTCAGGAATTTCGAGGCGGCCAAAGCGGAAGAAAACAATAAGCTGCACGCCGAACTGGAGCGGATCAACGGCCAGTATATGTCCCGGATTCAAACCAATGCGGACCAGGTGGCGCAGGAACAGGACAATTTCCGCTGCTGGCAGAAGCGCAAACAGCAGGAATCGCAGCGCATCACGGATGCGGCTACGTTCTGCGTGCCGCAGGGAAACGGTTCCAATGGCGCCGCCAACGGTTTGACCGCGGTGCTGGAACGAGTGGCAATACCACGGAGGTAGCGCGGTGTGGGCCGCATCCTCCTGCAACGCGAAAAATCCAGGCCGTTCGAGTAAATGAGGAGACGAGTTTCATGAATAATACCGAACAAGAATACACGCAACCGCTGGGCCTCGATATCGGCACCAGCCGGATCGTAGTGGCGCGCAACGCGGACAAGAAATATCAATACGATTCCCAGCTCAACGCATTTCTGACGATACCGTATTCGAAGTTGGCCGAGAGCCTCCTGCTGCGCGAGAACGTATTCCACGAAGTGCAAGGCGCGGACATCGTGGTGGCGGGCAACGATGCCGAAAAATTCGCCGAAGTCTTTCACCTGGAAACCCGCCGGCCGATGCTGCACGGGGTGCTCAACCCCCACGAACCGCATAGCCTGGCGGTAATTCGGAGAATCCTCGGCAAGCTGATGGGACGGGCGTCCATGGAGGGACAAAAGGTATTCTTCAGCGTCCCGGCGCCCCTCGGCGAGGCGGAGGACGGCATCGCCTACCACGAGGCTTCGATGCGCCTGATTCTCACCGAACTGGGCTACGCACCGACCCCCATTCAGGAGGGGCTGGCGGTAGTTTTCGGAGAATTGGGAACCTCTAACTTCACGGGCATCGGTGTTTCTTGCGGCAGCGGGTTGTGCAACGCCTGCCTGGCGGTATTGTCGGTGCCTGTGCTCAGTTTCGCCGTGGCCAAGGCCGGCGACTTCATCGACAACCAGGCGGCGGCGGTCACCGGCGAGCTGGCCACGCGTCTGCGCGTGCAGAAGGAGCAGTCCTTCCGGCTCAACGGGCTCAGCGCCGACCGCACTCTCAACGCACTGACGGTCTATTACCAGGAAATGATCAACAACCTGACCGCCGCATTGCGCCGGCATATCTCGGCTACCCAGCGTCTGCCGAAACTGGATCAGGCTATTCCCCTGGTGCTCTGCGGGGGTACGGTGATGCCCAAAGGTTTCCTGGAGCACTTCTCTACCGCCCTACGGGCCCAGGAATTCCCCGTCCGGCTATCGGAAGTGCGGCTCTCGGCAGACCCCCTGAATTCCACCGCCCGAGGCGCTTTGATGGCGGCCCTCTGTTAGATGCCTGCGCGCCCTGCCAGCCGGGTAGAGCCGGTGAGGGCGCCGCGCCAGGATTAGTTTCGAGGTTGTGGTGCCTGCTACCGAAATTACTTGGCGGGCGCGGGCTTCGGCTCGGTCTTGGCTTCCGTCTTCGTCTCGGTCTTAGTCTCGGTTTTGGACTCGCCCTTGGAGTCCCCATGGCCATTCGAACCCGAAGTGGAAGGAGACGTGCCGCTCTTGGCGTAGTCGGTAACGTACCAGCCGGTGCCTTTGAAATGCAACATGGGCGCCGAAATCAGCCGTTCCGCCTCGCCGCCGCACTCCTCGTGGACTTTCAAAGGCTCGTCAGCGAACTTCTGCCGGACCTCGAACCTCTGACCGCAACGGTGGCAACTATATTCGTAAATCGGCATAACGTAACCGGAAAACCCGAAGGTATACTAACCGCTTCCATTGTAACAGCATCCGCCGCGGGCTGGCATTGCTCGCGTAAACCACTGTAGCGGCTGGATATAAACAAAATATGAAACTACGCTAACCTTGCCCCTGTAGAGATCGTCTTAACAAGGGAAGATGAAACAGAAGCCTTACATGATCGGGATACTGGCGGCGGGCCTGACGCTGGCGTCCGTCTGCGGAGTGTCGGGCTACTCCAGAATTGCGACGTCTGCCCGCACCTTCCAACAGTACTTCCACACCATGCAAAGTACCGCCGGTTCGCTCGGCCCCTTCGAGCGTTTCGTCTACAGCCTTGTACTGGCGAACCATGGGTCGCCCAGCCGGCCGCCGCGGACATAACTTCCCAACTAGCCGGAAAAACAAACGGGGCAAGACGGAATCACGCCGGTTGCGCATGATCCTGTCTTGCCCCGCTGTTTGAGCGGCGAGCGATTGATTTCGCCCGCCCCGATCGCGATTGTCCTACAGCCCGCCCTTCTTGGTCGGCGTTGGCGCCTTCTTCGGCGGCGCGGCGGCGCAGGGAGTCATGGTCAAGCCGTCGATGTCGGATTTTCCCGCGTCCAAGGTCAACATGAACGGATCTTTAGTGAACGCCGAAGGAGCTCCGTTGAACTGAATCTCCCCACCGGTTTCGGGTTTGCCGGTCAACGCCAGGGGCTTCATCTGGTCGTCCACCAGCTTGATGGTGACTTCCACGGCAGGCGTGCCTTGCGCACCCGGCAGCGGAAAACCGACCGTCAGTTCCTTGGGGCGGCAGGCCGGCTTGGCTTCCAGCAGCGTGCCCTTAAAGAACTTGGCTCCGTTTTCGCCGGCCATCATGGAACCCTTCATGCCGCCATCGAAATACGCCTGGCCATCGGCATCCGCCAGCTTGCCTTTGATGCCCAGCCATACGGCGAGTTGCGGGTACTTGGTGCGGAACTCTTCCTCTTGTGCCGCGGCGATTTCGCTGGCGGTCTTTATATGGAAACCAGCCGGCGGGAGCGGGGACTTCGCCGCCAGTGCCTTGAGGTCCGCCAAGCCTTCGTCAGACCCGTGGATGGCTATGTACACCTTCTTCAGATATCCGCAGGTCGCGCCTTGGGCTGGGGCAGCCGCCCCGGCCGGGCAGTCGTCAAACGCCTTTTGACCTTCTGGAGTTAGTCCAGCGACGCCGCCAACCGGGTCCACTACCGTGCGCGCGTACAGATACAGCGCCTGCTGCACCTTGTCCGGGTTGGTGCTTTGCTGGCAACGGCTCGCCGCCGCAAGTTGGGCTGAAATCTGGCCGCTATCGGGATAGTCCTGCAGAGCTTTCTTAAAGGCCTCCTCCGCCGCCGCACAAGTAGCCGGATCGGTGGGGCCCTTCTTTGCAGTCGAAGCGCCAGGATACAGCGCCACTTGGAACAAAGTCCCTTCCGCCTGGTCCTCGATCTGTTTCAGGCCCGCAGCCCATTGGTCGGCGGTCATGGTGGCCGCCTTCTTATCGGGAGCGAAGAAGACTTTTCCGAAATCCACCAGCATATGCGCCGCCTTGGCGCCGGTGGCCAGCTCATCGGGGCTGGCCGTGCCGCCCACCGCGGCGGCGGCGGCCGCGCGCGAGGTCAGAAACAGGAATTGCAGCACGGTGCCATCGTTGTCCAGGCTCTCCTTGAGACCGTCGATTCCCTTGTCGACCAGTCCCTTGGCCGCGGCCAGCGACTTGCCACCCTCGTTGTTGCCGGCATAGGCTTGCACGTAGTACATGATCCGGTTGTCTTTGAACTCGGTATCCGGGTACTTTTGCGTCCAGGTGTCGAGGTCCGCCAGAAATTTCTTAGGGTTGGGCGGGTTGGCTTGGCTGTCTTTAATGACATCGTTATAAATGTCGTACTCGCCCGTATCCTTTACGGCCTTGGCCTTTTTCGCGGGCGCCGCCGCGGCCGGCGGCTGGGCTGCTGCCTGCGCGCTGGCGTCTTGCACCGTCGCGGCCAGGGTAACGAACCCTAGCGCGGCGACTGCGGCAATTCCGATCATCGTTTTCATGTCTTTTTGCACGTGAGTCTCCTGCCTATCCGCCTGTCGGTTGTTCGCTTTCGCAACCCCGCCGATTTCCAACCCTTTGTCGAGGTTTATACTTGCGGAGTATAGCCGAACCACTGTAGTGGCGCAACTTCGTTTGACTCCGTTACCGGCTGGGAAGTTCCGAATGACAAATCATAGCAGATCAACGCTATGCTGGAAGACGCCTCCGCCCCAAAAATGCGCTACTTCGATCTGGCAATCGTTCTCGCCTACCTCGGCGGCATTACCTGGTTCGGGGCGCGGTTCCGCCGCGGGCAACGGAGCCTGCGCGACTACTTCCTCGGGGGCCGCACCGCTCCCTGGTGGGCGATCAGCCTTTCCATTGTATCGGCCGAAACCAGCACCCTGACGATTGTGGGCACCCCGGCGCTGGCCTTCGGCGGCAATCTGGGATTCCTGCAGCTTGTTCTCGGCTACCTGCTGGCCCGCATCGCCATTTCGATTCTGCTGCTGCCGCAGTATTTCCGCGGCGAAATGTTCACCGCCTACGAACTAATGCGGCGCCGCTTCGGAGAGCGCATTCGCAAACTGACCGCCTCCATCTTCCTGGTCACCCGGGCGCTGGCCGAGGGCGTACGCGTGGCCGGCGTGGCGCTGGTGATCTCGGTAGTGCTGGGAACAGGCGAAACCGCGTCCATTATCCTTATCGTATTGCTCACGCTTTTCTACACCTTTGAAGGCGGCATGACGGCCGTCATCTGGACCGACGTGGTGCAGATGAGCCTTTATGTGTTCGGCGCCTCTGTCAGCTTTTTCGTCATTCTGAGCCGGATCCACGGCGGCTGGGGCCATGTGGTGGCCGTCGCCGCCCTCACTCACAAGATGGCCATTTTCGATTTCCGGTTCTCCCCCACCCTGGAATTCTTCTCTCGCAAGTACAGCTTTTGGGCCGGCCTGGCGGGCGGCTGCTTCCTCACCACCGCCAGCCATGGCACCGACCAGCTCATGGTGCAGCGCCTGTTGAGCGCCCGCAATGAGAGCCAGAGCCGCACCGCGCTGCTGGCCAGTTGGGGTGTGATCGCGCTGCAATTTACCGTGTTCCTGCTGATCGGATTGCTGCTGTTCGTCTATTACGGCGACAATCGCCTGGCGCCGCCCGAACGGCTCGACCGGCTTTATCCCCTGTTCATCTGGAACAGCCTGCCGCCCGGCGTTGCGGGTCTGGCCATCGCGGCGATTTTGGCCGCCGCCATGGCCAATCTGAGCGCCGCGCTGAATTCTCTGGCCTCCACTTGCGTGGTGGATTTCTATCGCCCGTGGCGGCCGGGCGCGAGCGAAGCGCGCTCGCTACGGGTGGCGCGTCTGGCAACCGTGGGTTGGGGCGCTATCCTGCTGCCCATCGCGATCCGCGCCAGCCAGTCGCATTCGGTGCTCGAAGCCGGCCTGTCGATCGCCTCCATCCCCTCGGGCGTCTTGTTGGGGGTTTTTCTCCTCGGAGTGCTCACCCGCAAGCCGCGCGAAGGGGCGGCAATGGCCGGCGCGGTGGCAGGCCTGGCTGCCATCCTCTATGTATGGCTGGAAACGCCCATCGCCTTCACATGGTATGTGTTGATCGGGACGGCGGTCACGTTTACCGTGGGAGTAATGGCCTCGGCTTTGGAGAAAACTGCTCCCCTTAACTAAAGAGCTGAATATCATGTCAACCGCCTCCTCTCGTATCGAACTAAGACGCGACCTGGGCACATGGCCTGCCATGTCGATCGTGATCGGGACGGTGATCGGCAGCGGAATCTTTCTCGTGCCCAAGACTATGATCCAGCGGGTGGGCTCGGTGGAGTGGCTCTTCGCCGTCTGGGTGGTGGGCGGATTGCTCTCCCTCGCCGGCGCGCTCAGCTACGCGGAACTGGCGGCGGCAATGCCCGAGGCTGGCGGAGAATACGTCTTTCTCCGCGAAGCCTACGGCCCCCTGTGGGGATTCATTTATAGCTGGACGCAGACCTGGGTGGCCAAGAGCGGCTCCATTGCTACGCTCGCCACGGCGTTTTTCGTGTATTTATCGAACTTCTTTGCCCCGCTCGATACCGTGTTTTACACCCTGCCACTGCCCCTCGGTCCGCACGGCGGTCCGCTGGAGTTACGCTGGGGCCAGATCTGCGCCATAGTTCTGATTGCCTCACTGGGCTGGCTGAATTATTTCGGCGTGAAACTGGGCGGCAACGTCCAGGTGACTGTGACGGCCATTAAGGTGGCGCTGATCGCAGTGGTAATCGTAGCCGGGCTATGCCTTGGCCAGCCTCACGCCTCCGCGCCCGCCCCGGCCCCGTTGGCATCCCCCACTTTTGCCGGCTTCATCGCCGCGCTGGTGGCGGCCCTGTGGGCTTACGATGGCTGGAACAACGTCAGCATGGTTTCCTCGGAGATTCGCAAGCCGCGGAAAAACCTGCCGCTGGCGCTGATCGGCGGCACGCTGGCTGTCATCGCCATTTATCTGCTGGCAAATGCCGCCTATTTTCGCATCATGACGCCCCAGGAAGTGGCCGGAGCCGACCGCGT
>Ga0302319_10027119_pt1 | contig 10053 bp, 10 predicted proteins | sample Bog_T0_2_FD_203319 | JGI IMG/M metagenome (GOLD analysis project Ga0302319, IMG submission 203319) | Peat permafrost microbial communities from Stordalen Mire near Abisko, Sweden - Bog_T0_2 | ecosystem: Environmental > Terrestrial > Soil > Wetlands > Peat | place: Sweden: Abisko, Stordalen Mire...
CACCGCCGGACCATTCTTCGCCACATGGAATTGCGCGTAGAAATCCGCGTCGCCCGCATGCAGCGTTTTCTGCAATAGCACTGCCCCGCCCTGCTCCACTGAAACATCCACGCGCGTATCGGGGGTCAACTCGCGCAGCGTGTCCAGCGAATACAAAAAACTATACTGGTTCGCCACGGCAAGCTGCGGCAGCTTCACTTGCATGCTCTGCACGCGGCCCGTGCGCGCCGCCACCACCGGCAGCTTTTGCGCATACGTCAAAGAACAAAAGAACACGGCGAGACTGAGTATAAGATTGCGGTTCATCACAATATGGCCCTACCTCTGGCAGATGCAGCGAAAACGCGGAAAAGTTTGCCGCCATCGCCACAAACATTTTCCCCTCCCGCTTGCATCTGAAACAATAACAGCTTCGCCCCGCGGCCACGCACGCCCAACCAATGGATTGGTCCATGATGATAGAAGCGCCCAACATTACGGAGAGCCAAGCCGTCGCCGATTTTCTGCGCGACCCCGGCGAACCCTCCTTCGCCAAGCTCTTTGAAATTTTGTACCCGAAAGTGCTGCGCTATTTCATCTTGCGCGGCGCCGCCGGCAGCGTCGCCGAAGAATTAGCGCAAGACGTGCTCACCGCTGTTTACCGGCATGCTGACGCGCTCCGCGACCGGCAAATGTTTTTTGGTTGGCTCTTCCGCATCGCTCGCAATCAACTCCTGCAGCACGTTCGCAAACATCACCGCAAAGATGCCGACACCGTGGCCATTGACGATCTGGACGCCCGCTCCGCCCGGCACATGCAAACCGAAGATCCCGCCGCCGGCTCATTGCGCGAATGGCTCTTGCCGCTCGAACCCCAGGAGCGCCAGATCATGCTCCTTCGCTACATCGAAGAACTCGGCTACCAGGAAATTGCCACCGCACTCAACCTGCCGCTGGGAACCGTGAAATGGAAAATTTTTCGGGCCAAAGCCAAACTGAGCGAAAGCTTGAAAGGAATGAAAAAGGAGACCGAACCGCGTGAAACATCGCATGACGGAAGAAGACTGGTTCGCTTACCTGGATGACTCAACCTCGGCGCCTGAACGGTTGAGGATAGAAAAACATTTGCACTCTTGTCTGAGTTGCCGGGAAACGCTCGAACTCATGCGCGCGGTCGACGGCGCACTGCTATCCGCCGCTGCAGGCCTTCGCTCCCGCGTTACCGTTAGTTCCGCGGCCATCGCCGAGGCTCGGGAAAAAGCGCTCGCCCGCCTCGGCGATCATTCGCTTTCTCTGCGGCTCGGCAGTTTGTATTTATTGCTGGCCCCCATGTGCGGCGTGGAAACCTCCAGCCGCGCCATGCGCGCCGCCGCCCAGCGCGTATCCGCCGCCTCGCCCCGCTTACTCGAAGAACGCTTGTGGCCGAGTTTCGTCGAACACCTGCACTCCATCGTCGCCACGCTTTGCGGCGAACCTTCCGCACGCCTCGTTCTTGAACGCGGTATGCGTTTGCAACAGGAAGCCGCCGCGTGAACCGCCTGACTCCGCGCTGGCTCTATTGCGCTATGGCCGCCTCACTCGCGGCGGTCGCTCTGCCCGCTCTCTTGTCCCAACCGCGCGCCGCCGAATGGCTCAGCTTGGCCGGCAAAGAACTTGCCTATGGCTTGGCCACCGCCTTTTGCCTGCGGATCGCCGCCGAATACCGCCGCCAGCCTGTGCTACGCTCGGCCTGGTTCTTGTTGGCCTCCAAGGCCATCGTCTCCATGCTGCGCCACGCCCTGGAAATGAGTTCGCTTGAGCCGCTTCCGCATATCCATGTTTACCGGCAAATCAGTATCACGCTGGCGCTGCTCTTCTTGCTCGGCGGCATGGTCACCATGGCGCACGCGTTCCTCCGCACCGGCCTCGGCTTCCGCATTCAGCGCGTCGATCTGTTCGCCGTCGCCCTCGTCTTCGCCCTGGTTTCCGTGATTCTCACTTTTCACGACCACCTCTCCGAAGCGCGCGTCCCGCTCCTCGCGCCCAGAACCCTCCAACTCTTCAGCCAGGTCGTCCTCGCCATTGCTGGAGCCTTTTCCGTCATCCTGCACCGCATCATCTTAGAGATGGGCGGCGGCAAACTCGCCATTGCCATGCGCTTTCTCGTCGCCCACATTGTCGGTCGAGTCGTGCTCGTTGTCACCGGCCATATTCTCTGGCCTAACTCGCCCCTGCATCCGCACTGGGACCTTGTCTCCCGCCTTGCCTTCGACGCCACCACTTGGATTTTCGCCCTCGCCGCCTGCTATCGAGCCAGCATGTTTACCGCCGCCCTCCGCCAAGCCCCTCCCAAGCCGGAGGAAATCTTAGCGCTTTCGCTCGATAAGCAATGGAGCCGCATCTGAAAGAATAGCTTCCTCCGAGGACTGGCATTTGTGGCCGCGGGCAACGGCACGGGCGAGCGTCATCTCACCGCAAGGGCAGCGAGGCACATCTGTTTTGCGGGGCCGCCCGCCGCCAAACGTCTTGCGCAATTCGGCAAGTGCACGGCCCGCCTCCGCTCTCCTGCTCTTCGCCGTCTTCTTAGCCATCCTCCTCCTCTTCCTCGCCGCCTTCGAGCTGCAATAGGCGAGCCTCATGATCGAAAATGATGGTGCGGACCAACCGTCCCAGCCGTCGAATTTCCTTCTCGGTTTTCACCTGCATGTGCGCAATCAATTCAACCGAATGCGCGAGCGCCTCCAGTCTCTCGTCGATAGTTTTTGGGGGTTTGTTGGGTTCTTGTTCTGCCACTATTTTTAATTCCGCCTGCCTCTATACTGACATAACTGCGTAGTTGTGTCAATGTTCGTGGGGGCATCCTTGCGCAAAAAGAAAAGCCAGCGCTCGAAAACGCTGGCCTTTCAAACCGCTTGACTTCACCACTCAACCGGCTTGCCGGCTCAGCCTCTACCACTTAAACTTCAAAGCCAACTGCGTATTGCGCGGTTCCCCATTCCCAATCCCCGGCGAATTGTAAGCCTGCACCGTTCCGCTAATCTGGCCAAAGGTGCTGCCCTTATCGTCAATGCTCGTGTCTGGCCCGCTCAAGTTCAAACGGTTAAACAGGTTGAAAATTTCCACCCGAAACTCCGCCGAAACTTTCTCGGTAATGTGCGTCGATTTGAAAATCGAAAAATCCAACGCATTGAATCCCGGTCCGTAGAATTGATTCCGCAGCGTCGTCCCATAGGTCCCCGCAGGCTGCAAAGCGAAAGCATTGGGATTGAAATACTGGTAGCCGTTGGCGTAGTTGCCCGAAGTATTGCTAACCGGCGTAACTCCGCTGAAGAGAGGCCCCACCAGATCCACCCGGTCGCCGCCGCCGAAGCTGTTGCTGACGTTGGTTCCCGTCGTCACGCTAAACGGCGTGCCCGTATGGACCACGAAGATCGCGTTCAATTGCCATCCGCCGCCAATCCGTGGATGCGACTTCAGGAAGTTTGGCACGTCGTAAATTGCATAAGCGCTCGAATTGCTGCGAATGTCGAAATCCGAGTTGCCATAGTCGCACCGCAGACAGAAGCTGTTTTCCGGTTCGGCATAGCGGGCGTAAGACATGTCGTCGCGGGCGTGCGCCAGCGTATAAGAGATCTGCCCGCTCAAGCCATGGAACGTGGTGGAACGCAGCGACGTTTGGAAGGAGTTGTATTGCGAGTCTGCCGCCGTTTCGAGCCAAGTGATGCTGCCCAGGTTCGGATACACCGAGTAGTACGGTCGCCGTTGCTGTTCCGACAACAAACCCGTCGGATCGGGCAGCGGCTGATTGATATCGCGCTTATCGGCCAATTTCCGCGATTGGCTGCCCACATAACCAACTTGCAGCAGCATGCTGTGGTTGAGCTGGCGCTGCACGTTCACGTTGAAGTTCTGTGTATAAGGAGACGTGATGTTCTGGCTAATGCCAAAAGCGCCAAACGGCGGCGTCGGTGTGGCGCCGAAAATGTAGACGCCATTTTGCACCACCGTCGCCGGAGTGGTCCCGGCCGTGACCCCATAAACCGGCGTCGCTCCCACCGGGTTCCGGGAAACGCCCGCCGCGCCGCTGCCCGACGCGCCATCGATAAAGTAGTTGCCGTTCAGTACGTCGAAATACACTCCGTACCCCGCGCGAATCACCGTTTTACCCCCGCGCACCGGCGTATACGCGAACCCCAACCGCGGCGCCAGCGCATGTTTATCGGCGGCATAAAGCGATTTCACGTTCACTCCGTCAATCGCAAAACCACTCGCGAATGCCGGATCGAACGTCGAGATCCCTCGATTGGTCTCTTCATGCAGCGGTTGATTGTATTCGTAGCGCAGGCCGTAATTAAAGGTGATCTTATCGTTGACCTTCCACGCATCGCTGGCCCACCAGGAAACGGCATCCTCCTGATACACCCGCTGCGGTTGGCCGGTGGAAATCGAAGCTTGGCTCGCTTGCGGTCCCAGATAACCGGCCAGGAAATCGGCCAGCGCGTCCACCGGCGCCCCGTTGTTCCATGGTCCCGCCGTACCGTTAAAGCTGAAAGAACCGCGCACGTTGCGCTGATAATAGACGTCCAGTCTCGACACGCGGAACTCGCCGCCGAACTTAAACTGGTGGCTGCCCATCGTGTACGAAAGATTGTCCGTCAAGTGGCCCGTCGTGTCCGTTCTGCCCAGATTCGGCGTCTCGCCTACCCCGCCGTTGGTGAACCCTGAAATGCTGATGTTCGGAGACCCAAAATCGCCCGGATTCGTCACGCCGGTGTTGAAGCCCACCGCCGGCAAGTTCTGGCCGTGATTGGCATCGTCGAACGTCTGCTGAAAGAAATTGACCCCCGCCAGCAACTGGTTCACCAGCCGCGCGTTAATGATCGAATCCCATTGCGCCGCGTAGTTCGGCTGCCGGCTCGGCACGCTCTGGAAATACTCCCCGTACACCGACCCCGCAAACGCCGTTGCTTCGCCCGTGCCCAAAAAAGCCCGCGCCGAAATCTTTTCATTGTCCGTGAACGAATGATCCAGCCGGATCACGCCGTTGTCGCTCTTGTATTTCGAAGGGTCGTTGCTGAAATAGTTGTCTGCCGTGCCCGCCGCGTTCGCAATGCTCGACGGCCACAGCAAGTTATACACCCGCAGCATCACCGGATTCACCTTGACGCCATATTGCGCCATCAGCGTCTCGGCTTGCGAAATCCAGGCCAGCGAAGGAACTGTCGCCTCGGCCGTGTTGCCGGCCGTGAACTTCTGTTTCTCGTACGTCAAAAAGAAAAACGTTTTGTTCTTGTAAATCGGCCCGCCCAAGGAAAAGCCGTAGTTCTCGTTGCGCAGCAGCGGATTCTTCGATCCCGGCGGCGCGAACGGATTGTGCGCCGCCAGCGCTTCGTTGCGGTTGAAGTAATAGGCCGTCCCATGCAACTGGTTGGTACCGGATTTAATCACCACGTTCACGCTGGACCCCGGGTTGCGGCCTGAATCCGCTCCGCCCGACGCTTGCTGGTTGAATTGGTCAATCGCGTCAATCGGCAGCAAAACCCCCGCTACCCCCGAAATGCTCCCTTGGTTCACGGCATTGATGTTGTGCCAGAAATCGTTGTTGTCCGCGCCGTCAATCTGCCAGTTGTTCTGATTCGTGCGCGCCCCGTTGGTCGAACCCGTGTCGTTGTATCCGGGCGTCAGGCGCAGCAACTGCGTGAAATCGCGCCCGTTCAGCGGTATGTCGTTTACCGCGCGCGTATCCACCACCGCGTTCAATACCGCGTCGTTGGTTTCCAGACTCGCTGCCGCGCCTTGCACCTCCACCGTTTGGGTCTGCGACGAAATCCCCAGCGTAATCGGCAGGCTCGCCACTTTTCCCGCTGCCACTTCCAGATCTTGCGAAAAAATTTGGAATCCCGCTTTATTGGCGGTCACCGTGTATATGCCAGGCGTCAAATCCGGGAACCCGAATTCGCCCGCCTGTTCCGTCATTACACTGCGCACCTGCCCAGTCCCCTTGTTCACCAGCTTGACCTCAGCGCCCGGCACCGCTGCGCCGGAAGCATCAGTCACACTCCCTGCCATGGAGCCTCGAAAGGCTTGGCCGAAACCAATTGTTTGTATTAGAAACAAAAACGAAAGTAAAACAACATTGCGTCGAAGCATGCAGTACACTCCCTGAAGTTTAGATTTTTTGCTACTCCGCGAACGCTGCGTTCGCAGCGGCCAGCAACGTGGTGGGCGTAAACTATAACGCTTAGTTTAGTACATCTACCAATCCGCTTGTATTTAAGCCGCTGGCGGCCGGCTCGCAATCGTCTCTCCTACACCCATTCCATACGCTTTATTTATGAATTCCTTAGCATTTTCGCCCTAGCCTATAAGTGGAATGCCACTCACTACTGGCGATCGGCTCGATCACTACCGCATCAGCGAAAAAATCGCCGACACCGCAACATCATCCATCTACAAAGGCAGCGATCTCGAAACCGGCCAAACGGTCGCTCTCAAAGTGCCGCAAACGGAGGCCGAATCCGACATTGTTTTCTATGATCGCTTTCAGCGCGAAGCCGAAATCGGCCGCGAACTCGATCATCCCGGCGTCGTTAAGGTCATCACGGAGCCCACTCGACCCTCCAGCGTTTACTTCGCCATGGAATGGGTCGAAGGCACCTCCCTTCGTAAGCTCTTACATCGCGAAGGTAAACTGTCGGCTGAGCAAACCACCCGCATCGCCTTGGCGCTTTGCGAGGTGCTGGCCTACCTTCACAAAAACGGCGTCGTCCATCGCGATTTGAAACCCGAAAACGTCGTCATGTGCGCCGACCAAACCGTTAAGCTGATTGATTTCGGCATCGCCGCCAAAGCCGGCGCGCGCCGCCTCACCTTCGGCAAACTATCCCAAGTCATGGGCACGGCGGACTACATTTCGCCCGAGCAAGTGAAAGGGCAACGCGGCGACGCTCGCAGTGACCTTTACGCACTCGGCGTCATGATTGTCGAAATGCTCAGCGGCCAAATGCCTTTCCGCGGCGGCAACCCCCTGGCCATCATGAACGACCGTCTGCTCAACGATCCCCTTCCCATTGAGATGCTCAATCCCGACGTCGCTCCCTATTGGAAGACGATTTTGCAAAAACTGCTGCATCGCGATCCGCGCAAGCGCTATAACAGCGCCGCCGACTTGGCGTTCGACCTCGAAAATCCAGGCCAAGTGCGCGCCGCTACCGAAACCACCCGCAAGCCTCTATCGCTCCGCGCTTTACTCTTTTCGGCCTTGGCGTTGCTCCCCATGACGGTCTTCTTCATGCTGCTCTACGTAGCCCGCCACCAGTAACTGTGGCGCGGACACTCGTGTCTGCCGCGCCGAGACTCGTCTCGGCGCTCGCTTTTTCCGTCGTCGAAACCCGTCCAAGCCGAGCCGCGAATGGCAATGAGCGGTCTGCCGCCACCCCCAACGTATTTCCCAGACGAGCTACTCAGCCTAATCCGGCCTTCCCCGCGAGTGTGAATTCGGGGCAACAAATGTTTCCGCCTCACCCCGCACGACCGCTACCTCAGTTCGTGATTCAGCACGTGCGCCAGCCGCGCGCCCGCTAGCGCCAGTCTCTCTTGCGCCACATGCTCTGCCTTCGTTTCATACCCCGACCAAGGCACAATCGAATACGGGCCTTCCTTCGGCCCAATCGGTTGCTGGTAAACCACGTCGCGCGCCGCCTCAAAGCTTTCATGTACCCATACCGAAGTCTTCATTTCGCCGGCGGCCTTGGAAGGAGCATTGGGAAACGACTGGCCCAGCACCACCGCGCGCTCCACACAGTGCACTTTCTTTGCGCAATACTGCGCATCGGTCCCCGGCAAATCGTCCCAATACGCATGCAGATTCGAGTCGGCGTCGCCTCGCAGTTTCACTTTGTTTCCGCCCGCGTCGCCCTGCGCATCGTCTTGCGTGATGCGCGCCGTCGCGTGCAGCGGCTGATGAATATCGCCCACCAAATGCAGCAGCCAAACCAGATCGTACGACTTCAATTCATCCGGCTGATCTGACGCCAGCACCTCGCGAAACGCGTCGATCTGCGTCTCCGCATTGGGTGCCGGAATCGCCGGCAGCTTCGCGCCGTCCTTGGAAAATGGAACATCAACGAAGTGCCAGTAGCGATGCCGCAACAAATCGCTATAGCCGGTATTCTGCGACGAGCTGGCGCCATCGGGCAGGTTTCCGCCTGGGTCGGGCCCGTCGTCCGAATACTGCGTCTCCCCTTTGATATCGTCGGCCCACACCGACGCCGACACAAAGATAATCCGGTCGTGATCCTCCGGCGACGCGTTCGCCGGAACTTGCTTGTCCCAGTTCGCATAATCCGGATTCAACTTCAACAGATCCCGCACCCGCGCCTTCGCCGCCGGCGTCAGCTTTTCGTACGCTATGTAGGCCACCGTCATGTGCCCAATCGGTCCCCACGCAATCAGCGACGTCGCCAAAAACGCCGAAACAACCGAAAAACACATGGATCGCTTGAGCATTCCGCTACACTAACACAAATACGCCGTGGCATCCCCGAAAAGTAGAGAAACCGCGCTCGTGTTGTAAGGTGGTGTTATCCAGGGTGCAAACCACAGTCGCGAAGGGTCTTCGGCAGAAAGGAGCAGACGATGTGTCCGAGTTGTCATTCCAACGACGTAAGCCGTTCGCGCAAACGCAAACTGAAAGATCGCTTCATGCGCTGGATGGGCAAAGTCGCCTATCGCTGCCGTGATTGCCAGCGCCGCTTCTACGTCAACATCGACGTCGACCGCCGCCTCCGCCGCGCCCAGGAATGGCAGCGCCGCTCCGCCGAGCACACCACCATGGCCCGCAAGAACGGCGGGCACGGCGAAGAAGAAGACCCGCTCGAAAGCTACGGCGAAGATCTGGAAACCTGAACCACGCACTTGTGGGGCGGCGCCATTCGCGGCCGCGCTCTCCACGCTAGCCCTGCCGTGGGTTTTCCGGGGGTTTCCGGGGTTTCCGGGGGGTTTCCGGGGTTTCCGGGGGTTTCCGGGGTTTCCGGGGTTTCCGGGGTTTCCGGGGTTTCCGGGACAGTCACCACAATGCATCAACTCCAAACAAGCTCTTGAAACTCCCACTCCTCCCCCTCACCACAACTCCAAGTCAAGTTCGCCGCCCGTAGCGTCAGCACCCAGCCGCATCTGGAAGTCGGCTTCTTCCAAACCTTGCGCCAGCGCGGTGCGCCAGTCCTCCGAGTTCCAGTTCTCCCCCACACTTGCATCTCTAGCTCTAGCCACTGGTTCGCGGACGACGACGGGTTCACATGCACCGCCACTCGATCATGGCCACTCCTCCGCGGCTGCCAGCATGCCCGCACGCACTGGGTTTCGCTCCACGTTGCCTCGAAAATGCTTTCGAAGCACGCTGCTACACCTCAGCGGAGGGCGGACTTGAGTCCGCGTGGAACTTTAGTTCCGCCTCGGCCACCTTTCGAGCACGCGCCAGTCTCTCTTCGCCGCAAGGTGTTCGAAGCGTTGGCCACCAGATGTTTGAAAACCTAAAATCGCAGGGCTTGGCCAAGCCCGAGGTGTCTCTGGGTCACCCATTTTCATCCGCAGGGATGGCCCAGCGGGCCAAAGAGGTTGACAAGGCAACCCACACGTGGCGCCGTTCCAGCGGGCAGGAATAAAGTCGGCTCTGCCAAACGTGCCCCGACTCGCACCGACTCACATTCAGCCAGCGCGCGTAGTCGTTATGCCTTCGTCGTTATGCGTTCGGCCGAGCGCTTTGGCAAGCGAATTTTCCCGTTGCGGGGTTGCGATGAGATGGACGTGATTTGTCATTAGACAATAGCCAACGACACTTACGCTGTATTCGGAGCAATATTGCCGCAGCAGTGTGAGATAGGTCTCGCGATCGGGGTCGCTGAAGAAAACGTCGCGGCGACTATTGCCGCGTTGGGTGATGTGATGGGGGAAACCAGAGATCACGACGGGCGATCTTCTCGACATTATGCCAAGGGGTGGGCGTACCTGGCGAGGGCTCTCAGGAATTTATGCATTTGGGTGACTGTCCCGGAAACCCGGAAACCCCGGAAACCCCCGGAAACCCCGGAAACCCTA
>Ga0302319_10027121_pt1 | contig 10052 bp, 9 predicted proteins | sample Bog_T0_2_FD_203319 | JGI IMG/M metagenome (GOLD analysis project Ga0302319, IMG submission 203319) | Peat permafrost microbial communities from Stordalen Mire near Abisko, Sweden - Bog_T0_2 | ecosystem: Environmental > Terrestrial > Soil > Wetlands > Peat | place: Sweden: Abisko, Stordalen Mire...
TATTGCCAATTCTGCCGGACTGCAGCAATCTCCACTCACAACCGCTGGAGGTTGTCATGAAATACGTACTCGCTTCCGCCTTCGTCTTTGTTGCGGCCTTTGCCGCCAAGCCGGCCATGCCCCAGGCAAACCCCGAAGAGAGCGCTATTCGAACCATTGTTCAAGAAGAGGTGGCCGCCTGGAACTCTGGCGATGCCGTGGCCTACTCGCGTCATTTTGCACCCGATGGAATCTTCGTCAACATTCGGGGAGAATACCGGACCGGGGTCCCGGCTTTCACAAAGCAGCATGAGTTCCTGTTCAAAGGACCCTTTCATGGAAGCATTCTTCACCAGGATGTTGTCTCGATTCAATTCGTCCGACCAAGTGTCGCGGTTGTGGAGGTGCTCACGGCTGTGACTGGAATTCAAAAGCTGCCTCCCGGAACGAATACTGACGAGAAGGGACGCCTCCGCACGCGGCTGTTGCAGGTCCTGGTAAAAGACGGAGGTGAGTGGAGAATCACCGATTACCACAACACCGATGTGAAGGCGGATGTGCCGGCACCGAATCCGCAATAGCCTCACCAATCATGAAATATGTCTACGGCGCGAAGTGATACCCCGGTGTGAACAGTCAAAGCCGTTTGGAGAACTGCAGCGATCTACAGCTCGACTGAGAGGCATCCGTTTTTAAGTCAGCAAGAAAAAGAAGCTTCTTATGACATCAACAAGGATTCTCTGTGCAGCGGGTGCCGTCGTGGCAAGCGTTGCGATCATAGCAATGGTCGGCAATCCTGGCCGTGTGAAGGCAAACAATGACCCCGGAACAGCGGGCGAACGCATCCAGGCGGGTTTCGCGATTGCGCCGGTACCTTTGAAGATGGAGGGACGCGATTGGAGAGCTGTGGGGCTAGGCAGCTACCTGGTGAACGCGATGGGAAGCTGCAATGACTGCCACTCCGCCGGTCCTCAAACCCAGTACCTTAAGGGCGAGAATCCCTATTTTGGGCAGCCCGCCATGACGAACCCGGAAACCTACCTGGGTGGCGGGAGAGAGTTTGGACAGATCGCAGGCCCAAATTCTCCTGACATCATCTCCCGCAACCTGACCCCGGATAAATCTGGGCTCCCCATTGGCGGGCACACGTTCGAACAGTTCCGCACGATTTTGCGGACGGGGCAAGACCTGGATCATCTTCACCCGAATTGTTCAGCAACCGTCGCTTCAGATTGCCTGCCGCCGCCGTTCGATGGTTCGCTGCTCCAGATCATGCCGTGGCCCTCGTATCACAACCTCACAGATCAGGACCTCCGGTCAATCTACGAGTATTTGAGTGCCATTCCATGCGTCGAAAGCTCTCCCGATCCCAACAATCCGCTGCACAACGATTGCCCGTCACAATGATGACCAACAACTTCAACTTGTGTCTCGCTGTAATCGTCTTCGCTGCATTCCCTTTAACAATTCACGCACAAGTGAATGTGGAAGCAGATCGGCAGGCAATCGTAGCGGTGGTGGACCGGTTCTTGGATGCCTGGAACCAGCATGACGCCAGGGCATTCGCGGCGGTCTTTGCTGAGGACGCCGACTTTACCAATTGGCGAGGCAGGGAGCAAGCGGAAGATCGAAAATCGAAGAGTCCCACGCGCCCATGTTCGCCACGATTTTTAAGATCAGTCACCAGACGCATACCGCCATCAAGACCCGGTTCATTCGCCCTGACGTTGGTGCCGTGGATGTCAACTGGGAGATGACGGCGGCAATGGATGCCCAGGGAAATCCGCCGCCCGGCCGCAAGGGTTTGTTGAATTTCGTGATGGCAAAGAACGACGAGCAGTGGCAATTCCTGGTGATGCACAGCCTTAATTTGACAGCGCTGCCACCTGCAAAACCCGTCGATTCGACTACATCGAAACCATAGTAGCTGTACCCCGGAAGGACCACGGCTATTGCAGCTTCGCGTACTCCGCTTGCGCCTGCTTCAGGATGGGGATGTCGGGGTCGGCGTCTTTCCAGAGGGTGAGGAAATCCCGATAGGCCTTTCCGGCTTTCACCGGGTCGCCGGCAAGTGCGGAGCCGCGCGCCAGCCCCAGGTAGGAAAGCGAATAGAACTGTCCCCAATAGGGGTGTTGCCAGGTACTGCCCCAGTTGGCGCCCTTGTGATCCAGAATCTTTTCGAACTCAGCCGCTGCCTTAGCGCCCTCATTTAGATCTAGGTAAGCCAAGCCCCGCAGATACACCACAGCGGGGTAAGCGCGCTCATACGGCGAGGCGGATGCCAGCAACTCCACGGCTTGGCCGGGCTGGTCGCGCTTGAGCGCGATTGCGGCCCGAATCGCGGGTAGCTCGACCGCATTCCAGAGGGTTCCGTTTGGAAACAGTTTCGAATTCTCTCCGGCGAGCTTCTCCGCTTGGGCTGCATCGCCGCACATGGCCAGTGCCAGCGCAGGACGTCCCAGTCTCCGAATCGTCTCACAATTACCCGACAGCGCGTCGGCACGCGCATCGGCCTCTTCGAATTCCGCGGCGGCATTCCGGAGTCCTTGTCGCAGCGCTGTCTCCGCAGCTCGTCGGTACAGCTTGCTCGACTCGCGGCGCTGGCCAAGTGCATTCCGATTGGCCGCCTGCAAGCCAAAACTGAGGTACTCCGCCGGCTTGCCTGCAAACCATTGAATCTCCCGCGCAGCGGCCGCACCATCGCCTTCGACGTAAGCGATTTCGAGGAAGCGCTGGTGGATCCTCGCTCCTCCGAGTCCCTGGGCCCGCAGTTTCTCCGCTAATTGCTTTGCCTCGGCGAGCCGATTCAGGCACATGTAGGCGTCCAGTTGGCGCCGGTACGGAGGTTCAACGCTCGCCTCTAGCCCAGTCGCCTCCTGGCCCTCCTTGAGCCCCTCTTCGAATTGCCCCAGGTCCATGTCCTCGGTACTTAGGTCGTTATGGAATCCCCAAAAGCGGGGATAGCTCTGAATACCCAATCGATATGCGTCAATCGCTTTGTCAGACTGGCCATCATACGAGTAGTAGATAGGCGTAATGAGGTCCCGCTCAAACTCTGAAACCCGGTCGACCAAGCCGAAAGCTTTTTGTGTGTATTCCCGGCTGCGCTCTACGTCCCCGGCATTTTCGAACGCGACGCCAAGCATGAAGTAGGCCATCGCGAAATTTGGATCGAGTTCAATGGATCGCTCAAACATGGGGATAGCAGCCAGAAATTGGCCCTGGCCCATCTCGGAAAAACCCACGGTGTAGTTCTGGAGGGCTTCCAGCGATGGAGTAGTAGCTTGTTCAAGCGGACGATTCAACTTCTGGATCGAGCTGAGCGACTCTCCCAGCTTGGCCCGCATGGCCGTGCCGGCGGTTCCCAACGCGGTCAACACGTGCTCTTTGTCGCCCGCTTGAATCTGTTCCCGAGCCAGCGTGACGCCGCCGCGGCATGTGGTTGCTTGTAGCGTGATGACGTAGTTCTTACCCAGGCTTTCGATGGATCCTGCGATCGTAGCCGCTGCTCCGTCCCGTATGCAGATGTCATGTGCGATCTGGTTTGTGATGTGGCTCGCGGGAGCAATGCTCATCAAACGCAGGCCGCGTTGTACCTGCTCTTCGTCCATGATTTTCAGAAATGGCGATTGCTCGAGTTGGATGGCGAGCCCCTGGCGCAGGGTGCCGTCAAACACCGCGTCGCCCGTCGTGTTGATGAAATCGGCGAGCACAATTGTGTCCTTCTCGGTGAGAACAGGATTGCGGCGATGCAAGAACCAGATGGTGCCGGCGCCCACGGCAAGCACCGCGATCGCGCCCAAAAGGAACCATCCCCAGGGTTTCGCTTCTGTAATCTCCACCCGCACTTTGGAATGGGTTGCAGCAACGATGCTCAACTCCTGCTCTGGCACCAAGCGCACATTCTCCGCAAGGCGGTATCCGCGACCGGGCACCGTAAGGATGTACTGGTGGTCCTGAGGGCTTTCGCCCAGCGCCTTTCGCAACATGAAGATATTACGGCTTAGGTTTGTCTCCTCGACAAACGTGTCAGGCCACACCGTCTTCATCAGATCGTCCTTGGTGACCAGCTCCCTATTATGGCGAACCAGAACCAGCAGAATTTGAAAGGTCTTCGGCTGCAAGGGGATAGGTTCGCCGGCCCGCAGCAGGATTTCCTTCTCGGAATCAACGCGAAAAGGGCCGAACTCGTAGAGTTCCCTGAGTTGCTGGTTTTCGTTTGCGGGCATCGGGAGATCCCGCCGGGGCGGGAGTAGCAAATTCTAGCACGAATCGGACGCGAGGAGGAAGAAGCGACACCGCTCACCGGATCGAGTAAAGATATTTATTTTCAATAAGTTAATCGCCTGCCAAGAAATGATCAGAAAAATTCAGACGGTTCCCAAGGATTTCCAACGCGCAGTTTTGGCAAGCTGCGAATGTTCCACCACACAGCCAGTCCAGAAAGGAGGGCTCATGGCGAAGCAGACGAAGATCATGATCGAGACCGACTTCCTGTTGATCGTGCGGGGACTGAATGCGAAGCGCGAATGGTGCCCTTTATGCGCCGCGGAAGCGGAGATGATTGCGCTGGAAAACGCAGGGGTGATCTCGAACCTTGAACCGGCTGCCTTGCAGGAATGGCTCAATTCGGACGAGCTGCACCGCTCGCAATCAGCCGGCGGCTCGGCGCAGATTTGTTTGAACTCGCTGCTGGCTCGCGTGCAGAACACAACTCTCGGCTAGCCGCACACCGCGTGCAGATCCAAAAAGACGAAACGAAAAGGAGACGATATGAAATTCAGAGTGCAGTTGATCGAATGATATCGCGAGCGTCGCTGCCCCTGTCGTCAACTGCAATGTTTTCATTCGCTTGAAATTCGTCACGAAAAAGTAAGCCGATCGACAGACGCGCGCCATTGGCAATCAGGCAGGGCTACTGCAACCTACTCCTCGACCATGATCTGGCTGCAACAACGATGCACCAGACAGCAGCGTTGCAGGTCGCGTCTCAAGCAGAATCCAACAGATAACCCCAAAAGGAGATCAACCCATGAACCTGTTTCGCAAAAATACCATCGTTTCAGGAGCATTTGCCGCTCTGTTTCTCCTGACTGAGCTCACCGCTTCACCCGCAGCCCATGCATCCAGCCCATCTCTCGTCCAAGCTACCAACCAGCTCGGAGCCTCGGCTATCGACGGTCTCGTGCCGTCCACAAAGATCATAACCCTGATTGCTTTTGCCAACCCGGGAACTGACTATGCGCTCCACCAGCTTTCCGCAAGCGGTACAGCCGCAGCTCCATTCGTTGTGCCGCCAAATCAGAACTTCGTGATAACCAGTGTGGAGATCACCCCATTTTCGAACGATGCCGAATTCACCCCCAACTATGTCTACCTTGTGGCAGAGAACCCCTATGCCTTCTATGAGCTTTGGCTGGTTTCGAACCAGGTTTCAACATCGTTCCAGTACCCCACCGGTGTCGTGCTGCAGGCCGGGACCTCTCCCGCTGTGGTGACTCAATTGACCTGCGACATCTTCATCCACGGCTACCTGACCCCAGCTTAGTTCGAGCATGCGCTAGTCAGGAGAGCCGCCTGCAACCAGGCCTCGGACGCAAAAGAACGTTCCGGGCATCCACCCACTCTTGTAACGAACACGCACACCAATGAAAAGGAGTTTGAGCAATGAACCTGGTACGCAAGAGTGTCCTATCCTTTGCGGGAGTCGCCGCCGCGGCTCTCCTGCTTGCAGTCGCATCGCCGCGCGCTGTCCACGCTCTCGGCGAACAACTGGTCATCATCACGAACTCGGCTGCCCATCCGGCCAACGTCGAGGACGTGTCCCACCTCGTCTCGCACCTCGTGACGGCTTCCACCTTTGTCCCAAACAGCTCCCAGAGTGAACCCCTCCTTCAGATCAGTCCTGAAGGCTTTGAAGGATCACCTTTCGTGGTGCCCGCTGGTCAGAATTTTGTCATCACCAGCGTTGAGATTATGCCCGTTGCCAACACCTCTACCCAGGTAGTCCTCACTAACCTCGGCGCCGGATCCAATTATGGATTCTGGACAGTGTCAAGCACTAATACGACCTTGCTTCAATATCCTTCTGGAATCGTCGTTGGAAGCGGGGTCAACTTAGGAGTGTTTGCCACCCAGGCTTGCACCATCGCCATTCACGGCTATCTCAGCCCAGCCTAGGCAGCAACATCGGTTAGAGGGGAAAGTGCGTGAAATCGGGGTGCGTAGGTAAGCCCGCAGACCGACCCCTCCACCTTCTTGTGTCACTAACCATCGAACCTCGAAAAAGGAGATTGAGTTATGAACCTGGTACGCAAGAGTGTCCTATCGTTTGTGGGAGTCGCCGCCGCGGCTCTCCTGCTTGCAGTCGCATCGCCGCGCAGTGTCCACGCTCTCGGCGAACAACTGGTCAACATCACCAACACCGCAGCCCATCCGGCAAACGTCGAAGACGTTTCCCACGTCGCTTCGCACCTCGTAATGCTCAACGGCTTTATGACAGCAGCTAACGAGGCCGTGCCCTTTTATCAAGTGACTGCGAATGGGGTCGTTAACTTTGAGGTACCCGCTGGCCAAAGCTTTGTCATCACATCCGTCGACGTTGGCCCCTGCTCCAACCCTTCTACCCAGGCCGATGTCTATCTCACGAACCAGCCGAGTAACTGGACTACATGGTATGGGGAATGGGACATGCTGGGTTGGAATACGCTCCAGTTTCAGTACCCTACTGGAATCGCTGTGGCGAGCGGAACCACCATATGGCTGAATGCTTCGCAGCAATGCAGTGTAATCGTTCGCGGATATCTGACCACAAATTAGATGACTGGATGAGTTCGCAGGGAGAGCTACCTGGTACGGGAATGCGCAAATGAAGCCGCGGTGCCACCCTTCCGCACATTCCTGTCACTAACCATCAATTCTCAAATAGGAGATTGAGTTATGAACTTGTCACACAAGAGCGCCATATCGTTTGCCGGAGTCGCCGCGGCGGCTCTCCTGCTTGCAGTCGCATCGCCTCGCACTGTCCACAGTGTACTGGCTGTACCCATTACGGAATCAATCGTACCCGAAAAGGATACGGAAAGCGATGCATTGCGCATTTCGGGGCTATTTCGGCAACTGAGAAGATTCAATTCTCAGAGGCTACCCAGCCCAGTACTTCCCGGGTGATTTGGGAATACACCGCGATCTGTTATGGCTTCGATTCGTCAGAATGCTGCTCGTGTACCGCCTCAAATATGGCCTTCGAAAGTATGGGGAAGGCCGTGTTTTGAAACTCAACGTCGTCCATGTACCGCGTCACGATTTTGTCATTCTCTCCCATCCGCTGGATCATGAACTCCTCGATGAACTTGCGAATGCCGAGTTGGAATCTGTCTAGAGGATTGGCCAAAGCAGTTTGAATTACTTGCGTGTTCTTCGTCGCCTTTTCCTTGATCTGCTCGAAGAAGAGACGATCCTCCTTTGTAAAGCCGGTTGCAAATCTCGCATTCAAAACTTGAATGATCTCCGATAGGGGGGCCTTCTCATCTTTCGCTTTTCCGGTTCCAACGTCGGTGGGACTCTTTACGCCTTCGGCGTCCCCTTCTCGGAGGTCGATTGCTCCAGAGTGGACTCTCTGCAGCCGGTAGTATTGAAGCGCAACCTCATTACCCAGCTTCACCCGATCAGTGTCGCGGTCAAGCGGCAGGTGCGGAAGAAGGAATCTACCGTAGCTGTAAAGCATCTCCAAGGATGCGTCAGTGTACGGGGCGATTTGACTCAAGAACGAATAGAGGTCAACAAAGCCCTTAAGCTTTTCACGGAACGTACTCCGCTCTTCCTCGTCCCTCATATTTTTGAAGCGATCTGCCGCAGGTTGCAGGTGTAGCTGCATCTGAGCATGGTCAGCCGAACTTTGCTTTTCGATGGGCTTGTAAAAAACACGAGCAAACGCTTCCACTTCGCTCCAGAAATAGACCTGGGCGGCATCAAGCTCGTGTTTCAGCGTCTCCAACTGTTGGGGATCCGAACGCTCTTGCAAACTCGTAGCGTCATAGTAAGGCTTGAAAGCTCGGTAAATATCCTCTGCGCTGTTGACGAAATCCAACACAAACGGGCTTTCCTTGCCCGGAATCTTTCTGTTCAAGCGCGATAGGGTTTGTACTGCCTGAACCCCGTCAAGCCTCTTGTCCACATACATGGCCTGTAGAAGTGGTTGATCGAACCCCGTCTGATATTTGTTTGCCACAAGTAGGATTTGATAATCGCTCGAACCAAAGCGAATCGGAAGTTGCTTTTCGCTGATCGAGTTCCCCGTGACGCAATCTACGTTCATTCCCGGTTCGGTGTATTCGATTCCGGTATCGGGGTCCTTCACTGTCCCGCTGAAAGCAACGAGCGGGTGAATGTCTCCATATCCGTGTTCTGCGAGGTAATGTTCAAAAGCCTTCATATAGCGCACGGCGTGCAGGCGCGAAGCGGTTACCACCATTGCCTTTGCTCGTCCGCCTAGATGGCTTTGCACCTTTTGGCGAAAATGCTCCACCATCACCTCTGTCTTTTGTTCGATGTTATACGGATGCAGGCTCATGAACTTCGCCAGCGCCTTTGCGCCCTTCTTCTTGGGGATGTTCGGATCATCCTCGATGGCTTTGACAAGCCGGTAGTATGTGGAATACGTCGTGTAGTTTGTTACAACATCCAGAATGAACCCTTCCTCTATCGCCTGCCGCATGGTGTAGAGGTGGAACGGTTCAGGCTTTCCGCTATCGCCAACCCGCCCGAATAACTCCAAAGTTTTGCCCTTCGGAGTAGCGGTGAAGGCGAAAAAGCTCAGGTTGGTTTTCTGACCACGCGATTGCATGATCTGATTCATTCTGTCTTCCCAATCCTGCTCTTCCTCTTCGTTTGCCTCTGCTGCGGCAGCGCCAAGGATGGCCTTCAATTCGCGGCGAGTCTCCCCCGATTGGCTGGAATGGGCTTCGTCCACGATGACGGCATACCGCCGCTTTGCGATTTCCTCTTGCCACTCATGCGCTTTCTTCTTCTCATCGTCCGTTGCGCGTTCCAGGCTCTCTGCGCCAGCAGTACGCAGCAGGCCGCGCAACACGAAGGGGAATTTTTGCAAGGTCGTTATGACGATCTTTGTCCCATCGATCAGCGCGGCGGCGAGTTGCTGCGAGTTCTCGTCAATTGCCTTTACTACGCCTTGGGCGTGCTCAATCTGATAGATCGCATCTTGTAATTGCCGGTCGAGAACCTGTCTATCGGTCACGACAATGACGCAATCGAATATCTTCTGATCGCTTCCACTGTGAAGACTTGCAAGCCGGTGCGATAGCCACGAAATGCTGTTCGTCTTGCCGCTCCCCGCCGAGTGCTGAATCAGATAGTTTCTTCCCGGCCCTTCGCTCTGAGCCGCCGATATGAGCTTGCGGACGGAATCGAGTTGATGGTAGCGAGGAAAGATCATCGTCTCTCTCGTGATCAATCGGTGCCCTCCGCTGCCATCTTCGATCTTTTCATCCTTCTTTTCGAGGAACATGAAGTGGCCGAGAATGTCTAGGAAGCTGTCGAACTGCAAGACCTCTTCCCAGAAATATCCTGTCCTGTAGCCGGACTTGTGTTGCGGATTTCCCTTACCGCAAAGCATTTGTCCCGGATGGCTGCCACGATTGAAGGGGAGGAAAAATGTTTTTTCTCCAGCAAGCCGGGTTGTCATGTGGACTTCTTCCGAATCGGCGGCAAAATGAACCAGCGCCCGCTTCTTGAAGTCAAACAACGGAGCGCGTGGATCGCGGTCATTCTGGAATTGCCGGATTGCGTGACGCCAGGTCTGCCCTGTTCCGGGATTCTTAAGCTCAATCGTTGCAACCGGAAGCCCGTTCAGAGCGAGAACCATATCCAATGTCCGGTTGTCGCTTGGATGGCAAGGGACTTGCCTCGTAACCGTCAGCCGGTTCTTGGCATAAAGCTCAGTGATCTCCGGATTGGCTCCATGCGCCGGCTTGAAATTCGCGAGGCGAAATGTCTTTCCATAGAACTTGAACCCGTAACGCAGCACATGGAGCGAACCCTTTGCGTCCAGTTCC
>Ga0302319_10027122_pt1 | contig 10051 bp, 8 predicted proteins | sample Bog_T0_2_FD_203319 | JGI IMG/M metagenome (GOLD analysis project Ga0302319, IMG submission 203319) | Peat permafrost microbial communities from Stordalen Mire near Abisko, Sweden - Bog_T0_2 | ecosystem: Environmental > Terrestrial > Soil > Wetlands > Peat | place: Sweden: Abisko, Stordalen Mire...
CCCCAGTCGAACTCGAACCAGAAGATGCCGGTCGCAAACCAGTCGGGCAGCGCATAGATGTATTTGCCGCCGGTGACAAAGATCAAAAGCCCGTAGAAGATATTCAGCGTCGCCACCGAGACGATGATCGAGGGGATGCGCAGTCTCTCGATGAACACGGCGTTGATCGCGCCGAGCGCGACGCCGATCCCGATCGCCATGACGAATACGGCGAGCCAGTTGGCGCCATAGGCATTGGCCACCGCCATCGCGACATATTGCGCCACCGACGCGGTCGCGGTGAAGGAAATATCGATGCCGCCGGCGATCAGCACCACCAGCAGCCCGAGCGCCAGGATCCCGACAAAGGCATAGGAGGTCAAGAGATCGAACAGATTCTGCATCGTCAGGAACTGGGCGTTGGCAAGGCCGAGACCGCCGCACAGCACCGTGATCACGATCAGCAGCCAGAATTCGTGGCTGCGCCTGAAGCGCGCGAAGGCGGTGTTGACACGCTCACGCATTGACCGCCTGCCGCAGGTCGTGTTCGCAGGTCTTTGCTGAGGGAACGTCGAGCGTCAGTAGGCCCTGCCGCATCACCAGCACGCGATGGCTGTGATACAGCACTTCAGGGATTTCATCAGAAATCAACAGCACCGCGACGCCGGCCGCGGCGAGACCGAGGATGATCCGGTAGATGCCGTCCTTGGCGCTGATGTCGACGCCGACGGTCGGGCTGTCGAGGATCAGTATACGCGGATTTGTCGCCATCCATTTGGCCAGCACCACGCGCTGCTGGTTGCCGCCGGACAGCGTCTTCACCGGGTTGTCGGGATCGGACAGCTTGATCCCGAGCTTCGACACCCATCGCGCCAGGTGATTTTGCCGGGCCCGCGCCGGGATCAGGCCAAGTCGCCCGGTGAGGCGATCGAGCACGGTCAGCGTGGCATTGGCGGCGATCGACTGCTCGAGGATGAGGCCGAGCGCGAGCCGGTCTTCCGACACATAGGCGATGCCGTGGCGGATCGCGTCCGCATTGCTGGTGAGCCTGATCTGCTTGCCGTCGAGCAGGATGCTGCCGCGATCGGGCGGATTCATGCCGAACAGCGACAGAGCCAGCTCGGTGCGGCCGGAGCCGAGCAGCCCGGTCAGGCCGAGGATCTCGCCCGGCCGCAACGACAGGCTGACATCCGCATAATCGCCGTCGCGGCCAAGCCCGCGCAGTTCCAGCAGCACCGGCCCAGCCGGGGCCTCGTTCGCATTGACCTGATAGTCGAAGGCCTTGCCGGTCATCAGATGGCTGAGTTTGCGATCATCGATGGTGCTGGCGGCGAAGCTGCCGACCTTGGCGCCGTCGCGCAGCACCGTCACCCGTTCGGCGATCTCCATCACCTCATCGAGACGATGGCTGACGAACAGAATGCAGATGCCGGCGCGCTTCAGCTCACTGACCAGGGCGATCAGCGCATCGACCTCATGCCGTGTCAGCGACGCCGTCGGCTCATCCATGATGATCAGCCTGGCATCGGCGGCGAGCGCGCGGCAGATCGCCACCAGCTGTCGCCCGGCGATCGGCAGATCCGCGACTCGGGTCGCCGGATCGAGTTCGGCGCCGACCCTGGCCATCGCCCCCCTCGCGGTCGCGCGCAGCGCCGTCCAGTCGACCTTCCGCAAGCCGCCGAGGTGATGGCCGATCGCGATGTTCTCGGCGACCGAGAGATTGGGAAACAGCGACAGGTCCTGGTAGATCACCTGGATGCCGCTATGCGTCGAGCGCACCGGGTCGAGATGCGGATAGTCCCGGCCGGATATGACGATGCGGCCGCCGGGTTCAGGCGCCTGCACGCCGGCCATGATCTTGATCAGCGTCGACTTGCCCGACCCGTTCTCGCCGACCAGGCCATGCACCTCGCCAGCCTCGAGCGTCAGATCGACATCGCGTAGCGCATGGACGCCGCCAAACCGCTTCGAGATGCCGGACATGTGCAGGAATGGCGCCAAGGATGTCTCGAAGGGTGTCTCGAACTCAAGGAAAGTCACAACAGGCCAGCCCGGCTTGCCGTGGTCGTCGGCAAGCCGGGCCGTGAGCGCGCACAGCCAGCCTCAGAGCCCGCTGGCGATCAGGCCGTCGATGGTTTCCTTGTTGATACGCATGATCTTGTCGACCTTGATCTGCTTACCGGGCACGTCGACGGCGGCCTTGCCGAGGCCGGGCACTTCAATGCCATCGGTGATCGGCTTGCCATCGAGCACCAGCTTGGCCACCGCAACCATCGCGTAGCCGGCATCGGTCGGATTCCACAAAAACCCCTCGCGGATGATGTCGTCGTTGATCAGCGCCTTGGCCTGGCTCGGCAGCACGGTGCCGACGATGGCGATCTTCTTCTGCAGCCGCTGCTGGCGCACCGCGTTGCCGGCGCCGATCGGACCGTTGGAGCCGAAGCCGAGAATGCCGGCGAGGTTCGGATAGGCCTTGATGACATCCTGCGTGGTGCGCTGGCTGGTATCGATCTCGTCGGCGCCGGGAAAACGGTCGGCGACCAGCTTCATGTCCGGGAATTTCTTCTTCTGATAGGCGATCGCGGCATCGGCCCATTTGTTATGCAGCGGCGTGGTCAGGGTGCCGACATAGACCACATAATCGCCCTTGCCGCCCATGTCCTTGGCGAGGCGCTCCATCTGCACTTCGCCGAAGCGCACCGAATCGATCAGTTCGACGTTCCAGTCGCGCCCCTCCTGTTCCGGCCCCTCATGGGTGATCACCTTGATGCCGGCGGCCTGCGCGCGCTTCAGCACCGGCTCGCAGACTTTTACATCCAGCGGCACCAGTCCGATCACATCGACCTTCTTGGCGATCAGATCGTCAAGCAGCTTGACCTGCTGCGCCGGGTCGACATTGGCCGGGCCGACCATGGTGGCGTTGATCTTGAACTCCTTGGCGCCCTTCTGGATGCCCTTCTCGACCGCGTTGAACCACGGGATCCCGGCGATCTTGACCACCGTGACCATTTCCTTCTCGGCTTCCGCAAAGGCCAGGCTTGGCAGGCCGGCAACGCCCAGCGCGGCTGCGCCGCCCAACCATGTGAGTGTCTCGCGTCGGTTCATGATTCCCTCCCAGGAAACGATCTTGATGTCATTACCCGCTTTTTTCTCAGCTTGCGCCGGACGCGGGCTTCACTCCTAAGTAGAGACCGGCTCCCCTGAGGTGTCAAGCAACCGCGTTGCAACCTGATTGGACCAAAGAGGCGACCAAGGCGACGCCGCGAAATAGGCGTGGCGACCTCACGACCGACATTGCGAGCGGAGCGAAGCAATCCAGCATCCCCGCGATGGCCGGGGTCGGGCCACGCCATGAATCGGTGCAACCGGCGTGGCCGTGAATGTGGACGGCCCGGCCGGCAAAGCTGGATAGCCTCGCTTCGCTCGCAATGACGCTGTTGGAATGGCTGCAAAAGCTTGCCCAGCACGCCTGTTCCCTCTATGTTCTATGTTGTGGATGCGTAGTGCGTCTTTTCGAGCCAGGGCACTCATGCCGGATCAGATCGTCATCACCGAGAAGAGCAGTCAGGCCAAGGATGTCCGCGCCGCGGTGGGGTCGCGCTATGGCGACATCCTGGCGGCGGAGGGGCATCTGCTGGGTCTGGAAGAGCCGGAACAGGCGGTTGCGGAATGGAAGCGCTGGTCGGCGATCCTGCTGCGCCCTGAGGGCCTTTATGCGACGCGCCCGGCGGAGGGCGGCAACAAGGCGGCCAAGCTGAAGGCGATCCGCGAGGCGCTGCGGACCACGAAGCGGGTCTGGCTCGCCACCGACTGCGACCGTGAGGGGCAGCTGATCGGCCAGGAGATCCTCGAGCATTACCACTACCGCGGCGAGGTGATGCGGGTGCTGTTCACCGCGCAGGACGCCAAGACCATCCGCGATGCGTTCGGGCAGGCAAAACCCAATTCGGAGTATGGCCGTCTTTACGCCGCCGCGGTCGCCAGAAGGCAGGCCGATCAGATCTACAATCTGTCGCTGACCCGCACCGCGACCGTCATGCTCGGGCGCGGCGCGCGCGGCGTAATCGGGGTCGGCCGGGTGAAGACGCCGACGCTCGCCATCGCCTGCCGCCGCGAACTGGAAATCCGCGATTTCGTGCCGCTGCCCTATTTTGAGATTGTCGCCACCGCCGAGGTCGAAGCCGGAAAATTCCAGATGCGGCACGCGCCGCAGGACAAGATCCTGAAACGCGAACAGGCCGACCTGGTAGTCGCGGCGGTTCAAGGAATGCAAGGCGGCTTCGAGGGCCCGCTCAGCGTGCGCGTCGAGGACAAGAAGCAGGCGCCGCCCCGGCTGCACGATCTGCCCTCGCTGCAGAAACTCTGCGCCTCGCGGTTCGGCTGGTCGGCGTCGAAGACGCTGGAGATCGCGCAGGCGCTCTATGACGGCGCGGGCAGGAAGATCATCACCTATCCCCGCGCCGAGGTGCGCTATCTGCCGGAAACCCTGATCGCCGAGGTGCCGAAGATCGTGGCCGGCCTTCAGGTCGGGCAATCCTTCAAGGCCATCGCGGTGCCGACCCCGCCGGTGATCCGCCGCGGCGCGCAGGGCGCGTTCCATGACAAGGGGCTCGAAGGCGCCAGCCATCACGCCGTGATCCCCAACGTCAACACCGTCGATCGGCTGCGCGAAGTCTGGCCCAACCTCTCGCTCGAGGAAAAGCGGCTGTTCGACGTCATCGCGCGGGCCTATCTGGCGGCGCTGATGCCGGATTTCCGCTACCGGCAGAGCACCGCGACGCTCGATGTCGCGGGCTTTCTGTTCAAGGCCAGCGGCCGCCAGCCGATCGACCTCGGCTGGCGCGCGGCCTTTCCGGAATGGACGCCGGCCGACGAAAAGGGCGACGGCGCGGCCTTGCTGCCACTGATGCGGCAAGGCGAGACCGCGCGATTGCGCGACCCCCAGATCGAAGCCAAGGAAACCCGGCCGCCACCGCGCTACCATGAGGGCACGCTGATCGAGGCGATGCAGAATGCCTGGCGCTTTGTCGATGACGAAGGGCTGCGCGAGCGCCTCAAGGAAGCCAAGGGCATCGGCACGCCGGCCACCAGGGCCGAGATCATCGCCGGCTTGAAGCGGCAGAATTTTCTGGTCGCGCAGGGCAAGAATATTGTCCCGACCGAAACCGGATTGACGCTGTTCGGCATCCTCAAGCAGGCCGATCCGGCTCTGGTCGATCCCGGCGTCACCGCGCAGCTCGAATGCCTGCTCGACGATGTCGTGATCGGCAAGCATGAGATGATCGGCGCCATCGATGCGGTCTGCGACGTCGCGACGCGGATCATCGGCAAGCTGACGAGCGCGCCAGCCGCCGCATGGCCAGGTAGCCCGGAGGGCTACGCTTAGGCTCCTAAAAAGAAACATCGAAACAAATTATTGATTTTGCGGTGACGAAGGTGCGCTTTTGTTCACCTCTCCCGAAGGGAGAGGTGAACATCGTCCGTTTCATGTTCCCGGGTCCGCCAGAAGGCCGGTGCGAACCATGAAGGCCCGCAGCAACTCGGCGGAACATCCCTGATCGCACAGTAATCTTCAGGGCGTAATAGTACGGTCGCTCTGTACCCGCCTGTACCGTCCCTTAATCCTTTTCGCACTACCCAAGCAGACCTTATCATCGGGAGAGAAGCATGTCGGGACCGACCCTCAACGCTCTGGTCGCGGATGACTCGGAGAGTATTCACACGTTCTTCCAAATGATTGCGGCGCGTTCCCCGATCCCCTTCGATATCGTCTCGGCCAGCAATGGCAGCGAATGCGCGCGGCTGCTCCGCCAAAACGGGATCGATATTGCCTTTATCGATATCAATATGCCCGAGATGAACGGTTTGGAAGCTCTCAGCAACGCGCGACTGTCCGGGTTCAAGACCTTCGTGACCTTGATGTCATCGGACCTGCAGCCGCACCTTCGCCGCAGAGCGCTGCTGTTCAATGTTTACGGATTTCTGCGCAAGCCATTCACGGAAGCCCAGGTTCATGGGATCCTGAATACCTGCCTGAAAATCAAGACACCGATCAAGGCGCTTGTTGCCGATCATTCCGCGATTGTGCGGCAGACGGTCCGGCATTTCATCAGCAAAAGCATCTTCAATATCGAGCTGACCGAGGTCGAGGACGGAGCAGAAGCCCTGTTCAGCTTTTCCAATAACCATTACGACGCGATCCTGGTCGATTGCGACATGCCCGGGCTTGACGGGTTGAATACGCTCGACCGGATCAAGATGTGCGACCCCAGCGCAAAAATCATCCTGATGACGAATGAACGTAGCCAAACCTGGCGCCGCCTGGCTCTCGAGCACGGGGCGACGTCGCTGCTTTACAAACCATTCAACGCTGAGCAAATCGACCGGGAGATCCATGCGTTCTACCATATCGAGCGACCGGGTCTGGAAAGCCTGCCGGAAAAACCTCAGGCCAGCCTGCCAACCGGGCTGCAGCGGGCCGAATTGATCCCGCAGAAGGTTGATGATTGATCAAAATCCATCGTCATCGCCGGCGCATCTCGTCGCGGCGCATCGGCATGGCATCCACGGTGCCGAAAATCCGGCCTGCCGTCAGCGGCTCTGTCGACGTAAGCTTCACACCGCCGTCCTTCCCGACCAGAACCACCCGAAAATCCTCCGGCGCTACGCCGTAGCGTTTTCGCAAGTCGGCAGCGGAGCTCTGGACGGCCGGACCAAGTTCCGCGGCGGCGGAATGTCCGACGATCCAGACCACGACAATGTCGCGCTCGATGAAACCGGCCCGGCTTTGGTCGACGCTCCGGCGTTGTTCGGCGAGCGCGGCGCTGTTGTCGGCGCCGGCGAACACCAGCAACGGCCGGTACTTCCAATGGTAATCCGAAGCTGCGAAGGCAGGTTGGGACATCGATGCGAGACAGGCCGCGGCCAGGACGATGATTGATCGCATCAGGCCAAATAACACATAGCTGCTCTGGCCGGCCACAGTCTTCTCGCGCCACACGCCGCAATCACAGAAATGCGCGATCGCGCCGATGCAGTCGTCAAGTGGTATTCGCTTTTTGCGATGGGCATCAAATACCCGCCGCTCGCAGGCACCGCGCGCAGTTCGGCGTCGGAGAGCGACAGGTCATGGTGATCGAGCCGTTCGGCCAGCTTGGCGGCGGCCGACAGCGCCTCGTCCTCGGTGCAGCCATTGAACTCCAACGGGTTGCACCGTATCGCATTAATTGGAACGGTGTCTACGTCAGGTAATCATGGATGCACGAGCCGATCGGTTGACCCTCGATTCGGATGTCGCGGCGTTCTCGGCAGCAGCAAGCGGTTGATGATCGTGAGCTGACGAGATCTCGCAGCATGCGCTCGCGCGCGACTTGATGTATTTGCACGACACTTTCTGCTTCGTCATTGCGAGTTCAGAACCGGGCTTCGCCCGACCCGCTCGAATGAAACGGGCGGTGTGCACCTCTCCCGCAGGGAGAGGTCGGATCGCTTTAGCGATCCGGGTGAGGGGTTTTGCTCCATCGATAGACCGTAAGCCCTCACCCGGCGCTTCGCGCCGACCTCTCCCTTCGGGAGAGGTGAAGAAACTGCGGCACCTTCCTCGCAGCATAATCAATACTTTAGTCCGTTGTTTCTTTTGAGCCCTCTTGGGCGAAGCAATCCAGCTTTGGCGCAGCACAACAAGCTGGATGGCTTCGTCGCGAAGAGCTCCTCGCCATGACGGGACCCCAGTCGTAGGGTGGGCACGGAGAAAGGACGCCTTTGCCTACCCTAAACGCTGCTTGCCCCCGCTTCCGTCACTTAGGCTTTCCTGCCCGCCCGTGGCGGCGTCTCGCTGATGCCGGGATTGATGGGCAGCTGCGCGCCGGCGGCGCCACCGGCTTCATAGGCCGTCATCGACACCATCCGGCTGGTGCTGCGTACGGTGCGCAGTTCGAGGTCGAGCTTGTCGAATTCCGCATCGACCACCGCGGTCTTGAGGACGACGAGGCCGCGGCCGGTGCTTTCGTTCAGGGAATCCCGACCGGCCTTGATCGCTACCAGCCGCTCGGCGATCGACGCCACCATTCCCAGCGAGAAGGAGGCATTGGCCAGATGCCGCTCCTGATGCCGGAACCGGCCGTAATCGGCCGAATTCTTGAAGCGGCCGAGCTCGGCGCGCACCGCGCTGTCGATCAATTCGGCCAGATAATGCGCGACCTCGATATCCGAACGCAGGCCGAAGAACACATAGCGGCTCTCGCCGGCCGCATTCTTCTCCCGCCACACCCGGCAATCACAGAATTGCGCGATCGCGCCGATGCAGTCGTCGAGCGGGATTCGCTTTTTGCGATGGGTTTCAAAGACCCGCCGCTCGCACGGCGCGGCGCGCAGTTCGACATCGGTCAGCGACAGGTCATGGCGATCGAGCAGTTCGGCCACCTTGGCGGCGGCCGATAGCGCCTCGTCCTCGGTGCAGCCATTGGCGATGGTCTTGGCGCGCAACGCTTGAATGCGCAGCTTCAGCTTGTCGAGGGCGGCGATATTGAGCTCCCGGTCCATCGGTCAGTTGCGCCGCGGGTTTTGCTGCGCTTTCGCACCTTGATGCATGAAACCTGCTCCTTCGTCCTTGCGAGCCCATTTGGGCGAAGCAATCCAGCTTTGGCGCGGCACAAGAAGCTGGATGGCTTCGTCGCGAAGAGCTCCTCGCCATGACGGGGCCCCCACCAACCGGTCCCCGTTTTGACGCTAACTTTTGGGCGGATACCAGACGATGTCGGCCACCGTGACCTTTTTCGGCACGATGCCCAGGTCATAAAAGGTATCGGCCAGCCGCTGCTGCTGGTCGATCTGCGCGGGCGTTACGCTGCCGAAGGTAAAGCCGGCCCGGGCGAAGGCGATCTGCCAGGATTTCTCGTCGATGCTGGTGACGCTGGCCGCCAGTTTGGCCAGTTCGTCCCGATGCTGGCCGGACCACTCCGTCAGTTTGCCGATCTCGTCCAGCGCAGCCGACAGCACAGCGGGGTATTTGTCAGCGAAGTCGCGACTCGACATATAATAAGAAGCGCTGGCCAGCCGTTTATCCGAGGTGTCGGCGATGACGCGCGCATTGTAGCGCGCCTCGGCGATCGCGTAGTACGGATCCCACACCACCCAGGCGTCGATCGTCCCGCCGTTGAACGCGGCGGTGGCGTCCGCCGGCGCCAGCGCGGTCGGCACGATATCCTTGAGGCTCAGGCCGGCCAGCGCCAGCGCCTTGACCAACACATTGTGGGCGCTGGAGCCCCGGCCGAAAGCGACACGCTTACCCCTGAGTTCGGCCAGCGTCTTGATCGGCGAATCCTGTGGCACCAGCACGGCATGCTCGGCGGATGGCGTGGACGCCGCGTACACCAAAGGCGAGCCGGCAGCCTGTGCGAAGATCGGCGGCGTGTCGCCCACCGAACCGATGTCGATAGCGCCGGCGCCCAAAGCTTCCAGCATCGGTGGGCCGAACTGGAATTCCACCCACTGGACGTTGTCCACCCCGAGTCCCTTGAGACGCTTTTCAATCACTTGCTGCTCACGTCCCAGCACCAGGATGGCGGCACCCTTCTGGAAACCGACCTTGAATTCCCGGGGCACAGCACCTCCCGGCGCAGCGGCACCGCGGCGCGGCGCCAGCATGGCGGCGCCGAAAAGGCCGAGGCTGCGGGTGATGATCTGACGTCGGGTGGTTAGCATGGGCATTCCCTGGCTCGCGTCTGTTGGAAGCGTCCACGCGATGCAGGATCGCGTATGGACGACTATTGCGCTGGGACATTAGTCGACCGTGCCGAGAAAAAGATTTTGTCCTTCAGCCCTCCAGTGAAATGTCAACGCACTGATGTACCTGCTTTCAGGGCAGATTTACTGTTTTCCCGCTCAACCGACTGCGCCCCGAAATTATCAGCTCCCATTTCAACCCGGCGGTCCAGCCCGAGATTACAGGTGAGTTGCCCGGACCGCCTACCCAGACCCTGGTGAATGGCATTGTCCGCGTGCTCAGGGCTCTCCTCGCGCACGCACCGGACAACCCGGCTGCGGTGCTCAGGACGAAAATATCTCGGACCAA
>Ga0302319_10027123_pt1 | contig 10051 bp, 7 predicted proteins | sample Bog_T0_2_FD_203319 | JGI IMG/M metagenome (GOLD analysis project Ga0302319, IMG submission 203319) | Peat permafrost microbial communities from Stordalen Mire near Abisko, Sweden - Bog_T0_2 | ecosystem: Environmental > Terrestrial > Soil > Wetlands > Peat | place: Sweden: Abisko, Stordalen Mire...
CCTGCACAAGAAAACGGAAGAACTCTCCAAGGGCATGCAGCAGAAGATTCAGTTCATCGCCACGCTGCTGCACGGCCCCGATCTTATCGTGATGGACGAGCCCTTCTCGGGCCTCGATCCTGTGAATGCCGTGCTGGTGGAGAAGACGCTGCTCGAACTCAAGGAGCAGGGCAAGGCGATTCTGTTTTCAACGCATCGCATGGACCAGGTGGAGAAACTCTGCGACTCGATCTGCCTGATCAACAACGGCGAGGCCGTACTGGCGGGCAACCTGCGCGAGATCAAAGCTCGATACGAGCGCAACCACGTGATTGTCGAATTCGAGGGCAGCTCCGCCTTTTTGAATAGCAGCGAGATTGCCGAAGCCAGAAATTTTTCAGGCCACGCCGAGATCAAGCTCAAGCCGCACGGCGACGCGCAGAAACTGCTGCGCGAAGCGGCAGCCGCGGCGACCATTTATCGCTTTGAAGTGGTCGAGCCGTCGCTTGAAGAGATATTCATTGAGACCGTGGGAGGCAAGGCCGATGCATAATGTTCTGCTGATTGCGCGGCGCGAGTACACGGAGCAGATTCGCGGGCGGGCCTTCAAGATTTCAACGGTGCTGTTGCCGCTGCTGATTGCAGCGCTGCTGGCGGCGAGTTATTTCACCGGCCGCAACGCCAGCGCGGGCAAGCACATGGTGATTGCCGCCGACAGCGCGGGTCTGGCCGACTTCGTGCGCGATCAACTATTGGAAGATCGGGACGCCAAGCTTACCGTGGATGTGACAGCGCCGGCCAGCAAACAGGATCGCGCCGGCTTGCTGGAACGGGTCAAGAACAAGTCCATCGACGGGCTGCTCTCCATCGAGACTGACTCCACCGGGAAAACGGCCGCCACCTACACCTCGCAATTCGCTAGCGACTTTACATTCATTGAACTGATGAAAAACGCCGTGAATCATGGCCTGGTGCATGAGCGCCTGATCGCGAGCGGCATGAAGCAAGCAGAAGCCGACGCGCTGCTGGAGCAAGTCACGATCGAGACCCTCCAGGTGAACAAGGAGGGCAAGGCGTCCAGGAGCAATGGGACGGCGGCATTCCAGAAAGCCTTTGGCATGGCCTTTCTTCTCACCATGCCCATCCTGTTGTATGGAATGGACATGGCGCGGTCGATTATCGAGGAGAAGACTTCGCGCATCTTCGAGGTCATGCTGGCCATCGTGCGCCCTGACGATCTGCTGGCGGGCAAGCTGCTGGGCGTGGGCGCCGTGGGCCTGACGCAAATTGCTATCTGGGTGGTTGCGGCAGTGCTGCTGGCCGGCTCGTCGCTTGCGGCCAGCTTGCTCACCGGCGACTTTGCCATCCATTTTTCCTGGGCTGAGGGCATTCTTTTCCCAGTGTACTTTCTGCTGGGATTCTTTCTCTACAGCGCGTTCTTTTCCGGATTGGCCGCCACATGCGAGACAGCCCAGGAGCTGCAAATGTATATGCCGATGGCGGCCTTGCCTGTTTGGGTCAGCTTTGGCATTCTGCCGTATATCCTGAGCAACCCCGACTCGGCCTGGGCCATTGCCGCTTCGCTCTTCCCGCCTACCGCGCCTTTTGTGATGCTGCCTCGCATGGGGTTGGAGATGCCGCCGCTGTGGCAGTTCGCGGCATCCCTCGGGATCATGGTTCTGAGCATCCTGGCTGTGCTCTGGTTCTCTTCGCGTCTATACCGCGTGGGCATTCTCATGCATGGCAAGCGTGCCACGCTGCCTGAGCTAATGCGCTGGCTGCGGTATAGCTGAGGAATCTCTGAATTAAGTTGGTGCTTTGAAAGGGCACGACTTCAGTCGTGCCGCAAGTGCAACAAAAAGAACGCGGGCTTTAGCCCCTGAGGGGATGCCGCGTAAGAAATGAGACTTGTGGAGTCTCCCAAACCGCTTGCGGCGGGGCGACTTCTTTGCCTAGTCTGCGCCTCCGCTAAAATCAAAAGAGTGACCGCCGAAGACAAACCCAGGTTCACGCTAAGCCAGCGCCTTACGCTGGCTGTGGTCCCGCGCATAGTGTGGGCGCTGCTGTGGATGGTGAGCCGCACCTGGCGCTTCGAGGCGATTGCGGCGGAGGGTGTGACGCCGCTGCTCTATGGCCGGGGCGCGGGGCCGGAGATTTTCTGCTTCTGGCACCAATGCGTGCTGCCCTGCACGGTGTATTTCAGCACCACCCACGCCACCATCCTCATCAGCCGCAGCTTTGACGGCGAGTTGATTACGCGAATTTTGCAACTCTTCGGCTTCAGGGCTGTGCGCGGGTCGAGCTCGCGCGGCGGGCGCGAGGGGATTCAGGGTCTGAAGAACGTGATCGAAAACGGCGCCCCGGCCATCTTTACCGCCGACGGCCCGCGCGGGCCAATCTACCAAACCAAGATGGGCCCCATCAAGCTGGCGCAAATGACCGGCGCGCCCATCGGCGCATTTCATCTGGAGCCTGAGCGCGCCTGGACGATGGGTTCCTGGGACCGGTTCCTGGTACCCAAGCCGTTTACGCGGATCGTGGTGAGCTGGGGGCCGTGGACGCGAGTTCCCGCCGATCTGGCCGCAAACCAGTTTGAGCCCAAGCGCGCGGAGCTCAATGCGGCGATCGAATGCGCGCGCCTGCGGGCGCTTAATCACTTCAAAGAAGCCAACTTCAAGAAGGCCAAGGGATGAGCGGCGGGCAAATTGACATGAGTGGTGTACCGATTGATCAGTCCGGTCAAACGAATGCTGCTGGGTACCCCAGGGATAAAAATGGGCGCACTCGGAATAAAGGTTGGAATCCCGAGTATAGGAATGGGTGCCCCACCCTCGCCGCGTCTTTGTTTTTGCGGCTAGGGTGGGATTGTGGAGAACGCTCTTTCCGGGCTGGATCAAGAAGGAAGACGAAGCCATGACCGGCCTGCGCGTTGCCGACTTCGACTTCGACCTGCCGCCGGAGCTGATTGCGCAGCAGCCTCCGGCCGTGCGCGGCGAGAGCCGCATGTTGGTGATGAATCGCGCAACCGGCGCTCTGCGCGATGCGCAGTTTGCCGAGTTCCCTTCTCTGCTCAACCCCGGCGACCTGCTGGTGCTCAACGAGACGCGCGTGATTCCCGCGCGGCTTTATGCGCACCGCACGTTGCGCCGAGAGCGCGAGAAGCCGACCGGACGCATTGAGGTGATGCTCACTGAACCCGCAGGCGAGAACCTCTGGCGTGCCTTGGTGCGGCCGGGCCGAAAGGTCGCCATTGGCGAGCGGCTTGTGTTTCCCGCGCCTTCCGGCGAGATTGCCCTCGAAGCAGAAGTCCTGGAACGCGGCGCATTCGGCGAGCGCCTGCTGGCTTTCAAGCCGGTGGAGGATTTTTTCGCCGTGCTTGACCGCATCGGCCATATACCGCTGCCGCCGTACATCCGGCGGGACGATGCGGCAGCGGACCGAGAGCGCTACCAGACCGTATTTTCGCGGGAGCCCGGTTCGGTGGCCGCACCCACTGCCGGGCTGCACTTTACGCCGCAAGTGCTGGAGGCGCTGGCCGCGAAGGGCGTTGAGGTTGCGCGGATCACGCTGCATGTGGGCCTGGGCACCTTTGCGCCGCTGCGCGTGGAAAGGCTGGACGAGGTCCGGCTGCATCGCGAGCGGTATACGATTTCGGCCGCGGCCGCCGATGCGGTGAATCGCGCCGTGAGCGAGGGCCGGCGCATTGTGGCCGTCGGCACCACAGTAGTGCGCACGCTGGAAGCCGCCGCGGCCGCCGCGCAGCAAGCAAGCGGTGGCCGCCTGCAAGGCCATTCCGGCGAGACGGAGATCTTTATCTCGCCCGGCTTCGAGTTTCGGCTGGTGGGCGCGCTGCTCACCAACTTCCATCTGCCGCAATCGAGCCTGCTGATGCTGGTGAGCGCCTTTGCCGGGCACGAGCGGGTGCTGGCCGCCTATGCGCACGCGGTCGGGGAAAAGTATCGGTTTTTTAGTTATGGGGATTGCATGTTTCTTGCCTGATCCTTAATTCCCAACAAGCCATTGCAGCGGGCAGAATTCGGCGAGCCGCGCGAAGTCCCGCGCGTTCAGCGTAATGACTTCAATGCCACATCGCGCCGCGCTGGTCGCGATCAGCGCATCGTTGGTCAGCCGCCCTTGCCCGATCCGCTCAAACCCATACTTCGCGCCAACTTTTGCCAGAATCCGCCCGGTCTGCGTCCAGTCGCTTAAATTCGGAACCAGCACGCGCCGAGCCTTCTCAAAATCCCTCTCCAGTTTTTCGATGAGTTTGGCGCCCGCCGCATCCGCCCCTGCATAGAGCTCCTCCAGCACGACCGAACTCGCCCAGATGGGCGTATTCCGGCGCCAACGCTCGAAGATCAGCCCGGCATCCCGATTCCCCCGAAACGCGCCGATGTATACCGAAGAGTCGAACAGAACTTGCATCGGCCCCTACTCAAGCACGCCGTACACATCGCGCACGGTAGCGTTCGAGCGAACAAACCGGTCGTGCGCCCGATTCGCAATGCGGTTCCGCTCATGCTCCAGAATTGCCATGTCGATAGCGCGCTCCACTGTCGCGGTCTCCGTCGGCGCGTCAAGCAGCTTCTGCGCGCGCTTCAGCTTCGCGGCGTCAAGACGGAAATGCTTGTGAACCACAGTGGCGCTTACCGTTCCCATATCGCCCTCCACGCATTCATCCTACCACGGATGTGTACAGGAACTGGAATTATGTACACGGTTGCCGATGAGCGCCTTTGAAGGGCGGGAGCGGGTGCTGGCCGCCTACGCCCACGCGGTCGGGCAGAAGTATCGCTTCTTCAGCTACGGCGATTGCATGTTTCTGGCGTGATGCAGCGATCAGTGGTCAGATTCGGCATCTCGGCTTTCAACGCCCACTCTAGCCAAGACACTCCCCACTATTTTGCGTTTTGGGGTCCAATTGCAAGAGCCTTTCCAGCTCGACACACCCATCGGAGGGGAGGGAGAAATGATATGATTCGCTCCCGGATATCTGGTCATACTCGAAGCCTTCGTAGGGCATGCCATTGTCTGCGTACAGGCAATACAGATGCGGAAATGGGTAATACTCATCCCCTCCGAGATCGTAATGCCGAATGTTCCTCCAAGGGATTTTTCCGGTCTTGAATACTTTAATAGGCCAAAAACCAGCTGGAAAGGAGTCTTTGGCCCGGTCTTCCGGCAAGATGCTCCAACTCTTTGTGAACTCCGAAACGAGGGCATACTCGATGTTGAGGATCCCTTCGATGCCATTAAAGTAAAAGTCGAAAACCTCAAGCTTGAACCATCCACTAATTCCGGGGCGGTCATCAGATTTTGGGTAAGCGGTGTCGTCTAGCCTGTGAACTATAAATTCGCTTTCTGCGAATTTGCGGTATTGCGGACCGCCCCGAAGCAGTGCCCTCAGCTCTTCCGGGCTTTTAAGAAATGCCCTCGTCAATTCGTCGCGCACGCGGTGGTTGCGTTTTAGCTCTTGCTCAGCTTTCGCTGTGGATCGCTTGTTAGATGCCTGATTCGTCTTCCCAATTCTGTTCCGCGCGTCGCATTCAGCATCCGCTTTCCACTTGGTTAGAACCGCTGTTGTGAATCGGGGAGTGTCACTGTCAATCAACTTGGCGCACGTTTGGCAAAGCCATATTCCGTTTCCTGCACTCCGACGCTCTCTTTCAGCCAAGGTGCTGTCAAATCTAGGTCCCCCCGATGAAGCCGCCGTTATATGTGCAGCTACACCAACATTCACAGCCTTTCCGGGATCTGTTTGCGGCCCGCCCGTTGCGGCTCGGCATTCAGGATTGGAACAATGTAAGCCAACGCGTTGCGCTAACAATCTACAAACGGATTGGGTGAAATCGTCTCTCAATGTTCCCTCAATGAAATAATGATAACAATCTACAGAGTTGCGGATTCACGGGCAGATTCCGACAATCGAAAGCGTGGCCGCCAAAAAGCGCCATCGAGTTCGGTAATGGGGTAAAGCCTAGTTTGTCGCCAATCCGGACACTGTGGAACTGCTCGATCCCTATCCCCTGATAAACTCTGTAGCGTGACTGACCAAGCCAAGCCGCCCGTTTTTTTGCTCGACACCATGGGGTTCATCTTCCGCGCTTACCACGCGATGCAGCGCTCGCGGCCGATGAGCACGCGCGGTGGCCTGCCGACGGCGGCTATCTACGTCTTTGTGAACATGATCAAGAAGCTGCGGCAGGACTTTGCGCCGCGCTACTTTGCAGCGGTCTTCGACATGAGCGGCGAGGTCTTTCGCGACGAGCGCGCACGGACCATGGGTCCGCTGCGCAAGTGGAACGGAAAGACGCAGAGCTTTGACGAGGTGAGCTACGAGGGCTACAAGGCCAAGCGCGAGGCCATGCCCGAGGATCTGCGGCGGCAGCTTCCCTATATCCGCCGCGCGCTTGAGGCGCTCCGCATTCCCATCCTGGAGGCCGTGGGCTTTGAGGCCGACGACGTGATTGGCACGCTGGCCCGCGAGGCCGCCGAACGGGAGCATGAGGTCTTTATCGTCAGTGGCGACAAGGACATGATGCAGCTGGTAACGCCGCGGGTAAGAATCCTGAACCCGCAGAAAGACAACCTGATTCTCGACCCTGCCGGGGTGACGGAAACGCTGGGCGTGCCGCCGGAAAAGGTTGTGGATGTGATGGCCCTGCGCGGCGATGCGGTCGATAACATTCCCGGCGCGCCCGGAATTGGCGACAAGGGCAGCGTGGATTTGATTCTGGAGTTTGGCAGCGTGGAGGCCGTGCTGGACCGGGCCGCGGAGGTGAAGCGCAAGAGCTATCGCGAATCGCTGGAGCAGAACCGCGACGCCGTGGTTTTATCCAAGGAGTTGGTCACGATAGATTGCCATGTGCCGCTGGCGCTGGATTTGAGCGCGATGGAGACGCAGACGCCGGATGTGGAAGCCTGCCGCGAACTCTTCACCGAGCTTGAATTCACATCGATGCTGCGCGACCTTGAGCCTGCGGCTGGCGGGCCTTTGGTCGAGATGCTGGAAGAGCCTACAGACGAGCAGGCTGCAGCTTTCTACGCTACGGCGCGAGCGCATGGCTTTGCCTTTGCGCTCGATGCCAAGCCGCCCGCGCCGGAGGATGAAAACGAAGATGCCCAGCAGCCCATGAATTTCTCGCTGCTTGACGCTGTGGAGGCCGCAGAGAAGAAAACTCGCTCCAGTGTCGGTGTTTGCGCGAAGCCGGAGACAGCGCTCTGCCTGGCGCTTACGCCTGAGTTGCGCGCGCTGCTGGAAGATGCGGCGGTTCCCAAACGTGTGCACGATTGGAAGCTGGCGCTGCATGTTCTAAGCGGCCTGGGAGTGAGCCTGCGCGGCGCAATCGACGACACCATGCTGCTCTCCTACGCGCTGAATCCCACACACTCGACGCAGACGCTGGCGGATGTGGCGGCGCGGCATGGGCAGCCTGCGCCGTCTACGCTGGCGGCGGCCGCTGCGGCGATTCACGCGCTGACGCCGGCGCTGAAGGCTGAGGTGGAAAAGACGGGCGTCGCACGCGTCTATGCGGAGATCGACCTGCCGCTTGCGCCGGTGCTGTTTCGCATGGAGCAAGCCGGGGTGCGCATCGACGTTGGCGTGCTCGACGGGCTTTCAAAGCGCTTCGCCATCGAGTTGACGCGCGTGGGCGAACGCATCTTCGAGCTAGCCGGGCGGCGATTCAACATCAACTCGCCCAAGCAGCTTGGCGAGGTGCTGTTTACGCATCTGGGTTTGCCCGCGCCGGCCAGCCGTGGCAAGGGCAAGGCTGTTTCAACGGCGCAGGATGTGCTGGAGCAGCTTGCGGAGAAAAACGAAGTGCCCAGGCTGGTGCTGGAATACAGGCATCTGTCGAAGCTCAAATCGAATTATATTGACGCGCTGCCGTTGCTGGCCAATTCCGATTCGCGTGTACACACGACGTTTATGGCCGCGGCCACAGCTACCGGGCGGCTGTCGTCGGTGAATCCAAACTTGCAGAACATTCCCATACGTACCGAGCTGGGGCGCGAGATTCGCGCGGCGTTTACCGCTGCCCCTGGCACGCAACTTCTGTCAGCGGATTACTCGCAAATCGAGCTGCGGCTGCTGGCGCACTTCAGCGGCGATCCGCTGCTCGTGCATGCCTACGCCAACAACGAGGATATTCATACGCTGACTGCCAGCGAGGTCTTCGGCGTGCCGGCGGAAGCCATGGACAAGCAGACGCGCGCGCGGGCCAAAGCGGTCAATTTTGGCATCGTCTACGGCATCTCGCCCTTTGGCCTGGCTACGCAACTGGGGATTCCGCAGGCCGAGGCGCGCGCCTATATCGACCGCTACTTTGCGCGCTACGCGGGCGTTCATGCATTCATTGAGAAGACGCTGGAGCAGACGCGGAAGGATGGATTTGTGCGCACGCTGTTTGGGCGGGTGCGGCCCATTCCGGACATTGAGAGCCGCAACCCGAATCAGCGCGGATTTGCCGAGCGGACGGCCATCAACACGCCGCTGCAAGGCACCGCCGCCGACCTCATCAAGCTGGCCATGATCGCCATCGACCGCAAGCTGACCGAGCGCCAGCTCAAGACGCGCATGGTGTTGCAGGTGCATGACGAGCTGCTCTTCGAGGTTCCCACGGAGGAGACCGCCGAAGTGGAGGCGCTGGTGCGGACGGAGATGGAGGGCGCGGTGAAGCTCGATGTTCCGCTGGTGGCCGACTTGGCCTTTGGGGCCAACTGGCGGGATCTGTAACTGCCAGCTCGGCTCAAAGCGCGCCCTACCCCTCCAGCTTTTTCGTGACGAGTTCGTTGAGCAGAGCCGGGTTAGCTTGGCCTTTGGTGGCTTTCATGACCTGGCCGACGAAAAATCCTGCAAGGGTCGTTTTGCCGGCGCGGTACTGCTCCACCTGCTTGGGATTGGCGGCGATCACCGCGTCGATCATGGCTTCGATCGCCGAAGTATCGGTGATTTGCTGGGGCTTTTCGCGCTCATAAACGGCAGCGAAGTCTTCCCCGTTCTCAAAACATAGATCGAAGAGCTGCTTGAGCTGCTTCGAGCTGATTTTGCCCTCGTCGAGGAGATCGGCGGCCAGCACGATTCCGGCCATGGAGACGGGCGACTGTTCCTGTTCGAGGCCGAGAGCCTTGAGCCTGCCGCCCACCTCGTTGAGAAGAACGTTGGCCACGCGGCGTGGATTGCGAGCGGTTTTCGCGGCGGCCTCGAAGCGGTCGGCGAATTCGCGCTCGGCGGTCAGCGTGAAGGCGTCCTTCGTGGTGATTTCGTACTCGGAGACCATGCGGGCGCGGCGGGCTTCGGGCAGCTCGGGCAGCTCCGTTCTTTTGCGCTCGATATATTCGTGAGTGAGCACCAGCGGCGGCAGGTCGGGCTCGGGAAAGTAGCGGTAGTCGTGGGCCTGCTCCTTGGAGCGCATGGAGTACGTGCGGCCCTCGGCGGCGTTCCACAAGCGGCTCTCCTGGGTGACGCGGCCGCCGGACTCGATGACTTCAATCTGGCGCTCGATCTCATACTCAAGAGCCAGGCGGGCAAAGCGGAAGCTGTTCACATTTTTGACTTCCACCTTGGTGCCAAATTTGGGCGCGCCTTTGAGACGGACGCTTACGTTGGCGTCGCAGCGGAGAGAGCCCTCCTCCATGTTGCAATCGGAGACGCCAGTGTAGAGCAGAATTTCTTTGAGGCGGGTGAGGTACTCAAAGGCCTCATCGGGGGTGCGGAGATCTGGCTCGCTGACGATCTCGGCGAGCGGCGTGCCGCAGCGGTTCAGGTCGAGATAGGTGCGCGTGGCAGAGTCGCTGAAGCCATCGTGGATGCTCTTGCCGGCGTCTTCTTCCATGTGCAGGCGGGTCACGCCGATACGCTTCATGCTTCCGTCCGCAGTCGGCACATCGATGAAGCCGTGCTCGGCGATGGGCTTGTCAAACTGCGAGATCTGGTAGCCCTTAGGCAGGTCGGGATAGAAGTAGTTTTTGCGCGCAAAGATGGAGCGCTCGCGCACCTGGCAGTTGATGGCCAGCGAGGCCAGCGTGGCAAACTCGACCGCCTTGGCGTTGAGCACAGGCAAGGCCCCCG
>Ga0302319_10027124_pt1 | contig 10051 bp, 8 predicted proteins | sample Bog_T0_2_FD_203319 | JGI IMG/M metagenome (GOLD analysis project Ga0302319, IMG submission 203319) | Peat permafrost microbial communities from Stordalen Mire near Abisko, Sweden - Bog_T0_2 | ecosystem: Environmental > Terrestrial > Soil > Wetlands > Peat | place: Sweden: Abisko, Stordalen Mire...
ACTTCAAGCCTTCCAAGGAGCTTCGCGACCTGGTGAATCCGCATGAGGCAGCCAGCGCCTCCTGAAGAGAGCGCGCTGGCTGAGCATTCGTGCAGCCGTGAGGCCTCCAGAGTATCCTGCGGATGCGGCGCTGGGCGAAGCTGTCCCAACTTCGAGTTCTGGCGCGCTCCCGTGGAGAACGTGGATGTCTGCTGAACTAACCAGGCTTGCCGCACATGATTCAGATGGAGTCGTGAGCTCGTGGCCAGACTCCCGGCAAGTGAATACCGGCTCTCTTCGTCGCAAGGTCTTCACAAAAGGCGCATGGCCGTATTGGAGCATCTCGCTGGCATTGCTGGCGGGGACTGCGCTGCGCTTGTTTTTCCTGCTTGTTTACCCCGAATACGACGGTGACTCAGGCGTCTATGGGACGATCGCAAAAAACCTGCTGCTCCATCACGCTTATGCGCTGGATGGGCCGTTCCACCTGACATTGATCCGATTGCCTGGGTACCCGCTCTTCCTGGCAATTATTTTCAAGTTTTGCGGCATGGATAACTTTGGCGCGGTCCGCTGGATCCAATTGGCGATCGACCTGGCGTCGTGCCTGCTGATTGCCGGATTCGTGCGCGATCATGCGGCGCGGCCGGCGGCGCACTGGGCTCTGTGGCTGGCAGCGCTCTGCCCCTTTACGGCGGATTACGCAGCGGTTCCGATGACTGAGACGAATTCAATCTTTTGCATTGCGTTGGGGTTGTTTGCGGGGGGGCGGCTTATCGGCGGAATTCGCCGGCATGGCAGGATTCTGTGGACCTGGATGTTGTTGACCGCCCTCGCTCTCAGTTTCGCCATTTTGCTTCGGCCGGACGGGGTTCTGCTGGCCGCGGCGGTTGTGCCTGGCATCTGGTGGTACAGTCGCCGTAACGTGGTTTCGCTCCGGGCTGCCATGGTCTGCGCACTGCTGGTCGCGCTTCCGCTGATTCCGTGGACGCTTCGCAACTACCGCGTGTTTCACGTCTTTGAGCCGCTGGCTCCTCGCTACGCCAACGATCCGGGTGAAGATCCGCTGCCGGGGTACGTTCGCTGGACAAAGACATGGCTGGTTGAGTATGTGTCCTCTCCGGAAGTCTACTGGAGAGGCGACGATATTTTCGTCGATGTGCATATGCTGCCGAGCCGCGCTTTTGACTCATCCGAGGAGTATCGCGAAACCGAAAAGCTCATTTCGGATTACAACCTGGACACTACCATCACTCCGGCGCTCGATGCGCGCTTCGCGGCGCTGGCGCAGGAACGGATCAGCCGCCACCCGGTCCGGTATTACGTGGTTTTGCCGCTGGCGCGCCTGGCAGACATGGCTTTGCGGCCTCGCACCGAATTGCTCGGGGATGCTTTGCCAGGCCGCTGGTGGGAGTGGAGGCTGCACCCCGGTGGCTCGCTGATTGCAATCGGCTATGGGTTGATAAATGCTGGTCTGTTGATCCTGGCCGCGATCGGATTTGTTCGACGACAGGTGCCGTTCGCGGCCGTGCTGGGAGCTTGCCTCGTGTTTCGCTGCATGCTGCTACTTACTCTTGAGAACGCTGACCCGCGCTACACGATGGAATGGTTTCCAATTCTGATCGTGGCGGCGGCGGTGGCGATTGCGCCACCGCCACGAGCGGCTATCGCGGTCAACTAATGCGGCCGGATGCCGATCACGCTCAACATGCGCCCTGCGTGGCCTTGCGACGCGCGATGGGAGAAGAACAAATCCTGCTGGCAACTGGTGCAGCCGCCAAGCAAATGAATCGCCTTTGGTTTGAGGCCGGCGGCGAGCAGTTGGCGGCGATTGGCTTCGATCAGATCAAGGTGCAGGCTGGGGCCAATGGGCGAGTGACCGGGGGCACGCTGCGTGAGAAACAGCATGGGGTATTTGGTGCGTATGGGATCGCTGTCGTAGACCTCGTGAAAAAGGTCGCGCGCGTAAGCGAACTGAGACTCAAAGTTGGAGAGCAGGTCTTCGCCCACTGCGTAACAGCATGCGCCGATGCCGGGGCCGATGGCGGCAACAAGATCTTCAGGGCGTGAGCCGAACTGAAGCCTCATGCGGCCAATGCCGGTTTCGACGATGCGGCTTACCGTACCTCGCCATCCGGCGTGGAAGGCAGCAACCGCGCGGCGCTTGCGGTCGGCCACGAGCACGGGAATGCAGTCGGCTGTTTGCACTCCAACCAGCAGGCCGGGCTCATCGGTCATGACACCGTCAGCCTTACACGGTCGTTCGCGGGCTGCATCGCCGGCGGAGGCCAGCACAACAACGTTCGAATGAATCTGTCGAATTGTGATCAGAGGCGTCGCCACGCTTCCGGTAATGGCCTCGGCCAGAAGGCGACGGTTTTGGGCAACGGCCTCGCGGTCGTCGGCACTGGTGAAACCGAGATTCAGTTCGCCTGGTGCGTCTTCAGCGCAATATGCGCGGCTGACCCCGCCTTTGCGCATGCTGAAACCGTGCCAGAGCCAGGATGCTTTTTGCCAACCGGGAACCGCGAGGCACTGGACGCCGTTTGCAGCCACGCGAGGAGCTGGAGCGGCATGAAAAAGTTCGGCCTTTGACGACTTCGTTTTTGCATCCCGCGCCAAGCGGACGCGACCTGTGACTCCGGCTGCTTTGCCGCGAAGGTTACGGACAAGGCCGGCGTTCTGGAGCAGTTCGTCTGTACGCTGAACAGAAAGGTCGAGGCGGTCAACGTCGGATTCGGGATGAGAGTTCGGCGTGGTGGGAGACTGCATCTGATTCACATTTTAGCTGGCCGCCAGGTCGCACGCTTAAATCCATTCTTGGGCAAGAAAATGGGCCTGCCTTCCGGCAGGCCCGCTTGAGAGGCAATTGAGGGAGGGGGTCCAGGGGGGATTTGGGGGAGGAGATCCGAAAAGGATCCTCAAAAGGAATGGGATACCTTTGTGGAAGGGTTGAACATCGGGGAAGCCTCTGCTTGTTATTAGGTCAGATGCAAAACTGAGAAAAAAGTTGTGCTCTTACAGACAGATCTTGTTAAAAAAGAAAATTAGTTCAGTATTTTTTCAGTGGCATCTTAACTCTCTCGCTCCTTCCCCAGCAAAAGCATACGAATCAACTTGCATGGAATGAGCGGAATTGGCCATCCTTAGAAGGTGAAATGGTGGCAGTTCATCATCCTGGTAGCGATCGGGATTTTGGGGTTTGGCTACATCTATCTGCATCGGGTGGAGCTTGGGCTGGTGCGCCCAACGAGTTTCGACTCTGAGGGAGACTTGACCGGAGGGCTGGATTCCCCGCTGCCCCACCCCGCGGCGATCGTGTGGGAGAATGTCGACCGCAGCCCTGATGGGTTCAAGGTGGATATGCCCGCCGACGTGAAGGAATTGCAAATTCCGGCCAACAACGAGCGGGGCGGGTCGGATCAGATCAATATGATTCTCTCCAACGCTAATGCTGAGACGACATTTGCCGTCGCCTGGGCGGACGATCCCCCCGTAGCTCGGACGAACGATCGCAATGCGGGCAGAATCCTGGATATGGCGCGCGACGATGCCATGGCCCGGACGCAGACATTTCTGACCAAAGAGACACGAAATATGATCGACGGCCTGCCGGCGCGTGACTTTTCAGCGAAGAATTCGGCTGGCGGGGTGATGACTTCGAGGCTGATTTATGCGAGCCCGCGGCTCTACATGCTGATTGCGGCATTCCCCACGGCAGGCGCTCGCCGCGAGCAGGATGTGTCGCGATTCTTCAACTCATTCGCGCTGGTTAACTCCGAGAGCATTCCCGAGACGTTGCCTCTGGCGCCTGCGCCGCACTAGATTTGTTTTTCTGAATGCCTTACTTAGGTTTTGAAGAGTGTGCAGTTCTGCTGGTGACTCCAGGAGTGCAGCCGACAAGCTAGAGATGCGGGAGTACCGCTTGCCTTCCGCATCCGGAGGTAAAGCATGTCTGTCGCCGCGTATTCAACTGCGGGATTTTCGCAATTCATTTCTGCATCGAGCAATGTCTCTGCCTCTCAGCAGGCGTTGCAATCTTTGCAGCAGAGCCTGGCCTCTGGGAATCTGAGCGATGCTCAGAGCGCCTTCAATACCTACCAGCAGGTGAATCAGAACCTGTCGATATTAGGCGGAAGCAGTTCAGCCTCCGGCTCCTCGTCGAGCGCTGGAGTCAGTTCGCAATTTTCCACGGATTTGAAGGCATTGGGGACTGCGATCGGATCGGGGGATCTGTCAACGGCGCAATCCGCTTTTGCCACACTGCAAAGCGACCTGAAAACATCGCCATCGCAGGCGGTCACAGACGCTGAAACCGCCGCGACGCAGACGGTGCAGTGGGTGGACGACCTGCTGAATCTGTCAGCTTCGAGCAACTCCTCAGCCACGCCCTTGGATCCGACCAGCGGCATACTGGATGCTGCCTATGGGCTGGGTTCTTCATTGAGCGCGACTGACCCTATATCGGCAGTGCTTGACGGGACGTATCTCGGCGCTAACGATGGAGACAGCGGTAGCGCAAGTGGGTCTACCTCCGCCAGCAGCGGTGCGGGGGACGGCGCGAGCAGCATGCCAAGCAACGGCAATGCAGGGAGCAGCGCCAGCGTCAACGCCTACGCATAAGGGAAAGATCAGGGTAGGCCGGCCAGCTCAGGCTGAAGGCGAAGTTGGACGAATGCGTTTCTCAATCAAGTTGGTGATGAGTCCGACGGGCAGAAACCGGACCATCAAGGCTGAGATTTTGCCGCTGGTAGAGGGCAGAATGGTCCGCTGTCCGCGCGCGAGTGCAGCGATGGCGAGCCGGGCCACTTCCGGGGCCGACTGAACGCTGCTGCCTTTGAAGGCATCGGAGCCAGCCACTTGAAAAAACTCGCTTTCGGTTGCGCCTGGACAAAGCGCCGTGACCTTGACACCGAAGCGGGCGACCTCTGCGGCCAATCCCAGCGCAAAGAATCGGTCGAAGGCTTTGGTGGCCGCGTAGGTGGTGAGGTAGGGCACGGGCTGGAAACTTGCCGTCGAAGCCAGCACCAGCACCCAGCCGCGTCGGCGCTCGACCATGTGCGGGACGAACAGCCGGGACAGCCGCACCATGGCCTCGCAGTTGACGCGCACCTGGCTCAATTCCTGCTCGAAGGGGCTCTCATAGAATGCGCCGCACTGACCCAGGCCGGCGTTGTTGATGAGAATGTCGACCGTGACTCCAGAGCCCTGTGTTGCGTCGTAAATCTGCTGTGGCGCGGCGGGATCGTTCAAATCGGCAACGACGATGCGGACTTCTGTTCCTCGAGCGGTGAGCTCCGCGGACAGGGTTTCAAGCCGATCTTTGCGGCGCGCGGTGAGGATGAGCTTTGCGCCGTGCTTGGCGAGTTCGCGCGCGAGCGCAACGCCGATTCCCGCGCTCGCGCCAGTTACCAGTGCCCACTTGCCGTTGAAGTCCCGTGTGTTTGCCATCGCGGGACCATCATAGCGGATGGAGCGGGAGGGATCGGTTAGAGGTCAGATTAGCGGCGCTTCTCTGAGTTTGGCCTTGGCGACTCCCCTCGGTTTTGCTTGAGATCGGCCCTTGTTCGCCGTTGTTTTGTTCTTGTTGACGCGGAGGGTCCACGCCGTGCGCAACGCTCCGGTGAGCAGGTCTTCGTTGGCTGCGGCCAGGCGGATGTGCGTCGCACCCATGCGGCCCCAGCCGCCATGGATGGGCAGAAAAACATCGGGCCGCTCTTCGACGAATGCTGCCTGGTGCTCTGGGGTCAACATCAGATTGCCGTAACCCTGAGCTTCAGAGGCAAGGGTGGCAAAGATTCGTCCGCCGACACGGAAATCTGCCGCGCCCATGTGCGAGCTCTCCTCAGCGCCTTCCAGACTGAGGGCAATGCGGCGGAAGTCAGCGGCACTCATCCCCGAGAATCTCCATTGACTCTGAACTGCTGGCGTTGCGTTGCCTCGGCCCAACTAGAGATCAAGAGGCAGCAGAGATTAGCTCCCCTTCAAACTCTTCATTTAACCAGTCGGAGAACGCAGAAAACTCCTCGTCACGGCCGAGGAAGTCTCGAACCATCTCGCGGCCTGGCTTTGAGCCACCTTGTTCGAGCACCGTCTTGCGATAGCGGCTGCCGGCATCGCAGCCCAGTAAATCGGCGGGATCAAACTGCGCGAAGAAGTCCAGTGCGATGACCTTGTCGAACGCATAGGTGTAGTAGTTCGACGAGTAACCGGTGAGATGGCCGAAGCTGGCGTACATGCGGTTGCCTTCAAACCAGGTCCAGGGTTGCAGGGCTTGGTAGAGACTTTTGGTGATGGCATCGAGGTCGAGGTCGGCTGGGTCTTGATCGTGGAGGTCAAGGGAGAGGGTAGTGTAGTAAAGCTGCGAGCGTACCCAATCCGCCCGGCCAAAGGCACCGGCCAGCTTCATTTTCCTGATGGTTTCGGTGGGGAGGATTTCGCCGGTTTCATAGTGCCTGGCAAAGGCCTGGAGCAGTTTTTCATCGCGGAAAAACTCTTCGAGCATCTGCGATGGCACCTCAATGAAGTCGCCTTCGGTGGCAAATCCAGAGAGGCCGGCCCACTCCGTTTGACCACCGAGGATGGCATGCATCAAGTGGCCGAACTCATGGAAATATGTGACGACGTCGTTGTATTGCAAGAGGCCGGGGTCGTTGTCGTCGCCGGCTGGGAAGTTGCAGATGAGGGCGGCTTCAGGCATGGCGCGGCCGCGAACTCCGGTGACGATAGGCGCGGCGGAGAACCATTTGTCTTTGCCTTCGCGGGGGTGCATATCGAGATAGAAACGGCCAACGGGTTGGCCTGCTTCAAGCACATCGAAGACGGAAACATCCGGGTGCCATCCTGGTGCGGTGGAGCGGCGAAACTCAATCTTGAAGAGGCGGGCAGCCGTCTCAAGCACGCCGGCCTCAACCTGCGCGTAGGGAAAGTAGGGACGTACCGACTGCGAGTCGAAGTCGAAGGCAGAGCGGCGAAACTGCTCATACCAGTAGCCGCGGCTTGTGATGTCAATGGCTTCTAAATCAGGCTGGCGTTTGCGGGCGAACTCCATGATCAACTCGTGCTCGCGGCGCGCGCCGTCGAGGCTGGCGGCGTCAAGCTTGGCGAGAAACGTCCGCACATTGGCGGCTGAGCCCATCATCTGGTCTGCCGTTGCCAGGTCGGCCCAACTGCGGAAGCCGAGGACTGTCGCAATCTCCTGGCGCGTGGCCAGCAGGTCAAGGAGAATCTGTTGATTGGCGGGGTAGGCGCGGGTGTTGTAGGCGAGAAACATGCGCTCCCGCAGCGGGCCGCTGTCGGCAAAGGTCATGACCGGCTGCATGTCGGGCGGGTCGGTGGAGATGGTGACGTGACCCTCCGCGTCGCCATCGGCCTTCTGCACGGGATGACGGGCGAGGTAGTCCTCGGGAAGCCCGTCGAGCTCGGCGGGCGTGGCCTCGATGGTCTTGCCGCCCTCTTGAATGTTGCGGCTGAAATCGAGCGAGAGGTGGGTCGCCTTCTCGTGGAGAGATTGCAGATGGTCGCGTGTGGCCTGATCCTTGTCAACGCCCGCCAGACGGTAGCCAAGCAGGGTGCGCTGGACGAAGTGTTGGGTCGCCGGGCTGGAGCCGGTGAGATCGATGGCGGAAAGCGCGTCGTAGACCTCGCGACGCAAGCTCAGGGCGCTGCCAGCCATCGAAACACGCTGCGTTTCAAGCTGGGCCTGGTCGCGCACCGCCTTGTCTGCCGCTACGGAGTTGAGCACGCCGGCTTGCGCTCCTGCCAGAGTCAGGTGCTCAATGGCCACGTCAAAGAGGCGCAACGAGTTCTCAGGTGTGCGTGGGCCCTCAACAGCGAGCAGCGCCGCCAGCGCGGCCTGGTGCGCAGACAGACGCGCGCCAACCCAGGCGGCCAAAGCATCGGCCGACTCGGCTCCGCCTGCATCCCAGGCGTGGAGTTCTTCAGTTGCGGCAAGGAGCGCGGAATTGTGAGTAGCCATAGCGTGCGAATTCCTCCAAACTTCTAGGGTGCCACATCGGGGCGGGTTCGCGGGCTTTACCGTTTCAGCATCCCATTCAAGAGTTCGTTGTTGCATCCTTGACCCAACATCATTAAGATGCGTCAATTGATGGCTATGCCCCGCGCTGCTTCCAGTCCGACTCTTTCAATGCCCGCGCCGATGCCCACGCTGATTGGACCGCGGCTTCGACTGGGCAAGCTGTGCGTTGCTATTCAGGGCAGTTCCGCGGCGGAGATGGTGGAACGGGCCGAGGCGGCGCTGAGAGACTCGAAATTCCTCGAATTTCGCCTGGATTCGCTGGCAAAGCCTGCATCAGGCCTGCCTAAACTCAAGGAGTTTCTGTCTGCACATCGGGATGTTACGGCCATCGCCACCTGCCGGCGGAAGCAGTTTGGCGGCAACTTCGATGGTGCTCTGAAAGCTGAGCTTGACGTGCTGACCAAGGCCGCCGAGGCTGGCTGCCAGATTGTGGATCTTGAGGTGGAGTCGGCCGAGGAAGCGGCGGCAAAACAGTTCGCGCATTTCCGAGATGGTCTGCGCGCGGCGGGAACGGCCCTGCTGGTGAGCTTTCACGACTTTACACGCACCAAGAGTCTTGACCAGGCGGCCGATCGCATCGGGGTCTTTCAGCCAGATTTTGTCAAGGTGGTTTCGACGGCTCGGTGTCTGGCGGACAATCTGGCCGTGCTCAGATTGATTGAAAACCGATCGTTGACCTCGCGGGTGGTAGGCATCGCCATGGGCGAGGAGGGGGTTGTGAGTCGCGTCCTGGGCCCGCGCGCGGGAGCGGCCTTTGCGTTCGCTGCATTCTCAGACGGCGCTGCAACGGCCCCCGGCCAGGTTACGGCGGGTACGATGCGCGACCTGTACCGGCTCGAGCATCTGGATCAGGCAACGCGAATCTTTGGCGTGGCGGGAAATCCGATTGCGCATTCGCTTTCGCCGCTGATGCAGAATGCGGCCTTTCGACGCGAAAACGTGAACGCTGTCTTGCTGCCGCTGAAAACACGCGCTCTGGACGACATGTTGACCCTGGTGCGCGAGCTGCCGCTGAGCGGCGTGGCCGTGACGATGCCGCTGAAGCAGGAGGTTCTGCCGCATCTAGCTAACATGGACCCGCTGACAGGCCGCATCGGCGCCTGCAACACGCTGCGCACTGGAGCGGACGGCAAGCTGTATGGCTTCAATACCGACGTGGCCGGAGTGGTGAGGCCGCTCGAGAAACGTTTGCGGCTGAAAGGAGCCCGGGTCGCGGTGCTCGGCGCTGGGGGGGCGGCTCGGGCCGCTGTCTTTGGCCTCGTGGAACAGGGCGCAGAAGTCTATGTCGTCAACCGTACCCACGAGACGGCGGTGGCGCTGGCCAGAGCGGCAAAAGCCAAGTCTCTCAAGCGCGAGGTGTTTGCGAAGAGCCGCTTTGACGTGCTCATCAATACGACCCCTTGCGGAATGGCCGGCAATAAAGATGCGCTCCCTGTTGCGGAAAATGAGCTGAACGCCGGCCTGGTGTTCGATATGGTCTACAACCCGCTCGAAACACCACTGCTGAAGCTTGCCAAAGCGCGCGGGATTCCCGTGGTGAGCGGCCTGGAGATGTTTGTGCAGCAAGGCGCGCGCCAGTTCGAAATCTGGACCGGCAAGCCAGCGCCAGAAGCGGAGATGATGCGGGTGGTGGAGCTGGAGTTGCGGCGGAGATGAACGGCAAGTGATTCCCGGCATCAAGACTAAGGGCAACGGGGCGTTATCGAAATTGCCGGTAGCGTTGGGAGAGCAAATGCTCGAAAAGGTCGAAAAGTGGTTAATCGAACAAGGCTTCTCTCTTGAAATGCGAACAGCTTCTGCTTTTCGAGAAGTCGGTTTTGAGGTTCGTCAGTCCACGCTCTATCGCGATCCCGAAACCGAAAAGTCACGCGAAGTTGATGTCTATGCCATTGATCCCGATGATCGCGGAATTCTTGGAATCTCATTCGTCGTTGAGTGCAAAGCGGCGGTCAAGCCATGGGTCCTGTTATGTTCTCCGCACACACTAAGTGGATACAACCGACTCTTCGCATTCTCCGTTGCTACGGCAGACGC
>Ga0302319_10027125_pt1 | contig 10051 bp, 11 predicted proteins | sample Bog_T0_2_FD_203319 | JGI IMG/M metagenome (GOLD analysis project Ga0302319, IMG submission 203319) | Peat permafrost microbial communities from Stordalen Mire near Abisko, Sweden - Bog_T0_2 | ecosystem: Environmental > Terrestrial > Soil > Wetlands > Peat | place: Sweden: Abisko, Stordalen Mire...
GCCGGCAAGCTCGATTACTCCCCGCCCGTCGTTGATCTGGCCACCGCCGGTTACCCGCTCGTCGGCGGCCGCCTCGATGTGCTCGATAACCGCGAAGTCGCAGCCCTCATCTATCAACGCCGGAAGCATTCCATTAATGTGTTCATCTGGCCCGCAACGGGCCAATCACTCCCAGGCCGGCTCTATACTTTGAATGGTTACCACGTGCTGGCATGGACCAAATCCGGAATGAGTTTCATAGCCGTCTCCGAAGTCAACGAAGCGGAGTTCCGGGACTTCGTCCAAATGTTGCAGCAGAGCCCTTGAGAAAGATAGCCACGCTCTGACAAGTTTAACAGCCCCTGCGATTTCGCTTTATTGGCGCGGTGATTCGGCCTGATATCTGGCGGGCGCATCCTTTCTATGCAGCAGATCCACATCCCCTTCCTTGCCGAACGCCGCGCCGAGGGGAAACGATTACGCGACCACGTCGCACGTGGCTCTCATGCAATCTGGGAGCCGGACAGCAAACGCGATATCCTCGGGATCATTCGCGCCTCGAATGCCGGCCGGGTCCCGAAGCTGGTCCCCATGAAGATGGGCCTGATGGCCGTCTCCCCATTCGCCTTCTTCCGCGGCGCAGCCCCGGTGATGGCCCGCGACCTTTCCAGGACTCCCGTCTCCGGGCTCACCGTCCAGATTTGCGGCGATGCCCACGTTAAGAACCTCGGCGCCTACGCCGGCCCCGACGGCGGCCTCGTCTTTGATATCAATGACTTTGACGAGACCATCCGCGGCCCATGGGAGTGGGACGTGAAACGTCTTGCCGCAAGCATTGTCCTCGCGGGCCGCGAAGCGGGCGAAAGGGATTGCACGAATGCAGTAGCCACCTTCGTGGAGTCCTACCGCGGCGCGCTCCATCTTTTCTCCAGCATGAGCGGCCTTGATCTGGCCAAGTACGAGATACACCGCCGCTCGGAAAGCCGGGTCATCCGCGAGGTGCTGGACAAGGCCGAACGCAACACACCGGAGAAAAACCTGGAGAAGCTGACCGAGCCCGTAAAGGGCGGCCTGCCCCGCTTTCACGACAATCTCCCCAGCCTGCGCCACGTCCCCGACGAGACCCGCGCCTCGGTCATCGAAGCACTGATCCCTTATCGCGAAACCGTCTCCGCGGGCCGCCAACTCATTCTCGATGCCTACAGCCCCGTCGATGTCGCATTCAAGATCGTCGGCACCGGCAGCGTCGGCACCCGGGATTACGTAATCCTCTTTCTTGGCAACGGCCTCCACGACCCGCTCTTCCTGCAAATCAAGGAAGAGCTCCCGTCGTGCTACGCCCCGTACCTCAAGCGCGCGCCGAAGTTCGATAACCAGGGCCGCCGCGTCGCCCAGGGCCAGCAGCGGATGCAGACCGTCAACGACCCGCTGCTCGGCTGGACGACCGTCGACCAGCGCCCCTACCTCGTGCGCCAGCTCGCCGATCACAAGGCGGCAATCGATCCCGCGGAGTTAAAGGGCGAAACCTTGCACGAATACGCCGCCCTCTGCGGCACCGCATTGGCCAAGGGCCACGCGCGCACCGGCGACGGAGCGATCCTGGATGGCTATTGCGGCAACGCCGCGAAGCTCGACAAGGCGCTCACAAAATTCGCCGTCGCCTACGCGGACCAGACCGACCGTGATCATGAGCTATTTACGAAAGCCATTAAAAAAGGCACCATCAGCGCCACCCCACCCCCACGATGAGCTGGTTCTACGTTAATTGGAGACACCTGCTGCACCCGCCTTTTCTCGAGGCTGCATTGACCTTGGTGGCGCTGCTCTGCGGCGGGTTCGTCGGCTTTGAACGCCAGAAGCATGAAAAACCGGCGGGCCTGCGGACACTGATCCTCGTTTGCATGGGTTCGGCCGCATTCACGATGGCCGGGTACGCGTTTACGACCAGCACCGGCGATTCCGGCCGCGTCGCCGCGCAGATTGTCACCGGCATCGGATTCCTCGGCGCGGGGGTCATCATGCATACGCGCGACAATATCAGCGGAGCGACCACCGCCGCCACCATTTGGGTGATGGCCTCGGTTGGGATGCTGGCTGGAGCCGGATATGCAGGCGGAGCGGTTGGGCTGACGATTCTAGTGCGGTTTGTCCTCAGCGCGGTCGCGGTCTATGAAGTGCGCCTGTTCGGCCATCAGCCACCGGTCTGCGTGGCGCTCGACTTCGATCCCAGCGAAGGCCGGACACGCGTCCGGCTCGACCGCATCTTGATCGACTACGGCGTCTCCACCTCCGAGATCAACTGGACCGCCGTCGCGGCCGGCACGGATCGAGTGACCCTCACTCTGCAACTCCCGCGGCGCCACCTGCGCGAACTGCTGGATGACCTCGTGAACATCCCCGAGGTCAAGCGGGTGAAAGAAGAGCCCGCGGTCCTTTAGCGGCTCCTCAGTTACTTCCCCTTTTTCTTCTTCTCCGGTTTCGGATCCCGGAACCCCGTCTCCGCCAGCATCTGCTCGATCACCTCGTCCACGGTCTTCCGCCGTTTCTCCGTGAAAAGCATCTTCACCCAGAATGGCGCGCTGGCGAAGGACTCCACCCGATCGATGTGAAAAACAAACTCGAATTGCACCGGGTCGCTCGCCAGCGAGAGAACCTTCCCCGCCTTGTCCCATTCATGAGCCACAGGCCGCCCGAGGCGTCCCGAATTGGCGGCGATGAACCGGTCGATCTTCTTCCTGCGCGCGACGTTCAGCGGCTTGTCGATGGGATACTCGTTGATTTTCTCTTTCATCGCCCGTTTCCGACGCAGAACTATGAGGGAACGCGGGAAGAGTCAATTGCGGCTTGAGAAACCCACATGCGTCGATACATTCCACGCCGATGACTGCGGATATTGCTTCCAACCCCTTCGGTGCGGCGGGCGGCGTCTCGCTCAAGGCCCCGCTGCGCAAAGCTTCCCGCACCAAAGCCAAACCGCGCGCCAAACGCGCTCCACGCGCGGCCAAGGTCCAGCACGTCCCACGCACATCGGAGATCCTTCGCGGCCTCCTCGATAACAACAAGGACAAGAGTTTCACCGTCCAGAAGATCCTCGGCACCCTCGGCACCTCTTCCTTCGGCACGTCGTTAATGGCTTTCTCGATTCCCGAGGTCCTGCCAATTCCCATCCCCGGCGTCTCGGCCATCGTGGTCATCCCGACCGCCATCATCTCCTCACAGATGGCGATGGGCAAAAAAGAGAACGTCCTGCCAAAGTGGCTCCTCAAGCGCTCCGTCCCGCGCAAGCCCCTGGCCGGCGCCATCCGCGCCATTCTCCCCATCCTCGAGCGTCTCGAGAAAGCCGTGAGGCCGCGCTGGAAATGGATGACCAGCCGCGCGGCCAAGCGTTTCCTTGGCGCATTCATCCTCTTCCTCTCTGGCCTGATGGCCCTCCCGATCCCCGGCACCAACATGCCGCTGGCGATCTCCGTCTTCATCATCGCCCTCGGCCTCGTCGAGCGAGATGGCGCCATGATCACCGCCGGCATCCTCCTCGGCCTTGCCTCCATGGCCCTTCTCGGCGGTATCTTCGCCGGCCTCTGGGCCCTCTTCGGCCGCATCTTCGCATAGGGGCTGGTAGCCCTGCCGGAGTCTTTTTATTTCTGCTCCATAAAAAGAGCGCGTGTACAAATCTGCGCCCATCCGTCTTATCAATGTGCGTCGTGTGCAATGAAAGGCTCCCCTGACCAACAATCCTCGGATCAATTCCCCGAACGGCAGACCATTGAGCGGGCTCTGGAAGGCGACTCCGCTGCGTTCGAGCGACTCGTTTACCTCTACGGCAGACGGCTTTATGCGATTGCCTATGGCGTCCTTCAGGACGCCGGCGAGGCGGAGGACGTGGTCCAGGAGACCTTCCTCAAGGCCCACGCTCATCGCCGCCTGATCCGCGACGCGGAAAAATTTCCCGCATGGCTCTTCCGCACTGCCCGCAACCGCGCGTGCGACCTCGCCCGCAAACACCGTCCGGCGTTTCTCGATCAGCACGAGCAAACGCTCGAGCATGCAGCCGATTCGGAGGTCACCTGCCCCAGCGCGAATCTGCGTCTCGCAGAACGGCATAGCGCCGTGCAACGGCTGCTCGCCACGCTGCCGGATAATCACCGGGTCGCCATCACCCTGCGCTTTATGGAAGACATGGATTACCGCCAGATCGAGGAAACGATGGGCATCAACCCCGGCACCGTGCGCGGCATTCTGGCCCGCGCGATGAAGACCCTGCGCAAGGGCATCGGCGCCACCCTTCTCAATGAACTCCTTGGATCAAACTCATGAATACTCCAATGCACGACGAGCCCGAGCCATGGGCCAGTGCTGCCGCGACGGATGGTCTCACCGAGACCGACCTCGCCCAATGGCGCCAACATATCGCCGCTTGTCCCTCCTGCAGGCGGCTTAATGACGAGGAATTTGCCATGCGCGATCTACTCAAGGGAAGCCTCGGTCCAGAATCCCCGGATTCCGGGTTCGAAATGCGCATCCTTCTGCGGCTCCGCCGGGGCCCGCTGCGTGAGAAGCGCCCATGGTACGATTTCCTCCAATGGCGCCCGTTCCCGTACCTCGCAGGCGCGCTCTGCCTTCTCATCGCGACGGCTGTCGTTTTGCGCTTGCAGGGCCACCGGATGACACCTGCCCCTGATCCCCTCGCCAGTCTGCCGGCGTCTGTCCGTGACGCGATTCACTCCCACGCCCGCGGCGGTGCGATCAGCCGTATTGAGCCGGATGATGATAACGGCGACGTCTCCTACGCAGTTACCGTCACAGGCGCGCCTGGCGGACCGTCGCATTTCACCGTCGGCGACGATGGATCGCTGCTGTGCATTGACCGCGCATTGGGCGAAGTCCCAGGCGTGGTCCGGCTCGCGATCAACTCGCAAGCGGGGCGCAATCACGTGGAGGAGATCCAGGAGGACTTCGAGGATAGCCAGCCGGCTTTTATCGCCACGCTGGTCTCTCCGGATGGACGTGAACGGGACTATACCTTCGCTCAGGACGGCTCGCTCACTGAGGTTGAGACCAGCCTGGACGAGCTTCCGCCGGCGGTGAAGGCTTCAATTATGGCCAGTGCGGGCAGAGGCGCCGTGGAGGGCGTGGAGAAGAATTTTGACAACGGGGAGGTCAGTTATGTGGTGACCATGAGCGGCACGGATGCGCTCCTACGCGACTACACATTTGATGAAACAGGGACCCTCGCAAGCGTCGAGACCTTCTCCAGCGAACTGCCGGCTCCGGTCGAGGCGATCGTAAAATCCCAGGTCGGCAAAGGGCGCCTCGATGGCATCGACAAATCCTTCGAGGATGGCGGCATCACTTACCTGGCCAGCACGACCATGCCGGACGGCACGGAACGCGATTTCTCGGTATCCCCGTCGGGTGAGCTGACCAGCCGTGAGGTAACCTGGAAGGAGACGCCGAAGGCCGTTCAGCAGACCATTTCCCAAACTCTCGGGAATGGGAAGCTGGTCGAAGTGAGCAAAGCCTACGATGAGCCGGGCGGGAAGGTTCCCTACGAGATCGAGGCTTCGATCAATGGCCGACCGCTCTACTTTCTGGTCAGTCAATCCGGGAGTTTTCTCGGCATCGAGGACTAACGAATTTCCTTTAAACCCAACCGTAAATCCATAATAAAAGCTCCCTTGCGGGGCGCAACCACAGAAATAGTACAATGAAGAAAAGCATCCTGCTCACCCTGTTGGCGGTCCTCGTGGCTCTGGCCATTCCCTCTACCTCCCTTGCCAGGAGGGGGGATAAGTCCGATGGCGTAACCACCGCCGCATTTCATCATCGGCACCGCCATCACCATCACAGGCACCATCATCATCACCACCACCATCATCGGTGATATTCCACATTCACTAACGCACCTTCTCCCCGTCCTTTCATTATGCGTTTAGGCCAATTTGTATTGTTCCCACTGATCACCGGTATGGTGACCTGTGCATTCGGTGACGAGGATTCAAAACCCGTCACGTTCGCGCAGACTCCGCAGGCAGTTCAAAATGTCATAGCGGCGCGAGTGGCCGACGGTACGGTGGAGGAAATCGACCAGACCACCGGTGTCGCCGGGGCGTCCTACGATGTCGATTATCTTTCGAAGAGCGGCACCGAAGGCGGATTTACCGTGTCGGATACCGGCGCCTTGCAGAGCGTGGAGGTCACCTTTGCCGATACGCCTGCGGCCGTGCAGAAAACCATCCAGACGGATACCGCCGGATGTCAGTTGGCCAGCATCGACAAGAATGACGATGGAACCTACGACGTCGATCTCTGGCGGTCAGGCGCGGAGCATGATTTCACCGTGGCTGACGATGGAACAATTCTGAGTGGGTCCGTGACCATCGCTGAGACGCCGGCCACGGTGCAGGCCACTATCGCATCCCAATCCGCCGGCTGGCAGGTGAGCGATATTAACAAAAACGTGGACGAATTCCCTGCAACCTACGATGTCGATTTCGTAAGGGCTGGGCAGGAAAAGGGCGTCACGATCGGCGTCGATGGGACGCTGCTCAGCATGGAAGTGCCGCTCGCAAACCTGCCTGTCCCCGCCCAGGCGACAATAACTCGAATCGTCGGCGGTGGGAAGGTGACTTCCATCGAGCAGAACATGGATCCCGACGGCGTGACCTACGACATCGAGGCGCAGGGGCCCACTGGGGCGACTCTTTCCTTTACTGTCGGCCCGGGCGGCTCGGAGCAAAGCGAGCAGGTGACCATGAACCGGGTGCCTCCGGCTCCGCGCGCCACCATCACGCAGACCATCGGTAACGGCGAAATCCTGCGGGTCGACCGCATCCTCATCGGCAAGGAGGACAAGGTGCTGCCTTACTCAGTAGAGGGCCGGAAGGATGGCAAGTCATTCGATTTCAGCGTCGGCCCGAAGGGCAGATTCCTCGGCATGGATCCGTGAGGTCCGGAAGGGAAAGTGCGAACTGGCAACTAATCAAACAGCTCGCTATGGCTGCCAAGCCGAATCAGGCGCAGTTCGTCGGTTGTGAGCACGTAGACCAATAGCAGATCAGGTTTCAAATGGCATTCGCGGCAGCCCCCGCGTATCCTCCCTTCAGCGCATGGTCCCTTGACTTGCTCTCAAGAGGCTTGCCAGCTTGCAGTCGTGACAAGACGTCACCAAGAACGCGGTCAATGTTCTCTTCCCGATGACGCTTTTTGTAGTCCCGTTTAAATTGGCCCGTGTGAACAATCGTCCGCATCAAGACTTGAGTGCCTTGAGGAGTTCGCCCGCGGATTTATATCGCGGCGATTTCCGCGTGTCTTCCTTGAGGGCCGTGCGAGTTGTCTCGTTCGGGATACGATCCACGTAGCGCCTTTCAATCTCATCCATGCTTGCGTTACTCAAATCGAGCCTGCGGCGTGCCGTGATCGGGAATGGAATGCCTTCCTGGATTCCAACCTGGCCCAGGAATAGATTGATGGCCTCGCCGACGGAAAGACCAAGTTTCGCCAGCACCACTTCAGCCGCTTCCTTGTGATGGGAATCGACGCGGGTTCGGAGGATGGACGTTTTTGCCATGGCTCAAATGTGGCACAATCGTGTCATTTATCAATCTGTTTCGTGAAAACGCCTTCAAGCTCAACGGGTCGCCTGCGGAGTTCCTCACCACCTCCTGTGCCCCCCAGTTTTTCCACCACTCACCCCGGGGTGTTCTCAGATACCGCCTTGATGTGGTTGAGCACCCGCAAGTGAATGTGATGGATGATATAATCCGACCACAGTTTCCAATACGGGCTCGGCCAGATCTGGTCCGTGTACCACGTGGTTCCCGCGAGCAGCGTGCGGCCATCGGGTAGCGTCGTAAGCCGGAACTCCCCCGCATGGGAGCGAAGGTATCCGTGGAGATGGGGAGTATTCAGACGCGGGTAGGGCGAAAGCTCTTCCATCGGCTCAGGCTGTTGCGCCACGGAAAAACGCAGGACCTGCGGCTCTTCCCAGAAGGTGATCGGCTCCACAAATTCCCCGGTGCTGAAAATACAATGCCTGACAGCTCCAACGCCCATGCCATCGATCCGCGCCTTGATGGGATATGCGATCCCGGTATGAAACAATAATTCCCGCTGGTCCGGAATCTCCGAGAATGCGATCACGTTGGCCCACACAGTCTCAGCCGGCGCATTGATCACCACCGACGACGTCACCGAGTACACCGGAGGCGTTTCCCCGGCCTGCTTCTCGAACCCCATGGTCAGCGGCACCGACGCAAAGATCACGCACAGCGCCGCACTGCCAACGCGGCGATGCCACTGCTCCACAATCGCGTACCCGATCAACCCGCCGAAAATGGCCAGCACCAGGGCGATTGGAGAAGCCATGATCAGGCAAAATATCCCCTCCACCGCCAGTCCAAACAGTCCGATGCCGGTAAACAGGACCGGAAGCATCGATACGAAGATGCAACTCACCATGCTCCGTTTCTGCCTCGCTCCGTGAATCATCACGGAAACCATCCCCATCGTGAACGGAAGACCGACGAACAATCCCCAACCATAATCCCCCAGCCCTTTCACGGAGAACAGCGTAGTTACAACCCCCAGCGTGCCAACCACCACCATGCTGGCCATCGCGCTGCCCATCGCACTGGTGGGCACAAGCGCGTGCCAGCCAGGCTCCGCCCTCACAGCCGGCTCAACCATCCTCGCGGGGATCATTGCGAGCACGACAAAGAAAATAAGATTGATCACCGGCAGGAAGAACAGGATGCAAAAGGCCGGCGACAATCCCGCGGACCGCAGCCTGCGCAACGTAAAGGCGACACCCGCGAAGACAAACGGCAGCGAAGTCAGCAGCAGGATGTAGTAGAATCGCCGGTCGTCCGGCGTCACCGCGTCGATGCCCGCAAAGCCGCCCGGCTTGATATAGTTCCAGAAGAACCAACTCCGGTGAAAACCCCAGATCGCAATGGCGCGATCGAGATTGTACTTCACCGCCATAAGTCCGGCGCCCCAAAAGAAGTACGGCCACTGATCCATCGTTCCGCCCGCGGTCGGGAGCGACATTAAGTGATTTGGTTCAGGGTCCATCCGGGCGGGGTTCCAGGCAAGCCGCTCAGCCATTGCGCTGTAGTACGAAGTCTCACGCGCTCACTAGTCCCCGACAAGCTTTTCCGCGACGCTACACGCGTGTAGCGGAAATTCCGTGCAAATTGCTTGTCGATCCCCCAGCGGGTTTGTACTTCTTTGGACAGTTTAATTCCTATAAACCATGGCAACCAAGCAATCAGGTCGTAAAGCGCGTTCCAACTCCAGCGCGTTTCATATTCTAGGGGATACTCTGGAATCCGCGGCGGAAACCTTTGAGGAAGCAACGGCTAACGCCCACGATTCCGCAAAGCGGGCTGCCGCGGTCACCAGGAGCGCCCTCTCCACCGCGCTCTACAAGACATGCTACGGGATTTCCTACGGCGCCGTTTACAGCTCCGTGTTTCTCGTCGAACTGATGCCGGAAGGCGGCACACTCAAAAAGGGCTTCACCGAGGGCGCCGAAAACGCCCTTGAGGCCCGTCACAAGGCCGCGGCTCGCAAGACCGTGGCAAAACCAAAACCGAAGGCAAAGAGCGCCGCCAGGCCGAAAGTCCGCGCCTCCAAGCCGGTCAAAGCGCGAGCCGACGACTTCTCAGCAATCGCAAACGCGGGCTAGAAAGGGCCCGTCACACCATTGCGAAGCGGCGCCAGCCGGCTTCGCGCAGGGAGCGCGATTCAGCCCAGTAAGCAATCGCGCAAAAAGGGGGAGCACTCATGCAAACAGCTCCGAAAATATTGAATATCGGAAAGTTGCCGCTCAACGGCAATCGGAATGGTCGCCGGCTGATGGGTTCGCCGGGGGGTCGAAGAGCCGTCTTCACTCCGGAAAAAGTCAAACACAGCGCGGAGCCCTTCGTCGTTTCGTTTCCCGAAGACAGCAACCGCATCGTCTTCCACAACGCCCATCGCTTCTCCACATGGCGCAGCGATTTCGTGCGGGACTTCATCGTCCAGTGCTTCGGCGCGACGGACGTCCGCGAGGTGGAAATCGATACCGTCG
>Ga0302319_10027127_pt1 | contig 10050 bp, 6 predicted proteins | sample Bog_T0_2_FD_203319 | JGI IMG/M metagenome (GOLD analysis project Ga0302319, IMG submission 203319) | Peat permafrost microbial communities from Stordalen Mire near Abisko, Sweden - Bog_T0_2 | ecosystem: Environmental > Terrestrial > Soil > Wetlands > Peat | place: Sweden: Abisko, Stordalen Mire...
TTTTTGACTTGAACCGCAACTTTGCCTCCGTTCGGGGGTTCTTCTCCGAAGAAAGGGTCCAAACCATACCATGCGTCCCCTGCGTGCAATTTCCCTCAGTGTATTGGCCAGTGCTTTGCTTATCGCATCATCCACGGCGCAGCAGTCTGCAGCGACCGTACGGATCGCCAACCCGATTGACGAGACCCAACTTGTAACGCTCAAGGGCAACACACATCCCTCTGCAACAGCTATGAATGATCGCGGCCCGGTGAGTCCGAACCTTGCGTTGACTGACCTGATCATGGTGCTGAGCAGAACTCCGCAGCAGCAGGCTGCGTTCGATAAGTTTGTGGCCGACCAGTACAACCCGACCTCGCCGGATTTTCACCACTGGCTTGAACCGGAGGAAGTTGGCGCGAACTTTGGACCGTCGCAGGTGGACATTGCGACCATCTCGAACTGGCTCACCGGCCACGGTTTCACCATCGATGAAGTTTCAAAGGATCGCATGGCGATCCACTTCAGCGGCACCGCGGGACAGGTGCAGAGCGCGTTCCATACTGAGATTCACAACCTGGAAGTGAAGGGTGTGTCGCACATCGGCAATATGAGCGACCCGCAGATTCCCGCGGCGCTGGCTCCGGCGGTGGTGGGCGTGAAGGCGCTGCACAATTTCTATCCGCGCCCGCAGCACAAGCTCGGGAGCCTGGTTCAGAGGGACAGCACGACGGGCAAATGGCAGAAGGTCGCAGGCGCTGCCACGACCAATTCCGAGACCGCCGGCAACAAAAAATCGGGTCCCAATCCATTGTTTGGCATTAACCAGCCTGCCAGCGGAGGCAATTCAGCCTACTTGGAGGAGGATGTTGCCCCCTACGATTTCGCAGCGATGTATAACGTCCTTCCACTTTGGAATGCGACGACGCCAATCAACGGAACGGGGCAAACCATTGCAATTGCCGGAACGAGCCAGATTCAACTGTCGGATGTAACCAGTTTCCGCAGCATATTTGGGCTGCCTGCCGGCCTTACTCCGCAACAAATCAACGCCAATGGCGCTGCTACACAATGCCTGAGCACAAGTTCGTCAGCGCCCTGCGGAATTGGCGATCTCATCGAGAATACGCTGGACGTGGAATGGTCGGGGGCAGTGGCGCCAGGGGCGCAGATCGTCCTGGTGGTTTCCGGCGTTACGTCTCCTTCCACCGATACGGTGTACAGCTCGTCCAATTACGTGATTGAACACAACACGGCAAAAATTCTGAGTGTCAGCTATGGGGAGTGCGAGCTGGGGCAAGGCACCGCAGGCAACGTATCTTACTATGACCTGTGGCAGACAGCGGCAACGGAGGGAATCGCGGTGTTTGTGGCAACCGGCGATTCCGGCGCTCCAAGCTGCGATGATGGCGGAGACGGCATTGGGAACCCGTATTCGGCGCAGTATGGCTTGTCAGTGAGCGGGCTTGCGTCCACGCCTTACAACGTGGCCGTTGGCGGTACAGATTTGAACTGGTGTAACCAACTCACGGTTTACAACGGAACCGAATGCCTGGCTGCACCCTACTGGAACACCACCAACAGCACGACTACGGGCGCCAGCGCCGCAGGCTATGTCCCGGAGGTCCCGTGGAACGACTCCTGTACCAGTCCGCAGCTTCTGACAACGCTTCAAGCGGCTGCCAAGAGTTCCAGTTATCCCACCGTCACGGATGTGGAGCAAGCCTGCAACTTTGTTCAAACTGATTGGTCGCTATACGCCAACAACGGCCAGGACATCGCTTCGCTTATCGACACAATAGGCGGCAGCGGCGGCGCCAGCGGGTGCGTGGCAAACAGTACCTCGGTTAACGGAACAAGCTTTGGGACGTGCACAACAAACGCTACCACGACAGGAGCTGCCAACGGGTCCATAACGCTGGTAAATAACGGTTGGCCCAAGCCAAGCTGGCAGACGGGTGTGAGCGGTATTCCAGCGGATGGGGTTCGCGATCTTCCCGACGTTTCGTTCTTTGCCGGGAACGGGGCTTTGGGCAGCGCGACCCTGGTGTGCGTTTCGGCGGTCGGCGCGTGCGTCAGTTCAACTTCAATCACGGTTGAGCCGTTAGCGCAGGAACTGGGCGGTACATCGGTTGGAACTCCTGAGATGGCCGGCGTGATGGCGCTGATCAACCAGAAAACCGGTACAGCGCAGGGTAATCCCAATGCGCAATTGTATGCTCTGGCTGCCAAGCAGAACTACTCTGGCTGCAGTGCGGAAAGCGTGAAGGCCGGCAGTACTTCCTGCTACTTCAACGATGTGGACACGGGCACGATCGACATGCCGTGCGACTATGGCGCGACCGAAGGCGGTTTGATCAGCACTGCCACGGGCAACCAGCCTGGGCCGACTTACACGGGCATTGTTTCTCCCAACTGCACAGTGACTCACTCCGGTGACACGATTGGCTTGCTGACAACTGCGGGCGGGACCGACGCGTACAACGCCACGGCGGGTTTTGATCTTGCGACCGGCCTGGGATCGATGAACGTGGCGAACGTTGTGAATTCCTTTGTCTCGCAGGTGGGCACCGGAACCGCGATGGTGACGGTGACGCCATCGTCGGCCAGCATCAATTCGAACGTTGCGCTGAGTGTGACAGTAACGGTTGCAAGCTCGCTGGCAGGGGGAACCACGCCGACGGGGATCGTGTCGCTTTCAGGCGGCGGCATCCCTCCTAGTGCTCCTCTGACAGGCACGCTAACCAGCGGGAGCTTCACATTCACTATCGCAGCGAACACTCTGAGTGTTGGGACTGACACCCTTACGGTGAACTACGACGGAGACTCGAACTACGCGGCGGCCAGCGGAACAGCAACGGTGACGGTGACATCCGTTGCCTTGTTGACCCCGACAGTGAGCGTGTCGCCATCGGCGAATGCGATCAACTCAGCTCAGGCGCTGACGGTTACTGGTGCTGTGGCAGGCACAGGCGGGACAGCGGCAGGCACGGTGATACTTACCGGCGGCGGATATACATCGGCAGCAGCTACGCTTTCGGGCGGGCTGTATTCGATTGCAATTCCCGCTGCTAGCCTGGCCTCTGGGACCGACACGTTGACGGTGGCATATACGCCGGCATCGGGTTCGGGCTACGCAGCCGCTACAGGAACGGCGACGGTGACTGTGACGGCATCCGTGTTTACGGTGGCTGCATCGGCGCCTGCGGCGATTACCGCGCCGGGAGGTTCGACGACATCGACCGTTACGGTGACTGCAGCCAACGGCTATGCGGGAACGGTGACGGTAACCTGCGCGCTGACGAGTGAAGCGAGTCAAGGCGACATTAGTCCGCCGACCTGCAGCGTGGGTGGTGGAACGGTCACTCTTAGCTCGGGCACAACCAGCGGAACGGCACAGGTTACGGTCAACTCGACAGCAGCCACCGGCGAGCTGGTCTATCCGAAACTGGGTGGTGGCAAAGGGTGGCTTGGAGCGGGTGGCGGCGCAGTGCTTGCGCTGTTGATGTTCCTCGGCATACCTGCACGGCGTCGCAGTTGGCGGACGATGGTTGGCATGTTGGTGCTGATGGTGATGTTGGGCAGTCTGGCAGGGTGCGGTGGCGGTGGCAGTACCACGACCCCGACAGGGACAACGCCCGATACATACACCTTCACGGTGACTGCAACCGGAAGCCCGGCGGTGACCCCCACGCCGTCAACTTCATTCAGTGTGACGGTGAACTAACTCCTATAACGGATGTGACAAATGGGCCCTCCCTTCGGGGAGGGCCAATCGCATACTGATGAAGAACTTCTCCTTTGCTTTTTCGGAGGGAGCGTGAGGCTTCAGGCTCACGAATAAAGCTCATAAAGAGACTTGGGCTTTAGCCGCGGGCCTCACCTTTGGATTGCGAAATTGACTTTGTCGGCAATCGGTCTTAGAGCGGTTTCAATCTTTGTCAGCACTTTCAGCTTCCGGAGGGAGCGTCCGATAATAGCCATTCATGAATCTTCGCTCACAACCAGGCATGAAAATCGAGGTCACCGGGTAGCGCCGGTCTCCAGACCGGCTGTCGTGTGGGCGTCCTCGCCCGCACCTGCGTCTGCCCACAACGGCTTGTATTTTCGAAGGAGCCCAGTATGAAATGCTGGGCCGGCTTCGCAGGTAGATTCGGCGTCCCGAAGGGCCACCGCGATCCATTTGCGCTATGGAATCCGCGCGCAACCGCACAGCAAACAAATTCAATATAAATCACTTCATATCAAACACTTACGGAGATATCTCGTGCAGAATAAGCGCGCTTTTCAAAAAATCGGCTAAATCTCCGCAACCCAGACCCTCGATTGGTAAAACTCTCTGCAACCGAAACATCTTAAAAAGGCTGCCCGCGCGGTACGTGTCTCAACGAGTCGCAACCATGGCATCGGCCATTTCGATGCTTTTGTAACCGCTTGACCAGCCCTTTCAGGTATGTAGCGCAACCCTCCGATTGAACCTTTCGTCAACCGGATTCTGTTCCCTGTTCCCTGTTCCCTGATCCCTGATCCCTGTTCTCTGATCCCTGATCCCCTATTTGTTCAGGCTGTCGAGGGCCAGGTTGAGGTCGAGGACATTCACTCTGGGTTCACCCAGGATGCCAAGTTGGCGAGGCGCAGTTTGCTGACCAATGAGCTGGATCACCTTGTTTCCGCACTCTTGTCCATGAACCGGTTTGCATCAATTTAGCATAATTCTATGTACCTCCGGCCAAAGGTCCTGTTAGGGATGGGACGCTTACAGCGGGGCACCAAGAATGCGGCCAGCTTCCTTGTAGCGGCCGAGCTCCTTGACCATTGCGCAATGCGGGGCCAGCGCCTCGATTGCGCGTGAGCCGGCTTCAGAGGACTCAATCTGGCAATCCACGTAGAAGATATATTCCCAGGGTTTGCCGTGGACCGGCCGGGATTCAATCTTTGTCAGATTGGTGCCTAGTTTGGAGAGTTCGGTGAGAGCCGCAACCAGCGATCCGGGGCGATTCTCGACGGAAAAGGCCAAGCTGATTTTATTCGCGGCGGGATCTGTCACCGCGTCGCGGGTGCGCCGGACGAGAAAGAAGCGGGTAAAGTTTTCGGGGTTGTCTTCAATTCCGGCCTGGAGGATTTGTGCGCCGTAGTAGTGCGCGGCCGCCTCGCTGGCAATGGCGGCGGCGTGTCGATCACGCAATTCGACAAGTTGTTTTACGCTGCCTGCAGTATCGTAGAAGGCAAACGACTCCATCTTGGGATGGTTGGCCAGGAAACGCCTGCACTGAGCAAGAGCAACGGGATGGGAAAAGACCCGATCGATCTGGGCGATCTGTGTGCCGGAAATGGCGATGAGGTTGTGCCGGATGCGCAGCAGTGTCTCTCGCTCTACCTTCACGTCGTGAGTGAGCAGAAGGTCAAAATGCTCCGAGACGGAACCCGCAAGGCTGTTTTCAATCGGAATAACCGCGGCCTCGACTGTGCCTTTGGTGAGGGCGGAAAACGCATCGGCAGAAAGGGAAAAGGGGACAATCACCGCGCCCGTGGCGAGGTTCATGGCTGCTTCGTGGCTGAATGAGCCGGGTTCTCCCTGGATCGCGATCTTCATTTCTGAGTCCGATGCTCCCGCTGAGGGATTAACAACAGGTTTTTGGGATGAGTCTGCTGCGGAGTGCTTTCTGGCACCATACCACAGCTCGATCGGAATTTTTTCGTTCAGCGGGTCGAATGGCATGAAATTCAGCTCCGCAGCCAGAGGTCGGCAGCGACAAAGATAAAGAAGACCATGGCAATCACGCCATTCATGGTGAAAAAAGCAGCATCCAGACGGCGCAAGTCTCGAGGGGAAACGATGGAGTGCTCATAGGCCAACAGGAGAACAACGGCGGCTATGCCGAGCCAGCCAGCGACCATGAAGTGAAAGAGTATGCCGAACCAGACCAGGAGAGCCAGCATGGCTAGATGCAGTGCGCGCGCAGCCCAGAATGCGGCCGGGATGCCGATGGCCTGGGGCAGGCTGTGGAGGCCGGCGACGCGATCGTGCTCGAAGTCCTGGCAGGCATAAAGAACGTCAAAGCCGCCCGCCCACAATGTCACTGCTGCGGTAAGCACCAGGATGCGCGGATCCAGGGAGCCGCGGACGGCTATCCAGGCAGCGGAGGGCGCGAGGCCGAGAGCCAAGCCCAGGCCGAGGTGCGACCAGCGAGTAAAGCGCTTCAGATAGCTGTAGCCGAGCAGGACGAGCAGCACAAGCGGGGACAGATAGAGAGTGAGGCGGTTCAACTGACCGGCAGCCAGAACAAAGATCAGGGCAGCAACGCAAGTGAAGCCGAAAACGAATCTGGCGGAAAGCAGGCCGGCGGGGATGGCGCGGCTGCGGGTGCGTGGATTGGCGGCATCGATTTTGGCGTCGGCCCAGCGGTTGAAGGCCATGGCTGAAGAACGTGCGGCGACCATGGCAACAAGAATCCACCCGAGTGTACGGAGGGCGGGGAGGCCGCCGGCTGCCAGCAAGGCTGCGGTAAGGGCAAATGGGAGAGCAAAAATGGAGTGCTCCCATTTGATCATTTCCAATGTTGTCCGCGTTTTAGACCAGAAGCCGGGCATGAAAGTTCCAGCAAGTAGTTTACTTGAGAAAGGGGGCCGGCGCGGCGGTCACGCTCCTACTTCGGCCTCTTCAACTGTGTTCTTCAGGGTCAGAATCTTGTCCAGATGAGTAGTTTTCAGCATCTCCAGGACGCGGCGATTCACGCCGGTCACGACCATCCGAACTTTCTTATCTCTGCAATAAATCTCGTGATGAATGATTTCGCTCATTCCTGCCGAATCGACGTAGGGAACGCCGGTCAGGTCGAGAATGGTCAGCCTGGGGAGTTCGACCTCGCGAAGTTGGGAACGCAGGGCAAGCGCGGCCACAAGTGTAAGCGGACCCGTAAGGCGCAGAATCATGGTTCCGGGGACGGCGCCGGAAATGCGCTCAATGTTAAGCGGAGAATCAAAAGGCATGGTTGGAACAGTGTATGCAATCACCCTGGTGGGATGCATGGAAAAGCGCTCGATTCTTTCAGTCGGAAGAAATATTTATGGTTCAGGCGCAGGAAGCCATAGAAGGGGAAGGATTTCCAGGAATCCGACTTTTGGGAATTCGGCGGATTTCGTTTGGGTTTAGGGAAGTGCAGGTTGAATTGGAGAGCATCCTCGGAGAATTTGTGGTTCTCCGAGGATGAATTGTGTCAAAGTTTCACGTTATTGGCTGACTGAAGACCGCTGCCCTTCACCGGGCTTGTTCGCGACCTGCAGGTTATTTTTCACACTGAAGACGCCTGAAACGCCGTTGGCGCGAATAAAGGCGGTTTCCTTGTCGCCTGTCGAGTCGACAATGCCGTCAAGCTGAACATGGCCGTTGGTAACGGTGATGCGAATGGGCTTGGCGGGGTCCATGGCGTAGTGGTTGAGTGAGGGGAAACCGTAGACGGCGCGCGCAACCGCCACGCGGATCCCGTCATCCATAATTGAGACCGGATCGACTTGGATGTTATCCACGACGTCCCGGACCCCAGGGTAGGTGCTTACCAGACCCAGCGCGGAATCTTTCGCCGGGTAGTTCAGCGCATGTCCCGCGAGGGTGACAATGCCGCTCTGCACATCGACGCTGATTGCATCGAAGACGTTGCCGTAGCCAACCTGGTCGTATTCGAGCTTTTCAACCAGCTTGGCCTTCAGTTGATCATCCGACACCGTGGGACCGGAAACCTCAATGGAGTTGCGAACTGCCGAGACGCCCTTGGCTTTGTGGACGCGCTTGTCGGCCTCAACTTTGTACTCATAGAGATCGACTGTGCCGGACAGGGTAGCAATGCCGTTTGCGTCGACATCGACTTTAACGTTGCGAAATTCCTTCTTGTTCAGCTTGGCCGCGGCATCGCTCGGGGCCGAATTGTCAGAGACGGTCTGCGGGCCCGCCGCAGTAGCTGGGGAAACTGCAAACAACGCCGGGGCAATGCCAAACATGGCTCCAGCGAGCGTGGTTGCGATGAGAGCTGTACGGGGTGTGCGAATTGTGCGTTTCATTGGGGGAAACCTCCACTTACTAGTGATTACTACGATTGGCGAGCACCCTTGGATTGCATGCCGGGCCTGCCACCTACTTATTAGTGACACAGATGCACAAAAAAGGTTCCGGGTTCCCACGAAACGAATCGGACATACGACAGGTTCGTGTAAATAGGATCAAAGTTATCGATTTATGCGGTGTCTTCGTAAACTTTCTGCCGTCTTTTTGCGTCTAACCACACAACGCCAACCAATAGAAAGGGCCGCTTTCGGGCGGCCCTTTCTATTGGTCCCAATCATGCTGTTGAATGAAGCTAGTTACTGCTTGACTAACTCGACGCGGCGGTTAAGGGCGCGGCTGTCTTCGGTGTCGTTGGATGAAACCGGGGCGCTGGGGCCATCCCCGATGGCGTCCAACTGAGCAGCAGGAACACCGTATTTGGCGGTCAGCGTTTGCACCACTGAGGCCGCGCGGCGCTTGGACAGGTCCATGTTGGCTGCCAGTGCGCCTACGTTGTCCGTGTGGCCGACGACGTAGACCTTCAATTTGGGATTGGCCTTGAGTAGTTTGGCGATTTCATCGAGCGCCGGCCCGGACTCGGGCTTCACGTCAGTTTTTCCTGTGTCAAACAGAATGCCATTTACGACTACGTGGCCGTTGCCCGATAGGCCGCCGGAGAGCGCTGCAGCATTGGTAACAACCTCCTGGGTCAAGGCCTTTTCAACCACGATGGTCTGCTTGTACGTCCCGCCGCCGCTAACTTCTTCCATGATCCAGGTTTTGCCCATGTGCACGGTGAAGTCGCCGTACTCGCCAGAGTCGTAGTCGAAGCTGTACCCCGCGGTTTTGAAGGCGTTGTTCAGGTTATGAACCACCTGGGTTTTGCTCGCGGTATCCCGAGGCCAGTTGTAGGTGTTCTGATGCATGATGCCTTCGATGCGCTTGACCTTTTGCTGTTTGTCGACTGTGATAGTGAAGTCGTATGCGTCGAACGCTTTGTCGTTGCAATTGGTGATGATGCTGCCCGTATAGCGGCTGATGAGCGGCGAGTCCTTGCAACCCTTTGCATCGCCTGGCATCGAAATGCCCGCGGCGGTCAGCCCGTTATCTGAAGCTGCTTTGGCGGTAATCGACTGTGGCATCTGTTTGTCGACGACGATGGTTTGCGAGTACCCGCCATTGCTGCTGACCTCTTCCATAATCCAGGTCTTGCCCGAGTGCACGGTGAAATCACCGTATTCTCCGGAATCGTAGTCGAAGGTGTAGCCCGCTTTCCGAAGCGCGGAGTTGAGCAGGTGGACTACCTGGGATTTAGTCGCTGTAGTCCTCGGCCAGTTGTAGCTGATACGCAAAAAGGTCCCCTCAATCCTCTTTGGGACGTTTTGTTTGTTGACCGTTACAGTGAAATCGTAACCGTCAAATGCTTTTTCGTGGCACTCGCTGATCACGCTGCCGGGAAAGCGGGGGACCAAAGGAGAATCCTTGCAGCCGGCTGCATCCTGGCCGTGTGCGGAACATGAAAAAACCGTGCAGGCAAATGCTAGAACTGGAAGCAGTGACGGCGAGAGCTTCATTTGTTTCGTCCTCTTTCAACGGTTGTCGCGAAATGAGTAAACACAACGACTGTACGCGCGGTGGTTGGACTTCATGGAACTTCCTCGATTTGGATGCTGCGAATTGAAACTATTGTGGCGGTGGAACGTGGTGGTCTTTCAGATTTATGTCGTTATTGGGGTCGCAGACGGGGCCCTTCCAGTGGAAATCGGATGTCGAGTTCATCTGGTTTGTTTTGCCGTTGAACGTCATCGTGATTGTGCCGCTTGAGGTCATGTGGGTCATGCCATCGAATACGATTTTGAAGTCGCCAGCCATCTGCATGCTTTTCCCACTACAGGCCAGCGAATAGGTGCCGCCCACGGGGGTGAGAATGAAATTCTTCAGGGCGCATGTGGGATTGCCGGCCAGCGATTTTGCAAAGGTCTCGTCGTTCATGCACATGAGCATGGTGATCGGCTTGCCGGTAACCGGGCTGA
>Ga0302319_10027130_pt1 | contig 10050 bp, 10 predicted proteins | sample Bog_T0_2_FD_203319 | JGI IMG/M metagenome (GOLD analysis project Ga0302319, IMG submission 203319) | Peat permafrost microbial communities from Stordalen Mire near Abisko, Sweden - Bog_T0_2 | ecosystem: Environmental > Terrestrial > Soil > Wetlands > Peat | place: Sweden: Abisko, Stordalen Mire...
CCAATCTTCCGGCTTTGCCACCAAGCCGCGTGTTACCGGATTACGATGCAGATACCTTAGCTTTTCTATCCGTTTTTCATCGCTCCATACATTGAAATCGTAATAGCGGCGCTGCCAGAAGGGCTGGGAAGGGTTCCGCTTACCAAGCTTTTGACCCACAACCTGCTTCAACATCTGAAGCGCAATTGCAAGGCTTGCACGCTCGGGTTCACTGATCAGGAGATGAACGTGTTCCGGCATCACCACATGACCGGTTACAAACAGTCCATACCATTTGCGTACTCGTTCCAGCGTCTGTTCGAATACCTCGCGCGCTATCGGTGTGTTCAACAGGGCTGCCCGCTGATAGCAACTAAAGGTAACGAAGTGGAGGTGTCCGGTTTGCTGATAACGCTTCAGACTCCAAGGCATGGCAGCAGCAGGATATACTGGCCAGGAACAAGCTGCGGTGACGCACGACCCGCAGGCAAGTCCAAAAGCCCCTTTTCGACTAGTTCCAGGTATGCCACGTTTTCCTCTATGCTGGAGAAAAGCCCCACCCTCCGGCTTTGCCGGAAGGGTAGGGCACCCGCGTTCGTCCCAATCTTCCCTGAGTTTCAACGATATCTACATCTGCTCCAACTTGGCTGTGAAGTGGCGCAGGAATGGCGGCTCGTAGGTTAGTTTCAGGCCGCGAATTTTATCGCGCTTGCGCCAGACCTCGATGATGACCTCGATGACGTAGTCGATATGGCTTTGGGTGTAGGTGCGGCGCGGGATTGCCAGACGGACGAGATCCATTTTGGCGGCAGCGCCGAACATCAGGGTGCCGATTTCCACGGAGCGGATACCGCCTTCGAGGTAGAGTTCGGCGGCGAGAGCGACTCCGGGAAACTGCTCCAAGGGGATGTGAGGGACGAAACCACGTGCGTCGAGGTAGATGGCGTGGCCTCCGGGAGGCATGACGATGGGAATTCCCTGCTCGGCCAGGTGATTGCCGAGATAGGCGGTGGAGGCGATTCGGTAGCGCAGGTAATCCTCATCGCAAGCCTCCTGCAAGCCAACGGCGATGGCTTCGAGATCGCGTCCGGCAAGACCTCCGTAGGTGGGGTAGCCTTCGGTGAGGATCAGCAAGTCTTTCTCCTGCTGGGCTAGCAGATCGTTGTTGGTGCAAAGGAATCCGCCAATGTTTGCCATTCCGTCTTTCTTGGCGCTCATGGTGCAGCCGTCACCTAGAGAGAACATTTCCTGAGCGATTTGCTTGGGAGTTTTGTTCTCGTAGCCGGGCTCGCGAAGTTTGATGAAATAGGAATTCTCGGCAAAGCGACAGGCGTCAAAATAGAGCGGAATATTGTGCTTGCGGCAGATTGCGCTGACGGCGCGTGCATTTTCCATGGAGACGGGTTGCCCGCCTCCGGAATTGTTGGTGATGGTGAGCATGACGAGCGGAATATGCTCGCGTCCCACGCGGGCGATGGCCGCTTCCAGGGCATCGACATCCATGTTTCCCTTGAAAGGATGGATCAGTCCGGGCTGTTTACCTTCGGGAATCACAAGGTCGATGGCCTCGGCACCGACGGCTTCGATGTTGGCGCGGGTGGTGTCAAAGTGGGTGTTGTTGGGCACCACGTCGCCGGGTTTGAGCATGACGGTGAAAAGGATTCGCTCGGCGGCGCGTCCCTGGTGTGTGGGGATCACATGGTTGTAACCGAAGATGCTCTGCACCGAGTCGCGAAAGCGCACATAACTGCGGCTTCCGGCATAGCTCTCATCTCCCTCCTGGATGGCTCCCCACTGGTAAATGGACATGGCGCCGGTACCGGAGTCGGTTAGAAGATCGATCAAGACGTCATCGGCCGGAACAAGGAAGAGGTTGTAATGCGCAGCCTTGAGAAAACGCTCGCGGTCTTCGCGCTGGGTCCAGCGGATAGGCTCAACGCTCTTGATGCGGAAAGGCTCGATGATGGTGCGGATGGACATGACTTCCTCGAAGATTGGAATGAAGGCTGAAATATTGTAGTGCTGCGAGCTGACCCGCACAGCAAAAGAAAGCCCGCGCGATTGGCGGGCTGCGGCGAAACCTGATTGCAGAGGGACTATTGCTTGAATTCAAGAACGATGATGCAGGGTTCATTACCCTCGAACTTGGCCTGCTTCACCGCTTGCTGCGCTGACGATGCCAGCACGGGATTGCCGCCCAGGATCTTGCTTTCGCGCACGGATCCCGTAGCAGTGAGTTGAAGCTGAAGCCGGACCGCTCCAGAAATTTTCATCCGGCGAGCGAACTCAGGATAATCGGCTTTAACGGCTGCACCCTTGGACTTGCAGGCAGCACCTTGCGCAAAACTAAAATTTGCACAAAAGAACAGGGTAGCGGCAAGAAATAGTACAGTGAGCCGCCTGGCCAAAAACGCTATTCCGATGCTTGACATCATGTGTTCGTCCCAGAACTAACTACGGCTTAATACTAGTCAATTCATCAACGAACGTAACATTACCTTAGGGTGTAGAACTAACGATTCTGATCTCCCGGGGCTACTCAGCGATCACGCCGCACGCAACCCGGTCTCCTGCATTACCCGCTGGATCGCTCACCATGTCGTCGGCATGAGCGTGAATGACCAGCGCGGTGCCTCCGTTGGCAAAGAGCGAATTCGGCTTGCCGCGTTCGAGGGTTACACGCTCATCGGAGGTGGTCACGTTTGCCGTGCCATCGGCGGCCACGGTGAAGTTCTCCATGTCACCGGCGTGAGGACCGGCGGGATTATGGAGGCCATGGTGGGCGGCGGTGGGATTGAAATGTCCGCCAGCGGATATGAACCCGGGCCCCTCGCACTTGGCGGTCTGATGAAAGTGAAGGGCGTGCTCGCCGGGAGTGAGATTCTTGAGGGCAAGATGAATCACAACGCCCTTATCTGCCTGCTCGATGGTCGCTGTTCCGATTACGGCTGCTTTTGCGTCATTGAGAATGACGGTCTTGGAGGGAATTTTCTCGCCGGCTACCACTCCCGCGCTCATCAACGCCACGACGAGGGACACATACACACAGATACGTTTAATCATGGCCGATCCTTTCGGTTAAGAAAGCTATCACACTTTGCCAGAGAGCAGCGCACCGTGTTGCGCTTCGGTGAGGGGAACCACCGACAGGCGCCCAATGCGCAGCAGAGGTGACTCCGCAAACAATGCACTCTGTTTGATGAGAGAGAGAGACACAGGATTCGCGAGTGACTTGCCGACAGCGATTTTTACCAGGGGAACCTTGGGATTCGAGGCGTCGACGGAGAGCACGCGGGCGGTGCCGACAGCACGGCGCTCATCGCCGGTATGGTAGACGATGAGCTGGTCGCCCTTGTGCATCTCGCGAAGATATTTGACGGCCTGGGGATTGGTGACTCCATCCCATATGGTTTCGCGGTCATGTTTGAGTTGGTCAAAGGAATAGACGGTTGGTTCAGTCTTGAGCAGATAGTTCATGGGAAGGTTTGTAACACAATTCGCGGCATGAATGGCAGACCAGTTTGCATCGTGGCAGGCGTGCGTTCATCATTAGATCAATGATGGTTGACCCTAATATCTCTCCGGAAGCTATTCGCCAGCGGCTTATGGCGATTCCCGCAATGCAAACCTTTGGTTATCGCGTGGAGGAGTTGAGCCATGGACGGGCGGTGCTTGTCGCTCCCTACGACACCAGTCTGGATGGCATCTTTGCGTGCTTCCATGGAGGGCTGCTGGCCACCTTGGCGGATTCGGCAGGGGGAACCGCCATGCTCACGGTGACCGGAGCAGACACTCCGATGGCGACCACGGACATTAACATTCGATTTCTGGCACCGTGCCACACGGATGCCCGCGCGACGGCTCAGATCATCAAGGCCGGACGAACCCTGGTAATCGCCGAAATCAACATTCACGACCTGAAAGGCCGGCACGTTGCAGTGAGCCAGGCCACTTACATTCGACTGCGAAGAAATCCTTGAAGGCGGCCTGCGGCTAAGACGGTTGCGGGATTGGCGTATCCTCCGTAAACCCACATTTGCTAACTACGGCAAATGTGGGGCACCATCGGACACACGTACTCTGAAAATGCTGCTACTGCACGGCGCTCTTGGGTGTGGCCATTTCGAGCATCAATTGCTGCACCTGAGGTATGAGAATCTGAATCTGGCGTTCGAATCGCTTCCATTCGCGCTTCACTTGGCGTACGCGGCCTCCGCTAACGGCAGCCTGCAACATTTCCACGGTGAAAGAGACCTCGCCTGAACCAAATAGGATGAGGCAGTTTCGTAACTGCTGCAGAGCACGCTCGGAAGCCAGCTTGTTTGGCTCCTTAATCGCGGCTTCCAGACACTCCACGCGCATGGGGAGCTCACTCAGGAAGACGCCGCAGAGCCGAATCAACAACTCCGGATCGCCTCCGGCGTGAGTCAATATGTGATCGCAGTCAAGGATGATGGGTTCGACCGGCGCAGATTCGCTTAGTCTGTTCGCCGGCTTTGAAAAAGGCTGGTCCATTGCAGGTGTCCCCTTGAAGGCCCGCACTCGGCGCCGCAGGAATCGAGGCACCTGACATGGCGGATGACCTTCCATTGTGTTATCGGCAAACTGGAGGCAAATCTGAAGTGCATGATTTCAGCAGGGTTGCGCAGGTGGGGATGCTTCGAGCAACGGCCGGATGGGCGTGGCTGGCTGAAGTGCTTCTGAGGCTGTTATGAATGTTTGAGCTGCGCCAAGGTCCCTGACTGCCTTTGGAATGACAGCCCAAGAAAAAGGCCGGCATTTCTGCCGGCCAACTTCACGGAGGAGGAACGTTTCTCTACTGCATTCGCACTCTGCGGCTACGCTGCTGCAACAACGATGGCGGCAGTCCAAACTTGGCGCGGAACAAATTCGAGAAAGTCGGTGCGCTGTGATATCCCACGGCACGGCAGATTGCGGAGACTGGCGTATCCGTGGTCTCAAGCAGCTTGTGGGCCATCTGCATGCGGCGATCCGCCAAGGCGCGCAATGGCGTAATGCCGTAAACCTGGCTGAAGACGCGATGGAAATGATGCGGCGACATGCAGGCTACACGCGCGATCTTCTCCAGGCAAAGCTCTTCGTTGTAGGCATCCTGAATGTAAACGTAGGCGCGCTGAATGCGGCGATAGAGTTCGGCGCGGGTTCCGGGACGGACGCTGTCGATGGATTCAATCTGACGGCTGGCAGCGCTGTAAACCAGCACTGCGCATTCGGTGACGGCGCGGAACTTGTCGGCAACGCTCTCAATGCTGTCGCCGCGCAGGCAGGCGGCGCTCAGAGAGCGAAGCTTGGGGCCGATCTCAAAAGCGGTGTCGTGCTGAATGCACTCGGGGAAGCGGACGACGAAACCATCGCAATCCATATCGAGCGCGGAAATCAGCGGAGCGCTGAAGCTGCGCGCAATATCAGACATGTACTTCTGCTCGAAGACCAGCGTAGCCGCACGCGGAGCCGCCGTGGCTTCCACGGAGATCTCGCCGCGCTGCCCTTCGTTGAGTACGACGAACGTAGAGGGCGTAATCGTGTAATGGCCACGGTCGGTGCTGATTTTGAAATGGTCCTGCAGCGCATACCGCAGCGAAAGCGGGCTGATAAACGACTGTGTGCCCGGACGAAGCAGGCCGCTGGCAAAAACATTCTTACCGACGAGCGTCTGGTCCGTCGCATTGTTTGCAGCCGCGTGATCCTCCACGCACACCATGCTCAAATCGTTCATCTGGTACGCTTCAATCTCAAGTCCGTTTAGCATTCCGCAACTCCCAGGCTTATGGATCATGCTTCTCTAACCCTTTGGATTGCCATTAGACTCTGTCAAAGTTCCCGGAATATCCAAAAAAGACGTTTCTTTACAAAAGCGTTACATTTGCTAAACACTTCTTTACAAGCGGCTTCCCGGGACAGGACTTTCAGGGCAGCTACAGCGTTTGGTGTAACTGCATCGCTGTAGGGGGGCGACCGCTAGGCGAATACAGGAGAACAACTGCCGCAATGTGGAGGGTGTTGCCTCCCACCCTGTCCGCGAAAAGCACGCGGACAAGGATGGGGCACCCGTGAGTTTATTGTGCTTCCATCCCTCAACGAACTCTCACTTCCGGATTCACGGAGAGCCCTGGGCGCAATCTGCCTTCTTGATTGAAGTTGCTTTTGCCTACATCCTCAAAATCGATACGAACCGGAATGCGCTGCACCACCTTGACGTAATTGCCGGTTGCGTTCTCAGGAGGCAACAGGCTGAACCTGGCTCCGGTTGCGCCGCCAATACTGGTGACCCGGCCATTGAATTTCTGTCCGCCGAGGGCATCCACCTTGACCGCAACAGACTGGCCGGGGCGCATGTACTCTAGCTGGGTCTCCTTGAAATTGGCAGTCACCCATATGTCCTTGAGAGGCACAACGGAGAGCATCTCCTGCCCAACCTGAACGTTTTGCCCGACCTGGGCGTTGCGATTGCCAATGACTCCATCGACCGGCGCAATAATCTTTGTGTAGCCGAGATTCAGCTCTGCCTGATCGAGCAGAGCTTTGGCCCTGGCTGCCTGTGCCTCACCGGCGCGGGCACGAGCCTGGGTTACGGAAACCTGCTTGGGCGTGATGCGGGCATTGGCAAGGCCGGCCTGCGCCTGGCCCAATCGCGCCCTAGCCTGCTTCACCACTTCCTGCGCCGATCGAACGCTGGCCGCGGTGGCGGTGACGGTGGCATTGGCGGAAGTGGCGGCGGCTACTGCCTGATCGTATTGCTGCTGTGAGATTTCTTTCTTTGCGACCAACATTCCGTAACGCACCAGATCGGCGTTGGCGGTTTTGGCATTAGCCTGTGCTTGAACCAGCCGCGCTTCAACTTCTTCAACCTGCTTCGTGGCACCGCTAATTCCAGCCTCGGTATTAAGCACGTCAGACTGCGCGGAAAGAATCTGGCTGCTGGAACCTACTTGGGAGATCGGCACGTTGAACTGCGCAGCTTCCGAGCCGGCCACCGCGTCCATGTAGTCGGCCTTGGCACGCTCGACGGCAACCTGGTAATCGCGGTCGTCAATTTCAACCAGGACGGCGCCAGCCTTCACATACTGGCCTTCTTCGACATTGACCTTGACGACGTGTCCGCCGACGCGGGCGCTGATGGGATAGATGTGCCCATCGATCTGCGCATCGTCGGTGTCCTCGAACTTCCGGCCATTCCACCAGTAGAGGACGGCTCCAATCACCGCTAGCACCACAACTATCTTGAGCACCGTGGAGAGCCATGGATTGCGCTCAAATCTTCCCGGTTTAGGCTCAACCTTGGCCGGAGTGTTCTGTTCGTCGTTCGCCATTCCCGTTCTCCAAACTTCTAAATGCGGGATACCCTGCGGGCCCCGTGCAATCTTGATTGCTATTTCGCCGGTCCGGAATCATTCGTCACGCTACTCCGTGTGTTGCCCGGTGCGTTGGCTGGCAGCCCAGAATCATCGCCAAGAACCTGGCGCAGCGTTTGTTCGGCGGCGCCCACGGCGCGCGCCAGCAGAACCTTGGCAATGTTATGCGCGTAAAGGCTGCCGATATACTGCTGATTTGCCGTAGCCAAAGCTTCCTGTGCCTGGATCACTTCGATATTGTTGGTAACGCCCGCGGAAAAACGATCTTGCGATTGGGTCAATGTCTGCTGCGCATAATCCAGCGTGGTGATTGCCACTTCCACCTGTTCTCCAGCAGCCGACACATCCAGGATCGCGTCAGCGACGTCTTGCTCGATGCGTCCTCTGAGGTCGTCGCGCTGCGCTTTTCGCTGCTGCAGAGCGACATCGGCTTGGCGAATGTCAGCCTCAATTTTTCCACCCTGGAAGATGGGTATCTTTAGTCCGGCACTGATGGTCCAAGTTGGAAATACGTTGCTGGGATGAGTTCCCAAGACGCCGTAGTCCCCACTGAGTCCGAGGGTTGGCAGGCGCTCGGCTTCAGCAGCCCTCTTCTGCAACTCGGCGGCCTTCACCTGTTGATCGGCTGCCAGATAGTCTGGCCGCGCCGCCAACGCACGCCGCAATAAATCCTCTTCGGAGACCGGGAGCAGCGGTTTATAAGGAACCCGGCTCACTAAGTGGATCTGCTGATGCACGGGGAGTCCAACGACCCGAAGCAGGGTGATGCGCTGCTTGGCGAGGTTATTGTTGGACTCGATCAGATTCTGACGGCGGACCTGCAACTCGACGCGCGCGCGCAGAGTGTCCACGTTGGGAGTTAGGCCCGCATTCTCGCGATCCATGGCCAACTGATGAAGCGCTTCGGCGGTCTTCAACTCGGCTGTAGCAGCCTCGACCCGGCTCTCGGCGGCGATCACCAGCAGATAGCTGGCGGCGACCGCAAGGGTCACGGTCTCCTTCGTGGAGTTAAAGGTGAATCCGGCGGCACGCACGTTGGCGCTGGCCGCACGCGTGTTCCCAATGGAATGGAGATCGATCAGATCCTCGGTTACGGAGAGGCGCGCGTCTGAATTGCTGAAGTACGCGGCACTCCCGAACGTCAAGCCGGGAATCTTCAGGTTGAAACCCTCGGCCGGGAGATTTTCCTTGATGTTACTCTCGCGCAAACTGCCTTCGAGCTGCGGCAGCAGGGCGCTCAACGCCTTGAGCCGAGCCGCTTTGGCCTGGGCCGTGGCCTGCCCGCTGAGAACGATACCAAGGTTGTACTTGAGGCCGCGATCAATCGCATCATCGACGCTGAGATCGAGCACTCCGGCTTTCAGCTTGGCTGAAGAAACGCTTCCTGAATATGGGCTCTGGTTTCCCGCGGCAAGTAATTGGTCGAGCGACTGCGGCACACTCAAGGTGGAAGCACCACCGCTCAATTGCTGCGCACTGGCGGGAAACGCCAAGAGAGATAACAGCAGCCAGCCATAAATTTGTCTAACATGCATCATTGAATGTCCACCCAGCTTCTACTATACTAAGAAATCATACGCTTGATTTAATTGTCAAACGCGGGAATTGTGAAAAGTAGAACAAATGCCTAGAAACGTACCGACTAAAGCCGCCATTGGACGCTCTGCCTGCCAGGACCGCAGCGAGCGAACCCGCCAGCGTCTGATCGAAGTGGCGGCGGAGGTTTTTTCCGACCTTGGCTTCGAGGCGGCGAGCACCCGGACAATCGTGGAACGGGCCCACGCCAACCTGGTTTCGATTCCTTATTATTTTGGCAGCAAATTGGGACTTTATCACGCGGTGGCCGAGTACATTGGCTCTAATATCGCAGAACGCTTCCGCCCTGCGTGTGAACGGGCCCGGGAGCAATTACTGGAACCCGGTCTGACCCACGCCGAAACGCTGCGGATGTTCACTGAGTTCATTATTGAATTTGCGCAGATCATGCTGGGCACCGAAACTCCCGGCTCGTGGGGACAGTTCATCTACCGTGAGCAGTTTGATCCGACCGAGGCTTTTGAGATTATTCATACGAATTTCCTGCCCCTGCTTGAATTGGGCTTCGAATATGTTTCCCGGCTAACGAACCGGCCGGCAGATGCGCCGGAAACCCGCATCCAATTCATGGCCGTACTTTCCATGGTGAAATTTACCCGCGTAGATCGCGCGTCGGTTCTGCGAACCATGGGCTGGAAGTCGTATGGCGACGACGAGACGCAAATCGTGGAAACCATGCTGCGGCACAATATGGATGCGCTGTTTGCCCATTCAGCCTGACATTCCGGGCATTTAATCCCGAATTCGCCAGCAGGATTACACACGCGATTCCGGCAGGTTCCGAATCGGTTACGATATCTAAATATTAGCGGAGGATGTTGCAAAATGGCAGTTCCGGTTTCTCAAATGTGGGCGGTGAGTAGTTATGTGCTCAAGAACCGGCTCCAGGGGCGAAAACGCTACCCGCTGGTCGTAATGCTGGAAGTGCTTTTTCGCTGCAACCTTGCCTGTGCCGGTTGTGGCAAAGTGCAATATCCCGCACACGTACTGAAGAGCCAGTTAACGCCGGAAGAGTGCTTCCGCGCAGTGGAAGAGGCGGGCGCGCCCATCGTGAATATCCCCGGCGGCGAACCGCTGCTGCATCCTCAGATTGGTGAAATAG
>Ga0302319_10027132_pt1 | contig 10049 bp, 10 predicted proteins | sample Bog_T0_2_FD_203319 | JGI IMG/M metagenome (GOLD analysis project Ga0302319, IMG submission 203319) | Peat permafrost microbial communities from Stordalen Mire near Abisko, Sweden - Bog_T0_2 | ecosystem: Environmental > Terrestrial > Soil > Wetlands > Peat | place: Sweden: Abisko, Stordalen Mire...
AGTTCATTGAGACTCCTCGGGATCGACGGGCGGTCCCATAAGCATAGACGTTGGAAGGTGCGGTGGGGACGACGGCGAGCCTCGACATAGGGCAAACGGGGCCTATGAGGGTCGCCCCAAAAACCTGACGGAGTGGAGGATGCGGGATTGATTCCAAACATTCATAGCGAGCTCAGGCCTCAGCGTTCGGCGCTGAAGGAAATGAGGACTCTCGAAAAGGTTCCCTCAGGGCTGAAGCCCAACCCCCTGGTGGCTGAGAAGTACGGGCTGAAGCCCGTACCCTTCTCCTGATGCCAAGTCATGAAGCAAGTTCTGAATCAACGCCAACATTCGGCAGGCTATATCTGATTTAGGATTCCTTATAGCTTCGCCGATGTCCTGTGGAGGTCGTTCGCTTGATTCGTCACCGCCTGGTTGTCTCTATCCTCTGTGCTGCGTTGCTTCCCTGTCTCCCTGCCGCGTACGCCAAGACAGGAGCGTCGGCGCAGGCTGCTGCTCTTGTGCCAGCGCAACTCGAGGCCCTGGCGGGGGAGTATACCGATCCCATTGAGCCTGACACGCCGCTCAGCTTTTATGTGGCAAGCGGCAAGCTGACGATGGAATCGGAGAGGCGAGTTCCAACTGAGTTGAAGCCGATCTCGGCTACGGAGTTTGGCTATCCCGAGTCGAAGGTGACGGTCAAGTTCACATTGGACGGGGCTGGACATGGCGCCACTGTTGTTATCTCCGCCCAGTCCGACGCTGTTTATCACCGCACGGGCGAGCAAGTCCACCACATCTTTCACGATTACCTGCGCACTGAGGCTATGATTCCCATGCGCGATGGGGTCAAGCTTCATGTGGTGTATTTGAAGCCGGGGGACATCAGTACGCCCCTGCCGTTTCTCATTCAGCGGACGCCCTATGGGTGCGACGGGACAAATCGGGGTTCGTTCTTTGGCGGGCGGCCGGAGTTGGCGCACGATGGTTACATCTATGTCTGCGGGGATATTCGGGGGAGATTCAAGAGCGAGGGCGAGTTCATCATGAGCCGGCCGCTTTCGAACCATGTTGATCCGAAAGCGGTTGACGAGAGCACGGACACCTACGACACGGTGGCATGGCTGCTGAAGAATGTGCAGGGCAACAATGGGCGGGCGGGCGTTCTGGGCACCAGCTATCCGGGATTTCTGGCCATGATGGCGGGGATCGATCCGCACCCGGCGGTGAAGGCTATTTCCCCGCAGGCACCCATGATCGACGTGTGGATGGGCGACGACTTCTTTCATAATGGAGCGTTTCGGCAGACTTATGGGTACGACTATGTCTACGGGATGGAAAGCAGCAGGGAACAGACCGATGTCGATTATGGGAAGGATAAAGACGGCAAGCCGCGCGATGGGTTTGATTATTTTCTTGAACGCGGCAGCTTTGCTGAGGACGTGAAGAAGTCCGGGTCAAAGATGCTGCCAACGTGGAAGCTGTTTCTGGAGCATCCGGCCTACGATTCGGTCTGGTCGTCGCGGGGGGTGGAGCATTCTTTGAACAAGGTGGCAGTGCCGACGCTGACGGTGGGCGGCTACTACGACCAGGAGGACATGTTCGGGCCGCAGATTGAATACGAGAGCCTGCAGCCGCACGATACGGGCCACATGAACTACCTGGTGCTGGGCCCGTGGCGGCATGGATATTGGTCTTCGTCGTCGCGGCACCTGGGTAATCTGGACTACGGCGAGCCGATTGGCAAGGAGTACCGCACGCAGACGGAGGCGAAGTTCTTTGCTCATTTCCTGAAAGATGCGCCGGGAGAAAACAAGGCGGGGTTCGAGCTGGAAAACACGGCTAGTTTCGAGACCGGTACGAATATATGGAAGCACTATGCTCATTTTCCGCCGAAGGAAGCGCAGGTCACCAGCCTGCATTTGCAAGGGGATGGCAAGCTGAGTTGGAGCGACTCGCCGGCGCCGGCCAAGACTACTTATGTGAGCGATCCGGCCAACCCTGTTCCCTATCGGCACAGGCCCATTCAGCCGACGTATAGCGAGGGGTCGCAGTGGTTCAACTGGATGACGGAAGACCAGCGCTTTGTGACCGACCGCAAGGATCTTGCCGTTTGGAAGTTGCCGGTGCTGAAGAAAGACATGGTGGTGACGGGCGAGGTGGTGGCGGATATCTTCGCTTCCACCAGCGGCACGGACAATGACATCGTGGTGAAACTGATAGACCAATATCCGGATGACGACACCGTGACCGATCCCAAGATGCGCGGATACCAGCTAATGACTAACGAGGAGATTTTCCGGGGACGCTATCTGGAGGGGTTCGACAAGCCGACGCCGCTGCGGGCGGGTTCAGTGCATGAGTACAAGTATTCGCTGCATGATGTGGATCATGTTTTCAAGGCTGGGCATACGGTAGTAGTGGAGGTGCAGAGTACTTGGTTCCCGCTTTACGATCGCAACCCGCAGACTTTTGTGCCCAACATCATGACGGCGAAACCGGAGGACTATAAGCCGGCTACCATTACGATCTTCTCGGAGCCGGAGCATGATTCGAGCTTGCAGGTGCCGCTGGTGAATGCTTGCGATCAGATTGATTGCTTTTGAGGGACCGACGGAGAATGTCCACGAAACGAATTCGATGCCCCAGGTCTTGACATTGAGGCCTGGGATGCGGCGAATCTAAATTGCCATTCGGGTCATCTAGGTATGGGGTTAGAATAAAAACAGCGATATGGTTCTCCACCAGCCCATCCCGGCACTCCTCTAGCGGCGCCCGCCGCCTACACTGTTCTGCGTTCATTTCCCTCTTCAATTGATTCTCAGAAGATTTGCCGCCATGAAGCGGCGAGGAGTTTTGCCATGATCGATCGTTTGGAACAAATGGAGCAGCGGTACGACGAACTGTCGACCCAGATGGGGTTGCCTGAGGTCATTACCGACCATGAGAAATATCAAAAGGCGGGGCGGGCGCTGCGCGAGCTTACCGAACCGGTGGCCAAGTTTCGCGAACTGCGGCAGGTGAAGCAGGGGCTTGCGGAGGCGCGCGCGATGCTTGCCGAGACCGATCCCGAGATTCGTGCGATGGCTGAGGAAGAGATTGCCTTGCTGGCGCCGCGCGAGCCTGTGCTTGAAGAGGAGATCAAGGTGCTGCTGCTGCCCAAGGATCCGAATGATGAGAAGAACGTGATTCTTGAAATTCGTGCGGGGACAGGTGGCGACGAGGCATCGCTGTTTGCTGCGGAGATTTTCCGCATGTACACGCGCTTTGCGGAACAGCACAGGTGGAAGGTCGAAGTGCTGTCGATGTCGGAGTCGGGTGTGGGCGGGTACAAGGAAGTGATCGCGATTATTGAAGGCGAGCGGGTGTATTCGCAGATGAAGTGGGAGAGCGGTGTGCATCGCGTGCAGCGGGTTCCGGCAACGGAGACGCAGGGGCGTGTTCATACGTCGGCGATCACGGTTGCAGTGCTGCCGGAGGCGGAGGATGTTGACATCAAGATCGAAGCCAAGGACCTGCGCATCGATACGTTCTGCTCTTCAGGGCCGGGCGGTCAGTCGGTGAATACGACTTACTCTGCGGTGCGGATCACGCACATTCCGACGGGCACGGTGGTTAGCTGCCAGGATGAGAAGTCGCAGATCAAGAATCGCGACAAGGGCATGCGCGTGCTGCGGTCGCGGCTGTATGAGATGGAGATGGACAAGCAGAATGCGGAGCTGGCGAAGGCTCGCAAAGAGCAGGTGGGAACCGGTGACCGCAGCGAGAAGATTCGGACGTATAACTTCCCTCAAAATCGGATGACGGACCATCGGATTGGGTTGACGCTGCATCAGCTCGACCTGGTGATGGAAGGGCGGCTGCAGCCGATTGTGGATGCGCTGATTTCGCATTACCAGGCGGAGCAGTTGAAGGGCGAAGCGGGCCGTGCGGCGTAAGACAACGCCTACGCTGCGTCATTACGTCCCTGGCGCGTGGGGCCGCTTGAGGGTAGGGTCTCATCCTGATCGTGCCCGTCTGGACTCGGAGACTTTGTTCCTTCACGTGCTGGGCGAGAACAAAGCCTGGCTCCTTGCCCATTTGGACGACGAACTTCCCGGCGACAAGGTCGCCCGATTCAACGATCTCATCGAGCGCAGATATGCAGGCGAGCCGATCCAATACATCACAGGTGAACAGGAATTCTACGGACTGCCGTTCCGGGTTACGGCAGATGTGCTGATTCCGCGACCGGAGACTGAGCATCTGGTCGAGAAGGCGCTTGGGCTTGCCGCGGAATTTGAGCGACCGCGAATTGTGGATGTGGGTACAGGGTCGGGTGCGATTGCCGTTGCGCTGGCATACAGATTTCCCCTGGCGCAGATCGCCGCTGTCGATATTTCTCCCGCGGCGCTCGATGTTGCGCGCGAGAATGCGTCGCGCAATGGAGTTGGCGGTCGGATCGACTTTAAGCAGAGCGATCTCCTGGACGCCGTTGCGGACGAGCGGTTTGAGATGGTTGTTTCCAATCCGCCATACGTGCCGACAACCGACCGAGACTCGCTTTCCGTAGAAGTACGGGACCATGAGCCGGGGCTGGCTCTGTTTGCCGGTGCGGATGGGCTGGATGTTTATCGGCGACTGATTCCTGCAGCTTTTGCAGTGCTTGAACCGGGCGGGCTTCTGCTGATGGAGATTGGCTACGGACAGTCGGCTGCGGTTGCGGCGCTTCTGACCGAATCAGGATTTGAGAAGGTTGAGTTTGTGCCGGATCTGCAGGGAATTCCGCGTGTGGCTTGCGGGCAAAGGCTTTGAACTCGTGAATCTCCGAACAAATTCTTAGCGGAGGTTCAGCGGTCCCTCAGGGGCTAAAGCCCAGCTCACTCTGCTATTTTTATGTACGGGCTGAAGCCCGTAACCTTCAACGCTGCAACCCATGCAGCGGTTGCCTTTGACGCACCCAAATGCTGAACCCTCGCATCAATTGGGGTAAACTTTTCTCCGGAAAGGAAATTCCTAATGCTCTCATCTAAAGGTTATGCTGCGCTTGATAAACAGTCGGCGCTCGGTCCGTTTAACTTCACTCGCCGCGAACCTCTCGCGAGCGAAATTGTTATTGAAATACTTTATTGCGGGGTTTGCCACTCCGACTTGCACATGGCACGCAACGAATGGGGCAACGCTGTCTATCCCATGGTGCCGGGACATGAGATTGTTGGCAGCGTTACCGCAGCCGGCGGCGCAGTAACGAAATTCAAGGTGGGCGACATTGCCGCGATTGGCGTGATTGTGGATTCGTGCAGAAAATGCACGCCTTGTAACCGGGGCGAAGAACATTTCTGCGATGAAGGGGCGACGTTGACATATGCCGTTCCGGACCGCATTGATGGCTCGATCACCATGGGTGGATACTCCAATAACTACGTTGTGGACGAGAGGTTTGCACATACGATTCCGGCGAATCTTGATCTTGCGGCTGTTGCTCCATTGTTATGCGCGGGCATTACAACTTACTCGCCGCTACGCCATTGGAAGGCTGGCCCGGGCAAAAAGGTGGGGATTGTTGGATTGGGCGGACTGGGGCACATGGCGCTGAAGTTTGCGCATTCATTTGGGGCGCATGTTGTCCAGTTCACAACCAATTTGCGCAAGAAGGAAGATGCGCTGAGGCTGGGTGCGGATGAGGTTGTGCTTTCGACCGATCCGGAGGCAATGAAGACACATGCGAAGTCGTTCGATTTGATCCTGGATACGGTTTCCGCGCCGCACTCCATCGACGACTACCTGGTGCTGCTCAAGCAGGACGCGACGATGACGCTGGTCGGGTTGCCGGAAGTGCCGCCGTCATTTGGTGTGTTCAACTTGATCACCAAGCGCGCGTCCATCGCTGGATCAATGATTGGCGGCATGCCGGAAACGCAGGAGATGCTGGACTACTGCGGCGAGTACAACATCACTTCAGACGTCGAAGTAATCCGCATCGACCAGATCAACGAGGCTTTTGAGCGGCTGCTCAAGCAGGATGTGAAATATCGATTTGTGATTGATATGAGTTCGCTGGTTTAACAGGAGGCTGGGGAACGGAAGTAGCCTTCAGATCGGCCTCCTGTTGGAGAGAGCGGAGTCAACCTTGGGCAGGTGGATTGCGCCGCGATCTCTGTCGACCGGGCAACTATTCGACTACTTCGGAAATATGAGCAGACAGATGGCCGCCCCTTGGCGAACCGAGAGGCGGCCGGTGCGAAGTGCTGGATGAAGCTACTCTGCTGCGACGGCTTCCGCGGCAGGCTCGGCTGTTCCGGCTTCGGTTGTCGCTTCCGCAAGAACCTTGACCTTCACATGCGCGGTGACTTCGCGGTGCAGCCGGATGGCTACGTCGTGGTCGCCTACTGTCTTGATCGGCTCGCTGAGTTGAATCTTGCGGCGGTCGACTTCGAAGCCCTTGGCTGCCAGTTCACCGGCAACGTCAGCGGAGGTGACGGAGCCAAACAACTGGCCCGTCTCGCCCGACTTGCGGGTAAAGCTGAGCACGATGGGCGTGAGCTTGGTGGCCAGCTCTTCGGCCTGAATCTTTTCAGAGGCAGAGCGGCGGGCAGCAGACGTCTTCATGGTTTCAATAACGGCCTTGTTGGCCAGGGTGGCCTGCAGCGCCAGCTTGCGGGGCAGCAGAAAATTGCGGCCGTAGCCATCGGCAACCTTCACCACGTCTCCGCGGTGGCCCAAGTTGGCTACGTCTTCTTTCAGAATAACTTCCATGGGAAACTCTCCAATTTGCGGCGCTTTTGGCGCGTTTTTCTTTTAATGAGGGCTTCGGCCATGACGGACCGCATTCCCTCAGGGGCTAAAGCCCATCAATCCTGCCTGCCTGATGTACGGGCTAAAGCCCGTACCCTTCACTGACGCCTGTACTCTTCAATGCACAAGCCGGAGTGAGAGGCGAGAGCCTGTACTCTTCAAAACATGAGTCCGAGTCAGGGGCGTAAGCGCATATTCTGCAGGGCCGACTGACTCAGATTCGTCCTAGTGCCGCGTGGCAAAGGGCAGCAAAGCGATGTTCCGGGCCTGCTTGATGGCGCGGGTCAGGCGGCGCTGGTGCGTGGTGCAAACGCCGGTGAGCCTGCGGGGCACAATCTTGCCGCGCTCAGCCACAAATCCCTGCAACAGACGAACATCGCGGTATGGAATCGCGTCGATCTTCTCGGTGCAGAACTTGCAGACCTTCTTGCGGCGGAAGAACTTGCCGCGACCGCCGGGGCCGCCGGATGGCCTGCCGCCAGGTCCGCCTTGTGGCCTGCCGCCGCCGCCGGAACGGGGAGCTGGGCCGGAGCTGGAGCTCGAACCGCCTTCAGATCCGGATGATTGAGATGCGCCCGAGTCGGACGCCCTTCCTGGTGTCTCTTCTGACATAGTGTTTCCTCTTCACTCTCTTCGGTTCCGAACACACCGTGACGGTGCATGGGGAACAATTAAATGACTGCGTTCAATCCCTGGTTTCAAAATCGAGACCAGGGGCACCCAGATTCGTAAAGAATCATGCGGCGCAAAAGCTAGACGGCTGCAGGAGCCGGCTCGGCTGCTTCAACCGGGGCGGCAACTGCTGCGACCGGCGCTGGAGCTGCCGGAGCTGCCGGAGCTGCGTGCTCAACCTTGCGGCGAACGCCACGCAGAGCCTTGACCTTGGCCAGACGCTTGTCTTCCTCGTCGATGCGGACGGTGATGAACTTGATCACCGGCTCGGTGACGCGCAGGCGGCGTTCCAGTTCCAGAATCACCGGGCCACCGGCCTCGACGGTGAGCAGAACGTAGTTGCCGTCGTTGAACTTGCGCACCGTGTAGGCAAGCTTGCGGCGCCCCATCTTTTCGACAGTCTTCACAACTCCGCCGCCACCGGTAACGGTGGTGGAGAAGCCGGCGATCAACTTGTCGACATCCTCTTCGGCCACGTCGGGCCGAACAATGAACATTACCTCATATACACGCGACATCAGTATTCCTTTTCCGCTGAAGCTTCGGCTCCAGCTAACAGATCCCGGTTCCCCGAGGCCTGTCCCTAGCACATATTCCCTACGTCCCTAGTCCTTATCCTTGCGGTTGAACTCGTTCATTGCCGGCCCGGGACCTTGCTCGATGAGGCGCCGCGTGGCGGTTGCCACTCGATCCAGCACCTCATCCAGAACCGTCAAATCCGCCTTGCGCATTGGCGATAGCAGGTAATCCCTACCTTGCCGCTTCCCCGCACCGGCGGCAATTGCTTCCGGTGGAAGGTCGGGGCTGACGCCAATGCGGAGGCGCAACCACTCTTGATTTCCCAGGGCGCCGGTTATGCTGCGGGCTCCGTTGTGCCCGGCGGGCGAACCGCGTTCCCTGATCTTGAAAGTCCCCAGCGTCAAATCAAGCTCGTCATAGATAACGAGCAAATCCTTCGCCGGGTCCGCTTCAAACTCTCTCACCAGAGCAGCCACTGAAAGCCCGCTCAGGTTCATAAAGGTCTCCGGCTTGGCCAGAACCACTTCGCGCCCTGCTATGCGGCAGGTTGCGGTAGTGGCCCGGCATCGCCGATTTTGGACCACAACGCCCTCTTGCTGAGCGATGCGGTCGATTGCCATGAACCCCGCATTATGCGGAGTCCACAGATATTCCAATCCAGGGTTGCCGAGCCCGACAACAATAAACGGGCCTCGGCGAACCCCGATTTGGCTTGCTTCGTCCAAGGCTTACTTCTTCGCCGCGGGCTTCTTTGCGGCATCGCCGGCCTTGGCAGCACCAGCCTTGGCCGCGTCTTCCGGCTTGCCCTTTTTGGCCACTTCAGGTTCAGCTGCGGCAGCAGCAGCTGCGTTAGCGGCGGCCACTTCGGTCTCGGCTGCTGTTGGCGCTTCTTCACGGATGGAGACGACGTGTGCCACAGTCGCATCTTCCGCTTTCAGATATTCAACCTTGTCTGAGTGAGGCAGATCGCCCACGCGGATCACGCCGTGCATTTCCAGGTTGCTGACGTCCACATCAATATGGCTTGGGATGTCTGCCGGAAGGCACTCGATTTCGACTTCGCGCAACACCTGGTCGAGGATGCCCCCGGAGGCTTTGACGCCCAGAGGAATACCCAACAACTTGACGCGCACACTGACGCGGAGTTTCTTGTCCAGAGCAATGCGCTTCAGGTCGATATGGATCAACTGATCCTTGATCGGCTCGCGCTGCCAGTCCACGATCATGGCCTTGGCCGCGGCTTGGCCTCCAAGCTCGACGTCAAAAATGGTGTTGTGGCCGGTCTCTGAGAAGAGAATCCGGGAAATCTGCTTAGGGTCCACTTCAATGGCTACCGGATCATGGCCCGAACCATACAGCACTGCAGGAATCTTACCCGCAACGCGCACACGGCGGGCGGCATTCTTGTTGAACTTGCCCTCACGGGGCTTAGCTACGACTACTTCTGGCATTCGGTCTCTCGTTTCCTTGTATCGGGCACGGCCTTTTGAGGTCCGCTCCCTTTGTTGATGAAGCTAGTGATTAGTAATTAGGGGTTAGTTATTAGTGGTGAGAACTACGGGCTTTAGCGACTTACTAATCACTAACCCCTAATCACTAATCCCTGCTTCTCAGTTAAACAATGAACTTACACTCGTTTCCATGTGAATGCTCTCAATAGCTGCGCCTAACAGGCCGGCGATGGAGAGCACTTTGATCTTCGGTACTTTCTGGGCCGCTTCGCGCAGGGGAATGGTGTCTGTTACAACCACCTGTTCCAGGCGCGAGTTGGCAATGCGATCGATAGCCGGGCCCGAAAGCACGGCGTGGCTGGCGCATGCGTAAACCGTCAACGCTCCGGCGTTGTAAAGGGCGTCTACCGTCTTGACCAGGGTCCCGGCGGTGTCAATGATGTCGTCAATGATGAGGCAGGTCTTGCCGGCTACATCGCCGACTACGTGCATCACTTCTGCCACGTTGAGGTCGGTGCGGCGCTTGTCCACGATAGCCAGCGGAGCCCCGACCTTTTGCGCAAAGAACCGGGCACGCTCCACACCGCCTGCATCTGGCGAAACAACAATCAGGTTGGGCAGCTTCAGCTCGCGGAAGTGACTTACAAGCACCGG
>Ga0302319_10027134_pt1 | contig 10049 bp, 6 predicted proteins | sample Bog_T0_2_FD_203319 | JGI IMG/M metagenome (GOLD analysis project Ga0302319, IMG submission 203319) | Peat permafrost microbial communities from Stordalen Mire near Abisko, Sweden - Bog_T0_2 | ecosystem: Environmental > Terrestrial > Soil > Wetlands > Peat | place: Sweden: Abisko, Stordalen Mire...
CCTTCAGCACCGCCTCGGGCATGGACCTGAGCGATCCATTCGCGGTCGTCACCGCCGGCTCGCTCTGGCAGGAAAAACAGAGCGTCACCTATTCCCGCGCAGTGATGGATCACCTGACGCTGAACTGCTCGAGCAGCGCCACCAGCGAGGACGGCGCTCCCGACCAGCTCGGCAGCGAGGTGCGGGCCGAGTCGGTCTACCAGCCGGTCGATGCGCTGAAACTGACGGGGAATCTTCACAACGACTCGAGCAGCCAGACGGCGCCGACGGTAAACACGAACGGCGCTGGCGCCTCGGTGGAAACGCGTCTGCCGCTCGACACGGTCTTCACCGCGGCGGTCAACAGCGATCATGCTCATTGCGACGCCAATTCAGGGCTCGATGTGGCAACCGACGCCTATGACGCGCAGGTGCAGAAGCCGCTCGGCAAGCTGCCGCTCAGCCTCGTGCTGAAAAGTCATCTCATCGAGACCGACACGCCCGGCGTGGGCACGTCGCGCCTGCCATCCTTCGAGCAGTCGCTGGTCTGGAAGCCGGCCGGCGACACGACGGTGCAGGCGGGCCTGCGCCAGCAGCAGTTCCAGAATTTTCCCGGCATCGACAACGAACTCGACGAGGCGCTTTTCGCCGACTGGTCGCAGAAAATAATCGGCGACAATCTCTCCTGGCACAGCTACGCGGAGATGGTCAATACGCGCAGCACGATCGAGGTGGCCGAGGCCGGCGCCGGTAGCAACGGCACGCCACAGCCCAACGTGCCGCAGGGCGGATCCACGGTCGCCAGCGCGCTGCCGGTCTCCACCACGGACGAGAAGCTGACGTTTTCCACCGGCCCGTCGATGCTGCTGCAAAAGGACCTTCAGGCCAGTTTCCAGTACAGCAGCAGCTGGGACCAGAATCCAACGCCCGGCTCGGTCGGCGAGGAGCAGCGCGTCTCCGTTTCCCTCAAGGGAACGTTTTAGGTCCTCGCGGACGGCGGTATTGGGCGCGTAGCGCCGGGTAGCCCCTCGCTCTCCGAGCGAGAGGCTCGCGAAACTCGTGTGAGCGGTTACATAATGCAAACCACTCCGCGCCCTTCGCTCGGAGAGCGAAGGCTACCCGGCCTGCGGCCGCTGAAAGGCCGACGTTGACCTACGCCGCCACACGCACCGCGCGGCCGGACGCGCTTTGCAGCATGTCGCGCTTGGTGTCGAACATGGCGCGCTCGGCATCCCACGGGCCGCGCGGCTGAACGCGCACGAGCAACGCGTCCGGCACATCGGTCGCGGTCACGCGCGTGATCTTCTGCGTGTGGGTGCGATCGAGCGCGTCGGCGAGGCGCAGGATGCCGCCGAGGATCATGACCTGCCGCTGCGCGCGGTCGGGCAGGGCGTGGAAGTATTCGTGGTGCGGCTGGGGCAGCGCCTTGCGATGGTAGCGCGCGACCTGCGCCACGATCTTCACCTCCGCCGGGGGCAGGTTTTTCCACGCGTGCTCCCCGATCATGCGCGCGGAATGCTTGTGATGACCGGCGCCGTCCGGTGTTTGAGACCAGCCGATGTCGTGCAGCAGCGCGGCACACTCGAGCAACTCGCGCTCGCCGTCGCCCAGCCCGTGCCACGCTTCCCAGCCGTCAAAAAGCTGCCGCGCCAGCTCCGTGACGTGATCCGAGTGCGACGGCTCCTCGTCGTACTGCCCGCGCAGCGCCAGCGTCTCGTCGCGAAGGGAGGGGTTCACGCACTCAGCATGCGGTTCTCGACGGCGAGGGCCGCTTCCTTTACTGCTTCGGACATCGTCGGGTGCGCGTGGATGGTGCGGGCGAGATCTTCCGAGCTGCCGCCGAATTCCATCAGCAGTACGGTCTCGGCGATAAGTTCCGACGCGTTACTGGCGACGATATGCGCGCCGAGCACCTTGTCGGTCTTGGCATCGGCGACGATCTTTGCAAATCCTTCCGTCGTATCCGCAGCGATGGCGCGGCCGTTGGCGGTGAAGACGAACTTGCCGATCTTCACGTCGAGTTTCCTCGCCTTCGCGTCCTCTTCCGTGAGCCCGACGCTGGCCGCCTCGGGCGCGGTGTAGATGACGCCGGGGATGATGTCGTAATTCACGTGCCCGGGTTTGCCCGCCATGCGCTCGGCGACGGCGACGGCCTCCTCGTGCGCCTTGTGCGCGAGCATCGGCCCGTCGATCACGTCGCCGATCGCCCAGATGTTGGGCACGCTGGTCTGGCCGTGATCGTTCACCGCGATGCGGCCGCGATCGGTCAGCTTCACGCCGACCTTCTCGAGATCGAGCCCGGTGGTGAACGGCTTGCGGCCGACCGCGACGAGCACGATGTCGGCCTTGTACGAGACAGCGCCTGACGCGTTGCTGCCCTTGAGCTCGACGCCCTTGTCGGTGACGCTGGCCGACTCGATCTTCGTGTTGAGCTCGAACTTCATGCCGAGCTTCTCGAGATTGCGCTGAAGGATCTTTGATGTTTCGGGATCAAACCCGATCGCGGCGATGCGGGGCAGGAATTCGATGACGGTCACCTCCGCGCCAAGCCGGCGCCAGACCGAGCCCAGCTCCAGCCCAATCGCGCCCGCGCCGATAACGAGCATCGATTTCGGCACCGTCGGCAATGCGATGCCCTGGTCGCTGTTGATCACCCGCTTGCCGTCATATTTGAGGAACGGAAGCTCGATCGCCACGCTTCCGGTCGCGAGCAGGATGTTCCCGGCCTTGAGCGTCTTCTTCGCGCCGCCATCGCCGGTCACCTCGACCGTGTGGGCATCAACGAGTTTCCCGAAGCCCTTTACCACCTCGATCTTGTTTTTTTTCATCAGGTAGCTGACGCCGCCGGTCAGCTTGCCGACGACCTCGAGCTTGCGCTTCATCATCGCGCCGAGATCGACGCCGATTTCCTTGGCGATGATGCCGTGGGTGGCGAAGCGCTCGCGCGCGAAATGAAGATATTCAGTCGAGGCCAGCAGCGCCTTGCTCGGGATGCAGCCGACGTTGAGGCACGTCCCGCCGAGCGTGGGGTCCTTCTCGACGATCACCGTCTTGAGGCCAAGTTGCGCGGCGCGGATGGCGGCGACGTAGCCGCCGGGACCGCTGCCGATGACGACGAGCTGGTAATCAAAATCAGGCATGCCGATAAACTAGAACCCTAATCGAATTCCGACAAGGGTCCTGCGGACGGCAGCAGGAACGATTTTGCGTGTTTCCAGACGATTCAATAATGGACTTACCAGCGAAAAACCGCCGTCCCTCGAGGAGGAAACGACGGTTTTTGAGAGGAGGACAAGCCCTATTGCTTCTTGTCGTCCTTCTTCTTGTCATCCGTGTTGCCGGAGGGATGGTTGTTTCCACCTGACGGGTGCGGCGCCGGCGCGCTGGCGTGCTGAACCGGCGCGGGCGCATGCTGCTCCACCTGCGGGTGGAAGTCGCTGTGCTGGACCGGAGCCGCGTCGTGGTGTTCAACGGGAGCGACATCATGGTGCTCCACCGGTGCGAAGTCGTGGTGCTGCTGCCCGACCCCCGTGTTGGGCTGGACTGAGTTGGCGTGCACCTGTGCATTGGAGGCGTTTTCCGCGTTGACCGAATTGTGAGCGTTCACGGCATTCCCGGAATTGAACGGGTGGTTCGCCCCGTTCACGTTGCTTTCGTTATGGTGCACCTCGTTGCTGCCCGGGGTTAAGGTCCGATTCTCCACGTTCGTGTTGTGCGTGACGGGTGCTTCGCCGGTGAAGGAGTTTTCGGGTTGCACGACACCGGCGTTGTTCCCCGCGTGGTTGGCGTGGAACGTGGGCGCCGTTCCCGCGGTCGTCGTGTGGGTGACGCCCTCGTTATGCGGCTGGAACGAGGTAAGCGGCCGGGTCAGGGCTTCCGTCGGCCGCGTGTTCGTCGTGGCGATGTTCGCGTTGTGCGGAATATGGGTTTCCGCCGTGCGCGCCGCCGCGATTTGTTCCGAGGTGGGCGTTGTCCCGCGCACGTGCGAGTTCACCACCAGCGGATCGCTGATGTTCGCGCCGTTATTCACCCGGACATTCGAGAGTGTTCCCGCGACCGAGCGAGGCCGGAAGCTCGTGCCGGCTGGCGCCGCATTGACGCGCGGGGCGAAGACCGCCAGCGAATTGCCGCTCAGGCTGGCGTTGCCGACGCGGTTGGAACGGGCAAGCCTGACCCGCTGCACGGGCGTGCTCGACTGCGCGTTGATGGTCGCAAAGTTGGGCCCGCCAGTACTGACACGGCTGAAGCGGCCCGCGCCGCGCTGGTTGTTCACCACGATGTTCGTCACGTTGCGCGTGTTGTTGATGATCGTGAAGTTGTCGTTGCGATTACGGTAGTGATGCCGGTAATCACGCTCGCCGAGGAAGCCGACGCCGATGAAGTTGTAGTAGCCCGGCCCGATGCCGTATGCGGTATCGCAGTCGCCGCCGATGTGGAAACCGAAGCCGACGCCGCCGAAATCGATGCCGACGAACGTGTCGGGCGGCAGTGGCGCCCAACCACAATAGCCGCCGCCGTAGCGCCAGCTCACCCATGCCGGTGCCCATGTGTAGCCCGGCACCCAGAACCAGCCCCGGCCATCGAGATTCACCCAGCGGCCGTAGTGGTAGGTCGCCCAGCCCCACGGCTCGCTGTCGTCAGCCACCCACGTCCACCCCTCGTCGGTGTAGACCCAGTGGCCGTCGGTGTAGGGGGCCCAGTCGGGGTCCTGCACATTGGGTTGCCAGACGTCGCCATACGTGTCGGTGTGGACCCAGTTCCCCTGCGAACTGAGGTTGTCGTAGAAGGTCTGGAAATTCGCATCGCCATCGCCGTTGTCGCCCTGGTCGGGCGGCGGTGCGCCTTGTTCGGAATCATCCGGCCCCGGCACGCCCTGGTCGGGCGGAGGCGCGTTCTGGTCGTCGGGCATCGGCTGGCCTTGCGCGTCAGGCGGCGGAGCGTTCTGGTCCATCGGGGGAGGAGCGCCCTGGTCCTGGTCCGGGGACTCGCCCGTGTTCTGCTGCTCGGGCGGCGGTGGAGGATTGTATTGAGCGGCCAGGGGCGAGAAGCGGGCCGCGAGGAGCAGCGCGGCCAGAATGCAGAAGAGGGAATGGAACGTTTTCATAGGGTCTACGGTCTATGACGTTAAGGAACGCGCCCGCATTCGATATATCAATCGAACCTTCGCGCGGAATGACCCTTACCGTTGGGTAAGGGACCGCCGTTTGTTTTCGAGCTCGGGCGCCTACTTCGCCGCCGCATTTGGAAAATACTTGTCGATCACCGGCTGGATCGCATCGGCCCAGATCTCGTAGCCCTTGGCGGAGGGATGGAGGAAATCGGGCATGATGTCGGCGGTGAGCGTGCCGTCGGGCTGGAGGAACTTGTCGCCGATGTCCAGGTAGGTCACGCGCGGGTCCGACCCGTAGGTCGAGATGATCTGGTTGACCTGGGCGACCCAGTCGCGCTGCGGCGTGTGGGGAGCCGGTCCGACTGGGAAAATGCCGAGGAGCAGGATGTGAGCATTCGGGCAGCGGGATTCGTACTCGTGGATGACGAGCTTGATGCCGGCCGCGACCTCCTTCGGGTCCTCGCCATGGTTATTTGTCCCGGCCAGGAGCTCAATCAGCTTGAGATCCTGGCCCGCCAATTCACCGTGCTGCGCGCGCCAAAGGACGTTCTGAACCAGATCGCCGCCGATGCCCATGTCGACGGCCTTTGATCCATAGCGCTGCTTCCAAACCTCCGCGCCCGGGCCTCGCCAGTTGTCGGTGATGGAATCGCCATCGAAAAGGAGGTCGTAGGGTCCCTGCTTCAGTTGGTCGAGATTCTGACTGAAGCGTGCGACCCAGCCGATGGGGGGAATTGGGTAGACGATATCCGACACGCCCGGCGGAGGGTTCATCGGATAGGGCCAGTTGAGTTTCGGTTCGTCGCTGGAAATGGGAGGCACGGGCGCTCCAGGCGCGGAGGCCGCCGCTTTCGGGCAGTACTGATCGACGACAGGCTGGATCGCGTCGGCCCAAGCCTGATAACCCTTTTCCGAGAGGACCTTGAAGCTGGGCGTGGGCGCGAGGTCGGTATTCAACGTGCCATCCGGCTTGAGGAATATTTTGCCAATGTCGAGATACGTCACGTTTTTCCCGTCATCGAATTTGGAAATCAATAGGTTGACCTGAGCGACGGCTGCGCGCGCGGGATCGGCCGGCGAGGACCCAAGCGGAAAGATGCCCATGAGCAGGATGTGGGAACTGGGGCAGCGCTGGCGGCAGGTATCGATCAGCGCCTTGATGCCGGTCGCGATGTCCGCGGGATTTTGTCCCACGTTTGTCGACCCGGCCGCGAGCACGATGAGCTTGGGATGGAGTCCGTCGAGCTCGCCATGGGTCAGGCGCCACAGGACATTTTTGATCTGGTCGTTCTCGGCTCCGAAAGCGACGGCATTGAGCGCCCCGTAATATTTCTGCCAGGTGTTTTCGGCGTACTCGTGCCAATAGTTTGAGACGGAGTCGCCGTCGAAGATCAGGTCAACCGGTCCCGACCGGGCCTTGTCAATTCGATCCTGCAAACGCTGGAAATAGTTATATTCCCGCGGGACCGGGAATTCCGCATCCGAGACGCCCGCCGGTTTCGGCGGCATCGGCCAGATCGTGAGCGATTCGGCTCCGCCACTGACGGTGCATGCCAACAACAAAGCCGGGATCAATCGCAGCATGGCGTTACTTCGCCGCCGCGCCGGGGAAATACTTGTCGATCACCGGCTGGATCGCGTCGGCCCAGATGACGTAGCCCTTGGCGGAGGGATGGAGGAAATCAGGCATGATATCCGCCGTCAGCGTGCCGTCGGGTTGAAGGAACTTGTCGCCGATGTCCATGTAGGTGACGCGGTCGTCGGCGTACGTCGTGTAGATCGCGTTGAGATTTTTGATCCACATGCGGGCACCGCTGGTGGCGAGGGGATCGCGCGGGAAGACGCCGAGCAGCAGGATATGCGCGTCCGGGCAGCGTTTCTTGTATTCGTCGAGCACCAGCTTCGTGCCACCGGCTACCTCCTTCACGTCCTGCCCGCAGTTGTTAGTGCCGATCAACAACATGATCAGTTTCGGGTTCTGGCCGTTGAGGTCGCCGTGCTGCGCGCGCCAGAGCACATGCTGCACCTGGTCGCCGCTGATGGCGTTGTCGAGAAGCTTGATCCCGCCGTAGCGCTGCTTCAGCACATCCTGGCCGTTGCCCTGCCAGAAGTCGGTGATCGAGTCGCCGTCGAAGACGAGGTCGTACGGGCCCTGCTTGAGCTTGTCGATGTTCTGCTGAAACCGCCAGAACCAGTCGGCATGCGGGATCGGGAAGAGCGCGGCGGGTGTGCCGGCGGGCGCGTTCATCGGGAAGGGCCAGGTCATCGTCGGCAGCGTCGGATCGATTTGCGCCGGAGTGAGCGCCGCGAATCCGGTGGTGGGCGTCGCCTGCGCGAGCGGGCAGTACTTGTCGATTACCGGCTGCACCGCGTCGGCCCAGATCTGGTAACCCTTCGCGGAAGGATGCAGGAAGTCGGGCATGATGTCGGCGGTGAGCGTGCCGTCGGGCTGCAGGAACTTGTCGCCGATGTCGAGGTAGGTGACGTGGTCACCGTCATCGAGCTTGGAGATGATGGCGTTGATTTCCTTGATCTTCGCTCGGGCAGGATCCGTCGGCGAAGGCGCGCGCGGGAAGATACCGAGAAGCAGCACATGCATGTCCGGGCATTGCGTGCGGTAGGTCTGCACAATCTTGGTGATGCCGTCGGCGATTTCCTGCGACGAGCTCTCGCCCAGGTTGTTCGTGCCGATCATGAGCATCGCGAGCTTCGGATGCAGGCCCTGCAGCTCGCCGTGCTGCAGGCGCCAGAGCACATGCTCCGTGCGGTCGCCGGAAATGGCGTAATCGATGACGTTGCGCGGCCCGTAGAGCGACTGGAGAAGAGGACCGCCCCGGTCGCCCGCCTGCCAGAAATCAGTGATCGAGTCGCCGTCGAAGATCAGGTCAACCGGATGCGAGTGGGCCTGGATGATGTGATCGTGAAAATACTGCGCCTGGTCCGTACGCGCGGCGGGATATTCGGCGGTCGGCGTGCCTGCGGGCGGGACGACCGGCGGCCAGACGACGTCGTCAGCGCGGAGATTCAGGCAAACGGCAAGGAGAACGAGGACGGGAAACAGGAAGCGCGACATAGAAGGCCGAACCCTGCGCCGGAGGTGAAGTTTCGGCAAGCGCGGAGAATCGCGCGATCCCTGCGCTTTCACGGACTCGCTTATTTCGCCGCCGCGCCCGGGAAATACTTGTCGATCACCGGCTGGATCGCGTCGGCCCAGATCACGTAGCCCTTGGTCGAGGGGTGCAGGAAATCGGGCATGATCTCTGGCGTGAGCGTGCCGTCGGGCTGGAGGAACTTGTCGCCGATGTCCATATAAGTAACGCGCGGGTCGGAGCTGTAGGTCGAGATGATCGCGTTGATGTTCTTGATCCAGTCGCGCGTGCCGTCGGGCTTCGGGTCGCGCGGGAAAACGCCGAGCAGCAGGATGTGCGCGGTCGTGCGCTTCTCGTATTCGTCGAGGATTTCGCGGATGCCCTGAGCAATGCCCTTGGGATCGCGCCCGCAATCGTTCGTGCCGATCATGAGCATGATCAACTTGGGATTGAGGCCGTCGAAATCGCCGTGCTGCACGCGCCAGAGGACGTGCGGCACCTGGTCGCCGCCGATGGCGTTGTCGAGCACCTTGATGTTGGCCCAGCGCTGTTTCCACACCGGCATGCCGCGATCGTCCGGTTGCCAGTTGTCGGTGATTGAGTCGCCATCGAGAACGAAATCATAAGGGCCCTGTTTCTCGCGCTGCTGGTCGCTGGCGAAGCGATAGAACCAGTCGGAGTGGGGCATCGGGAAGATGGCCGTGGGTGTTCCCGCCGGTGGCGTCATCGGAAAGGGCCAGCTCATGGTCGGGAGCGTGGCGTCGATTTTGGCGAGTTGCTCAGGCGTTGCGTGTTGGGCGACCCAGCCGGGTAATTGGCCGTCTTCCGGCGGAGGATAGTTGGCTGCGGGGTCGAACGCGACCGGGGGGCAGTATTTGTCGATGACCGGTTGTACGGCGTCGGCCCAGATCTGGTAACCCTTGGGCGAAGGATGGACGCCATCGGGCAGGATGGCGGGGTCCATGGTGCCGTCCGGCCGAAGCAGCTTGTCGCCGATATCGAGGTAGGTGATGTGCGCGCCGTCATCGAGCTTGGAGATGACATCGTTGACTGCCTTGACCTTGACGCGGAGCGGATCGCCGGGACCGGGGTCGCGCGGGAAAATACCGAGAAGCAGGATGTGTGCATCCGGAACCTGCGTGCGGTAGGCCTGCACGATCTTGGTGACGCCATCGGCGATTTCCGGCGCGGTGCTCGGGCCCATGTTGTTGGTGCCGATCATGAGCATGATCAACTTGGGGTGAAGCGTATCAAGCTCGCCGTGGGCCAGGCGCCAGAGCACGTTTTCCGTGCGATCGCCGGAGATGGCGAAATCGACGGTGTGGCGCGGGCTGTAAAGCTTGTAAAAAAGCGGGCCGCCGCGGTCGCCCGCCTGCCAGAAATCGGTGATCGAGTCGCCGTCGAAAATCAAGTCGACCTGTGGCATGAGACGCGCCTGGTGGACGTGATCGAGAAACTGATTGAGCTGGTCGATGCGGGGGGCGGGGAAGGCGTCGATGGACGTGCCGGCCGGGATCGGCTGGGGAGGGAAGACAACGTCGTCGGCGCGCGTCGCGGGAGAAAGCGCCAGGAGAAAAAGAAGAGCGGGAAGATAACGGAGCATGGAGTTGAAACCCGCCGGAAATTCGATCGTCTCGGCAAGAACCGCGAAAGGGGCGAATTTTGCATCACCGCATCCTCCCCATTGCCTCCGCGCCGCAGGTGATTATCGTAGAAGCGTATGGCCGCTCCCATCCAGATCACGCCCGAGGTGCGATGGGCCGTTTCACAGCTGGTCGCGCGCTATTTTGTCGTGCACCTCGACGCCGAGTTGCTCAAGCCCGACTCGGTGCTTTACGAGGATTATCCGCACCTGCCGGTGCGCCAGATCT
>Ga0302319_10027135_pt1 | contig 10048 bp, 9 predicted proteins | sample Bog_T0_2_FD_203319 | JGI IMG/M metagenome (GOLD analysis project Ga0302319, IMG submission 203319) | Peat permafrost microbial communities from Stordalen Mire near Abisko, Sweden - Bog_T0_2 | ecosystem: Environmental > Terrestrial > Soil > Wetlands > Peat | place: Sweden: Abisko, Stordalen Mire...
GGTCATTGTCTGGTTGGTGCAGGCGTTGCTGCTCGCAGCGCACAGGTCCTGCCAGATTCCCTGGTCATGGTTGAATTCGTCCACAGTCCAGGCAAAGGTGTCGCCGGTCTGGGGATTCACCGCCAGCGTCCCGCGAAAGATGGGGCAGGTGGGCAACCCCGTGCCGCCGGTGTTCGTCGGGCACCATGCGCTGCTCAGACTCGCGCTCGTGCCCGTACTCGTGGCCGCGCCGGGCTGATTCGTTAGGCGCGTCCAGGTGATGCCGTCCGAGGATTGGTAGTAGCCGTGGTAGCGCACCGCCGCGATAAACAGTTTGCGCACTGGGTTCCACACCACCGAGGTAGCCGCATTCCCGTCCGGCAGCGCAAAAGTGGCGTTCGGCCCCTGCACGTCCGTCCCCGCTCCGTCCGTGATGGTGGCCAGCGACCAGGTGGCCCCACCGTCCAGCGAGTAGTAGAGGCCCTCGTAGCTCGCGCCCGGCCAAACCGCATTCACCAGCGCACCTTCATAGGCCTGCGAGACCGCGGCCACCACCAGTTGCTGGTTTACCGTGCTCCAGGCAAAGCCCGAAAAACCCTCCCCGGCAAAGCTGTAGATGCCATCGGCGGTATTGGGAATCAGGGTCCAGGTTGTGCCGCCGTCAGCGGAGCGCAGAATTCCCGCGCCGTAGTAGGAGTCGAGGGCGTCGTTGGGGTCGCCTGTGCCGGCCAGAATCACATCTGTTCCACCCGGCTGCACGGTGAGCGCGCCAATGCTGATGGAGGATTCCGCCGCGCCGCTCAGGGCCGACAAGTCGTCGGTAAGGGGTATGAAGCTGATGCCGGCTGCACTGGATGTGTCCGCATTCTGCGACCGCCAAACTCCGCCGCCGGTGGTGCCCATGTAGAGGGTGTTGCCGGACGCATCCGACGGGTCCAGCGCCAGCGCGGAGATGCGCCCGGTGACCAGACCAAAGCTCTGCGACAGAACGGCTGTGGGGCCAAGCGGTTGCCAGGTCGCGGTTCCCGCCGATTCCGCCTGCGCCTGAGCCCGCGCTTCGGTCGAGGCCGTCTGCGCACGCCGGGCTAAATGTCCGGCCCCCGCCCAGGTTTGACTCCCGCCACTTGTCGAGCTTCTCGTCCAGCCGCGCCGGGCCAGGAACCGCTCCGCCTGAGCCACCCGCGGAGGAAGATTGGCCCGCCGCGCGACCGCTGCCGCAGAGGTCGTCTCTTGGGCATTCGTTGTTGTCGCTTGTGCCTCGCCGGGCACAGCAGCCAAGGCCGCCAGGGCCAGCATGGCCAGCAATTTTCCGGCCCTCCAACCCATGCCGGGCCAAAGAGCGCCGCACCCGCCCGCTGAGCGTAGAAAGGCACACTTCCCCGCCCTGCCGCCGGGGGCAGGTTCACCATGAAACCGCTGAAAAGCCCAAATGCTCACACGCGTCCTGAGTGCGATTCCGATATCCCCTCTCTGTTATCGGCATCGTCCGAGGAGGACTTGATCGAAATTCAATGGATTAGATCGTGTGAAACACGCAGCTTGTGGGATTGAAATTGTCTCGAATTATAGACCAGAAAGGGAACCGGCGCATCTTCTGCGATTATGCGGGCGGGATTTCCTCTGCCGCGCCGTCTCAGAACCGCGCTTTCACTCCCAGGCTGCCCCGTCGAGCAGCCCTTCTGCCAGAAAGCGCCAGCCCCGCCTACCAGCTTCCCCACGCGCGGCTGATGTAGTCCGCCAGGGTCATCGAGACCAGAATCAGAAACGTGAAGATGCCGGCGACGACGGTGAGTTTGGTCAGCTTGGTGCTGTACTTTACGTGCATGAAAAACAGCACCACCAACGTGGCCTTGGCTGTGGCAATGGCCAGCGCGATGATGGGATTCCATGGGCCCAGTTCGAGAAACGACGCCCAAACGGTGAGCGCCGTGCCCACCAGCAACGCGAGAAGAATAGCCACGTAGACCATGGGGCCTACGATGTGATGCTCGTGTTCGGCGTGTTTCGTTTGCTCGCTCATGCGCTTATCCTCTGACGGGTGGACTGTTCACTGGTCTCTATTCCCTAGTCCCTGGTCCCTAGTCCCTATTCTTATTGATGTCTGCTGATCAGATAGAGCAGCGCAAAAAGATAGATCCAAACAATGTCCACAAAGTGCCAGTAAAGGCCGAAGTTCTCCACAAACGTCACGTGGCCCGAGGTGTAAGCCCCGGCCCTGGCGCGATAGATCATGAATCCCAGAATCCCGATGCCGATGATCATGTGCAGGGCGTGCATGCCGGTCATGGCGAAGTAGAGCGAGAAATAAATCTCGGTGTGGCGCGCCATGTCCAGCGGCAGCGGCTTGTCGTGATACTCCTTGAAAATGTCCGGATCGGATGTGGGATCGACAAACGACTGCAAACTGTAGTGAGCGCCCGGTACGTGATGCTTCTCAAACTTCTCCCGGTACTCGATGGTCTTGATGCCCAGAAAGCAGAGGCCCAGAATGAATGTCAGAGTCAGGCTGAGAACCAGCCCTTTCCTGCGCCGCGTCTCCGCGCACCAAACGCCCATGGCCATGGTGAAGCTGGAGGCGATCAGCACCACCGTGTTCAGCGCACCCCAAATCACATTCAACTGGTGAGAGCCAGCGACAAAGGCCGGGTAATACCAGTTGCGGTAAATGAGATAGGCGGTGAAGAGACCGCCGAAGAACATAACTTCAGTAAGCAGGAAGAGCCACATGGCAAAGTTCGAGGTGTCCGCCTGCTGCTCGGTGGAATTAAAGTGATGGCGCAGGTAGGACGGATGCTCCAGATGAGCGGAGTTAGCGCCGTTAGCGTTGTTAGCGGCGCTTGCGGATTCTTGAGCGTCGTGGACAATCGCTGAGTTATCCGGCACTGGCCACCTCTTTCGTTTTCTGACTCTCCAGCCACTCGTAGTCGTAGGCTTCGTGATCCATGACAGGCATCACGGTAAAGTTTTCAGTAAGTGGAGGCGATTGCGTCTGCCATTCCAGGCCCGTAGCCTGCCAGGGATTGTTGCCCGCGATGGCGCCGTACTTCAGCGACCAGATCAGATAGAGCACCGGCAAAAGGTAGCCGACGCCCAGAATGGTTGCGCCCGCGGTCGAGAATACGTTCAAAACCTGGAACTCGGGCGGGTAAGATGCATAGCGCCGCGGCATGCCCAGCACGCCCAGAATGAACTGCGGGAAAAAGGTAAGGTTGAAGCCAATGAAAGTAACTACGGCCGCCAGTTGCGATATCTTCTCCGGATACATGCGGCCGGTTATCTTGGGCCACCAGAAATGGATGCCGGCAAGAAACGCCATTAACATTCCGCCCACCATGACAAAGTGGAAATGGGCAACAATGAAGTAAGTCTCGGTCAAGTGAATGTCGGTGCCCGAAGCGCCGAGAAATACTCCGGTCATGCCGCCGATGGTGAACAGGCCCATGAAGCCGAAGGCATAAAGCATCGGCGTTTCAAAGGTAATTGACCCTTTGTAAAGGGTGAATGCCCAGTTGAATATCTTGATGGCCGAGGGCACGGCGACCAGCATGGTCAGCAGCGAAAAAACCAGCACGGCATAGTTCGAAATGCCCATGATGAACATGTGATGGGCCCAGACGAAGAAGCCAAAGACGGCAATGGCCACTGACGAAAATGCTACCGCCGTGTAGCCGAAGACGCGCTTGCGGCTGAAGGTAGATATAACTTCAGAGATAACTCCCATTCCCGGCAGAATCATTATGTAGACGGCGGGGTGGGAGTAGAACCAGAACAAATGCTGGAAGAGCAGCGGATCGCCGCCCTTGGCGGGATCGAATACGCCGATGCCGAAGGCGCGTTCCAGCATTACCAGAACGATGGCGATAGCCAGCACCGGCGTGCCCAGCACCATGAGAATGCTGGCCGCATAGTGCGCCCAGACGAACAGCGGCAGCCGGAACCAGGTCATGCCCGGCGCGCGCATCTTGTGGATGGTGACGATGAAGTTCAACCCGGTAAAGATGGAGCTGAAGCCCGCGACGAAGATGGCAAAGCCGGTGGTAATTACATTGGTGTTCACATAGTGGGTGGAGAGCGGCGTGGTGAAGGTCCAGCCCGTATCCACGCCGCCGGTCATCATGGCGTAGAGGGCCAGGATGCCACCCGCCATGTAGAGATACCAACTAAGCAGGTTGACCTTGGGCAGCGCCAAGTCCTTGGCCCCGATCATCATCGGGATAAGGAAGTTGCCCAGCGTGGCCGGCACCGACGGCACCAGAAAAAGGAAGATCATGATGATGCCGTGCATAGTGAACACCTTGTTATAGGTGTCGGTGGCCATCAGATCGGCCTGCGGCGTCAGCAACTCCAGGCGGATCAGGCCCGCCAGGGCCCCGCCGATGAAGAAGAAAAACGTAATCGAAATCAGGTAAAGAATTGCAATCCGCTTGTGGTCGCCGGTCAGCAGCCAGCTCATCAGACCATTTTCTTTGCTAATGAAGTTAGGCTGGGGAATCCTGGCCGTAGCCTGATCGGGAAGATCGACGATGGTGTTGTTATTGTTGTTCATGGCTTCACCGTCCCATTTCTAGCGGGCGCTTGCGCGGCCGGCGCCGCCTTGCCTTCGCTTTCCGGCAGCAGGTCGGTTGTATTTGTTGTTTGCTGAACCCGGTAGTCGGAATCCAGGTGCCTGATGTATTCAACCAGCGCGATAACTCCCTCTTCGCTGACTTGCCCCTGGTAAGTGGGCATGATGGGCGCGTAACCCTGAGTTATATGCTGCGATGGATTCAGAATCGATTCGCGCAGGTACGCGTCGTCGGCAATTACCGTGCCGCCGGTGGAAAGCGCGAGCCTGGAACCGTAAACGTTGGCCAGCGAGGGTCCGCGCGCATCCGGCCGCGCGTTATGGCAGGCGGCGCAACTAAGGCTGGCGAAGAGGCGCTCGCCATTCTGCGCCAGCGAGTTGCCGCTGGTGGAACTAGCCAGCCACTTTCTGTAATCCTCCTCCGACAGCACCACCACATCGCCAATCATGTGCGAGTGTTCCGTGCCGCAGTACTGAGTGCAGAAGAGGTGATAAGTGCCCGGCGTGGTGGCTTCAAACCAGACCGTCGTGTAGCGGCCGGGAATCGCCTCGCGCTTCACGCGAAAAGCCGGAATAGAGAAGCTGTGAAACACGTCCTCTGAAATTAGCGTCAACTGCACGGCGTGGCCCACTGGCACGTGCAATGAGTTGATCTCATGCTGCCCTCCCGGATGCTCGGCCTTCCACATCCATTGCTTGCCCACCACGTAAATGTTCATGGCGTTGGCCGGCGGCGTGTAGACGCGGAAATAAATCAGCGCGCCCCATACGAACATCACCATGAACAGGCCCAGCGGAATGATGGTCCATGTGGCTTCCAGCAGCGTGGAGCCCTCGATCTGCACGGCCACCGGATGGCGCTTTTTGCTATAGAGGATGGAGAAGCTGACGACCAGCAGGACCACCGCCGTCAGCCCGATCAGGCTCACCAGGACCATGAAGAAAAAGAGCGCATCCATCTGCGGCGCGATCTTCGAGGCTTCGGGCGGAAACAGCGCGAAGTTCGTCAACCACTTGACGAGAAACTGCCAGATTGTTGGACTGATGTGGCTCATTCCGTTATCCGTTCACCTTCGGTTCTTTCCCCAGCGCCTGCTTTGCCGGTGAGTGCGCCTGGCGGTAATCTCTGCGAAACATCAGCGCCATGAATCCACCCAGCAGCAATAGCGTCATAAGTCCGCCTAACTGCACCACCCGCGCCACGATCAGCGAGTGCTTGTTAGTCTGCGGATCGTAGTGATAGCAGTAGGTCAGAATGTTATCTACCGGCGAGCCTATGCGATTGGACGAAGCCTCGTTGAGTCCCAGCAGCAAGTCTTTGGGCGAGTACTCCACGCCCATGTAATACTGGGCCAGCTTGCCTTCGGGAGTTACGATCTGAATCGAACTGGCGTGGGCAAATTGCGTGAGCTTGCCGTCGGGGCCGGGAATCTTCACATAGCCGAAGCCCACCGCTTTGGTCAGCGCGTCGATGCTAGGCTGCGTGCCGGTCATGAAATGCCACCCGCCGGCCGTCTCCGGATGGCCGTAGCGCCGCAGGTAACTGCGCTTCTTGGCTGCGGCCAGATCCGTTCCTTCGGTGGGATCGATGCTTACTACAATCACGTTGAAGTCCTTGCCGGGAACGAAGCTCACCATCTGCAATGCGCTCGTCAGCCCGTTCAACTCCTCCGAGCAGAGCATAGGGCACTGGTAATAGACCAGCGCAAGAATCGCCGGCCGCTTGCCGAAGTAACTAGATAACTGCACCTGCTTGCCCTGGTCGTCGGTAAAGGTAAGGCCAAGCGGCAATTGCTCATTCAGGCGCTGCTCAATACCCACGCCGTTCAGGATCGCCGGCGGCTTGTCGTTCACCGGCCCCACCGCTTTGTCGCCGTAGGCGGAAACCTGGGCCATCAGAGACGGAGCAAGCAAAGCTGCGCACAACGCCGCGAACCCTGCCACCCTTCGTGCATCTCTCCGGATTGTGCCCCTGCCGTTCATCTTCCCTTCTTTCTGTTCCCTGCCGACTGGGTGCCGGGTGCCCCATCCTTTTCGCGCTTTTTGCGAAAAGGGTGGGAGACCACAAACCTCAACCGGCGCTCTCTACTTCTGCTCTCCCGCTCGCGTTCCTTCGACAGCCTGCGCCTCGGCCTGATCTAACTCATAACCGGTTCGCGCAAATCCGCTGGTCAGCGGAAAAATCACTTGAGGTTTCTGGTCTCCGGTCATCAGAGGCGCCTGCTCCACCGCTGGAGCCACAGGCAAACCGCGCTGGGCAATCAGCTCCATGGCGCGCTCGATGGGAATTCTCACCTTGCCTTGCGACTGATCGACCCAACTGTAGTTATTCAGCAGCAGGTCTTCGCGCGCGTGCAGGTCGGTCACATCCTGCGCGCCATCGTCGGTCTGCAGCCGCGGCGTGGGATATTGCTGCATCAGCGTGGCCACCTTGTTCTGCAACTCGGGGCTGTTGGGCATATCGCCGAGTTGGCGAACATCCACCGTCTTCGTCCATTTGCTTGGTGGTCCGTCTTCTTTGGCCATGCGCGCGTCGAGTACCTTGCCGACCCCGTAGGCCATCGCCGCCGTAACCACCGCGAAGATGGTCAGCGCGACCAGGAAGACCAAGATGCCGGAGACACGAACATCGCTAGCTTCGTAGCCCTTCGATGCATCGACTTCTTCCGGCTTGTTGCCATCCGGCTCGTCAGGATTATGCGTGGACATGTTCAGGCTCCAATATCTCCGCAAGGTGCGGGTCGTTGGTCTGCACCAGCGGCCGCGTCTTCAACTGCGTGCAGAAGTAGGCCACCCAGAAGGCCACCATCGCTGCCGGAACGGCAGCGTATTCGAGAATTCCCCAACTGAAATGGAGGTTGCCCGCCGCGTCCTTGAAGTTAGGCTCGATCAGCCAGAACAAATCGAATGCGCGGGCAAAGACCATCCACTGGCAGACGAGGACTAATCGTTTTTTATTGCGCTTCAGGTCGCGCGAGAGCAGCAGAGTGAAAGGAATCAGCCAGTGAAAGATGAGGTCCAGCGTGATGATTACGCCCCAGTGGCCGCGGATGCGATCCAGGTACCAGGGAATCTCTTCCGGCAGATTTCCCGACCATATGATGAGAAACTGCGAGAAAGCCAGGTAGATATTCAGCATTACAAAGGCGAAGGTCAACTTTCCCAGGTCGTGCTGCTCAGTTTGGCGAAGAATGGTTTTGAACGGCTCGGCCTTGGAGAGCGAAATCACAACAATGATAGAAAGCGCCAGCACGCCGTATGCCTGCCCGACCAGAAACAGCAGCCCGTAGACCGATGAATACCACGTGGGATCAAGCGACATGACCCAATAGATAACGGCAGCGGACATGGTAATGGCGTAAACCACAATGCCGGGCCCGCTGATGTTCTCCATTCGCTTGATCCATTTGGGCGTGGTAGCGGGAGAAGCCGCATCCCGTTGAAGTCCCAAAGCATTGAGCCGCCATGTGTAGAAACCCCAGATCGCGAAGCACACCAGGCCAGTCACGACAAAGGCCATGGGGTTCAGCATGGGCCGCTTGAATTCGATGGCGTGAGCCTGGACTTCGTTGATCCATCCCGATTTCAGCGCGGCGCTCACGTCGCCGACCGCGGCCCACAGATAAAGCTTCCTGAGCGAAAGCGTAACCACGACCCAGTAGACAAAGACCAGCGGCAGCGTGCGGCTCATCGCCTCCAGAGGCCGGCGCAGCAGCAGGCCCCACTTGCCGCCCGAGCAGTACTGCACCATCAACAGAGCCAGCCCGCCCACCGAAAAACCAAAGGTCAGCACCATGCCGAGCAGCCATGCGCGCAGCACATGATCGATTGATCCATCCGCAAGAGCCAAGCCGGCCGCAATGACAGAAAAGGCCAACCCGATAATCAGCGCGCGCTTCTGCCAGCCGTCGACAAAGGCCGGCGCGCCTAGATCGGCGGGGAGTGTTTTGGCGTGCGTCTCGTGAGCCATTCCGTTCATCCTTACTTCAGGGCCGCCTTGGCCGGTTTGCTGAGGGGAATCTTGATTGCCGGATCAGCCGGATTGGCCGGAGCCATTGCCGGGTTGCCCTGCTTCACATCGTTCGGATACGCCTGAATAGCCGAGGAAGGCAGCGCCCATGGCTCGGCAAAACCCTCCGGCAAATGCTGCTCTTGCGCAATCTCCTTCAGGCTTCGCACTTGAACGCCTGCGGGAACATCCTCCACCTTTGCCGCCTGGCTCAGTTGCAATGCGCGGATATAAGCCGCAACCGCCCAGCGATCTTCCGGAGTTAGTTGCGCCGAGTAGTCCGGCATTGCCCCATAGCCGTGGGTCATCACGTAGAAGTAATGCGAGATGGGCTGCGAGAGCCGCACCTGGTCGTGATAATTGGCTGCCGGCTTGTAGCCGCGCTCCACAATCTCGCCCAGCCCGTTGCCCACCCGCGAGTGACACGGCGAGCAATAAATGTTGAACCGCTCCTGTCCCCGCCGGAGCACGTCGCGCGTCACAGGGAAAGGCATCTCGTTCTTTTCTTCGCGGTAGCCGTTTGTGCCCTGAACCACGCCAGTGTAGAAGTAACTATCTTCATGCAACTGGCCGCGGGCCACGGTGTTCACCACCTGCGCGCGCGCGCCGCGATGATCGGCAAAGAACTCGGAGCCGCGCTGCGGAACCATCTTCGGCTGGTCCTGCATATCCTGACGGCAGCCGGCGATTAGGAGCATTGTCGACATGCATGCGAAGGCCAGTGGTCTCCCACCCTTTCGCCAGAAAGAAGGCGAAAGGATGGGGCACGGAGCCTGATCCCTGTTCCCTGCCGGGGTCCCCAGCGAGCGGTCTGTGCTCGATGGGGTGGCTGTTCCCTGTTCCCTGTTTGTGAGGCGGTTCGCTTGCATCAGTACTGCACCTCCACCACTGAGACCGGCTGGAAGCTCTCCAGATACTTTTTCGCTTCCGCCAGATCGAATTTGGGATCAAGCGCCTCCAGGCACAGAAAGAACTTGTCGGTCGTCGCGCCGTCGCGGAAGTTAGGTGCGTTGAAAAGCGGATGATAGAGCGCCGGCAATCCATTCAGCGCTAACATGCCAAAGGCCGCCGACAATCCAGCAAACAAGATCGTCCATTCGTAGGCGGGCACAATGAAGGCCGGCCATGAATAAGTCGGACGCCCGCCAATGTTCAACGGATAAGCAAGCACTGAAATCCAGACCTCGAGCCCGAACATTGCCGCCCCTCCCATCAAGCCGCCGATCAGCGTCAGTAGCGGCACCTTATTGCGGTGGAAGCCGATAGCCTCGGCAGCCTCCTCCACCGGATAGGGCGTGTAGCAGTCCAGCCGCCGCCAGCCGTCCTGGCGCGCTTGCCGCGCGGCCCGAATCAGGTCGCCCGGTGTATCGAATTCGGCCAGCAGGCCGTAAGTTCCTTCGCGTGGCGGCATCAGTCACCTGCCTTTGCTGTGGCCTTGGCCTTTATTTTGGCCGCCGGCAACAACATGCGGATTTCGTTCATCGGAATCATGGGCA
>Ga0302319_10027136_pt1 | contig 10048 bp, 10 predicted proteins | sample Bog_T0_2_FD_203319 | JGI IMG/M metagenome (GOLD analysis project Ga0302319, IMG submission 203319) | Peat permafrost microbial communities from Stordalen Mire near Abisko, Sweden - Bog_T0_2 | ecosystem: Environmental > Terrestrial > Soil > Wetlands > Peat | place: Sweden: Abisko, Stordalen Mire...
AGAAGATCGCCGAGTCAGCGGTTCAGTCCAACGGCAGTGTATCCCTCAGAGAGCGGGCCCAACACCTCACCCATTTTGAACGCTTGCACGCCGCTCCCTGAGAGATACACTGCTTGGCGTTAGGCAGCATGACGTATTACCACTACTACGAGCCTCCTTTGCAGATAGCTTCCGAAGCTATCAGGTTCATGTTTATGTTTTGGCCGATTACTTTGGCGTTATTCATTGCGTTCCTGATTGCTTTGGTAGTTAAGTCACCATTTGGATTTTCCGGGCTGAAGTATTCAAGACGGCATTTGTGCATCCTGATACCGATTGTTATGACGGTGTTGACGACAATTGCGGGCAGTGCGGTTTTAGATTCATACCAGCATTCCACATCGCCAACGCCGGGCTGGATAAGCGGTATTGTATTGTTGTTAGCGCTCGCTCAGTTGGTGATTTGCTTTTGGATTGTATGGCTTATGAAGGGCTACCGCCTTTTTGCGGCCTTTGCGGTTGCGCTCCAGTATTGCTTTGCATTGGGTTGCAGTTTTATTTTACTGATGTTGCTTGATAATGGCCCATGAGATCTATGCTGCCTAACCATTCGCCGGAGCCAACCGCCGTTGGCGCTGGGCGTTCCGCTGTCGCGGTTCACGTCGCAGGTCGGCGGTGGCTCAGCTTTTTTCGTTAGGCGTCATTCGCGCACATGCCTGCATGACTACAAGCACCAATCACAGCAAGCTCACGAAGGTTTTGCGTGAGGCGCGGCAGTTGCTCGCGCGCCCCGAAAATGATTTTGTGTATTCAGGCTGGAACACCGCAGACGATGCCTTGCGCCAGATTGATGGTTTCATCTCACGCATTGAGGCTGGTGATTTACCCAAGCGCACGGACATTGAGTTTTTGTTTTTGCCGACAGGCGACATTCAAGAGGTTAGTTTGAGCAGCGGTTGGAGCGCAGAGTTTTTATCGCTTGCCGAGAGATTCGACAGAGCTATCAAGGCATCGTATGATTGAGTTATGGTATAGCAGGCATTGCGACAACCGCGTGGCTCAAGACAAAATGGACACGATGGGTGTCCGTTCCGCTATCGCGGTTCGCGCCGCGAGTCGGCGGTGGCTCAGCTTTTGTCGTTAAGCAGGTTCTTGCGCTTTGCGTGCCTCGGCGGTCGCAATGGCGCGGTCCAGACGCATGGCGGCAATGTGGAACGCTTCCGTCGGCGCCGGTTTTCCGCAAACTCGCATTTCAATAACGCCGGGGGATACGATTTTCACGGTGAGGCGCTGGCCGGGCGGGAAACCTGCGGCTTGCAACCATTTCCCGCGTAGCCTGACCATCGGAACGGTTTTGCCGGAAAAAAAGTCTCCGCGCTCCTCAATTTTCAATGCGCGTGTGCGGTTTGGTGATAGCTGCGTCGAGTTTGTGTTCGCCGGTTCTTCCAAATTACTTTTGATTTTCATAAGCTTTTTTTTATTTGGTGCTAGCCGCTGCCTGTCTCGTATCCCGCCGTGTTCTTCACCAACGCGGAGACGGAAGCCCGTGCGCCGGGGCGCATTTTGATCCCAGGGGAAGCGGAAACCGTGACAACGAATTGAGGAGCCTGCGGGGAATTCGTTGGCGCGGTTTCCGCCCTCCCCTTCCATTTTCGGGCTTTTGTCGGAGCAGAACACGGCGGGATACGAGACTGGCAAGCGGCGGGCGGATGAAAAAAGGCTTTGAAAAACAAAAACTCAAACCTCGCCAAGCGTAGCGTTCAGCAACTCACTTTGGTTTTCAGGTTACGAAACGTTACCATATATTTTAGGTTGACAGTATGTTTGATTTGTGGCACATTAGTTGATATATGGTAACTGCGTTTCCATTCGTTGTGGTGCCGTCCGAGTTGCGCGGGATCGTCGGGGATCCGACGCCGGGAACGCGGATTTACCGGCGTGAAGGCTCGCACGATGATTGCGGGGTCTGGTTTGAGGCCATTCACAAGCAATTGGAGGGGGTGGGGCTTTCGCCTGGCGGAGTTGCCATGTATGTGCCGGTTTCTCGTGCGGCAGTTCATAAACGGATCAAGGAGGGCAAACTGACCGCGTTTACTTTCCACATCACGCGCGAAACCACCGGCTTTCTGGGCAAGAAGCGCAAAGCCAAAGAACAACCTTACATTTTGCTTTCCATTGATGAGTGCAAAGCCTGGGCTGAGGAATTGAAGCTGCGGCGGGGTTATCAATCGGACAATCGAAATGCGTTGCGTGTGGTCGCGTCGGAAGATGAACCAAAATCGGAGCAAGAAAGAAAAGAGGCAGACGAGTTTGTCGCAATTGACCCGAAAGATCGGAAGAATAAAAATGTGGAATACTCAGAGCCCGGCATGTCGCGGGGGGAAGTGGTGGATTTGGTCAATCAGACTGTGCGAGAGGCAATTTCAGCCGCGTTGGCAAAAGTTTTGCCGGGCAGGCTGGGGGCTAAACAAAATCGGAAAGTGGAAAGTGGCGTTCTGCAAAAGGGTTCCAAGCCTGGCGGGCAATAGAAATGGTCTTATGAAATTGAGTGACTTGAAAATGGATTCTGAGCCTGCCAACAGCGGTGAGCGGCTACTTAGAAAGAAGCAGGTGGCCGAAATGCTGGCGTGCTCCTTGCGCACGGTGGACCGGCTGGTCAACGCCGGCCGGCTGACGCGGGTTAAAATACTTGGCGGCATCCGGTTTCGGTTGAGCCAGGTTCAAACATTGATGAATGGAGGCAATCGTGATTTTCAAGGTTGAAAAACGCCGTTCACGGCAAAACGGGAAGCTTCGGCTGACGCGGTGCTATTACCTGCGCTACCGGATCGGCGAGATGCCAGCGGACAAGTGGAAGTCGCTTGGGGTGACAGACTTTCAGGTGGCCACTAAAAGAGCCCAAGAATTCGTTCAAGAAAGGGAGCGGGAAGCTGCGGGCATCCTGGAGCCAAAACTAATCCGGGACGCCGCACAACGACCTTTGGCAGAGCATTTGAACGATTACGAGGCGGATCTTCTGAAAAGGGGACGCGCGGGCCGTGGTGGCCGTGGGGCTCGGTTGCTCAAGTCGCGCATTCTGCGATTGATGAAAGATTGCGGCTGGAAACTGTCCGTCAGCATCACGGCGGATTCGTTTATTGGCTGGCGGAACCTGCAAACGGATTCGGCACGGACGTTGAATCATTACTTGCAGGGCATGATTTCATTCTTGAATTGGATGGAACGAGGGGGGCGGATCAAATTTAATCCTCTCCGGAATGTTTCCAAGGTAGACGGACGGGGCCAGAAGAAACGGGTGCGCCGGGCGTTTACTGATGACGAATTGCGCAAGCTGGTGCAAGGGTCGGGTCCGCGCGGGATTATTTATTTCACTGCCGCCCGAACGGGTTTGCGTTGGGAAGAATTACGGCAATTGAGTTGGAACGAGGTCCATTTGGATGAGGCGGTCCCTCATGTGGTGGTGCGCGCGGAAACGGCGAAGAATAAAACCGAGGAATCGGTTTGCCTTGTGCCGGAGATAGTCGAGGCGCTCATGGAGTATCGTTCGGCCAACGAGTCAACGTCAAAGCTGGTGTTTCCGAACGGCATTCCGCGGACAAGGCGTTTGCAGAAAGACGCAAAAGCCAACGGCATTGATTACAAAGACGAGTTGGGCCGCTTCGCTGATTTCCACGCGCTACGCTACACTTGGGCAACCTTCTTGCAACGGAACGGGATTGCGCAAAGGTTTGCCATGAAGCTGATGCGGCACAGTGACATCAAGCTGACGTCGAAAGTTTACACCGATGAATCGCAGTTGCCGATTTACGATTCGATCAAGAACCTGCCGCGCCTGGAAGCGTGTACACAAATACGCGCACAGATTTCAGGCGCAGAGGGGCAAAACGGGGCGCAGCCTGTCGCATCAAGCGAAGGCGTGAAACCTCACGAAAGCCCTGTGAATGGCGGGCTTTGTCCGGTTTTGTCGCTGCCTGTCGCAAACTCTGAAGTGGAGCGGGCGAAGGGAATCGAACCCTCGTTTCTAAAGTGTTTTAAAGTGGTGAAAAGCTTCTTGATCACTGCAGTGCGCGAATCCGATAAAACTTGGTGTTGCCGAAGCCGCCGGAAAGTTTTACCCATCAAAAGCACCAAGCAACAACAGCCAAGCACCAGAGAAACACCTCGCTTCAAGCGTCTAAGAAAGATCAGGACGCACGGTGTGGATTTGGAATTTGCCCGTTGGAATTTCTCTGGCGGTTGGAGCTTTTCATTTGGCACCTCCGTTCTTGGTGTCCATCAGTTGTTCGAGCTTTTCCAGCCGTGCTTTCAAGTCGGCGTTCTCCGCTTCCAGCTTCTGGCGAAGCGATGCCTCGCGCTCCACCTTCTCATTCAATCCCTGAATTGCCGCCAGTTCCACGCCGTCGAATTGCAGCGTGGTGATGCCTTTGTCGTCGCGGCCGGGATAGAAAGCGGCGATGAAATCCTGGGCCATCGGGCCGATATTCGGCACGTCGCCGTCCTTTTCCCACTTGTAATTCCATTGTTCGATGGGGACGGCCGCCAGCTTGTTCAGCACGGCTTCCGTGTCCACCGGCTTGAAATTCTTTTTGGCTTTGCGGTCGCTGATCACGGTCCAGGATGTGGCGCCAGGGGTCAGACTCACCCCGTAATAACCCGTGCCGGTTAAAAAGGTAAAGCCACCGCTAGCCCGGGCCACAAATTGATTTGGTGCCGAGTCAGAAGTCCCGGTCCCAGTTTGATCGCTCCAGACAAACGAGCCGTTGTAAAAGGCGAGCGCGCCATTGCCGGCCGCAAAACTGTCCATACCTGAAGCTTCATTGTCGACACCACCCGGCACGGTCGCGCCGACACCGATCACAAGGTTGTTTTGCCCGCCGCCGACAGAAGAATTGGTTCCGTTGGCGTTATTATCTTCACCGCCGGCAACGGTGGAATAATCGGCATTGGCCTGGTTGACCCACCCGCCGCCCACGGTCGAAGCGAAACCGCCGAGACCGCCAGTGTAGTTTCCGCCGCCACCGGCAACAACGGAGTTCTGTCCGTAGGCAGTGTTATTGTAGCCACCGCCTACGGTGGCAGAAGTACCCGACACTGAATTGCCGTTTCCGCCAGCAATCGTCCCAAACTCTCCGCCGGCCGTTGTGGCGTTTCCGGCGCCACCGGCAACAACGGAGTTCTGTCCGTAGGCACCGTTGTTGTAGCCACCGCCCACGGTGGCAGAAGTAGCCACCACTAAATTATCGTTTCCGCCAGCAATCGTCCCAAACTCTCCGTAGGCCGAGTTTTCATAGCCGCCGGACACGGTCGCATTGTTTGCTGTCACGGTATCGTTCTGCCCGCCGCCGATCACTCCAAACTCGCCGCCATTGGTGTTGTAAATGCCACCGGCGATCACCCCATGATCAGCCGCTGATTTGATGCGGTTGTATTCGCCGCCACTGATCACCGCAGAGTTGCCCGCCACCGAGTTATTGTCGCCGCCCCCGATGAAGGCGGAATTTGCAAAAGACACAATGGTGTTGGCATAACCGCCGACCACGCTGCCGTAATACGCCGCCACATGGTTGGGATAGGATGCCCCATTGTAATTGGTCGCCCCGCCGCCGCCGATGAATCCGCCAATGACACCGCCGGCATTCATGAAATTGCCGACCGAGCCGCCGATGACATTGGGCGATCCACTGCCGGTCGTGTCCGGCTCCACGCGAAATGCCCGCTGGCTGGCGGCCCAGATTTCCACCGGCTGACTGTTGGTGCTGCCGATGAACTGTCCGCCGGCCACGTTGTTGCCGCCAAGCTGCCACAAGCTTCCGACCGTTAAACCGTTCAGCGTGGCTGCATTTACATTGCTCATGGCCGCGCCGTTGCCGGAGAAATTGCCAGTCAAGTTCAGCGCCATTTCGTTGTTCGTCACAATGCCCGCTGGCATCTGCGAAAACGAGACAGTGCCGCTGAGATTGCTCGCGGTCGTGGCGAATTCCGCGTAAGGGGCAGGCGTCAACTGCTGGCGCGGCGAGAGGCTCGTGAAATTATTCGCCCCGTTGGTCCGCACTTGAAGGCGCAGCCAGTAGAGGTTGCCGTCGAAGGCATCGCCGAAATCAATGAGCGTGGTAAACAAGCCGTTGCTGACAGCCACCGCAGTATTGGTGACTGGCCCGGCGATGGTGTTGCCATTCGTGACGGCATCAAACAAGGTCAGTCTCAGATCATAGCTGCCGGTGGCCGGCAAACCGCCGTCCAAAAGCTGGCCTTGATACATGAACGCCGTGCCTTGGGAAAAGGCGGGTTGGAGGGAGAGGAGCAGGCTGCCCAAAGTGGCAACAATAATCGGGTGGGTGATCAGGTTTTTCATAGGATTCTTTTTCGGCCGTGGAATTATCCGATGTAAAAACGGCGCTGCCAGAATTAGAGGCTCCCGGCCACAAAACCTGAAATTATGGCGACTCATTAACTATGGGCCAAACCGCCCTAGAATCAATTTTATTTTTGCCATGCCTGACAAAAAAGGTAGAGCTAAAACCCCGCGAGTGGATTGATCAAAATGCTCCAATCTGGGATGATAATCCTGAGCCAAAAGTGGCCACCGTGCTTGGGCCGCAATAAGACCAACCACTGCCGCTAACTGCGCTGCTCGCCGTTGGCCTGGCACTCGGGGAGTGCCTGAAAATGCAATCGGATGGTTCGTCAATTTGCCCCGATGGCAATTCCACTTGAGGATCAATTTACTGCACTGTTACTGCACTATTACGTAAGTGCTTCATTTTAAATGGAGCGGGTGAAGGGAATCGAACCTTCGTTTAAATAGTGGCGGAAAGTGGTATGCGTTCGGGAAACATACCGGCAACACTTTTTAGACTTACAGCTCTCACTCAGAAGTTTTGCAGGCCGGAAAGATTAAAAATGTGCAGGAGCATGGACGGAATGAGGCTGCCCGTTCGATGCAAAACGTAGCCCCAGAGTAAGCCCAAAGGGACGAGGTTCAGGCAGCTCACCAGAGCCGGAGTCCACGTTGGCTCGCCATGGTGGAAAATCGGGGCGTGCATAAATGCCCAAAGAAACGCGGTCAGGAACCAGGCGGCCGCCTTGTTGCCCGTGACCGCGCCCAGTCGGGTTTGCCACGTCATCCGGAAAAACTCCTCAGGCAGGGCCGCGACAAAAATCACGACGAGCAACGCCCGCCCCATTGAGCCTTCTTCCCGCATAACCCCGCCGATGGTGAAGCTGGCTCCGGAAAAATAGGAGAGGCCGTAAAACGATAGAAGAATCAACGGGACGGCCCAGAGGCCGCGGACAGCGACGCGAAACCCCAAATCCCCTAAGCGATATCGAAGCGCAAACAGGTCCACGATCGCTATTGGTATATTGAAAACGACCAGCGCGCCAGCCATCCGGAATAATTTGGCAAGGAAGGTTGATGAACCCCCCGATGAGGTGGCAATGAAATGAAGCCAAAGCCAGCAAAGAGAGAACGCCAGGCATCCGGCCGCCATGAGCAATTCAAATCCTGGCCGGCGCACCGGCAATGGGGCGGCGCGCTGACGCAGACTCAGGAGGTCCACCGCCAGACCGAGAAAGCAATCGCCCCGCAATAAGCCAAACGCTGAGGTAGCTTTCCAAACCAGAATGTCTGGCCCAAAATGGCGGCGAATACGACGACCACGACCGCGGCAATACCCCGGTGGCGGCAAATCAGTTTTGCGTATAAGCACCCCAGTAGCGCGAAAACCTGATGTTTTCGCGCTCCTTCATCAGTAATGGGATCGAGCATGGCTAGTGGAAGAAATTGCTGGTGGATCAGGTCTCGTGTGAGTGATCGCTTCGAGCATAAAAGCCACAGCGCAACTGAAACAGCAAGCTGTCTGTAAAATCCACGGTGAATCGGAAGCGGATTTCTGGTGGCACATCGGCGATATTCATGGTGCGATTGACGTCCAGAACTCAGCCACGCAGGAACAACCGGCGTCAACCGCGAAGCGGAACTGACAGCGCCAACCAGCGGTTAGATGCTTCGGCGACATCTTGTTAGGCGGCTCGATCATCCGTGTTTTCTCTTGCCACAGTTTGATAGGCAATATCATCCGCATTCCAAACCAGGTAACAAGCCGACATCCAAACAACCAGCCCCATCCCTAATCCCAGGATTACCAGCCTGCCAGAGCCTCCGAGCCCGAGTATGACCGCTAGCGAAACCCCGGCCCCGGCAATCCCTGTCATATAATATGCCTTTACCCGGAATAACCACGCCAGAGGTACAAAGTGCAAACTGACAACCAAGGCAATAAACGGCCAGACTAGTTCCGCGTGTCGCAAGTAATAACAAAGCGACATGGAAACCCAAATCAGCACAACTTGAACACCGTTTACCCAGCGAAACCCAAGAACAATCTTTCGCGTCTGTCTGCGCAGGCTTTCATCTGCGTGTGTTAACTCGGAAAGCTTGAAACCGTTTGATTTTCGTCGAAGTCGGACCGCGGCGGTAATGATGGCCGTAAAGCACGCACCATTTAAAAGCAATAACGCGAGGAATACGGAAAGTTTCGTGGGCCAGGCGGCCATCCCAAACCAAAATGCTCCCGACATTGCCAGCGCCACCACACCATTGGAGAGACCCCAGATAAATTGACGGTAGCTCACAAAAATTTTAGTCGGCTATTCCCTTTGCTATTTTGACGATGACACTAGGCGGTCAATGACGGTCGATTCGCGGCAAAAATCGAGGATTGACCGCAAGGTGTTTTCAGCAAAGTAAAACGAGCTGAACCGGAAAGCAATCCCTGGTTCGCGGCCCCGGCGAGTGGTTGCGTCGCCAAGAGTTCGCCCCATTCCCGCCGCCAGCGCCAAGCAGCCATAAAACTGTGCTCCCTTTGCAAAAAGCAGCATTGCCTTGCTGGACTTCTACTGCACAACCGCGGAAGTCATCGATAACCAATGGGCGGGTGATCCGCCCGGGCTAAAGCTTTGGCGCGACGCGTTCTCCCTGCCATTTCCCGCGCTTGGAATGGCTGGCCAAGTCGTGGCTCGAAGCGAAGGCGAGCCTGTAAAATACCTGCATTGCGCAATGGAGAACCTCCACAACGCCATAGGAAAAAGCCCGTCCCTTGCCTGATTTTCACTTATTTGACACCGGCAACGCGGTGCGACTGCGTAAGAATTGTTTTAAGGTAATATCTAAAGTTGTCGGGAACCCTCACGCCGAGGCAATAGCTTCAAACCTTTTGGTCACCAGCGCGACACGTTTTGCTGCCCCCTCCATGCGGGGCAAATTTTCCGGCAGGGCTTCATGAAAATATGGATCTTTCAGCAGCTCCGAAAAATTCTGGCTGATGCACGAGCGGACGGCAGGCAATGCGCCGGCAACGTCCTCGACAATGGTTGCGCGGCCGTCAATCAGGGTAACAATATCCCCCAAATCACGGCTCATGAGATAGTCGCCTTTGCCGCGATCTTTGAATGCCTCAAGTTTGGTCGCTAAAAATAATGCCGGCGTGATCACTCTGGCTTTGCACTCTTCACCCATATCCACATCTTTTGAGCACGCCAAAACTTCATGGAACCATTTAGAATTCATCCCCAACGCCGCCGAATCTTTCGGCAGAATATCCACCAGACAACCGTCTATAATCCACCGAGAAATCGGGGCACCTTCCGAAGTGTCATGTTGAAATCGTGCTTGGCGCAGTCGTTCTTCAAGTGCCGCATACTGGTCATACGTTACAACTTCAACCACGACATCGACGTCTTTCGTGCTCCGAACTTCCGAAAGTATTGGATCATCGACCAGCAGGCCAAGCACCGCTCCGCCGATGAATGTAAACGGAATCTCCAGCGGTTGTAGGCGCTTGGCGACTGTCCGTATTTCTTCAATTGGTGTTGGCATGGTTCAAGCGATCTTTTAATTCAACTTCTGCCAGCTTCCTTTCCCTGGCATGACCAATCCGTAACGTGTCAACCAAAGCCAGCAAGCAATACAGCGCCGCATCTGCCTTCGCAGCAGCGGGCACCGAGGGGTGCAGCGGTTCGATGGAGAATCCCCTGACAGTTCCCTCCGGGTCCGACCAGACCGGAGGCA
>Ga0302319_10027137_pt1 | contig 10048 bp, 5 predicted proteins | sample Bog_T0_2_FD_203319 | JGI IMG/M metagenome (GOLD analysis project Ga0302319, IMG submission 203319) | Peat permafrost microbial communities from Stordalen Mire near Abisko, Sweden - Bog_T0_2 | ecosystem: Environmental > Terrestrial > Soil > Wetlands > Peat | place: Sweden: Abisko, Stordalen Mire...
CAACGAGGCGCGGCCCAACATCGTGGACCTGATCAACGCCAAAAAAATAGACCTGATCATCAACACCCCCGCCGGCAAGGGCGCGCTGAGCGACGATTTCCACATCCGCCGGGCCGCCCTGCTGGGCGGGGTCAGCTGCGTCACCACGCTGTCGGCGGCCAGCGAGACGGTGCACGGCATCGCGTCCATGCAGGGCCTGGGGCTGAGGGTGAAGGCCTTGCAGGATTACCACCCTTCGAGGACCGCCCAAGGCCGGCGGGCGCCTCGGGGCGGGCTCTCTTGACGTTGGGGGCACGATGATCTACCGGGCCATCCGTCCGCTGCTCTTCACTCTCCCCCCCGAAGCTGCGCACAACGCGGCGATGGCCGGGCTGCGCCTATCCCGCCCCCTGCTCCCGCTCCTGGCCCCCTGGCTGGCGGTGCGCGAGCGGCGCTTGGGGCTGCGGGTGCTGGGCCTGGACTTCGCCCATCCCATCGGCCTGGCGGCGGGCTTCGACAAGGCCGCCGAAGCCGTGGACGCCTGGCAGCACCTGGGCTTTGGGCACGTGGAGCTGGGCACCGTCACCCGCCATGGCCAGCCGGGCAACCCGAAGCCGCGCGCCTTCCGCTACCCGGCCCAGCAGGCCTTGATCAACCGCTTCGGCTTCAACAATCCCGGCGCCGACGCGGTGGCCGCCCGCTTGCAGGCCTACAAGGACGCGGGCCGCTGGCCCCAGCATCCGGTGGGCCTGAACATCGGCAAGAGCAAGCTGACGCCGCTGGAGGATGCCGCCGAGGATTACCTGTACTCGGTCGAGAAGCTGGCGCCCTATGCCGACTACTTCGCGGTGAATGTGAGCTCGCCCAACACGCCGGGCCTGAGGCGCTTGCAGGGGCCCAAGGCCATCCAGCGGCTGTCGCGGGCGCTGCGCCAGGCCCTGCGTGAGCGGGCCGCCCGCCAGGCCGCCGCGCATGGCGGCGGCAAGCGCGTGGCCAAGGGCCTGCGGCGCAGCAGCGATGGCATCCCGGTGCTGGTGAAGCTGGCCCCGGACCTGGAGGGCAAGGAGCTGCTGGCGTCGGCCGAAGCCGCCCTGGCGGGGGGCGCAAACGGTCTCATCTTGACCAACACGACGTTGTCGCGGGACGGCCTGCCGGTGGGCGGGCATCCGGAAGGCGGCCTGTCGGGGCTGCCCCTGCAGGCCCGCGCGGATGCCGCGTTGTCGGCGGTGGCGCGCCTGAGCAAGGGGCGCGTGCCGCTGATCGGCGTGGGCGGCGTCTTCACGGCCCAGGACGCGCAGCGCAAGCTGGATCTGGGCGCCAACCTGGTCCAGGTCTACACCGGATTCATCTACCAGGGGCCGGGGCTTTGCAGGGGGCTGACGGGGGGGCTGGGAAACGCTTTGTCCAGGGGGACTTTTCGACTTCGGCCAAAACCTTTTGACAGGGCTTAAAGAGGTCTGTTAGACTCCTGAATTAGCGTTGTAAATCAAGCATATACGAGGAGCTTTTTATGTTCAGAAACGCTGTTCTGGCTTTTGCGGTTGCCGCCGGCGTCTTATGCACACGCCCGGCTTTCTCGGCGGATGCTGCCACGGCGACGAAGTGGGTCGCCTATGGACAGCAGCAATACGCCGCCCGCCAGTACGACAAGGCGGTGCAGGCCTTCTCCACGGCCGCCAAGTACAATAGCGGTGACGCGGCCGCCTGGAAGGGCCTTGGCAACGCCCTCTATGCCAAGCGTGACTACGCCAACGCTTTGAAGTATTACAAATACGCCCTGCAGCTGAGCCCCAACGACACCCAGCTGGCCACCTTCGTGCAGCGTTTGGCGGCGGCCACCCAGAACGGCGGCGCGTCGGCCGACCCGGTGGCTTTGGCGGCGCGCTACTACCAGGCCCGCCAGTATGACTTCGCCATCCAGCAGTACAATGCGGCGTTGGCCCGCAACCCCAACAATGACAAGGCCTACCAGGGCCTGGGCAATTGCTATTACGCCAAGGGCAACAAGCCCCAGGCGGTGAACGCCTACAAGCGCGCGCTGCAGGTCAACCCCAACAACACCGGCTTGAAGGCCTTCCTGGCCCGTTACGCGCCGGAAGCCGCCCAGGCTTCGGGCGTGCAGGTGGCCAGCGGCCCCAAGGATTGGACCGATCCGCTGTGGCGTTCGGCGGTCCTGCCGGGCTGGGGGCAGTCCTTCAACGGCGAGACCACCAAGGGCTGGATCCTGGGCGGGCTGACCATCGCCACCCTGGTCGGCACCGTGGGCACCTATATCGTCGGCGACGCCGCCCGCAGCAATTACCAGAACTTCACCGGCACGGGCAATGCCGCAGCCGACCAGTCCACCGAGGACGGCTATTACAACACCTGGGACCAGATGGCCCAGGTCAACAACATCCTGGCGCTCAGCTTCCTGGCGCTCTACACCTTCAACTTGGTGGACGCCATCATCGACGCCAAGCCGGAGACCCACGCCATTGGGTTGGCTCCGGGTGAGGAGCCCCCGGTGCAGTTGGGCATGCTCAGCAATGGCCTGATCGGAGCAAAGGTTCAACTGCTTAAGTTCTGATCAAACATGATCACTTTTAGTTAAATTAAGCAAACTTCGGAACCCTCGGGTTGTATTAGGATTCCTAATACGATAGGCACTACGGGCTTCACAGCCTATTAACCCCGAGGGTTCCATGAAGTTTAAACAGACGCTGTTGGTCCTGGGCATAGTTTTGCTGAATAGTGCCCTATTTGCGGACATCAAATTCTTTTGGCTGGACCGACCCTCGGCTAGGACCAACCCCCACGATCCTGGTTCGCCGCTCTACCGTTCACCGACCCCTATCGGCACGCCCACGGCCACCCCGACGGTGACCATCGGCATCGTCCCCACCAACACCTTTACTAATACCGCCACCCTGACGGCGACCCCGGTGTCCGGCGGCCAGGTGCTGTGGGACGACTACGAGTCAGCGGTGTGGACCCCGGCCCCGGCCAGCTACATGTATTCCCAGTGGAACCAGGGGAGCACCACGGCCGTGGTCAGCTCGGGCAGCAACGTCCCCGCCGGCGGCGGCGCGCACAGCCTGCAGAACGCCATCAATTACGCGGCGGTGGGCGATATCGCCGAGCTGACGGTGAATTCAGCCTACGGCAGCGGCGGCGCGGGCGGCCCGGTGAACGTGACCAGCGTGGCGACCTCCAGCAGCGGCGAGCTGAGCTTCTGGGTCTATTCCACCACCGCCATCACCATGAACGTCTATGTGGCCGACGCCACCGGCACGGCCGCGGGAAAGACCAAGTGGTCCGGCGCCCCGCTGAGCATCCCGGCCAACACCTGGACCAACCTGCAGCTGCCCTTCAGCGCCAGCAACTGGGACGCCAACCTGGCCACGGTCAACTTCACCCAGGTCAAGAACATCGTGTTCGACGCCATCGGCGGCGCCACCGGCGCCACCACGCTGAGCCTCGACAACGTGACCTTCAAGCCGGCCTCGGTGGTGCCCACCGCCACGCCCACCCCCGCCAGCGGCGGATTGATCTGGGACGATTACGAAGCCGGATGCTGGACCCCCGCGCCGGCCGCCTGGATGTACTCCCAGTGGAACCAGGGCAGCACCACCTCGGTGGTCAGCTCGGGCTCCACGGTGCCGGTGGGCGGCGGGGCGCATAGCCTGCAGAACGCCATCACCTACGCGGCCTTGGGCGACATTTCGGAGCTGACGGTCAACACGGCCTATGGCGCCGGTGGCGCGGGCGGGCCCATGGCGGTGACATCCATGGCATCAGCCAGCACCGGTGAGCTCAGCTTCTGGGTCTACGCCACCGCCCCCATCACCATGGGCGTCTACGTCAAGGACGCCGTCGGCACGCCCCACCAAAGCAAGTGGACGGGCACCGGCATCACCATCACGGCCGGCGTTTGGACCCAGGTGCAGCTGCCCTTCGGCGCGGCCAACTGGGACGCCAATCTGGGCCTGGTGGACTTCACCCAGATCAAGAACGTCATCTTCGACGAGGTCGGCACCGCCCCAGGCGCGGCCACGGTGAGCATCGACAACGTCAAGTTCCAGCCCGCCGGGGCCATCCCCACGGCCACGCCCACCGCCACGCCGGCGGGCCCCACCAACACCTACACCAACACGGCCACCATCACCGACACGCCGGCAGGCCCCACCAACACGTTCACCCCCACGCCGACGGCCACCGCCACCGGCACGGCCACCCCCACGCCGACGGCCACCTACACGCCCAGCAGCGGCCAGGTGCTGTGGGATGACTATGAGGCGGCGGTGTGGACCCCGGCCCCGGCCAGCTACATGTATTCCCAGTGGAACCAGGGGAGCACCACGGCCGTGGTCAGCTCCGGCGGCAACGTTCCCACGGGGGGCGGCTTGCACAGCCTGCAGAACGCCATCAATTACGCGGCGGTGGGCGACATCGCCGAGCTGACGGTGAATTCGGCCTACGGCAGCGGCGGTGCGGGCGGCCCCGTGAACGTGACCAGCGTGGCGACCTCCAGCAGCGGCAAGCTGAGCTTCTGGGTCTACTCGACCACCGCCATCACCTTGAACGTCTACGTGGCCGACGCCACCGGCACGGCCGCGGGCAAGACCAAGTGGTCCGGCCCCACCCTGAGCGTGCCGGCCAACACCTGGACCAACCTGCAGCTGCCTTTCAGCGCGCCCAACTGGGACGCCAACCTGGCCACGGTCGATTTCACCCAGATCAAGAACATCGTGTTCGACGCCATCGGCGGCTCCACCGGCGCCACCACGCTGAGCCTCGACAACGTGACCTTCCTGCCGGCCGTGGCGATCCCCACGCCCACGCCCACGCTGACCCCGGTGGGCGGTTCGCCGTTGCTGTGGGATGACTATGAAGCCGCCTGCTGGGAGCCCAGCCCGGCGGGCTGGATGTACTCCGCGTGGGACCAGGGCAGCACCACGGCCGTGGTCAGCTCTGGCACCATGGTCCCCGTCGGCGGCGGGGCCCACAGCCTGCAGGAGGCCATCACCTATGCTACGGTGGGCGACATCGCCGAGGTGACGGTCAACGGGGCCTATGGGCAGGGTGGGGCCGGCGGCCCCATGAACGTGACCGCGGTGGCTTCGGCCAGCACCGGGCGCCTGGAGTTCTGGGTCTACAGCACGTCGCCCATCACCATGAACGTCTATGTGGCCGATGCCAGCGGCACGGCCGCCGGCAAGAGCAAGTGGGCGGGCGCGACGCTCAACGTCCCGGCGGGGGCCTGGACCCAGCTGGTCCTGCCCTTCACGGCTGGGAACTGGGACAGCAACCTGGCCACAGTCAACTTCACGTCCATCAAGAACATCATCTTCGACGCCGTCGGGACGGCCACGGGGCCCTGCACGGTCAATATCGACACGGTGACCTTCAATCCCTAAGGTCTGCCCAAAGCCCGATTTTCGCTGAGTTTTCCCCCCAAGGGGCTCCTCACCGAGCCCCTTGGGCATTTTTAGGCCCAAAAGAGCGCCCATGAAACCGCGTTACGAAATTTGGAACGCCAGGGCCCGGAACAGGGTCTGAAAGGGTGGAATTATTCAGAGGCGAAATGGGCGGTTTCACCTATAATGAACCCGTTTTAGCCATCAACACCCGACCACGCAAGCCTGTGGACGGTTGGACTGGATGCCGTTGAATCGTTAAAGCCTTTCTTTGTCTCCAAGGGCTAGGATGACCTAGCCTGTGCCTGGGGGTTGCGTATGCGTAGGAATTGGAAGCTCTTGTCGGCGCTGCTGATGCTGGGCCTTACCTCGGTCAGCTATGCCGACATCAAGTTCTTCTGGCTGGACCGGCCCACGAGCCGCTCCAACTCGCACGATCCGGCGTCACCGAATTACGTGACCAACACGCCGACCGGGCCGACCAACACCTTTACTGACACGCCGACCTGGACGCCGACAAAGACCCCGACCTGGACCAACACGCCCCCGGCTGGCGCCACCAATACCTACACGCCTACCCCCACCATCACCAACACCCCCTGCGCCAGCTGCCATACCGCGCTGGTGGCCGATTTTGAAGAGGCCGACAACTCCGTGGACCTGTGGAGCGGGGCGATCTCGACCAGCAGCAGCGGCAACGCCGGCGCCTTTGTGGGCGCCTTCGCCTCCACCATCTCGCCCAATCCCTGGGTGGCCGGCTCGGCCACGGCCGGCAGCGGTAACCCCGGCAGCTGCGGCTGCGTCAGCGGCACCGTGGGCGAGCAGGCGTCCCCGTGGCCTTGGGTCAGCTATCAGTTCAATCTGGGCGCCGTCGCCGGCACGGATGTGAACGTATCCGCCTACGCCACCAACCACGGCATCAAGTTCGACTTTAAGGCCGCCGCGGCGGGCGTGGCTTACCGCGTCCGGGTGAAGCAGCAGGACGTCACCGATTCCGGCTTCTACGGCTACACCTTCACCCCCTCGGACACGGCCTGGCACACCCTCACCGTCTATTTCCCCGGCTACGGCGGCGGCCAGCCGGAGTTCGCTCAGCCCAGCTGGGCGGCGGCCCAGCCCTTCGGCACGGTGATGAACGGCATCGAGTTCATCGCCGTGGGCAGCGCTTCGGCAGCCACCACCTACGGCTTCTGCGTGGATAACGTGACTTTTGCTGTGGCAGTGCAGCCCACCGATACGCCGACGCCGGGCGGGGCGACGGCGACGTGGCCGACTATCTACAATGGCGAGAATGTTCCACTAGGGACCAACTTCTACACTGCCGGTGGCTCCGGCGGCGCGGTGGATACGGCAGGCGCAGGTGCAGGTGGCAGCGCCCACTATGCTGACGTGACACTGTCCTGCGCGGCGGCGGGCTACGCGGCTGTTGGCGCGTTCTCCACCGGTTTTGACGCCAGTGCGAATCCTTTGACGCAGAGCGTGGCGGCAGCATCCGGCTACACGGCGCTGTCCATCTCAGTGAAGGTGGCGGCGGCCGGCAGCTGCGCCGTGCCTTCCATCAGTATCGTGACCAAGAACGGCGTGCAGAAGACCTCGGTCCCCGTCAGCATGGAGACCTACCTGGTCGGCGGCCCGAAGTTCATGTCCTCGGGCACTTGGTACACCGCCGTGATCCCCATCAGCGCCTTCAGCTACGGCACCGACGGCACAGGCTTCAACGGCAAGGCTTCGCCCAACAGCGATACCATCACCGCCGCTGACCTGACCATGCTCACCGCCGTGCAGGTGGAGCCTTCGTACGCCGCCGACGGGTCGGTGAACACCGAGCTCTACGTGGACGACATCGTGTTCAACAACGCCACGCCCACGCTGAATTCGGCCGGGATCACGCCGCTGTTCTGCGACTTTGAGCATGGCACGGCGGCCAACTGGGGCGATTACTGGGCCTCCTTCGAGGACCAGGACAAGCCGGACTTCACCTGCACCTGGGCAGCGGATGGACCCAGCACCCGCGTGTACCCGACCTGCGGCAACTGCCCCAACCCGGTTCCGGTGGTGACGCCGCCGGTGATGGCCGGCGCGGGCGGGCCGGCGACGCCCTGCAACTTTGGGCGATTCGCCGGGCACGTGAGCAACAGCAACCCGGCCGCCACGGGCTGCACGGTCAACGCCCTCGGGGGCAACTACTCCTACATGGGCATGGGCGTCTTCTTCCTGCTCAGCCACGGGCCGGCGGACATCCTGTCGCTGATCGGCTCGTACTTCCTGGGCAACGGCAACCGTCCCCACGGTATTCAATTGGATATGAAGTCGGGGCCCAATGCAGATCCCAGCCAGACCTACACCATGTTCGTCACGCTGGATAACGTCAGCTGTGGCGGCTGTGACGCCGGCACCGATCTGGCGCCGACCAGCAGCTGGACCACGGTTCAGATCCCATTCCCGGCGAATGGCACGGCGCTGACCTCAAACAGCCCCAATGGCGGTTTTGGCCAGCCGAGCTGGGCGCCGCTAGCGGGGACAGTTACTTGGGACTCTTCGGGAACCTCCACGGACACGCTTAGGCACTTCCAGCAGCTAAAGTTCCAGGCCGACAACCGCGGGGTTAACGTGGACCTGGAAGTGGATAACATCCAGTTCTACTAGGTCCAAGCTAGACCGGCTGACGCAACGGCCCGCCCTCACCGGCGGGCCGTTCTTTTTTATGACCACAGGGTACGGAAAGAATAGACATAATCGCCTCAATTATCGTTAAAACTGCCCTAAAAAATATAAGTCGCATTCGATGAAATTTTCAGTATGCTTATCGCTCTAAACACTAAAGAAAATTCACCATTGGGCACCGGATTGGGAGTTGGCGTGAGAATTCAAACGTTGATAACGGTAGGCGGCACTGTGGCACTTTTGGCCTTTGCCTCACTGGCCAGCGCCGGACAGCAATTGACGGGGCATGTGCGACCAGAATTCGCGGCTAGGCCCGTGGTGGAAGGCGTGCCTGCCGGACAGACCATGCGCCTGGCCATAGGGTTACCATTACGCAACGCCGTGGAATTGGATCAGCTCCTCAAGAGTCTCTATGACCCAGCCAGCCCGCAATACAGGCGCTTTCTCGGGGCTGAGGACTTCGTCACACGCTTTGGGCCCACCCAGGAGGATTACCGGGCGGTGCAAGACTTTGCCCGGACCCACCGTCTGATGGTGACCCGGACCTATCCCAACCGACGATTGATCGACGTTGAGGGCGCCGCCCAGGATGTTGAGAACGCCTTTCATCTGAAACTGGGGCGGCGGCGGCGCGATGACGGCAGCGTTTTTTACGCCCCCGACCGTGAACCGACGCTGGATTTGACGGCCGCCGTGGAACATATCGCTGGATTGGATGACTACCGGTGCCCCCAACACCGAATATCGGGGACCGGCACTGCCGAGCGATATCTGCCTGGAAAGAAGGCGTCGAAAATTCTAACGGAGAATTATTCGAAAGGCGCTTCTAGCAACGTCGGTACTGGTCATGGCGGATATGGGAACTATCAGGGCTATGACTTTCGGAATGCCTATTGCAATGGAGTGCCAAACACGTTGAATGGTGCCGGGCAATCCATCGGCCTATTCGAAGTTGATGGATTCTATCCGGTGGACATCACCAACTATGAGCTATCTTCAACGCCAACTTTACCAGCGGCTCAACCGCAGACCGTATTGGTGGATGGTTATAGTGGCACTGTCGTGGACGCTGGCGCGAACATGGAGGTGAGCCTCGACATAGAAGTGGCCATGGCGATGGCTCCGGGCGCCACCATTGTGTCTTATGAAGGTCCCAGCTCGGATCCAGGCCTCCCGCCAGACCGAGGCGCGAATTTCCAAACCACAGCCGACGACATCTTGAATGCCATGGCCACGCCGATACGCTGCCGTCAAATCAGCTGCTCATGGTTCGGATTTGGGGACAGTTTTGACCAGGGCGTCTTCGCCCAATTCGCCGCCCAAGGCCAAGCCTTTTTCGAAGCATCCGGAGACACGGGTGCCATGGCCGCTGGGGACTACTATGGCGGGATCCAGCCGCCGGACTTTATCAGCCCCTACCTGGTCGAGGTCGGAGGGACCCAGCTCAGCACGAATGGCGCCATCTATTTGTCGGAAAAGACCTGGAACGATGGTGGAGCGAGTGGCGGTGGCATTTGTAACGGAAATTCCAGCTATCCCCTTGTAACGCCGAGCATGACCACGACGCCGGCAGAATCACCCTTCACCTATACACCGCTTGCTATCCCGATTTACCAATCCCCTGTGTCGATGGCGAACAATGGGGGATCAACTCAATGGCGCAACATACCGGATGTGGCGATGATCGCCGATAACTTTGTTATCGCCAGTCAGAACGGATACATCATACAGCCAATTGAGGGAACCAGCGGCGCAGCACCTTTGTGGGCCGCATTCGAAGCGCTGGTGAATCAACAGGCAGCAATTCAAGGCGAAATGCCTTTGGGGTTCCCTAACCCAGCGTTATACGCCATCGGACAAAGCGCATCGTACAATACAAATTTTCACGACATTGCGGATGGCAGTAATAATGACTATAACAGGGTGTTGAAAAACCCCTCGTTTAATTCGTTCGGCGTACTTGGTCTTTGAAATTTAGCTAATTTTTCTGGATTTAAATCGTCAGT
>Ga0302319_10027139_pt1 | contig 10047 bp, 6 predicted proteins | sample Bog_T0_2_FD_203319 | JGI IMG/M metagenome (GOLD analysis project Ga0302319, IMG submission 203319) | Peat permafrost microbial communities from Stordalen Mire near Abisko, Sweden - Bog_T0_2 | ecosystem: Environmental > Terrestrial > Soil > Wetlands > Peat | place: Sweden: Abisko, Stordalen Mire...
TAAGTTGCTGAAGTTTGATGAAGACGCTCGACACGGCCTCGAAGCCGGTGTCGACAAATTGGCCGATGCCGTCAAGGTAACGCTTGGACCCAAGGGTCGAAACGTCGTGATTGGCAAGAAGTTCGGAGCCCCGACGATTACGAACGACGGTGTCTCGATTGCGCGCGAGGTAGAACTCGAAGATCCTTTTGAAAACATGGGCGCGCAGCTCGTAAAAGAAGTGGCGACGAAGACCAACGACGTGGCCGGTGACGGTACGACAACGGCGACGGTGTTGGCGCAGGCTCTCATCAAAGAGGGACTTCGTAACGTTGCCGCCGGTGCAAACCCCGCGGGCCTGAAGCGCGGCATTGAAAAGGCCGTGAAAGCAGCGGTTGATTCCATTGCCAAACAGAGTGTGCCGGTATCGGACAACAAGAGTCAGATTGCTCAGGTCGCAACGATTTCGGCTGCCGATGCGTCCATTGGTGAAGTGATTGCCGACGCAATCGACAAGGTTGGAAAAGACGGCACGGTAACGGTCGAAGAGTCCAACACGTTTGGTATTGAGTTGGAACTCACCGAAGGTATGCAGTTCGACAAGGGTTATCTTTCGCCCTACTTCGTGACCGACGCCGAGCGTCAAGAAGCCGTGTTGGAAGATGCCTACATCTTGTTCACGAGTTCGAAGATCTCTTCTGTCCACGACTTGGTGCCGGTACTTGAAAAAGTCATGCAGTCGAGTCGTCCGTTGCTGATCATTGCGGAAGACGTTGACGGCGAGGCGCTTGCGACCTTGGTCGTAAACAAGATTCGCGGAACGTTTACGTCAGTGGCCGTAAAAGCGCCGGGATTTGGCGAGCGTCGAAAGGCGATGTTGCAAGACATGGCCATTTTGACCGGCGCGACAGTGATTTCGGAAGAAATTGGTCTGAAGCTCGACACCGCGACGATTGACCTGCTTGGTCGTGCTCGTCGCATTGTCGTGACGAAGGACGCCACCACGATTGTGGAAGGCGCCGGTTCGCACGAAGACGTGAAGGGTCGCGTAGCGCAGATTAAGCGTGAGATCGAAGACACGGACTCTGACTGGGACCGCGAAAAGCTCCAGGAGCGTTTGGCGAAACTTGCCGGTGGCGTGGCCGTTGTCAAAGTCGGCGCTGCGACGGAAGTCGAACTCAAAGAAAAGAAGCACCGCATCGAAGACGCCCTCAGTGCAACGCGTGCCGCAATTGAAGAAGGCATCGTGGCCGGTGGTGGCACGGCGCTGGTGCGAAGCCGAAAGGCCGTTGACGAGTTGATTCTGACCCTTACGGGCGACGAAGCAACGGGTGCGAACATCGTGGCGAAGTCACTCGAAGCCCCGCTTCGATTCATTGCGCAAAACGCTGGTTTCGAAGGTGCCGTCAAGGTCCGCGAAGTCGCCGACGCCAAGGGATCTTTTGGCCTTAACGCCATGACCGGTGAAGTGGTCGACCTCGTGAAGGCCGGCATCATTGACCCGGCCAAGGTCACGCGCTCTGCACTGCAGAACGCGGCTTCCATCGCTGCACTGCTACTTACCACCGAAGCAATCGTTGCCGACAAGCCTGAAGAGGGTGGCGCCGCCGGCGGCGGCGGTGGCATGGGCGGTATGGGTGGCATGGGCGGCATGATGTAATCCAGTTCGCCAGAGCTTTTGAAGACCGGGCCTTTATGGCCCGGTCTTCGTGTCTTCTCAGGTACCGCGCAGTATTTTCAAGGGTTCGACCAGTAGTTTTGTTAGGTGAACTTTCCTCTTCGTACCGCCGCCGCCAGTGCTCTTGTGACAGCAGTTTCCGTATCATTCTTGGGTCTGGGCGCAAGTTCCGCCGGTGCGGCGCTGTTGCTCCAAGTCCCCGCAATCATTGGCTCACCCATCCCCGTAGGTACGGCTCCGACTGCCATTTCTTCGGACGGCACGGACGTGTGGGTTGCTAACAGTACGGATAACACGGTCAGCGAAATCGATGCGAGTTCCCAGGCGGTTGTGGCCACAATTCCGGTTGGCAACGACCCGGTGGCTATCTCGTCTGACGGAACCGACGTGTGGGTCGCTAACGCTGGCGACAACACGGTGAGTGAAATCGACGCGAGTTCTGCGACCGTCGTGACCACGATTCCTGTCGGCAGTGACCCGGTGGCCATTTCCTCTGACGGCACGGACGTGTGGGTTGCGAACGCTGGCGACAACACCGTGAGTGAAATCGACGCGACGACGAGTCTTCCAGCCGGCGGACCTATCGCGGTGGGCAACGACCCCGTGGCCATTTCCTCTGACGGCACGGACGTGTGGGTCGCGAACGCCGGCGACAACACCGTCAGTGAGATCGTTCAGATTTCGAATTCTCAAAACGGTGTACTTTCAATTCCTGTTGGTACGAATCCCGACGCGATTTCTTCAGACGGCACGGATGTGTGGGTTGCGAACGCCGGCGACAACACCGTCAGCGAAATCGACGCCGGGTCGGGCGCCGTCGTTGGTTCACCAATTCCTGTGGGCACGGCGCCGAACGCGATCTACGCCGATGGTGAGTACGTCTGGGTGCTGAGTTCGACGGATGGTGCTGTGACGCAGATTGACGCCAACAGCGCGGCGGTTATCAATTCGCCAATCACCGTGGGAACGTCGCCGTCAGCTATCACTTCGGACGGTACTGACGTGTGGATTTCTAACGAAGGCGACAACACGGTGAGCGAGATCAGTATTCCTCGTCCGATTGTTATTGACCCGTTTCCGCATCCGATTTTCTTGACGGCAGCGCAAAAGTCAAAGACGCTTGCCTTCACGGGGGCCAACATTGAAGCAGAACTCGCTGGAGCGATGCTGCTGCTAGTTGCAGGTAGTTCGGTGTTACTCATTCGTCGCCGCGTCGCTCGTCGTCAGCCTTAAACCAGCAACGACACAACCTGGAACGTCGTTAAGACGTTGTTAAGGTGAACAATCCCGATAGCTATTTCTCGTAGCATCCTGAACCGACTAGATAGACAATTAACATCTAACTAACGAAACGGAACTGAGGCTATGGCACGAGGTCAACTACGGGTTTACCTTGGTTCGGCTCCCGGTGTGGGCAAGACCTTCCGGATGCTCGATGAGGGATGGCGTCGCCGCGATCGTGGCACGGACGTCGTTATTGGTTACGTTGAGACGCACGGTCGCGTTAAGACGGCCGCCCAACTTCGCGACCTAGAAATCGTTCCTCGAATCAAACGAGAGTACCGAGGCACTGCGTTAGAAGAGATGGACCTCGCCGCCATTTTGGAGCGTCATCCCGACGTCGTGCTCGTTGATGAACTCGCGCACACGAACGTGCCTGGTGGACAAAATGAAAAGCGTTGGGAAGACGTCGAAACAATTCTGGACGCCGGGATAGACGTCATCACGACCGTCAATATTCAACATCTCGAATCCGTCAATGACGTGGTGAAGAAAATCACGGGTATCGAACAAAAAGAGACCATCCCCGACGTCGTTGTTCGAAAAGCCGAGCAGGTCGAAATTGTTGACATGACGCCCGAGGCGCTTCGTCGACGTATGGCGCACGGCAACATTTACGCCGCCGAAAAAGTCGACGCCGCGTTGTCCAATTATTTTCGACCGGGAAATCTAGCAGCCCTTCGTGAGTTGGCGCTTCTCTGGTTGGCGGACCGTGTTGACGAAGCGCTGCAGGGCTACCTCGACACGCACGAAATTGCGGACGCGTGGGAAACGCGTGAACGTCTCATTGTCGCCGTGACCGGCACCGAGACGGACGACATCTTGCTGCACCGCGCAGCTCGTATGGCCGCTCGTCTGCGGGCGGAACTCATTGCCGTGCACGTTCGAACAACAAACGAGTTAGAAGAAGTCGAAGGTGATTTGACCAGTGCTCGCGAATTGGTGCGGGAGTTTGACGGAACGTTCCACGAAATTGTCGACGATGACATTGGTAAGGCTCTCGTGGCCTTTGCCCACGCCGAGCGTGGGACACAGATTGTGATTGGTTCGAGTTCGAGGTCGGCTTCAAGTCGAATCTGGCGACGCGACGTTGTCGACAGTGTGATTCGAGACTCCAAAGACTTGGATGTGCACGTCATTTCGGTGGGCGAGGTCGAAAGGCCAGCGGCCGCACCGAAACGTCGAAGGAAGTATCAGTTCACGATTCGTCGCCAACTTCTCGGTGCGCTCATGGGCATTGTCTCGTTGCCACTGCTCACGGTAATTATGGCGTCGATTCGTTCGGATCTTTCGAATTCAACCGTGTTCTTGGTGTACCTCGCCCTTGTCATGGGAACCACCGCACTCGGCGGTTGGATGGTTGGCGTCATCGCGGCGGTATTCGCCTTTGGGCTTGAGAATTATTACTTCGTACAACCACTGCATACTTTGAGTGTTTCGAGACCTGATGACGTCGTGGCCCTGGTGGCGTTCTTGGTCTACGCCATTGGTTCCAGCATTTTGGTTAGTCGATTCACCCGACGTTCCGAAGAAGCCGAACGCGCCCGCGCCGAAGCGGAAGTCCTCGCTAAAGCCGCCGGTACGGCCGCCGCGAGTGGCGATGACCTCGGACCCTTGCTGGAATCGCTGCGGACGATCTTTGATCTATCAGCGGTGGGCATCATGGAACGCTCGAATGGTGAATCACACGAAGGCCTGATTCGCGGTGACGCCTTTGACCTTGACGGACAAGTCGACCAGTTCGACATTGACGATCATCACGTGCTCGCCATCTCTGGAGCACCCCTGGACGCGCAGGATCGTCGGTTGCTCACTGCGTTCGCGAGTCGCGTCGCCGTGGCCCTCGAATCACAGCGTCTTCGTCACGAAGCAGTGTCACTGCAAACAATTGCTGATGCCGACGCCCTTCGAACGGGGCTTCTTCGTTCGGTGTCGCACGATCTTCGAACGCCCCTCGCCACCATTGGGGCCAACGTCTCGACACTGCTGCAAGAAGATGTGCCCTGGTCAAAAGACGAGCAACGTTCGTTCTTAATCACCATTGATACCGAAGTGCACCGCTTGACTCGTCTCGTGAGCAATCTGCTCGACGCCAGTCGCTTGGAAGCGGGCGTCGTGCATCCCCACGTCGTGCACGTGGCGATTGATGACCTCGTGGCCAGTGCCCTGGCGACCATTGACACACAACATCGCACGATTGACTTGGACATTCCCCTTGATTTGCCACTCATTGATACCGATCCCGATCTCGTCGAACGCATCATTGCCAACGTCATTTCCAATGCCTGTCGCTTTTGTCCGAGTACGGACGCGGTTCGTATCAGTGCCGGCGTCTTTCCGACGCACGCCGAGATTGTGGTCATTGACAAGGGCGAGGGCTTAGACATCTCCAAGCGAGCATCCGTGTTGAAACCCTTTGAGCGTCTGAGTGATGACCAAACGGGCGTTGGCCTCGGACTCTCAGTGGCCAATGGCTTTGCCACGTTGCTCGGTGGTGAACTTCGTTTTGAGGACACGCCGGGTGGTGGACTCACCGTGTCAATTATTCTGCCAATTCCGGAGACGCCCTGAGACCGCTTCGCATTCTTATCGTCGAAGACGAACTAGAGATTGCTCGAATACTTCGAACCAATCTGGAAGTTCGTGGTTACGGCGTCACCTCGGCCGTCAACGGTTGGGAAGCTATCGATGCGCTCAGCGAAGAAAGCCACGACCTGGTTCTTTTAGATCTCGGTCTGCCAGGGAAAAGCGGCGTCGAAGTGCTTCGCGAGATTCGAACGTCCTCGGACGTGCCGGTCATTGTGGTGTCGGCTCGCGACACGGACGACGACAAGATTGACGCGCTTGACGATGGCGCAGATGACTACGTTGCAAAACCGTTCTCCATTGATGAGTTGCTCGCCCGCGTGCGCGCAACGCTTCGGCGACGTGACCCTGTGGACGATGACGTCGTGCTAACGACGAAGCACTTCTCACTCGACTTTGGCGCCGTTCGAGCAACGGCCAAGGGTCGTGACGTGCATCTCACCCCCCTCGAATGGAAGATTCTTCGTGCGCTGGTGCGACGAAGCGGACGGCTCGTCACGCAGCGTCAACTGCTTGAAGATGTCTGGGGCGCCAGCGAAGAGGGCGAAACCGGACACCTTCGCGTGCACATGACGCACATACGACGAAAGCTCGAACCCGAACCCGCGCGTCCTCGCTACTTTCGCACCGAGTCAGGTCTCGGTTACCGCTTTGAAGAGGGCGGCATTCGAACCGGCCCGTAGGCTTTAGGCATGCCCTTTGATGGTCACGAGTTTCCCCAGATCATCCCGACCCCTCCCTACAGCGCACCGGGCGACCCCGCGCCGTGGTCAAAGAAGTCCCCGTCCGATCTTCGAGACATCACCCTCAAGAAGATTGAGGCCGACCTGCGAGAATCCGGCCGACACTTCGACGTGGCCGAGCCACCCGACACGGCGGCCGAGTTGCTTGACATCGTGGCCGACGCCCAGGTTCGACCAATTACGAGAAAATCAGCGGTCCTGCTGGCTCTTTATGAAAAAGACGGTGAAAGTCGACTCATTCTGACCCGACGGTCCTTCGCGTTGAGTAACCATCGCGGCGAAGTGGCCCTACCGGGAGGAAGAAGCGACGTGGACGAAAGTCCGAGTGACACTGCGCTTCGAGAAGCGTTCGAAGAAGTGGGACTCGACTCAAATATTGTCCGTATCGTTGGCTGGCTCTCACCCATCGTGGCGTTCGTCTCGGGATCATCAATTCAGCCCGTCATTGGTTTTTTAAATGAAGAACCACTCCTCACGGCCAACGACGCGGAAGTGGAACGCATTTTCGACGTGGCACTTTGTGACCTCTTACAAGACGGGAATTTCGCCGAAGAACGCTGGAGGAGAGACTCGCCGAGGAAGGTATCGCCAGACGGCACCTTTCCGATTTACTTCTACCGCGTCCCTGGTGAGGTGGTCTGGGGTGCCACCGCACGAATCCTCACCGAGTTGCTCTGCGTGGTGACTGGATCAGCGTGGCAAGGGTCGATGCCGCTTCTCGAGCGCTAGTCGTCGGGTAGATTTAGAACACTCGCGGGTGGGGCGAATCCAGTATTTCTATGAGCGGAGGACCAAGTGGCGGAAGTCGAAATCGGGATTTACAAGTCAGCCCGGCAAGCGTACGGATTTGACGACATTGCGATCGCGCCCTCACGGCGCACGCGAGACCCCGAAGACGTTGACATCTCTTGGCAACTCGACGCCTACAAGTTTGAACTCCCGGTCCTTGGTTCGGCCATGGACGGCGCCATGTCACCCACGACCGCCGTCGAACTCGGCAAGCTCGGTGGACTTGGTGTTCTAAACCTCGAAGGACTTTGGACTCGCTACGAAGACCCCACGCCGCTCTTTGACGAAATCGTTGAGCTCGACAACGACAAAGCCACCGCTCGCATGCAACAGATGTACCTAGAGCCCATCAAGCTTGAGCTCGTCACCGAACGCATCAAGCAGATGAAGCAGTCCGGTGTGACGACGTCGGCGTCAGTGACGCCACAAAAGACCACCTGGATGGCGAAGGCTATTGCCGAGGCGGAACTGGACATCTTGGTTATTCAAGGCACCGTTGTCTCGGCCGAGCACGTTTCCAAAACCGTCGAGCCGCTGAATCTGAAGAAGTTCATTCGTGAATTCGACGTCCCGACAATCGTTGGCGGATGTGCGACGTACCAAGCAGCGCTGCACCTCATGCGCACGGGTGCCATTGGTGTGCTCGTGGGCATTGGACCCGGCAACGCGTGCACCACGCGAGGTGTTCTTGGTATTGGTGTTCCCCAGGCCACCGCAATTGCTGACGTCGCCGGTGCACGTATGCGCCACCTCGACGAAACTGGTGTCTACGTGCACGTCATTGCCGATGGCGGCATGAGCAAGGGTGGCGACATTGCAAAAGCCATTGCCTGCGGAGCCGATGCCGTAATGATTGGTTCGCCACTTACGAGTGCCTTTGAAGCACCCGCTCGAGGATTCCACTGGGGCATGGCGACGTTCCATCCGACGCTGCCGCGCGGCGCACGCGTTCGCACGCAGGTTCGTGGATCATTGAAGGAAATCCTGCTCGGACCAGCGCACGAAAACGATGGTCGCATGAATCTCTTTGGCGCACTTCGTACGTCCATGGCGACGTGCGGATTCGAAACGTTGAAGGAATTCCAAAAGGCCGAAATCATGTTGGCGCCGTCACTCCAGACCGAAGGTAAGCAATTGCAGCGCTCGCAGGGCGTGGGCATGGGAAGTTGACGACACCCACCGTCCTCGTAGTTGATTTTGGTGCGCAGTATGCACAACTGATTGCCCGTCGGGTCCGAGAGGCGCACGTCTTTTCCGAGATTGTGCCCAACACGATTACCGCGAAGGAAGTAAAGAGCAGCGGCGCGAAGGCGTTGATTCTCTCGGGCGGACCAAAGTCCGTCTATGAAAATCCGGCACCGAGTTTGGACGCGGCAATTTACGACTTGGGAATTCCCATTTTGGGAATTTGTTACGGCGCTCAACTCATGGCTCTGCAACTCGGTGGTGAAGTCGCGAACACCGGCACGGGCGAATACGGTCGCACGGAAATAACCCGGCGGGGCCGCTCGGACTTGATGAACGGTTGGGCGAACACGAACACCGTGTGGATGAGTCACGGTGACGCGATTGTGAAAGCACCCGAAGGTTTTACCGTTACCGCGAGTTCGCCCGAAGCTCCGGTGAGTGTTATGGAAGACGCCGAACGTCGTCTCTACGCGGTGCAATTCCACACCGAAGTTGTCCATACCGAAAACGGACAGGAGTTGCTCGAGACATTTCTGCACAAACTCGCGGAGCTACCGAATTCTTGGACGAATACTTCCATCATCGAAGACCAAGTGGCACTGATTCGCGCACAGGTTGGAAACGAGAAGGTTCTTTGCGCATTATCCGGTGGTGTTGACTCCGCCGTCGCTGCGGCACTTGTAACAAAGGCTGTGGGCAAACAACTCACGTGCGTGTTCGTGGACACCGGCCTTATGCGAATGAACGAGGGTGAGCAAATCGAACAGACGTTTATGCGTCAGTTCGGCGTGGACTTGGTGCACGTGAAGGCCCAAGACCGATTCTTTGGCGCGTTAGCTGGCGTCACTGATCCAGAAAAGAAGCGCAAAATCATTGGTGAACTGTTCATTCGAGAGTTCGAAGCAGTAGCGCGCGACCTCGCCGCCGGTGGCGATGGACCGAGATTCTTGGTGCAAGGAACGCTGTACCCCGACGTTATCGAGTCAGGTTCGGGACACGCGGCCAACATCAAGAGCCACCACAACGTGGGCGGCTTGCCAGAAGATCTCTCTTTTGATCTCGTGGAACCGCTGCGCAGTCTCTTTAAGGACGAAGTACGCCACATTGGTGAAGAACTAGGACTTCCGGGTGAAATTGTCTGGCGTCAACCGTTTCCGGGTCCGGGTCTCGCCGTTCGCATTGTGGGAGAGGTTACCCGCGAGCGTGCGGAGATTCTTCGCAACGCGGACTACGTCGTCGTGGACGAAATCAAAAAAGCCGGTCTGTACCGTGACCTCTGGCAGAGTTTCGCCGTTCTTCCCGCCGTGCGCACTGTTGGTGTCATGGGCGACGGACGAACCTACGCCTATCCAATCGTGATTCGAGCGGTGACGAGTGATGACGCCATGACGGCCGACTGGGCGCGTCTTCCTTACGACCTCGTCGAGACCATTGCCAACCGGTTGATTCGTGAAGTCGAAGGCGTGAACCGCGTGGCGCTTGACGTCACGAGTAAACCGCCGGGCACCATTGAGTGGGAGTGAGTAGCAAGAACTACTCGGACGAGTCACTCTGGAGTAGCGAGCCGGTGAACTCGGTAACCCTGGCCGACCCCGACGCACTCTTAGAAGGTCTTACCAAGTCGCAGCGTGACGCGGTGACGCACGAAGGTGGTCCGCTGTTGATCATCGCGGGTGCGGGTTCGGGAAAAACGAGAGTGCTTACTCGACGTATCGCCTATTTGTTGGCCACGGGCCAAGCGCGACCGTGGGAAATCCTGGCCATTACCTTCACCAATAAGGCCGCCGACGAAATGCGCCGGCG
>Ga0302319_10027142_pt1 | contig 10047 bp, 8 predicted proteins | sample Bog_T0_2_FD_203319 | JGI IMG/M metagenome (GOLD analysis project Ga0302319, IMG submission 203319) | Peat permafrost microbial communities from Stordalen Mire near Abisko, Sweden - Bog_T0_2 | ecosystem: Environmental > Terrestrial > Soil > Wetlands > Peat | place: Sweden: Abisko, Stordalen Mire...
GTTCCGCCGAAACTTACTGCCGTGGCGGAGGAAGTCGTGTTGCCGTAATTGGGGGCTGAAGCCACCAGGGTATAAGTGCCAGGTGTCACCGCGATGGCATAAGCGCCTGTGGCGTCGGTCACCGCGGTGCCCTCGTTCAAGCCCCCGGACATAGCCTCTACCGCCGCGCCGGGAACGGCCACCCCGTTGTGAGTCACAATGCCGGTAAACTCGCCGAGATTGAGTGCCATCGGGATGGTCAGCATGGTGTCGGCGCCGGCCACCACGGCAGCTTGCAGGGTGACGGTGGAGAAGCCCGAGGCCGTGACCGTGACGGTGTACGTTCCCGGATTCAGATTGGCGATGCGAAATAGCCCATCGTCACTCCCGGAAAGTGCATCGGTCGCCGTGGTAAAGGACTGGTTGCCGGCGGTCACCACGGCGCCGTTGATGGGTGTGTTATAAGCACCGCCTGTCAATTGGCCATCCACTATCTGGCCCACCAGGCTGCCCTGCGTGGCAGCCGACATGGTTCCACCCAAAGCAGCGCCGGCGTTCACCACGCCGTATCCTGTGTATTGGTTCCACCCGGTGTAAGGCGTCGTTGCCGTTTGCTGCAAACGTTGGGCAATATCCGCCACGGACAGATTCGGGTAGAGCATGTACAGCAGGCCGCCCACCGCGGCCACGTGAGGCGCCGCCATGGACGTTCCTTGCAAGATGCCGTAGTTGGTCCCAAATTCGCTGCCGTAAGAGGGCAAGGTGGAGAGGATGTTGACCCCCGGCGCGGCAATCTTGATCCAGTTCCCGTAGGTGGAGAAGCCGGCGAGCGCATTATTGCTGTCCGTGGCGGTCACTCCCAGGACATGATTTCCCGCGCCGGGGTACTGCAAGCTGTTGTCGCCGGAATTGCCCGCGGAGGCAATCACCAGCACGTTGTGTTGCCAGGCGTTGTCGATCGCCTCCTGCATGACCTGGTCGTAGCCGCCGCCACCCAGACTCATGGAGATTACCTTCGCGCCGGAAATTATCGCGTAGTTCATGGCAGTGGCAACGTCGGCGGAGGTGGCGCTGTTGCTGCTGCCGAACACCTTGTAGACAATCAATTGCAGGGGATAGCCAACGGAAGCTACCCCGGCGGCATTGTTGGTGGCGGCGGCGATGGTGCCGCCGGTATGCGTCCCGTGTCCGATATCGTCAATCCAGGGACAGGCCGGCGACGGGATGGACGTAGCAACCAGCGCCACGCTGTCGGCCCAGTCCAACTGGCCGCCCAATAGCGAATTCGTGGAGGTTCCGCCGGCATTCATGAAATCGGGATGGGAGCAATCGAGGCCGGTATCGATCAGCGCCACCTTCACGCGCCCGGTTCCGTTTCCGGCGGACGCCGAGGTCAGGTAATGGTCCGGCAGATAGCTCCACGCCTGCACCGCCTGGAGAGTCGTCAGGTCCCATTGCTGGGTAATCATGGAGTCGTTGGGCGGCGTCACGTTGGTGCTGTAGATCCGGTTAGGTTGTACGAATCGCACCAGAGGAGAGGCGGCCAGACTCTTCGAGGCCGCGGCCTGGATTCCCGTGGGGAGGTTGAGCAGATAGGTATTCCATTGACTGCTGATCAACTGGGCCGTCGCTTGGGGGAACTGCGTGGCGATGAGCTGGTTGATATCAGCCCCCTGGTTCAAGCCCACGATCAGTTGATTCGCTGCCACCTGGTCCCGCGGGCTGGCGAGATACTCTTTCCCCGCGAACAAGCACTGGCTGGCGGACAGGCACACCATCAACGCCGCCAGCAGTCCTCTACCCGTTCTAATCCTGCGGAACCTGGAACCCATTTGTCGCGGAAAAACCGTGGCCGACGTACTGAATCGATCCATTCTACTGCATCGGCGTGTTCGAACTAATACTGTATAGGTGCTCCGGATGTGAAGTTTAGTACTGGCCGAACAAAAGGAGAAGACGCGGGCTTTGCCTCCCGCCGCGCCCGCGATCGCGGAATCGCGGGCGGAACGAACCGGTCCGGGGGTGTACCATGTTGAGCGCATGACTACAACGCCTTTGGAATTCGGTCCCAGGCGCGTCCCCCTCTGGACGGCGCGGATTTTCGGGGCCGGCGCGTGTCTATGCGGTGCGGGAATGCTGGCCCTCGGCATGCTCACTGCCGGCGAGGGCGCGTTCGACCTCTATTTCTTTGGAATCTTCGGGCTGTGCGCCGCGACCTTCGGCGTCTGGATGTGGGCTCAGGGCGTGCGAATAGGCAAACTGCGCGCCGTTCTCTTGCCCGATGCGCTGCACCTGGTGGCGCACCGGGGCCGTCACCTCGTGTTCCAGCGTGGGATCGCGGAAGTCACCATTCCGTGGGCCGAAATCCAGGGGTTCAGCGAGATGCGCACGCTGAACATTGCCTCGCGCAAGCGCACGCAGATGACCTACATCCTGTTCACCAACCGCGGTGATTTCACGCTCAATGACATTCAGTGGGACAATCTCGCCGACCTGGTGCGGGAGGTCTCGATGCGCATCGATCGCCTCCCTGGCGTAGTCGCCCCGGAACGCGCCGCCGCGTTGGCCGAAGTCAAATCCGGCGAACGCCGCATCTTCTCGGTGCAACGCATCTTCGGCTGGGTCGTAGTCGTTACCTGCGTCCTTCTGGCCGTGCTGCTGTTCCTTGGCGGCCTCATGCAAGGCTTCTCGGCCGACTTGCTGAAGGCCGCGATCTTTCTCCTGTTTGCCCTCAGTGTGGGCGTCTCGATGATCCGCTACTACCGCAAGTAGAATCAGGAGTGCCGTGGGGCATGCGGTCACCGATCCACCCCACGCCGTTGCATTTCGCTTTCCAGCGCCAACCGGAGGCCCTCCGATTGCTGCTCCGCTGCGAAGAACGAGAAAGTGTGGTAAAAAAATGGATCATGTCCCGACGATTTCGGTCCGTTCTCCTGTTGCTGGCGCCGACCCTGGGTATTGCGGCCCCGGAATTATCGCCCGCGTGCCGCCAGGCGGCAGCGGCGCTGAATGGGGACTTCCTGAACGTGAAAGAACAGTCGTCCATCACCTTGAGTCTCACAGCCGACGACTCGGCAGCCAGAGCTTCCATTTCTTTCGGTCCCGCAACACCGGCCCCGCTGGTCGCTCTCGGGCAGTATGTCGAAGGCAGCAATAGCGGCATTACCGCCCTGCTGAAGCGTCCGGCGCGAACCTCGGCTGCCGTCAACACCCTGGTGAATCACAAATCCAGCGATCCAGCCGTGCAGGCGGCGTATACCAGTTGTTCCCAGGAGCTAGGTCTCGCCGATTTTTTCGACCTCGTCGCGCGCAATTCGGACGTACCCGACTGGGCGCCGATCGCCGCCGGCGTTCACCGGCTCTTTAGCGGCAATCGCGCGACTCTCACGGAATTTTTGTACCGCTGGGACAAACATGAGCCCGTGGCGGCGATGTTCTTCCTGCTCAGCGCGTTCCAGAACGATCCTCCGATGATCAATACGCTGCGCGCGGCGTACAACGCGGACGCGAAAAGGTTGGCGCAATTAGTTCGCGCGGAGGTCGACATCACCTGCAAATGGGGCGACGTCATATCGGTGGCGCAAGCGGAGCAGGAGCAGAATCGGGACCGGTTCCAGGCCTTCCTCAAACGGCTCGATCAGGGAAATCGCCAGGACGCATACCATTTCCTGTTCACGCAATTGCTGGGCAACGATCAGCCGTCCAAAGATAATTTCACGGCGTGCCGGCAAGTCGATAGCCCAAGGCTCGATTGCATCGCCCACAAAGTCTTCAACCGCGAAAAGGATTTTGACAAGTGCGCCAACCGGTAAGCGCTCTGGGAGAGGGCGAACGCGAAGCGCGCCGGTTCTGATTTACAGGGAGTCCCCGGTCCCGGCTCCCACGTATAACCGATCGAATTCCGCCTTCAGTATCCGATTCGGTGCGGTCAATCCGTCCACCACCTGTTTCGCCCATGCCAGGTACTCCCGCCTTCGCTCGACATTCCAATCGGCCGGGGGGCTGAAACGAATGGCCCGGACGTTGGAAATCTTATCCGCCAGCTTGATGACTTGCGCCCGCACAGACTTCTTCGGAGCATTCACCACCTGTAGCCGTTTCCGTTCCGCCTTCGGCAGGGATTTGTCGTCGGTGAGTTCCATTACCAGCGCCGCCACGTCGTCTCCAAAGGTCTGCGCCAGTTCGTCTCTGGTAACGCCGGTGTCTTCGATGGCGTCATGCAGGAGCGCGGCGATTACCAGATTGGTGTCCGGTTCCACCAACGCACTGGAAACCAGTTCGGCAACCTCCAAAAGATGATTCACGTAAGGCTCGGCCGCGGCCCCTTTCCGCCGCTGGCCGCCGTGCCTCTCGGCGGCGAAGTGAGCCGCTCGCAAAACACTCTGCACCGCGGGCAGAGCCTTTTCCATGTGAGGTAAGTGCGCGGATGCATCCATAGGGTTGATCCCATCTTCGCAAGTTCCCGCGAGTGGATCAATGCCGAGCCCGCGTGGCAGGAAATGCCCGCGGTGTGCGAAGGCCGGTATGCAAAAGCGGAAGCAGCTCGCTCGGATTTAATTTGAATCCACAATGATTTGGTTTACAATGTATTTTGCTTCTCGGCGAATGAGGTCTTGCGCATGAAACGAGCGATCCTTCTAGTGCTGGTGGTGGCTATTGGCGTGGCGATTTGGTGGGCCGAGCGGCCGCGTCCACAGACGCTGGTGCTGACCGGCACCGTGGACGGCAATGAGGTAGTGGTGGGCAGCAAGATTACCGGGCGCATCGTCAGCCTCACGGTGGAGGACGGCCAGGCCGTGAAAGCCGGCGACTTGATTGCCGTGCTCGATCAGGATGAGTTGCGCGCCGATCAAGGCGCCGCCGGCCACGCCATCGCGCAGGCGCGCGCCAGCGCACAGCAGTCCGTGGCCCAGACGGAGTTACTGCAGAATACCTTGCCCACCAAAGTCCGCCAGGCCGAAGCGCAGGTGGCGCAAACCCAGGCACAATTGCAACAGGCGCAGGCCCAGGTGGCGCAGACCCAGGCCCAACTGCGGCAGGCGGAGGCGCAAGTGGCGCAAACCCAGGCCGCCACCGCCAAGGCTCAGGACAACTTCAACCGCATCCGGCCGCTGGTGCAAAGGGATATCAACCCGCCGCAGGATCTGGTCACGGCGCAAACCGATCTCGATTCCGCCAAGGCCAACGAACAGGCGGCGCAGGCTGGAGTGGAAGCGGTGCGGCGCTCCGGCGGCGCGGCGGCGGCCGCGGCGGAAGCCATGCAGCGCTCCGTCGCGGCGGCGCAGGCCGCCTTGGCCGATGCCCAACAGCAGGAAAAGCAAGTCCCCGTACAACAGCGCCAGACCGACGCACTACGCGCTGCCGAGGCGCAGGCAGAAGCCAATGCCGCGGCGGCCGATGCCCGCTTCGGGCAGACGCGGATTTTCGCGCCCGTCGGCGGCATCGTGACCCTGCGCGCGGCACGGCAGGGTGAGGTGGTCAATCCCGGCAGCCCGATCGTCACCATCTTCGACTTGAGCAATACCTGGGTGGATGCCGACGTGGAGGAAACGTATGCCGATCTCATCGCCATGGGAGAGAGTCTGCAAGTGCGCCTGCCTTCCGGTACCGAGATCACCGGTCCGGTGATCTACAAAGCCGTGGAAGCCGATTTTGCCACGCAGCGCGACGTCAGCCGCACGAAGCGCGATATCAAGACGGTCTCCATACGAGTGCGCGTGCCCAACCCCCAGGGCAGGCTCCCGCTCGGTATGACCGCCTGGGTGATGCTGCCGGTGCCGGTCTTGCCGCCGCGTCCGCCGGTCAATGCCGTCAAGGACTAGACCCCATGGAAGCGCCAAGCCCGGTTCAAAACGGCGTCGCCATAGATGTAATAGGCATCAGCAAGCGCTTCGCCGCGCTGCTGGCGGTCGATAACGTCAGCTTCACAGTCCCCGTCGGCGAGATCTTCGGACTGCTGGGCCCGAACGGGGCGGGGAAGAGCACGCTCATCCGCATGTTGACCACGCTGGTGCCTCCCACCAGCGGCACGGCGGTCGTGGCCGGCCACGATATTATTCGCGACCCCAACGCGGTGCGTTCCAGCATCGGAGTGATTCCGCAGAATATGACCAGCGACCCCGAGCTCACTTGCGCCGAGAATCTGGGAATTCACGCCCGTCTGTACGGTATCACTGGGGCTCGCCGCCGCCGGCGTACGGCGGAGTTGCTCGAAGCCGTCGGCCTTTCGGACCGCGCCGACGCTCTTGCCGCAACTCTTTCGGGAGGCATGCGGCGGCGCCTGGAAATCGCCCGCGGGCTGGTGCACGATCCGCAAATCCTGTTCCTCGACGAGCCCACTACCGGCCTCGACCCTGCCTCCCGCATTTCGGTGTGGGATATGATCACGCGTCTGCGCGCCCAGGAGGGCCGCACGCTCTTCCTCACCACGCACTATATGGATGAGGCCGACCTGCTCTGCGACCGGATCGCCATTGTCGACAAGGGCCGCATCGTAGCGATGGATACCCCGGTGGCGCTGAAAGCCTCGGTGCCCGGCGCCAGCCGCATCGAGCTTCAGTTCCAGCCCGACCTGCCCCACGGCGCCGCCGACCTGGAGGCCTTGCCCGCCGTCCAGTCGGTGCGCACGCTCGGTTCGGGTACCTATCGCGTCTCCAGCGACCGCGGCCCGGCGTCGGCGCAGGAATTGATCGAGCTGGCGCGCGTACACAAGCTGGAACTGAAAAGCCTCTCGGTGGAAACCACCAGCCTCAACGACGTATTCCTGCATTACACCGGCCACGGGCTGGCGGAGATGGCCGAAGCGGCCGCTCCCGCCGCCCGAGGAGCGGGACCAGCGAAGAAAGGTGGCTCACAATGAAGCGTGCTTTGGCCCTGGTGGAGCGCGATATGCGCAAGTTCCGCCGCAGCCCGGCGTTGCTGGTCTCCTCGCTGGTGCTGCCGCTGCTGCAGTTGATCATCCTGGGCAACGCCTTCGGCGGCAATATCAAGAACGTGATCCTCGGTGTCGTCAATCTGGACCGCGGACCGGAATCGGTAGACGTACTCGAGCGGGTGCGCGCCGTGGGCGCCAACGCACGCACCTTCCTGCCCACCGATTACGACGACCAGGGAGCCGCTCTCAACGATCTGCGCAAGGGCGTATTGGGCGCCGTGCTGATTATTCCGCAGCACTATTCCCGCGACCTGCTGGAACAGCATCAGCCGCACCTGGCGCTGATCACCGATAACACCGATCGCTCGGTGGCGGGCGCCGTGGGCGAGCAGATGTCCAGTCTGGTGGCCTCCATCAACGCGCCCCAGGTGCCGCGCCGCGAACCGGCGCAGGCCGCGCTCGATGTAGTCGAAGTCTACCCCTATATCGACTACATGAAGTACCTGCTGCCCGGTTCGGTCTCGCTGGCCATCTTCGTTACCGCCATGATCGGCGGCGGCATGCTGTTTATCGACGATAAAGCGCGCGGCCTGCACGAAGGCTACATGGTCACCCCCATCACCAAATGGGAGCTGATTCTCGGCTTCAATCTTTCGGGCGTGATCAAAGCGATGCTGGCCGGTGAGACCGTGCTGGTGCTGGGGGCGGTGGTGGCCGGAGTTCCTAACTTCTTTCAGCCGATGCGCCTGCTGGAACTCACCCTGATGGTCGCGCTTACTTCCATCGCGCTCATCGGCATGATGTTCTTCATCATGGCCCGCATCAGCGACCCGCTGGTGCCGCGCGCTATTTTCGGCGTGCTCAACACGCTGCTGTTCTTTCCCAGCGGCGCCGTCTATCCGATCGCCGGCTTCCCGCGCTGGCTGCGCTGGATGTCGGAGTGCGATCCGTTCACGTACGCCGTCCACGGGTTCCGCTCGCTCCTGCTCAAGGACGTGGGCATTACGGCGGTCACCAACGATATCTTCGCCCTGGTGTTGACCTCGGTGGTGGTGCTGACGGGCGCCACTCTGCTGTTCCGGCGGACCTTATAGCCATGCCACGCCCTTCCGGCAAGACCACCGCTACCAAGATCACACCCGCGTGGACGCCCTCCGCGCCGGGATTGTGGTTTTGCAATTGGAAGATCTGGCTGGAGGCGCGCCGGCGTCTGGATCGCGCCCTGGCTCCGTTGGACCTGCACGCGCGCGAGTTCTGGCTGCTGGCCATCGCCGGCGCGGGCAACGTCTCGCAGCATGAAATAGCCGGCCTGTGCGGCCTCGACCCCAGTTCTCTGGTAGCGGTGCTCGATGGCCTGGAGCGCCGCGGCTGGCTGCGCCGGCAGCGCAATCCACTGGACCGCCGCATGCAATGGGTGCAGCGCACCGAGGCCGGCGATCGCCTGTTCGCCCGCGCCCTGCCGCGCGCCCAACGCGCCGAGGCGCGGCAACTGGCAGTGCTTTCCGCGGCCCAACAGCGGCAACTCGTGGCCGCCATGCGCAAACTGGTAACGATTTCACAATGACGGAGATGCCATGAAACCATTCGGCAGAGTTATGTGTGTGACCCTCCTGGCGGGCGGCGCCTTCGCCCAGTCTCCGCAGGGCGGAGGAGCGTCGGGGAGCCCGTCCGCGGTCGCTTTGCCCGCCTCGGGCCGCAACAACCAGGGCGGCTCGGTGGGCGCCGCCGATCAGCCCGTGGCTGGAACCACCGCCAGCGTCAACACCCTAAACCCCAGCGTGCAGATATCGGGACCCTATAGCGGCAGTGCGCGCAGCACTACGGCCATGCCTTTTTCCGGCAAATTGTCGCTCCAGGAAGCGCTGACGCGCGGTTTGGCATACAACCTGGGGGCGGTGGGGCTGACGCAAACCGTGCGTCAAACCGGCGCCCAAGTGAAAGTGGCCCGTAGCGCGCTGCTACCGAACCTTAATGGCAGCCTGAGCGAAACCGTGGAGCAAAACGACCTGGCGGCGCTCGGCCTGCGCGTCAGCGTGCCCGGCTTCCACTTCCCCACCATCGTGGGCCCATTCAACTACTTCGCCCTCCAGGCCAGCCTCAGCCAGACCGTGGCGAATCTGACGGCGCTCCACAACTACCGCTCGGCCCAGGCCACGGCGCGCGCCAGCCAATACAGCCTGCAGGATGCGCGCGACCTGGTCACCCTGGCGGTGGGCGGCGCCTATCTGCAAGTGCTTGCCGCGCAGGCCCGCGTGGACGCCGCGCAAGCCCAACTCGATACCGCTAATGCGGTCTTCCATCAATCCACCGAACAACACGGCCAGGGCGTATTGGCGCAACTCAATGTGGATCAGAGCCAGGTCCGCACGCTCACCCAGCAACAGCAGATCATCACCCTGCGCAACGATCTCGCCAAACAGAAAATCAACCTGGCGCGGCTCACCGGGTTGCCGCCCAATCCCGGCTATCAACTCACCGACAGCTTCCCCTTTAGCCCCGCGCCTGTCGAGACCGTGGATACCGCCGTTGCACAGGCCGAACAGCAGCGCGCCGATCTCAAGGCCGCTCAGTCCCAAGTGGAGGCAGCCGCCAGGGCGCTAGCGGCGGCGCGCGCCGAACGGCTGCCGACGGCCGCGATCAGCGGCGATTACGAGGTGATCGGCACCAACCCGGCTCAATCGCACGGCGCCTTCACCGTGGTCGGCACGGTCAGCATTCCCATCTGGCAGGGCGGGCGAACCGCCGGCGACATCGCCCAGGCCGAAGCGGTGCTGGCGCAACGGCAGGCGGAATTGGACGATACCCGGGGGCAGATCGAAAGCCAGGTCCGCGAAGCCTATTTCGACCTGGAGGCAGCCGCCGGCCAGATTGAGGTGGCCCGCAAGAATCTGCAGGTCGCTCAGGAAACCCTGGAAATGACGCGCGCACGCATGGAAGCCGGCATCATCAACACGGTGGAGGTAGTGCAAGCGCAACAGACGGTGTCGAGCGCGCAATTGGACCTGATCGATAGTGTCTTCGCCCACAATCTGGCGAAGCTGAGCCTGGCACGGGCGCTCGGTCACGCCGCCGATCAGATCCCCAGCCTGCTCAAACCGCAAACGCCGCTGCCATGAATTAGTATTACTGTGTTACAAATTGTGGGGCGGGCTTTAGCCCAATGCCGCTTAGTTTTTCCAATAGCGGGTATTCTG
>Ga0302319_10027143_pt1 | contig 10047 bp, 3 predicted proteins | sample Bog_T0_2_FD_203319 | JGI IMG/M metagenome (GOLD analysis project Ga0302319, IMG submission 203319) | Peat permafrost microbial communities from Stordalen Mire near Abisko, Sweden - Bog_T0_2 | ecosystem: Environmental > Terrestrial > Soil > Wetlands > Peat | place: Sweden: Abisko, Stordalen Mire...
CGGAAGCCATGGGGAGGTCGAAGAGCCTGGATGAGGCGGTCTTGACGTCTTCGAGGTCGGATGGGTTGAGGTGCCGGTCGTCGAAGAGGAAGACGGTGAAGCGGGGCGGGATGGTGCTGGCTGGAGCGGGTGAGGTTGAAGAGGCGGCTGGTTGGAGAGCAATGGGCTGCGGGGTGGCGGATGTCTGCTCCAAAGAGAGGTTGGAGATGGTTCGGGACTTGCCCTGATCGAAGACTTTGAAGTCTTCCTTTTTGAGGTTGCCGATGGCGTGGCCCTGCGCGTCGCGAACTACGACGGGAAGGAGGAGAAGCTTGACGTCGACCTGGATGGTGGAGTCGGGGAGGAGTGTGGGGAGTTGTGACTGTTGCGGGGTGAGCTGGGCGAGCGCGATGGCGGATGACAGGAGGAGGGTCGCGGAGAGAAGTGTCGGGGATGGTTGCATGCGAGATGCCGGATTAGCTTCGTTGTTTCTGGATTGCAGAATATCGATTTGGATCGTTCTGATTTGGGGGGATTATACGCTGGGATGCATTCGGTGGGAGTCGGGAAGGTAGGTCTCCGGGCGGAGACTCCGCTGATCTGGGGGTTGGTGTCCCCTGGGCATGGAGGGTCGCGCAGGGGACACGAACTGAGAAAGAAAAAGACGTTAGAAGCCGCGGGTGTGGAGGTAGAAGACTACGGCTGAGGCGGCGAGGCAGTAGATGCCGAAGAGGTACCAGCGGCCGCTTTCGAGCCAGCTGCTCAGCCACCTGAGCGCGACGAGTCCGGCGAAGAAGGAAAAGACCATGCCGAGGAGGCTGGCTACGACGGCGCCGTGGAAGTCGATGGGGGTTCCGGCGGTGACTGCGGCGCGATGGGCTTTTTCGAGGCGCAGGGCTTCGAGGCCGACGACGGCGGGGGTAAGGACGACGGCCATGGCGAAGCTGAAGCGCTCGGCGCGTTCTTTGGAGGCTCCGACCAGCATGCCGGTGGAGATGGTGGAACCGGATCGCGAGAATCCGCGGAATGGGAGGGCGAGGCCCTGGACGAGGCCCATCCAGGTGGATTGGCCGAAGGTGACGGTGCCGATGCCGATGTAGCGGTCGATGGCGCGGCCGGGGATGATGTTGGCCAGCTGGCGGCGCTCGTAGATGCCTGCGATGAGGATCAGGATGCCGGCGGCGGCGAGCGCGGGGGCGATGAGATCGAGGCGGCCGAAGAGATCTTCGATTTCGGCTTTGGGTGCGCCGTGGAAGAGGGTTCTTTCCAGCAATTTCTTGATGAGTTCGCCGAGGATGCCGGTGATGGCGGTGGCCCAGAGGACGCGCACGGCGAACTGATTGAAGGCTTCCATGGAGGAGAAGTAGGCCTGCTTCCAGGTCTTCCAGAAGAAAAGGATGACGGCGAACATGGTTCCGGTATGAAGCATGACGAGAAGCAGCGTCATCTGGGGCGAGGACGGGTCCAGACCCATGAGCTTTTCGGCGACGACGACGTGGGCGGAACTGGAAACCGGGAGGAGTTCGGCAAGGCCCTGGACAATTGCCAGCAGAATGACTTTAAGAATGGGCATGATTCCAGTTTATGCGGTGCGGGTGGGTCGTCAATGAAAACTGGGCCAAACTCCATTCGCCCTGCGGGAGTTCTTATTGCGGACGGGCAATCAGAGAATTGTGTTCAGTTTTGGGATTCGGAGTAATAGCTGGGCTGTCAGCCAGCTTAGAAAGACTGTTGAGAGGAAGACAAAAAGGAACTTGATGCTTGCGTGAATTGGCAGGCCGAGAACGAGGCGCTGGGTCCAGGTGATGAAGACGTAGTGGACCAGGTACATGATGTAGGCGCTGCGGCTCAGGGAGTTCATCCAGGGACGTGAGGTGAGGTGGATTCCGCGGAAGAGTGCGAGGAAGCCGAAGCTGCTGGCGACGCAGCTTGCGACCCAAAGGAAGGCTTCGAGCGCTCCCCGGGTGAACGGCGGCAGCTTATGGGTGATGGGCAGAAGCGGGATGAAGATCAGCGCGTTGTAGATGAGTATGCAGGTCCACATCCAGAGCCGCCGGCGACGGGCGAGACTGCCTCGTTTGGATAGCAATCCAAGGGCAAAGCCGGGTATTCCGACCAGAAATCCGAAGGTGAACCAGAGGGCATAGAGGCCGATGCGGCAGATCTGGAAGGAAAAGGGCGAGGTAATGAGGTTCGTCCACGCGCCAAAACCGTAGCGGGCGAGCAATGGCAAGTAGACCGCGCAGGCGAGCAGGTAGATTGCAGCGAATGTTGCTACCGGATGGTTTTCGAGCCGAGTCATGAAACGGCCTGCGCCGGGGAGGAAGCGGTGGAATGGCAGCAGAGCGAGAGCCAGAAGAATGTCGAAAAAGAGCAAAACCCATACAAACCAGGGTGGTCCGACGGCGAATCCGCCGGAGGCGAGGCGGTGATAGAAATCGATGAAGCCGGTACTCTTGCCGGTGAGTTGCCACGAGGCGTAATAGGCAATGGGCATCAGAACGACGACGGCAACGGCGAAGGGCAGGCCGAGGCGCAGGAAGCGATCGCGGATGAAGTGGAGCGTGCCGTGTTTGCGCAGCGCGGGGTAGACGAAGAGGCCGGAGACGAAGAACATCAGGGACATGAAGAAGACGTCGTTGAAGTTCTCGGCGTAGTCGAAGAAGGCCCAGCGCGAGGCGTCGACTACAGGGGCTGTCGACTGAAGGAAATGCTCCTTGTTGAAGCGGGCGAAGTTGGTGTAGGCGAGGGCGCTGTGGTGGCCGAGAACCATGAGCGTCAGCGTGGTGCGCAGGTAATCGATGGAGAGGTCGCGGGCTGGTGCGGAGGCGACTCTATCGCTTGAGGCGGGGATGGCGGTTGCCGGCATCTGTTTCCCTCATTGAGGTGATTATGCCTCGGTTCTGCGGTTTGATTCTGACGCGGAGTTGAATTTGCCGTTTTTCGATGCGGGACTAAAGGATCAGATCGAGAGAGGGCCAGCCGAGGGCCACGTCAGAGAGGTCTTTGCCACCGATGTCGGTGGTTTTTGTCATAACCGGGATGGCGCCAAGGCGCTTGTAGAATTCAACCGCGGGATTCTCGGCGAGAGCCCAGACGATCATGCTCTTGAGGCCTTGAGCATGGAGGCTGGCGGCGAGGGTGCGGACGAGTGCGCGTCCAACGCCATTCTGTTGGCGTTGCTGGAGAAGATAGATGGCATAGAGCTCGGCGTCGTAGTCGGCAAGAGCTTCGCGAATGGGCCCTCCGCCGATGAAGCCGAAGATGTCTGACTCATTGATGGCGACAAAGACCTGGCTGGCATTTCCCTCGAGCCATTGCCGCCAGTTGCGCTCGCTGTCCTCTTCGTTCATGGATGCGATATAGGCATCCGGAACGATTCCCGGATAGGTGGACTTCCAGCCTTCAACATGAACGTGAGCGATGGCGCGCGCGTCGGCGAGTTGTGCGGGGCGAATCTGGAATTGCATGAGGGAGATTGTAAGTGCCGGGGAGCGAATCGGCTATTTTTGTATCTGCAACGGCTCTCGTCCTATAATGGGCCAAATTTCTAATTTGAAAATAGCTTCTCTTTCATTGCTGCACTTAGTAACTTTCCTCGGGTCTCCTTCAGGTCTGCGCAATTAAGCATGAGGTGGGATGCCTCTGTCTCAGCCGGTCAGCGGCTGGGGCTTTGGAGGCTTCTCGTTCATGAATGCTTCTTGAATGTCGCAGTGAACCTGATGGGGGATGCGTGCGCGGAGTGGGGTTGGGGATTAGCGTGCTGGCCGGTGTGTTTCTGCTTGGGCCGCTTGGTCTGGGCGTTCGGGATGCAGGGGCACAGGCGGCTTCCTTCGATGGAAAGGGAATCGTGCCGCGGAGTTCCGGGGTGCGGGCTGGAACGGAACCTGCCCGGGTGCGCTCGGCGCGGGAGTTTCTGGCGCGGCGGGGGTTGATGCCGGGTAAGGCTTCGGGACGCCGAGCCTCCTACCCAGGTCTCAAGAGCGAGACCTGGGGCACCCGAACCGGCACGCGCACGGGGCTTGATCATGCAATGCCGGACGCATCGGGCGGAGCGGTGTGGAGCGCACTGGGACCGGTGGGGGTGAATTCGCTGTCGTATGGGTTGGTCACAGGGCGGGTTTCGGCGATCGCGGTGGACCCTTCGGATGCGACCGGGAACCACGTCTTTGTTGGAACTACAGGCGGAGGGCTTTGGCAGAGCCAGAATGCGGCTGCGTCCACTGCGGGAAGCGTGGCGTTCCTGCCGCTCACAGACAATCTCGGCGCCCTGAATGGGGCCCTGGAGGCGGGTGTCAGCGTAGGGGCAGTCACGGTGCAGCCGGGAGGGACGGGCGTGGTGCTGGCGGGGCTGGGTGATCCGAATGATGCGCTGGATTCGTATTACGGAGCTGGACTGCTGCGTTCTACGGATGGTGGGCAAACCTGGGCGCTGATCACGCAGACCATGGACAGGGAAGACGGGTTGAGCGGCCAGGACTTCTCTTTTGTGGGCGAGGGTTTCGCAGGATTTGCATGGAGCACGGGCAGTCCGCAACTGGTGGTGGCGGCGGTGAGCCAGGCGTACGAAGGAACACTGGTGAATGCCGTCCAGAGCTCGTCGAGTTACGAGGGCTTGTATTGGTCGACGGATGCGGGTGCGACCTGGCACCTGGCGCGGATTACGGACCTGGATGGCGCGGATGTGCAGGGGCCGCTAGACCCGTTTGCGTTGCCGGATGGGAACGCAGCGACATCGGTGGTATGGAATCCGGTGCGTCAGGCGTTTGTGGCGGCGGTGCGGTTTCACGGGTATTACCAATCCGCGGATGGAATGAACTGGATGCAGATGCCGTTCTATCCGAATGGGCAGCCGGGGAGTGGATTTACGGCGGGGAATTGCCCGACGGAGGCGGGGTCGGTGGGCGTGGCGGGATGCCCGATCTTTCGCGGCAGTCTGGCGGTGAATCCGGTGACCGGGGATACGTTCGCGTGGTCGGTGGATGCGTTCAACCAGGATCAGGGGATCTGGCAGGACCAGTGCGAACTGGTGGGCTTCGGGGCTGGGGCGCACTGCTCGAACCCGACGATTACGTTTGATGTGCAACTGGGGACGACGGCGCTTGCGACCTCCGATGGCAACGGGCCGGCGACGATTGAGAATGGCGATTACAACCTGACGCTCGCCGCGATACCGACTGGAACGGGCGGGGGCGGGGATACGCTGCTTTTTGCGGGGGACAACGATCTTTGGAAGTGCAGTCTGGCCAATAGCTGCGCTTGGAGGAATACGACCAATTCGACGACCTGCATGAGCGCGCAGGTGGGGGAATATCAGCACGGCTTTGCGTGGGATGCGGGGAATCCACTGCTGCTTTATGCGGGGACGGATAGTGGGCTCTGGCGGTCTTCGGATGATGTCGCTGAGACGGGATCGGTTTGCGCGGCGACGGACTCGGAGCATTGGCAGAATCTGAACGCGGGCCTGGGCTCGATGGCGGAGGTGGATTCGCTGGGGCAGTCCGCGTCTACGGCGGCGACGGTACTGGCTGGGTTGGGCGCGAACGGGTCGGCGGGAATTATTGACGCGCCGCCGGCGGCTGGGGATTGGAATGAAGTGCTGGGCGGGGAGGGTGGACCGGTTGCGGTCGATCCGACGAGCGCGGTTAACAGCTGGTATGCAAACAATGCTGCGGGGGTTTCGATCTCTCATTGCATCGCTCCGACGGCGGGCGCGCTGTGCACGCCTGCGGAGTTTGGAGCAGCCCAGGTGATTGGAGAGACGCAGGTTCAGGAGGATGGATTGTCGATGCCGTATCCGGCGGAATTCCGGCTCGATGCGATGAACCCCAGCGATGTGGTGATTGGGACGTGCCGCGTGTGGCGTGGGCCGGCCTCGGGGATCGGTTGGACGGGAACGAACGCTATCTCTCCGATTCTGGACGGCAGCGGTGGCTCGGTCTGCAACGGGAACGCCCTGATACGGTCGATTGCGGTGGGACATGCGACGCAGCCTTCGATTGGCGCGGGAGAGGCGATTTATGTGGGAATGGCGGGAAGCCAGGACGGGGGTGAGGTGGTACCGGGACACTTGTTTTCCGCGATCGTCTCCCCGAGCGGGTCCGTGGGAGGTTGGACGGATCTGACGTATTCACCGGTCGTGAACAGTGAATTCCCGTTCAACGCGTTTGGGAAGGATGTAAGCGGTATCTACGTCGATCCGCATGATGTGAGCGGAGAGACGGTGTATGTGACGATTTCCGGATTTTCGAACGCGACCGAGCTGCTGCAGCGGTTATACCGGACCACCGACGGGGGAGCGCACTGGACGGTGATCGATTCCAATCTGCCCGATGCTCCGGCAAACGCTGTAGTGGTGGATCCGCAGGATCCCGACACGGTTTATGTGGCAAGTGACGCAGGTGTCTTTATGACGCGGGCTATAGGAAGCTGCGGTGCAGCTTACTCGGCTTGCTGGGCTGCATACGGCGCGGGTTTGCCGCTTGCGCCGGTTACAACGCTCGCGGTGACTCCTGTGGGCTCTACGAGCCTGGTGCTGACCGCGGGAACTTATGGGCGGGGTATCTGGCAGATTCCGACGGTGACTGCGGGAAGCACGATCACGACAGCGACAGCGGCTCCTGTTTCATTGACCTTTACCGGGCAGACGGTGGGAACGGCGTCCGCGACGCAGACAGTGACGCTGACAACGACGGGCACGATCGCGCTTTCCGTTACCAGTGTGACGATGGCGGGAAGCGCGGCGAGCGATTTTACGGAGACGGATAATTGCGTGGGGAATGTGATCGCTCAGTCCGCGAGCTGCCAGATCAAGGTGAGTTTCGCGCCTGCGGCGACGGGAAGCCGAGCCGGGGAGCTGGTGATCGATGCAAATGTGGCTGGCGGCCAAGTGCAGATTCCTATGACGGGAACTGGACTTGCACCGGGCTCGGTCACTCTGCTCCCGGGGAACGCCAGCTTTGGAACGCAGGAAGCAGGGACGACTTCGGCGGCACAGACTTTCAGCGTTCAGAACGTTGGCGGGAGTTCGGTCTCGATCTCGTCCGTTGCCGTCAACGGGCCTTTTGCTGTCGTGACGAATACATGTGGCGCATCTTTGGCTGCAGATGCGGCATGCACGGTGACGGTGGATTTCAGTCCTTCGGAGGCTGGACCGGCAAGTGGAAGTCTTGTGGTGGCTGACAGCGCGGGAACGCAGACGGCTTCTTTAAGCGGAACGGCAGTTGTGGGACCGACGGATACGCTGTCGACGACAAGTCTCAGCTTTAGCCCCACGGTGCTGGGAGCGACATCGGCGCCGATTACTGTAACGATCCTGAACAGCGGGGGCTTGCCGTTGACGAGCATTGGGACATCGGTCTCGAGCTCGGCGGGGAGTACGGATTTCAAGGCGGTCAGCAACTGCGGAAGCCAGTTGGCTGCAGGGAGTTCCTGCGGGGTGTCGGTGACGTTTTCGCCGAGCGTGGCTGCGGGCGAGACGGGCACCCTGGTGATTTCGGACGCGTTGCGAGCACAGTCGGTCAAACTGAGCGGAACGGGACTGAAACCTCCATCGATCGGCCTGTCTCCGGCGACGATCAACTTTGGCAACGAGCAAATCAATGTGCCGAGCGCGGCTAAGACAGTGACGATCACCAATACTGGCGGTTCGCCGCTGGGACAGCCGAGTTTTTCGTTTTCAGGAGCGGGCAGTCCGGGATTTGAGGTGGGGACGACGACCTGCGGGACAATGGTTGCGGCAGGGAGCTCCTGTACAGTGGCGGTGATTTTTTCGCCCTTATCGGCGGGCGCGACGACGGCGACCCTGACGGTGGCGACGACAAGCCCCGGTGTGGCGTCCGCGAATGTGGCGCTGAGCGGGGCGGGATTGCTGCCTCCGATTCTCGGAGTTTCTCCAACAGCTCTGAATCTGGGAACTGTGATAGTGGGAAGTTCGAGTGGCGCGTTTACGGTTCAGGTCAAGAATATCGGGCATGAGACGATGGTTGAGCCTTCCTTTGCCGTAAGCGGAATCTCGGGGGCGACCGGGGCTCAGACAACAGACTTTGCGCTCACGGAGCCTACGGACATTCCGGCATGCACGGGATCGCTTGCTCCCGGTGCGAGCTGTAATATCCAGGTGACATTTTCGCCCTCGGTGATAGGCGTAGAGAGCGCAACGCTTACGGTAACGGGGAGCAATGCCATTCCATCGACGGCGACGGTGAGTCTTACCGGAACTGGTTCACCAGCGATCCAGTTGGAATCAAGCGCGACGCTGTTGAGTTTCCCGCCGACAGTGGAGGGGACTACGACGGCACCGTTGACCTTCTCGATCAGCAATGTGGGGAAACAGACCGCGAACGGTCTGGCACTCTCTCTATCGGGGCCTTACAGCCTGTCTCCACCTCTAACGACGTGCGGAAGCAAGCTGCCAGGAGCCAGTTCCTGCACGGTTGGGGTGACTTTCACACCGACAGCAAACGGGAACCAGCCAGGGGTGATGACCGCGACGGTGAGTAACGCAGGGGTGGCTCCGCTGACGGTCGATCTCAATGGGAGCGGGCTGGCGGTGGGAGGAATCGAGCCCAATCCAACCCAGATGACTTTCGGCAGCGTGGTGGTCGGGAGCACCTCGATGGTTCAGAGCATGGTGGTGACCAATTCGGGAGATGCTGAGCTGGATGGATTGGCGATCGCCGTCACGAGCGATTTCAGTCTGGTGGCGAATGGTTGCGGGGAAACGCTTGCCGCCGGTGCGAGTTGCACGACAGACGTGGAGTTCAGTGGAGTGGCGTCATTTGTGGTGCCGCTGACTGGAAATGGGATTCCGGCGGGATCGATGAGTGTGAATCCGTCAGTAGTAAGCTTTGGAACTGTAACGGAGGGGTTGACCAGTCCGGCGCAAACTGTGACGGTGAGCAACGGCGGCGCGACATCACTAGCGGGGCTGGTTTTCCAAGTGGCGGGAGACTATAGCGTGCTGGAGAATGGCTGCGGGGATTCGCTGGCGAGCGGGGCGAATTGCACGTTTACGGTGGAGTTTTCGCCGACGGTTCCCGGAACAAGAATTGGGTCTGTCACCATTCAGTCGACTACGGCAGGGTTCGTTCCGGTAGTAGTGGGACTCACAGGAACAGGGCTGCCGATGGCGCAACTCGTGGTGACGCCGGCCACTCTTTCTCTTGGTTCGGTGGAGATCGGAGACAACAGCAATTCCCAGACAATTACGGTTCAGAACCCCGGAACAGGAATCCTGCAAGGGCTATCCATTTCAACGGAATCGCCATTCAGCGTGGGCTCGGGGAGTTGCGGAACGAGTCTGCAGCCGGGCGGGTCGTGTACGGCGCCAGTCACCTTCTCGCCTGCGGTCAGCGGGAATCAAAGCGGGAATGTAGTTGTCTCGAGCACCAGCCTCGGCGTGCCCTTGGTGCGCGTGGCGACTTCCGGCACGGGACTGGCTCCCGCGGCTCTGAGTCTCAGTCCGACGGCGCTCACTTTCCCGGGCATGGGGGTCGGTGATTCCGGCGCTGCACAGACTATTACGGTCACAAATCCGGGGGGTGAACCCTTATCGGGACTCAACTTCTCAATTTCGGGCACAGCGGCCGGAGATTTCAATGCGAGCTCGTCGAGTTGTTCCTCAACCCTGACCGGGGGTGGGAGCTGCACGGTGGAGGTGACGTTTACGCCTTCGACGGTGGGTGGACGTCAGGCGCTTCTAACTGCTGGGACGACCACTTCGGGTGCATCTGGCTCGACGATCAGCGCGACTGTGAGTCTTAACGGCACCGGTTTAACAGCTGCGGTGTTGAGTATCACCCCGGGTAACATCGCTTTTCCAGCTACGACAGTTGGCCAAGAAAGCACCACACAAATTGCCGAGGTGCAGAATGCGGGGCAGGCGGGTATCAACAATCTGCAACTAGCGGTTACCGAGGGATTCGGGCTCGATGCAACAAAGACGACATGCAACAAGGTCCTGACTGGCGGGGCAAGCTGCACAGTCGGGATGGTGTTTGCGCCCACCGCCGGGGGCGCGGCGACCGGCACACTGACGGCGAGTTCGGTGGTTTCGGGTGCGTCGGG
>Ga0302319_10027144_pt1 | contig 10047 bp, 9 predicted proteins | sample Bog_T0_2_FD_203319 | JGI IMG/M metagenome (GOLD analysis project Ga0302319, IMG submission 203319) | Peat permafrost microbial communities from Stordalen Mire near Abisko, Sweden - Bog_T0_2 | ecosystem: Environmental > Terrestrial > Soil > Wetlands > Peat | place: Sweden: Abisko, Stordalen Mire...
ACACGGACGACGTGAGCAACGCGGACGGCGACATCGATGTGCACGATCGAGCGGTCGACAGCCACGAAGGAGTTCTCGCCATTCGCGCCGGCAAATCCCGAGTGACGATCAATGCCGGGAACCGGCTGCCGGCGCCGGCCGGCGACTACATATATTTCCAGCACCAGGGCAAGCCCTATCTCATTCAGGACCCGAAGATCATTTCCCAGGCGCAAGCGCTGCTGGCACCGATTGACGAGTTGGATCGGCAGCAGAGGGAGCTCGGCAGACAGCAGGCGCTACTCGGCGCGCAGGAACGTGCGCTTGGCGCCCAGCAGCGAGCGGTCAAGGTCGATGCTCCGGATTTCAAACGCGAAATTCTCGAAATCGAAACCGTCGCAAAGAAAATGAACCTTGCGCAAGCCGGCGCGCAGATCGATCAGAAAGCGCTGGCGGAGTTGCAGTCGCACCTGGCGGAGATTCAGTCCCGCGTGGCGGAGCTGCAGACGGATTTAGGGCGCAAGGAGGGCAGTTTTGGCGAAAAGCAGGGCGAACTCGGCGAGCAACAAGGCAAGCTCGGCGAGCAGCAGGCGCTACTGGCCGAGCAGAGTCGAAAAATTGTCGAACAGGTGCGACGTCAGATGCGACCCATCCTCGAGCAGGCGATCCGCGACGGCAAAGGTCAGGCGTTGGTGAACTGGTAGAGCACTTGCTGTCTCAATCGATCATCCCGCCGCCTTTGGCGCAACTGCAGACCGACACGCTGCGCCGAACGCCGTCGCTCATGTACGTCGCGATGAGATCCAAGACGGCCTCTGACACGGTTCGCGCGCGAACCACGCGTTGGACCGCGGCGCTGCTGCGGCACACCGGACAGGTGAGGGTGTGCAACATGGTCACCGGGGGAGAATGCTTGATCTCAGCTTGAAATTTATGCAGCACGTGCCTGATCCCCTTTGATTTAACGAGGAACAGAAACTACTGTGTTTCAGCTTATGTTAAAAGTGTCGCCGGGACCTGACACCCCGGAGAAAATCGCGAAATCGGCCGCCAGAGCGCAAATTCAGTAAGAAACGGACGTTAAATACGCCCCTGCCGGTTCGTTATAGAGTCCCATTGTCATGACAGTGAAGGATTGCTGGATGCGCAGCCCCTCGCTCAAGCACCAGCGCAGCAGTTCGCCATTGCGCGAAGGGACCAGGAAGCCCGGGCCGACAAACGACTCCGCGGCGCTGATCAGCGCCCGCAAATCATCCGTCGTTTCGCCAACGGCGTGACCAAAAAAAGCAATTTGGGTGGTGTAGCCCGTGATGCGACCGCCGCGCTCCACCACGCGGGCGACGCCCTGGCTCTGCGCATCGCGAAGTTCACCGCTGCGCTCTGCGCCGTGGACCCTTCTGCACAGCGCGTTGCAGGAGGCAAGATCGTCGCTCGTGGCGGGACGCACCGAGTAGCCTGCGATCGGCCGATGGATGGCGCGGCCTTGCAGGCAAGACACATGTTCCCGCACATCGAAGCCGAGCTTCGAGTAGAGCGACAGCGAGCTTGAGTTGTAACCCGCCTGCAACAGGCGGATGCCAGGGAAGCCTTTCTCGGCCGAACGCTCCATGACCGCGCGCATCAGACGGGCGCCGACGCCGCGGCTCTGCTGCTCTGGATCAATGGTGATCGGGCCCACTCCGGCGATCGAATTGCGTTCATCAAGAAAATTGCTGCCGATGATTTTTCCGTTGGACTCGGCGACGACTCCGTAAAAACCCGAATGACCGAGCATCATCCCGATGGCGGCCGTCGCAACGGCCGCATCCGGAAAGTCGGGGAGGAAATTGTGGCCGCCGGCAACTGCGGCAAACGCCGAATAACAAATGCGGCCGCACTCAGGCGCATCGGCCGCAAGTCCCCTGCGAATCGTAAAGCTCATGATCAACGCAATTAAACCATACCGAGTGTAATAACTACACGGACCTATTTGCTACAGTGAAGCTGCGCCCGAGCGTCGCGCGGCTACCGCAGATCGCCCATGCTAAATTCTCAAAAAGCGATGCTCGCGAGTTTACGGATCTTCCTGGCGGCGGTCGTTTGCTGCGTTGCCGCGTGCAGCACGGCGATTTTATCGCCGGCAGGCCCGATCGGGCGTGCGGAGCGCACCATTCTCCTCGATTCGCTCGGCATCATGTTGGTCATCGTGGTACCGACGATCGCGGCAATACTCGGCTTCGCGTGGTGGTTTCGTGCGTCGAATCGGCGCGCCCGCTATTTGCCGACTTGGGCGTATTCCGGACAACTCGAACTCTTGGTGTGGTCGATTCCGGCACTGGTGATCCTGTTTCTCGGCGGTATCGCCTGGCTCGCATCGCACGATCTCGATCCGGCACGCCCGTTGGTCTCGCGCAGTCGCGCGCTAGAGATTCAAGTCGTATCCCTCGATTGGAAGTGGTTGTTCATCTACCCGGAGCAAGGCATCGCGAGCGTCAATCATATCGTCGCGCCGGTCGGCGTACCGCTGCACTTCAGCATCACTTCCGCCAGCGTCATGAATGTGTTTTTCGTGCCGCGGCTTGGCAGCGAAATCTATTCGATGTACGGCATGGTCTCGCAATTGAACTTGCAGGCTGATCAGCCCGGTGACTATCCGGGTCTCTCGGCGCATTTCAGCGGCGATGGATTCTCCGACATGACTTTCGACCTCGAGGCCGTGACGCCGGAGCAGTTTTCCGCGTGGAGCCAGGCGGCCCGAGCGACGGGGCCCACGCTTGACGAAGCAGCCTACCGCGAGTTGCTGCATCAGACACAGGGCGTAGCGCCCTATACCTACAGACGCGTCGCGACCACGCTGTTTCACGATATCGTCACCAAGATGCTGCCGCCCGGCGACGGCCCGCATGGCGGCGATCCGAGTCCCGCGGCGTCGCCGCGGCCGGGGCAGTAGCATGTTCGGCAAACTGACCTGGAGCGCCGTTCCTCTCGACCAGCCGATTCCGCTGGCGGCATCCTTGCTGGTTGCCCTGGTCATTTGCGGGGTTCTGCTCTGGGTGGTGCTCAAGGGCTACGTACCTTATGTTTGGAACGAGTGGATCACCAGCGTCGATCACAAGCGCATCGGCGTCATGTACTGCGTGCTCGCGCTGGTGATGCTGATGCGCGGATTCATCGATGCACTCATGATGCGTTCGCAACAGGCACTCGCATTCCACGCCCCGGGCTTCCTGCCGCCCGAGCACTACGATCAAATCTTCTCCGCGCATGGCACCATCATGATTTTTTTCGTGGCGATGCCATTCGTCATCGGTTTGATGAACTTTGCGGTGCCGCTGCAACTCGGCGCGCGCGATGTGGCGTTTCCGACGCTCAATTCCGTGAGTTTTTGGTTGACGGCGGCGGGCGCCTTTCTCGTGACCCTGTCCTTGCTGATCGGCGAGTTTGCGCGCACCGGTTGGCTGCCCTATCCACCGCTATCCGAGCTCGCGTATTCGCCGGGTGTCGGCGTGGATTACTACCTCGTGGCGCTGCAGATTTCCGGCGTCGGTACGCTCATGGCGGGTATCAACTTGGTCACCACCATACTCAAGATGCGGGCTCCCGGTATGAGCTACATGCGGATGCCGATTTTCTGTTGGACCGCGCTCGCCTCGAATCTCCTGATCGTGGCCGCATTCCCGATACTCACCGCGGTGCTCGCCATGCTCATGCTCGATCGCTATTTGGGGTTTCACTTTTTTACCAACGAGGCCGGCGGCAACCCGATGATGTTCATGAATCTCATTTGGGCCTGGGGCCACCCCGAAGTCTACATTCTGATTCTGCCCGCGTTCGGTGTGTTTTCGGAGGTGGTGGCGACTTTTTGCGGCAAGCCGCTGTTCGGCTACCGCTCGATGGTGGCCGCGACCATGGCGATTTGCATCATTTCCTTCATGGTCTGGCTGCATCATTTCTTCACCATGGGTGCGGGCGGCGACGTGAATGCCATATTCAGCATCATGTCGATGATCATCGCAGTACCCACGGGCGTGAAGATCTTCAACTGGCTGTTCACCATGTACGGCGGGCGAATCCGCTACAGCGCCAGCATGCTGTGGGCCCTGGGATTCATGGTGACATTCGTGATCGGCGGCATGACCGGCGTGCTGCTGGCCTCGGCCCCGGCCGACTTCGTGCTGCATAACAGCCTGTTCCTGGTTGCGCACTTTCATAATGTCATCATCGGCGGAGTCCTGTTCGGCGCCTTCGCGGGGTACAGCTATTGGTTTCCGAAGGCCTTCGGATTCGGACTTGATGAGCGACTCGGCAAGGCGGCGTTCTGGTGCTGGCTCATCGGCTTCTATGTCGCCTTCATGCCGCTATACGCCGCCGGACTCATGGGAATGACCCGGCGCATGCAGCACTACGACCGTCCCGAGTGGCAGCCGCTGCTGCTGATCGCCGCGGCCGGTGCGCTGGTGATTCTCTGCGGCATCGGCTTGCAGGTGGCACAGCTCGTGGTATCGATCCGCACGCGGGATCGCCGCCGCGACGCGTCCGGCGATTGCTGGGATGCGCGCACCTTGGAGTGGTCGACTCCCTCGCCGCCGCCAAAGTTTAATTTTGCGCTGTTGCCTCAAGTTGCCGGCCTCGATTCTTATTGGGATATGAAACATGCTGCGCGCGAGTCCGCGCAGCCCGATGCCATAGAGCCTGACTATGCGGCGATCGAAATGCCGCGCAATTCGCCTACCGGATTCATCACTGCGTTCTTCGCGACCGTCACCGGTTTTGCGGTGATTTGGCACATTTGGTGGTTGGTGATCTTGGGCCTGCTCGGCGCCTACGCGACGTTCGTGGCGTTCGCATGGCGCGACGTCAGCGAAACCCGCGTACCGGCAGCCGAAGTGGCGCGAATCGACCGCGCCAATCGGAAACAACGCGCGCAAACGCCGCAACGCGGATTTTCGTGAACTCCGCCGCGCTGCCTAATGGAGTGAAGTTGCCCGACAGTGCCCATGGGCCGGCGTCGAAGCGGATCATCGTCGGCTATGGCTTTTGGATCTTCCTGCTGTCCGATGTCATTCTGTTCTCGTCGCTGTTCGCCGCCTACGCGGTGCTCTCGACGGCCGTCGCGGATGGACCGCCCGGCCGGCAAATCTTCGACTTGCGCAACGTCGCCATCGAGACCGGTTGCTTGCTGGCATCGAGCTTCGCTTGCGGGATGGCCTCGCTCGCCGTCGCCCAGCGCAATCCCAAGTGGACTCAAATCGCACTGTTGGTCACGGGGCTGCTCGGCTGCGCCTTTCTCGCGCTCGAATTTCGCGAGTTTGCCGGGCTGATCGCACGTGGCGACGGTCCGACGCGCAGCGCATTTCTATCATCCTTCTTTACCTTGGTCGGTTGCCATGGCTTACACGTCACGGCGGGGCTGTTGTGGCTCGGGACCATGATGGCGCAATTTCTAGCGAAGGGCTTTCGACGTGACATCCGCTACCGATTTCTCTGCTTCAGTTTGTTCTGGCACGCGCTCGACATCATTTGGGTGGCGATCTTTAGCTTGGTGTACTTGGTTGGAGTCACCCAATGATTTCACAGGCTGATCACGCGTCGTCGGCTGGTGGCTCGACCGATACCGCGCCCGGGGACGATGAAGACGGCGGCGATGTCGCGCGCGGAGTCGCGGGCTATTTACTGGGGCTGGTGCTTGCCATTCTGCTCACCGCCGCGTCCTTCTGGGTAGTGTCGTCCCACGTCATTTACGGCCCGGGGATACCGGTCGCCATCTTGGTGCTGGCCATTGCGCAGATGGGCATCCATTTGGTATTTTTTCTGCACATCACGACAGCGGCGGACAATACCAACAACGTTCTAGCGTTGGCGTTCGGCACGCTCATTGTCTGCCTGGTGGTGTTTGGCTCGCTCTGGATCATGGCGCACTTGAATCACAACATGATGCCCATGAATGAGCTGATTCAACAGCAGCGCTAGATGGCCATTGCCCGGCGACGTCTATGGATGCTCGTCGCGCAAATGGCCCCCGAGCGCGGCGGACACGCTGGCAATGAATGCGCCGATGAGCAGCGACAACGACAGATAGATCGCCGCTTCGGCCGCCGTCTTGCGCGCGGTGTCAGCCGCTTGCTTCGCTTTGGCCGCAGCGTCCTCTACGCTCGACACGAAGTCATCGACTCGCTTCTGCGCCTCAGGTGGCGAAATCCCGGTTCGCGCCGCCACTATTTGCGCGAGATAGGCGCGATCATTATCTGACAAGCTGCCGGAGGCGGCGGCGTTTGCGATGATGCGGCCCACTTCGCCTCGAAGGTCCGGGCCCGGTTGCGAGTAGGCACCCGCAGCGGCGGGGCGCAGCAAGCGGTCGATTTCATAGGAATCGGCGGGCGAAACAGAATTTGGCGGCCCCATGGTTGGCGGCGGTCCTAAGCCCCTACCGTTCTGCGCCATCCCGGCCTGAGCCATTTCGGAGGCGGCGTGGCCGGCCGCGCCGGCGGAGGAGAACGCGGTCGTGGCGAACAAGGCGGCAACGAATATCGTCGCCACGGCCCAGGTGATCAGACCGTGTGCGGTGTCGCGGAAAAAAACTTCGTGCGTGTGCGTGCCAATCCATCGGGTGCGCAGCCGGCCTGCGATGTAGCCGCCGACGGCGGCCGACAGCCATTGCGTGAGGATCAACCAGATGGCCGCCGTTACGGCGAGCGACATTCCAGACATGCCGCTGCGGGGCCAGGGTGACACCGCCGCAAAGCCGAGGCCCGAGCCGAGTGAGAACAGAATGAGCGACAGCGCCGCGGCAACGAAAGCGCCGGCGATGATCGCGGGCCATGATGCCGCGGATCCTGAGGACGCAACCGGGATTGCGCCGGGGGCGGAAGGGTAGTTCAAGGTGTTCGTCCCATTTTTGGTTACAGGTTGAGGGGTACGTTTTCGATAGCTGCAACGTAATCTCAAACACCTGCGCAAACCATCGTCTCCCTGAGCCACTCGCTGTAAGGGCTGTCCTACGGTTACGCCGGCTCGAGATCTCGGATAGCAGCGCGCGTGACGCGACCGTTCGTGACCGCGACGCCCTCGGCGCGCAGGCGACGCGCCTGCTCCCGGTACGACGGCGAAGTCTTGGGAAAGACGATGCGGCCGCCGGCGCCGAGCACTCGGTGCCATGGAAGTTTCATGTCGGGAGGCGACATTCTCAAGGCGTATCCCGTGAGCCGCGCGCGGCCTGGCAGGCCCGCGGCCCTCGCGACCGCTCCGTAGGTCGACACGCTGCCGCGCGGAATCGAGCTCACGACATCCCACAGCGCTTGGATGGCGGGGTTCTCGTCGGCGCCGGCTGCACGCTTCAGCGCGGTGCGGTTTGGGCGTAGCGGCAAGAACAGTTCGCCAATAGATTTCGAGCGCGCCATGCTTGAAGATCATACCTCGCATGCTGTCGCAACTCGCGTCGAACGCGCAAAATAGCCGTGTGAAAGTCCGCGGTTTCATTCTCCAGACCAGTTATCGCATGCTGCCTCGAGCCGGCGGCGCGCGCATTCCCGTGGTGCATGTGTACGGGCGTCTGGAAGAGGGCGGCACGTTTCTGCTGCGCGATGATCGCCAGCGCCCGCATTTCTTCGCGCGCGCGAGCGATGCGGCTCGGGTGCAGTCGCTGATTGCCATGCGGAGTTCGGCTACCGCCAAGCGTTCGTTCGACGGCGCAGCGGTGTGTTCGATCGACGTCGGCGCTCCCTCGGAGGTCCCGGCCATCAGGGATCGCCTGCATGAGGCCGGCATCGACACCTTCGAGGCAGACGTGCGTTTCGCCATCCGTTACCTGATCGATCGGGGCATCAAGGGCGGCTGCGAGATCGAAGGCGAGGCCCTCCCCGGCGACGGCATTTCATGGGTGTTCGATAATCCGACGCTGCGCCCGGCCGATGTGAGAATCGAACCGGACGTATTGTCGTTCGACATCGAAACCTTCGGATCGCCTGAGCGTCTGCTCGCGATATCGATGTACTCAGCCGGCATCGATGAAGTCCTCATCGTCGACGGCAGCGATCGCCTCATGCCGGAGCACGCGGTGCGCTGCAGCGACGAGTATTCGGCACTCGAGGCGTTCTGCGAGCGCGTGCGACGGCTCAACCCGGATGTACTCACCGGCTGGAACCTGATCGATTTCGATCTCAGCGTTTTGCAAAATATCGCCGCGCGAGTGGCTCATCCGCTGCAGTTGGGGCGCGATTCGGGCGCGCTGCGGATTCGCAAGGCGGAGGGTTACTTCGGCAGCGGCCAGGCGACTATTCCGGGCCGCCTGGTGCTCGATGGCATCGATCTCTTGCGCGGCGCATTCATTCGCATGGACGACTACTCGCTCGATGCGGTGGCGCGCGAAGTGGTGGGCGAGGGCAAGGCATTGTCGGGCGATGTGCACGATCGGGTAGCCGAGATCAATCGAAATTACCGGCATGACCTGCCGGCGTTTGCGCGCTATGCCCGTACCGATGCCAGGCTGGCGTTCGACATCGTACAGAAGCTCAAGGTCATTCAGCTCGCGTTCGCACGCAGCCAACTCGCCGGCATGACGCCGGATCGCGTGGCGGCCAGCATTGCGTCGTTTGATTTTCTATATCTCACTGAACTCGAGAAGCGGGGCATCGTCGCGCCCACGGTGCGCTCATCGGATCCGGGCGATGAGGATGCCCAACAAGGCGGCCACGTACTTGAACCGGTCGCCGGGCTGCACAGCGATGTCTGGGTGTTCGACTTCAAGAGCCTGTATCCCAGCGTCATCCGCACGTTCAACATCGACCCGTTGTCGTATGTGGCCGACCCGGCTCCCGGCGCCGACTTGATACGCACGCCGGGCGGCGCATTCGGGCGGCAACCTGCGATATTGCCGGGAGTGTTGGATGTGCTGTTTCCGCGGCGCGAGGCGGCCAAAAAAATCGGCGATCAGGTTGCCTCCAATGCAATCAAGATATTGATGAACTCGTTCTACGGTGTGCTCGGCACGTCGGCTTGCCGTTTTTACAATCCCGCGTTGGCCAACTCGATCACCGGCATGGGCCGAGAAATATTGTTGTGGTCGAAACGCTGGTTCGAGACCGCGGGCTTCGCGGTCATCTACGGCGACACCGACAGTCTGTTCGTTCAGTCCGAGGGCGGGGATCCGCAGGCCGCCAGTGAACTGGGTGCTCAGCTGGCTGCGGCTCTCACCGCCGAGCTCGACCGCCATGTCCGCGCCCACTGGCAGGTCACCAGTCGGCTCGAACTTAAGTTCGAAAAGCTGTATTTGAAATTGCTGCTGCCGCGGGCGCGCCATAGCACGCGGGGCGCGAGCAAGCGTTACGCGGGTCTCAAGCATGGCGCTGGCGCCGCGGCTATGGAATTTGTCGGTATGGAAGTGGTTCGCAGGGACTGGACCCAGCTCGCCAAGCAAGTGCAGCGCGAGTTGTACCAGAGGCTATTCACGGACCAGGGAGTAGACGTCTATCTAGCCGACGTAGTGCGACGGGTGAGACAGGGCGACTTCGACGACGCACTGGTCTACCGCAAGAATTTGCGCAAGGGAGCCGAGGAATACACCGCCACGACTCCGCCGCACGTGGTAGCCGCCCGCAAGTCCAAGCAGCCGCCCGAACGATTGGTGAGTTATGTCATCACGACCGCGGGTCCCGAGCCCGTGGACAATGTGCAGCACCCCATCGATCGTGAACACTATGTGCTGAAGCAGGTGAAACCCGTGGCCGAACCGGTGCTCGCGGCCTTGGGCCTCGATTTTGAACGCGTCATTGGCGACAGCCGTCAACTGGAACTGTACTCGCTGTTCGACGGGTCCTAGTATCGGCAGCGGCTTAGGTCGAAGCCGTGGTTTCAAATTCGAAACAAAGGGGTGCTTGAGGTGCGTACATGGGCCGCGTTGCTGGTTTTTTGTCCGATCGTCGCGTTCGCCCGACAGCCCTGTCGTTGAAACGCAACTCGTAACGCTCGAGGGCAATACGACTCGCGCGGCGCTCAAAGTCGCGAACGATCATGGCCCGGTGGCGGACTCGATGCGTCTCGATCACATGCTGCTGGTGCGCACAGGGTCGCCGCAAGAAATTGATCGACGACATG
>Ga0302319_10027146_pt1 | contig 10046 bp, 8 predicted proteins | sample Bog_T0_2_FD_203319 | JGI IMG/M metagenome (GOLD analysis project Ga0302319, IMG submission 203319) | Peat permafrost microbial communities from Stordalen Mire near Abisko, Sweden - Bog_T0_2 | ecosystem: Environmental > Terrestrial > Soil > Wetlands > Peat | place: Sweden: Abisko, Stordalen Mire...
AACGCGGCAAGGTGGCAACACCGGTTGATTCACGTGCCGACGCCAAAGACCCGGGCGTGATTGATTTTGTGGAACTGTGGGTGAAGATCATTCCGAAGGACTACGACATCGACGATCGAACTGACCCTGAGATATTCCAGATCACCCTCGGGAACGAAAAGGAGCCGCTGTCGTGCAACGAGAGCACGTACGAGCACTCGAGCTTCCCGTATTCGGTGGGTGAGGCGCGCCCGTCCCCGTTCTACCAGTTTTCCCCGTCGTGGGTCATGATCCTGAAGAACATTCAGGACTACGTGGACTATCTCAAAAATCGCCACCAGGAGGCGGTGACGCGCACGATCGGCAATGTGTTCATCGCGAAGTCCAACCTGATCGACATCTCGGATTTCGAGGACCCGGAGAAGGAGGGCAAGTTCATCTCGATCCTGCCCGAGGGCCAGAACATGGATCTGAACTCGATCATTAAGCAGGTTCCCATGGTGGACATGACAGCCAACTTCCTTGGGGAGATGAAGGGGTTCATCTCATTCGCGGAAGCGACGAGCGGCGCGAATCAGAACTTGCAGGGGCAGGCCGGGGAAGCCGGGCAGACGGCCACGGCATTCACGGGCACGCAGCAGATGGCCGCGGGGAGACTCTCGGCAATCGCGAGACTCCTCTCAGTCTCCGCCTTGGTCCCACAGACGAAGAGGTTCGTCGCCAATTTCCAGCAGTTCTTCGACGACACGCTCTACCGCAAGATCTCGGGCTCGGACGAGCTCGGGGGCGACGACATGGACGAGGGCTCCCCGTACGTGATCTCGAACGACGTGATCCAGGGGGAATTCAGCTTCAGGGCTCACGACGGCGCGCTTCCCGGCCCCGACGCGAAGAAGGTGGCCGCGCTGACCCGCACCCTCGAGGGGATGCAGCAGTTCCCCGACGTGTTCAAGCCAGCGCCCGGGAACATTAATCCGAGGGATGTATTCTTGGAACTGATACGCGCGGGAGGTGGAAAGCCCGAGGAGATCCGGTGGAGGAAAGCCGACATCGCGAAAGCCCAGGCGATCATCCAGCAGGAGAAGGCGGCCGCGGCAGCACAGGCGAAGCCGATCCCGCAGGTCAAGCCGAGCCTGACTCTCAAGGGCGACATCAACGAGCTTACGCCGGCCGAGCGATTCCAACTCATGGGAGACATCGGCATCAACGAGACCGGCACAGGCGGTCCTCTCCCAGCTGGAATGCCGATCCCCCACCCAGGCGGACCAGCGACGCCAGGAGGACTTCCTCCACCGCCCCCGGGACACCGACCATCTCATCATCCCATTAATGGACCGATACATAGGCAGGCGGCCGGACAGCGGCCGGGACCCAAGCCGGGGCTCGCGTCGGGGTTCGGAATGCTTCAGGGGCCACAGCCCACAGCCCTCCCGCCTCGAGCCCACCCGGGTAATACTTGATCACGAAAATCGTAATTAACGTGGCACGTTAATTCATTTTCGTGTTGCCGACGTAGTTGTTTCGCGCGGAATAATGCGCTTGTGGCAATCATCAAGCGCACCCTAGCCGAGGCGACTTCGATCTCAGAGCAAGAGGAAGGTGAGATCTGGCACAAGATGCCTGAGTCTCCGTTTCGAAAGTTGGTCCAGTATTACCTCGAAGAGGCACTGGTCCGAGCCCAAGAGAAGTGCGCTATCGGTGATCCGGCCTTAATCCTTAAACATCAAGGAGAAGCGGCAGGGTTGCAGCAGGCAATCGGCATTCTCGCTCGGAAGGACCCACAGAAAATGGGTCGAGGATAACAACTTATGCCACGCGCCCTATCATCTCCCCCGGCAGGCACGCCTGCCGAACCCACAGTCTCAGTTTCAGAAGCCCTTGGTCTTCCGGCTGATTGGAACATGAGGGACGCCATTGCGGGCGTCCCCGGAAAGGAAGCTCCGCAGGTCCAGACCCAGGAGGAGCCTAAACTCCCAGGCGGCGATGCTCCGGCGTCTCCCGCCGCAGGGGAGGAGCCCGCAGCCGCCCCGGCCGAAGGTGCCAAGCCCGAGCCGGCCGCCGCAGCCCCAGCCAAGGGTGCCAAGCCTGTCGTCCCCGCGAAACCTACAGCAGCCGCTCCGGCGAAGGTAGAAATTCCCGCGGTTGCACCGAAAATCAAGGTGGGCGATAAGGAGTACACCCAGGAGGAACTCGCTGAGGCGTTGAAGAAGTCAGCGGCGCCCGCGGCCGCTGCGGAACCCGTGAAGTCTGTCGCTGAGGAGCCGAAGGCTAAGACGGCCGATGAGGTCGCGGCCGAGCGTGCCGAGATCCGAAAGAACGATAGCGCGTGGATCGCGAAACTCGCCCCCGAGCTTCCAGTGCCCGAGGTCACGGAGGCTCAGCTGGACACGATGCTGAACGGGGGGAAAGAGGGGGTCGCCACGTTTAAGGCGCTCCTTCAGCAGGCGCAGGCCACGGCAATCCTCATGTCGAGGAAGTCAATGTACGCCGAGCTCCAGCCCGTGCTGGATGATTTCCGAGGGCAGCTTACGCCGATCGTACAGTCCCAGGCTGAGGCGGCCAACGAGCGCGAGTGGCAGAACTACATCACCGCGTATCCAGAGCACAAGGACGACAAGGATCTTGTGAACAACGCGACGCTCGCCCTCGTGCAGAATCAGGCCGATCGCATGCGGACGCTTTCGATGAAGGAGTTTCAGGCTGAGGTCCACAACCAGGTTGAGATCTTCAAGAACAGGTTCGCGCCCTCGAAGATCAAGATAGGGGACAAGGAATTCACGCGCGAGGAGTTGGAGGCTCTGGTGGCGGGGACCCCGGCAAAGCCCGCAGCGGCGCCGGGAGCCAAGCCGGCGGCCGCAGCTGTCGGGGCTCCCCCGGCGAGAGCCGCGGCACCCGCTCGAGCAGTCGTCAAGCCCCCAGGGGCCAATCTGCCCTCCGCCACGCCCGGCAAGGAAACCAAGGGCAAAAGCGGGGATTCCTCGATAATTGAGTCGCTCTGGTAATTAGTGTGGCACACAAATTAAGAAAATAATTGACGGATGGAAAGTTTTCCTGTCCAAAAGGAAAGTTTTACATCAACCGTCAACTAACCACCTACTTCAATGTCCCTTATCGCTGGCCTCCTCGCAGTACAGAACGCCGACACCGACGACCTCACAGGTGAATGGCAGCAGCACGTCACGGTGAGGCATGCCAAGGGTATCGGCAACGGGGCCGTCCTCTTCGCCCTCATGACGATGCTCCGCAAGGAGAACGCTGAGAGCACTGAGTATAATTGGTTCGAGCGCGATCCGGTTCGCCAGAACTTCTACTCGGACAACGCCTACTCGTCCGTGGTCACGACGATCGGTTGGAATGACGGCGCGACGCCCGCCAACGCAGTGTGGGCCGGTCTCTCCCTCAACACCGTGCTCGAGAACATCCGTACCGGCGAGTACGTCCGTGTGACGGGTGACGCCACGCAGTCGGCGGTCGCCGTCGAGCGCGGCCATGCCGGCACGACCCCGGCCGCGATCAATGCGGGCGACCTCTGGTCCCGCCTGTTCATCGCGGCGGAGGAAGGCGCGCTGCCCACCCGGGCCGTGTACGAGAATCCGCAGGAGCTCAAGAACTTCGTTGAGACGTTCAATAGCTCGGTCTTCCTCACCAACGCCTTCAAGGGCACCGTGCTCCGCTCCGACATGGAGGGGCCGCTACGGGAGAGGCGGATCTACGCCCTGGAAAAGATCTGCGGCGACATCGAGAAGGCGTTCCTGCTCGGCCGGCGCAATCGCCTGGTTGGCATCAACGGATACATCTATCAGACCGGCGGCGTTCGCGACGCGATCACCCGTGCCGGCCTCGCCTCTACGAACATCCTGAACGGCGGCGGCACGGGCGGCGTGACCCTCACGCAGACCAAGGCGTGGCTGCGCTCCTTCATGGTCTTCGGCTCGAACCAGAAGCTCGGGCTCTGCGGCCCCCTCGCCTTCCAGGCGCTGTCCGACTACGCCAACTCGGCGGCCGCGGGCTTCAGGATCATGAACAACGAGACGGTGTTCGGGATGAACGTGACGACCATCGTCACGCCGCTCGGCATCCTTGAGCTCACGTTCCACCCGCTCCTGCAAGAGCTCACGGCTTACCAGGCGTCGATGTTCGTGATCGACATGCCCAACATCGTCCAGAAGACGATGGAGCCCCTCTTCCTCGAGAGGAACATCCAGACCCGCGGCCAGGACGCGTATCAGGAGCAGTTCCGCGCCAAGCTCGGCGTCAAGCTCAAGTTTGCGAACGCCTTTGGGCACGCGTACAACTTCCAGCTGATCTCAGGCAACTAAGCGGCCGGTAGCCGCCGCACAGGTCTTCTATGCCGAAAGAAATCAAGTCCGCAGCCGAGATTCTCGGAGACGTTGCGCCGGAAAGCGCGGCTCCCGAGGTCGCGAGCGCCCCTCCTCCCGCACCGGAACCCGACATGGTTCCCGAGCCGGCCCCCGCAGCCCCAGCAGGCTTCGAGGCGCCGCCTCCGCCCGTGGAGGAGCCCGAGTCTGCGGCTCAGGTCCTGACGGCATCAGGATCACTTGCGCAATCGGCACCTCCGCCGTCCGCGCCCGCACCCACGATTGCCAGGGAGTACGTCCAGCCCGCAAAGCCTGAGACGACCACTCCTTCGGAGCCGACAGTCGTCGAGGCTCCTGCCCCGGCGGTCGCCCCAGGCGTCAAGACCCAGTGGAACTTCGTGAAGAACATCCACCCGGGCGAGACACTCGTGTTCGAGGACAAGACGACCTACGTCATGCGCGGGGGTCTGACCATTGTCCGCGACACGGCTCTGGCGAAGAAAATCCTCGCAGTCGCCGCGCGATACAACATCGTCGAGCAGTAATCACCCTTCAGTACGTTAATCTCAACCCACTACGACCATGGCCAAAGCCTACAATGAACCGTCCGGCGGCAAGAGCGGCGTGAAGATCCCCTCCTCAGGGAAGGTCCATTCGCCGTCCCGCACGCCTGAAGAGCAGATCTCAACCATCGGCGGCATGCCGCCCGAGAAGACCGAGACCGGCAAGGGCGGCATCAACGATTCGAACGACCCGAAGAAGCGCGGAGCCGCGCCGGACACCGTTCACGGCGTCTGATCCTTTTCTTTCCGTACGACGCGCCTGCTTACCGGCGGCGGTTTCTTGCTCGCGCGAGAACCGCCGCCGTTTTCTTTTAGCCCATGGCCCTTACCTTCAAGACCGTAATCGACCGCCTGACGGATACGATCCAGCGCGACGATCTGGTTCCCCAGTACCTGGACTTCGTGAACCGGGCGATCCACGAGATTGCCCTGGCGCATTCGTTCGAGCAAATGAAGTCGATTGGGCAGGGTGCGGTTGCAGTGGGCACTACGCGTGTCACATTACCCGCGGACTTCAAGGAGCTTCAGGACGGGCGGTACCCGGTGTTTGATTCAGTGGCCAACAGTCTGGTCCCGGTGTTCACGCGTCCGGAAGTTGAGAAACTTCTTGGGCAGAGCAATGCTCTCGGGCTGCTTCCGAAAAACAGTTTCATCTATACGCAGGACTTCACGGCCGGCACCCCCACGTTCAATCTGGATCTTCCGGCTCCCGACACGGTATCGCATTTGGTGACGATGAATTATTTCGCGTACCCGGCGGCCGTGACTGATCCGACGCTAACGACGCCCCTGATCACGTACTACTTCAACATGGTTTTCCAGAAGTCCGCCGCCCTGGCGTTTGACTCAATCACTGACCCGGCCGGGCTCGTCCACGAGGAAGCTTACCAGAAGATCCTAGCCCCGTACATTCAGGAGGACCTCGAGGCGTCCCAGGCCGACATCACGGGGAAGCGCACATGAACCTTGGCCTAATGCAGACGCTCATTACGCTGGCTCTGAAGTCGGCGCAGGAGCCGTACATGGGTACGATTCCGACCCTTATCAATGAGGGGATAAACCAGCTGTGCCAGAGGCGCTCGTGGCAGTGCATGAAGCTGACGATTCCGTTCACGCTGAACGTGACTGGTCCGGGTCCATTCACGTATGTTCTGCCTGCCACGTTCAAGGAACTCCAAAGCGGGGCGAACTCGCTCTACGCTTCCGATGGAACCCCGTACGGGAACAGCCTGTGGAGGATCTTCACACGCCAGGAAGTAAACCGCCTCACGCAGATCGGGGTAAACGTAGCCGAGAGAACTGCGTACTTGGAGCAGGACCCGGCGAACAATAACCTCTGGACGATTTATTTTCCGGGTCCAATGGACCAGGGGTCGCTGCCGCCGGACTCGCAGTTCCAAGTGGACACGTACTCGTATCTGGCGCCTCTGGTGAACCCGGCGGACTCGAACGACCTCACTTCCCGGTACCCGATGCTCGTTATCGAGATGTGCAAATTCCTCGTCTTTTCGCTGGGTTCTGATGCAGACTCCATTGCGATGAAACAGGAGGCATCGCGCATGATCGAGGGTGGCCCGGGGTTCACCGGGTACTTCCGGCAAGCCTCCGCCGACGACAACTCCCACGCGGTTCGCGGCCGAACCTCCCGCATGATGGGGTTCTAAGACTACCATGCTACTCACTCCCTTCGATCCCACCCAGCCGCCGGATACGGGCTTCGTGTCCGCGGGAGCAGCCGCGATTCGAAATCTCACGCAGCTGATCATCAATTTCCTGTCGGTGTCATTCAATATGACGACGGGGCAGTTGAACCCGGCAGCGGTCCCCAACGGCCTTCCGACTCCCTACGGCTCAGCGGGCACGGTCCTGACGTCCACAGGCTCGGCAACCTCTCCCACGTGGAATGTGCCGGGTACCCTGATCACGGGCATGGTCGTACACTGGCCTGCACCAACAGCGCCTGCGGGTTGGCTCAACTGCGATGGATCTACGCCCCTGATCGCGACCTATCCGGCCCTGGCGGCACTCTTGGGCGTTACCTTTGGTGGAAACGGGACCACGACCTTCGGGCTTCCCGATTCGCGCGGCCGCGTTCTTGTGGGCATCGGAACGGGCACGGCCTCTGACGCGACTGCGTGGTCCGTGGGCCGGACGACCGGCACGGAGACCGACACCCTCACGATCAACCAGATCCCGAACCACTCGCACAGCTACGCGTGGGCTCAGTACAGCGGCCAGCATCAGAACGGTTCCCAGCCGTCGGGCGTGTACCCGGTTGTGACCGGCGAGGGCAGCACGAGCTCGACGGCGGTCGGCGGCAATACGATCACCCCTTCCACGACGGACCCGCACAACAATTTGCAGCCGTCCCTTGGGATGAACTGCATCATCAAGACGTGAGTTCATGCGCCGTGCATCAGGAGGCTTTGAGGTACCGATTGTAGCTCCGACACTCGGGTTGATCACCCGGGTAAGCTCGGAGGAGCCGGACGTGCGCTCGGCGGCCGTGGCATCAAATGTTCGCTTTGAGAAGGGTGTTGCGAAGAACGCCCAAGGGATGAAGACCATGACGCTAACGCCTGGTTTAGACTCAGCGGCGAACATGATCTTTCAGACGCAGTTCTACCAGCCGTCGCTTAATGTGGGGATCGTGGGCACGGCGAGGAAGATCTACTCGATTACGACCCCGGGCGATGCGAGCAAGGCGAGCCTTTTCCAGCTTTACGACTACGGCTCCAACGTGGCCGGAATAAGGAATCGGATCGTGGGATGCTCGTTCTACGACAAATGCGTGTTCGCGCAGCCCAACTCTGAGATGGTCTTCTGGAACGGGCTAAACTCGCTCATGCTGCCCGTGATCGGTTTGGACCCAAACCAGAGATTTCAGGGCGTAAACGTGTTCAGAAACTACGTCGTCGCTTGGAGCGGGAACATCTTCCAGTGGTGCGCAACGGACGATATGACCTGCTGGATTCCGGTCGGGTCAACCGCGACCTCCGCGCTCCTTCACACGACGCAGCCTTTCACGATGCCCCCGCTGGACGGGATAACGACCTCCGGCTGGATCTACGTCGATTCCGCCACGGCTGCGCTTCTCGCGGTCGGGCAGTTCATGAGCATGATCTACGGGGGTACCACGACCTATTTCTCGGTCACGGCGACGATCCCAGCAACGGGGGAGTCAGGGCAGGTTTCCGGATTTTCTCAGATGGTTCCCATCGCGGCGACGCAGGACATTTTCGTCAACACCTTCATCCCCTATACGGTAGGAGGTCAGCTTTATTTCGAGAACAACTCTGCGATCCTCACCGTCACGACGGACGCTATCGCCCCTGACGCGACGATCTGCCAGCTTGCGGCCCAGTTCACGGCTCCCTCCGTTGGGCAGCAGGTAACGGTTTCGACGACCACAGCCCCTCAGTTCACCTCGGGAAACTATGTGTCCGTGGGTCCGTACCCGAACGCGGGGATCGACATCTACCTGGTCGTGGGCGTGAACCTATCCGCCAACACGATCACTTTGATGAAGACGTCCACTCAGTTCACCCAGGCGACGATTCATTTCGCCGGGGAGTTCATCGTGGGCCAACCTCACGTGACTGTGGCCAACAATTCGGCTGTCGTTGCTTCTGGAAACTTCAGCACGTCCCTCCTCGAATACTATGGGTTCCAGGCCACGACAGAGGTGCTCACAGGAGCTCTCGCCGCGGGAACCGTGATCGCAACAGATACTGAGATCCTCTCCGTCGATGCGAATGGGGCCGGTCAGGTCGAGAACGCGGGTGTCCAAGTGAACGGCCCTCTTCTCTGGTTCGACACGCTCGGTGACTACGGGTACATCTTCAAGAACCGATCGGTCCAGTCAGTCCAGTACGTCGGTATCGACCAAGGTACATTCTTCATCCGGCCCGAGATTACAAACGAGGGGCTGCTTGGGAACTATTCATTTTGCAAGGTCGCGGCAAACGCCGGGGTGCCGGGAGCTCCCGCAGTGGATACGATGTATTTCTTCGGCAATCGTGAGATCTACAAGTACACGGGAGGCAATCAGCTGGCAGCCGTGGCGCGGCAGCACTCGGTAGAGGTGTACGCAGAGCTCGACCGGACGCGGGCGAATGAGATTGTAGGCTACCACAACGAGGCGAGCTTTGAAGTCTGGTTTGCGTACCCGGTGATCGGTGGGTCCTCCTCAGATGCCTCGTATCGGGTTCTGATCTACAATTACATTGAGGACTCCTGCACGATCGACGACTACGATCCGTCCGTTCACCCGGCTCTTATTCTTCATGGGATCACGGCCGTTGCCCGGCTCAACCTCGCTCAAAATATTCCGTGGAACCAGGCACAGGGTTCGTGGGTTGCCCCCCTGTCGTGGCCGGCCTCCCAGTCGTGGCAGGGCTTGAATAGCGACGCACCTCTGGACTACTCCGTTGCAGGATTCCAGCTTAATGAAGCTAAGGGCGCCCCGACGCTCGCCCTTCTTAACCAAGGGTACGACCGGGACGGGAACGCAATGCTCTGCCAGTATGAGACCGCCGACTTCGATGCCCGGGACTCCCAAGTCTGGAAATACCACGACACTCTTCACATCAATTTCCAAGTGATTCCCGGTCTCGTGATCGGTACGAATCCCCTCGTCGTAACAGTCCAGATTGGCTCAAGGAAGAACCTCGACTCATCCCTCGTGTGGTCCAACCCCGTGGAAGTGAACTGTCAGGGTGACGGAAATTATGTGACCAAGGCCGACATAAGGCGCATGGGTCGATATCTCCGTGTCCGGATCAACAGCAACCAGATTAATTGCGGCTGGCGTATCTCGAAGATGGTTCCGGAAGGTAGGCTGGGAGGGCCGTATTGATGGCCTCAATCGAGCCCATTCCTGTAACCGAGTTCCCCCGGTCCGTAGTTCAGGACAACACCTCAGACGCGGGGCAGCTTCAATCCTCCGTCCAGAAATGGGCGAAGGAAGTGTCGCTGGCTATGCGGAACATGAATTCGACGGTTCAGAACCTGAAGACGGCGGCTGCCTCAACGCCGACGGCCTCGACGACGACGACGACACCGGCAGGGGCAGCCGCTTCAGTTTCCGAGACGATTCAGGCGGCGGGTCTAAACGGATGGTCTCCGGTCTTTGCCCTTATCAATTATTCAGGGGCCGTGATCCTGAAGCTCGTATCGTGGGCTG
>Ga0302319_10027150_pt1 | contig 10046 bp, 7 predicted proteins | sample Bog_T0_2_FD_203319 | JGI IMG/M metagenome (GOLD analysis project Ga0302319, IMG submission 203319) | Peat permafrost microbial communities from Stordalen Mire near Abisko, Sweden - Bog_T0_2 | ecosystem: Environmental > Terrestrial > Soil > Wetlands > Peat | place: Sweden: Abisko, Stordalen Mire...
GAGAGGGTAAGCTGCATTCAGTGGGGTTCCTTTACGTTAGGTTTGGTCGGATAACCCTATTCTAATGTTCGGAATCCCCACACTTAAATGTGATTATCTCCGTAATTTTGCAAGTGCCTCAATACGCAAAGGGTTGTTGAGAATTGAACACCGACTTTGCGGAAGGGGCGGATTCTGGGCTGGATGCGCGTGTTGGGCGGCGGAAGCATGGGGGATTTTGGCGTTTTTCCTGACTGTGGAGGGGATGAAGCAGGGGACAGGGAATAGGGAACAGGGAACCAAGGGAATAGAGAATAGGGAGTAGGGAACAGGGATTGCTCGGCCCGTTCCTCGATCGGTTGCTTGCGGTGCTCGCCGGGCTGGATTTCTGGCCGGAAGACTGGCGGGCTTAGGTTCTGCTGGGTGGAAGGGCGTTTGCGGGGTATCCATCGGCTTGACTGCGCTCCAGTTCCGGGCAAGTTTTGCCCGGTGGTATCCCCGGTCCCCAGAAGCGAGGGACCGGGGGCACCCTCATTTGTGGTTTGGATGGGACAAAAGGACCGGGGCCGCTCGCCTCTCAAGGTGAGGGATCGAAATGGGAGAATCCCATTTCGGTCGAGAACGCACCTGCATCACCAACCCCGCCCGCGCTCCCGCATTGACTGCCGCAGAGCATCAGCATACGATTATGGCGAATGAAGGGCGAACATGCGCAGTAGACATTCAAGCACTTTCGCCCGAGTTTTCCAGGTGGACACTCGACGTTCTAGTGTGTCATTATGTCTCAAGACGTATCGAGACGGAAACCGTGCCCATCCTGGTGAACAACACGAAGCTCTACCGGATTGGGGAAGCTCTATCAACCGCATCCCTCAGCCGGGCGACCTATTTTCGCTGGTTGAAGGCGGGAAAAGTCAGGGAAACCCAGTTCAAAGACCGTAACGGAAGGCGTCTGTTCACAGAGGCAGAGCTGCAGATTCTGGAGAACAAGGCGAAGCGCCTGGTCGAGCAGCCGCAGATCGAGTTGACATTCGGTGAAATGGAAAAGCAGTGAGGGAAGGGCAGCCATGAGCGAAACTACCACGAAGCCCCAGAACCTGAGACTCCAGACCAAGATTCCGGTTGGCCATAGAAGGTCGGCCCACCTAGCCAAGACGGCGAAAATAACCACTCATCACGACCACCTTCGCTTGTTTCCAGACCAGACCCCGACAGTTCCAGAAGGAAAATTCTCCGTCGTATCCATGTTCTCAGGCTGCGGCGGAATGGACCTTGGGTTCCATGGCGGCTTCAGTGTTTGCGGTCGCGAATTCGAACTGTTGCCTTTTGAGGTCATCTGGGCCAACGAACACAATGCCGCAGCATGCAGAACCTATCGGAAGAACCTCGGCGTCGAGATCAAGTGCGAAGACGTGTGGACCGCCTTGGACTCGATTCCGGAACAAGCCGATGTGTTGATAGGCGGGTTTCCATGTCAGGACGTGTCCGTTAATGGCAAGCGATTGGGCGTGAACGGGAAGCGCACCGGGTTGTATAAAGCCATGATCGAGGGGATCAAAAAGGTCAAACCGAAGGTATTCGTTGCAGAGAACGTGAAGGGCCTTTTGATGAAAGACGGTGGCGCGTCAATTCGCCAAGTCGTGAGCGATTTCGAGGAGCTCGGTTACAAGGTCTCTTACGAGTTGCTTGACGCCGCCAACTTCGGTGTTCCGCAGACACGTGAGCGCGTCATTATCATCGGGGTGTTAGATAGGGACAGGAAATTCGAGCATCCCAAGCCAGTCATCCCGAAGGAGTCCTGGGTCACAGCCAAGACTGCGCTCTGCGACCTAGAACTGCTTGAGGAAAATGCAGCGATCAATCATGTCTGGAGCCGCGCAAACAAGAGCGGGGAGCAGGGGAATCGAAAACTCGTCGCTGACCGACCCGGCTATACGATTCGCGCGGAATGCCACGGCAACATTCAGTACCATTACTCCCTGAAGCGTCGCATCTCCATGCGCGAGGCAGCACGCATCCAGTCCTTCCCTGACTCCTTTATCTTTGACGCGAAGTTGAGGGAGACCGAAAGGCAGGTCGGGAACGCAGTTCCCCCGGTTCTCGCATGGCATGTAGCGCGAGCAGTGGAGGAGTACCTTAGGGAAGGCGATGGGTGCTAAGGTATGAGGCGCAAACGCGCCTCATTTTCCCTTTCCGCCGAAGAGTTCCTTTGATGGCTTCCAACCCACAGCGAATCCATCAGCGCGGACCAGCCAATTTTTTATCCGTTGGTTCTTCTTGACGTTCTCTCCCCAATACTCTACGAAGAGGGCATCTTCCATACGACTAGCTGCGTCTCGCATCTCGGCTTCAATATCCTTTAGCGCCCTCAGAAGATAGTTGCCGCCACGTTTCTGATTTGCCCTCAGGGCGACGCTGCCGGCAGAGAACAGATCCCGCGCCTGCGAACACAACACGCCGTGGTAGGTTATCAAGTAAATTGCGGCGTCATCGTATTTCCTTTTCGCGCGCGGTGGTCTCACCACCTGAGGGCAGAGAAGCGCCGCTTCAGCCCTCATCTTCCGCTTCTCCTCCTGATCAAGTCCCATGTACAAGCGAATGCCTAGCGGGAGCCAGTGCTCCAGCGATTCCTCCGGCTTGTCTTCGAGCCACCAAAGCTTCTCACCTGGGTGATGCTTGCGAGCATATGCCCGGATTCGTTCCATTTTCCCTTGTAAGTCTAGCTTGCAGAACTCATCGTAGGTAGTTTTGAACTCAGCGAATAGCGACTCCTTCGCGTCCATGTCCAACTCGAATCTGGGCCGATGAGTTGTGCGAACGTGAACCACGCATTGCTCGTACTTGCCCCATCGAACGGTCGGAGTGCCGCCCATCTTTCCGTACAAGACGTAAATGTGCTTCACGCTGGGATCGCGCATTCCCTCGAATACGCTGTTCCCGACCGTGCGCCAGTGGTCCGACTCCACTACCTTGACCTCGATCCCGAATTCACCGAGAACGATGTCCGGGAATCCCTGGGGGTGAGGGGTCAAATCTACATGGCATCCAAGGTCGGTTTCATGTTCCTGAAGAAGGTGACGCGCCCGCTCCTCAAACTTGTTTGAGCTGCGGTAATCCGGGTTCGCGCTAACATCCTCCGTGAGGCAATCCGCCAGTTGGCTGAGCAGGAGTTCAAACTTTTCTGGTGTCATTCGTCCCTCTGCATTGCAACAGTACTTCTATTCATCCAGAAAACGCCGGACTCGGACCGCGAGCGCATCGCGCTTCCGCAGTTGGCACTCCCAAAGAACGAGACATTTCCAACCCATTCCGCGTAGTTTTCGCAGGTTGGTAGCATCACGCTCTTTGTTTCTTGAGATCTTCTGACCCCAGTAGTCCATTCGGGATTTGGGCATCCGGCCAAGCCGACAGCCGTGTCCATGCCAAAAGCAACCATGGACAAAGATGATCTTCTGCTTTGGCCCGAACACTAGGTCTGGAACACCTGGCAAATCTCGCCTGTGCAACCTATAGCGGTAGCCCATGGAGTAAACCAGCTGGCGCACGAGTATTTCGGGCTTGGTGTCCGTTGATCGGACCAGCCCCATCTGTGCGCTTCGCTGCTCAGGCGTCAGATTGTCCACTTCAAGAAAGCCGTCACCCTCGAAATCGGGTACGAGGAGATGCTACCATGACCGACCAGCTCGCCCCTCAAGAGCGAGCCACAAATGCTCGGGCACTACGATTCCCGTCGCAATGATAGCGAATGCACGCGCATGGCTGGGATCGGTTCTTGAAAGTGGGCCTGTGGCGACGTTCCTGCCGGACGACAGGCTACTCGTCACCCACCGCCAGACCAGCATCCCTGCATGCCTTCAGCGTGGTTGGGACAACGCATGCCCTTGCGCTGGCGGGCGGCAGGCTTTGCTTCTTTGCCGGAAGCACACGGAAAACCGCAACTTCTCACGCTGCGTTTTGCAGGCCAATGGGCACGTAGCACAGTGAAAGAGTATTTGTGCTACACTCGGAGCGAGGTTCTGCCATGGCCCAGGCAATTGGAGTTCAGATTCCACAAAGCGCAAAGCGGCCGAAGGCGGCAGCGAGCAGCCGCCGGTTCGACGAGGCTCTCGCCATCGCCGGGCAGCAGGGGCTGCTGAGTGGCGGCCGGACACTCACTCTGCGCGGCCGCATGCCATCGCTGCTCGTTGAGCAGGCGAAAAAGAAGACCGGCATCCAATCCGACTCCAAGCTGATTGAAGCCGCCCTGGCGAACATCGCGGTCGCGGACGAATACGGTGACTGGCTTCTTGCCCAGCGCGGTACGGTGAGCAAGGATCTCGACCTTGAGTTCTAGGTCCCGGTTCCAGCAATCGCTGCGGCGGCTGAAGCCGGAGAAACGCCGGAAGGGGCTGGCCTGCCGCGATCGCTCCCAGTTGCCGTTTCTCAAGAGCCTCAAGCCTCCGCTCCCAAAGCTGCTTCTTGACACCACTGTCTATATCGATGCCCTGCAAGGCAGACTCCCAGACGATATGGAGATTGCCCTCCGCACCGGGAGCCTGTGGCACTCTTCGGTTACGGAAGCGGAGCTGGCGGGCCTCGCCGGCTTGCTGGACCCGGCGCATCCGAATACGCCGAGTGTGATTGCCCAGGTTGCCGCATCCATCGACCTGCGGCCGGAGCATCGCATTCTTACACCCGACCGGGATACATGGCGCGAAGCCGGCATCCTGGCCGGTCTCCTTGCCCGGCTGCAACGGTACGGCAAGGCCGAACAGCGTAGAGCGCTCAATGATGCGTTGATTTTTCTCACAGCGGCCAGGAATGGTTGCGTTGTGCTCACGCGCAACGTCGCGGATTTCGATCTGCTCATGCAACTCGACGCAACAGGGCAGGCCGTCTTCTATGACTCGCTTTAGGACCCGTTGACACTCCTGGGGTGGACGGCGCTGCGAGCGAAAATCTCGCGGCTCTACTTCTTCGGCGGCTGCGCATCCGGCGCCTTCGCCCCCGGCGAAATATCCTGCCCCTCGTAAATGATCTTCGAGGTCGACCCAAACCGCTTGTAATCGGAGTACTTGATCGTATCCCGCATGTGTACGTCTTCCGCCATGTAGCCGCTGCCGCCGCTGAAGTGCAAGATGCCCTCGCCCTTGGTGTACACCGGGAACCAGAAGTGCCCGTCCACCTGCTGCCGCCACGTCATGAACGGCGGATGCAGATCCTCGCTGCCCTTGCGCGTGTCGTCGGGAACCATGCGCCCGTTGGTCACCACAATCTGCAGGTCGGTCTCGTCTACCCAGATGCGGCCCAGCAGGTAGCGCTTCTTCTTCTCAATCACCTTGGGGCTCACGTCAAAGACGTAGCACTCCACCTCGTCCACCTTTTGCCGGCCAACGTACTTCACGTCGTACTGCCCGATGTCTTCCGCCGTCAGCACAAACGGATAGCCGTGCTGGATGTCCTGCAAATCCGAGGGCGACATCTGCACCCGCTGCAGGCTGCTCTCCGGCGCATAAACCGCCTTCTCCATCCGCTTGCCGGTGGAGTCGAAGATGACGTCATCCACCTCGTACCACTCGCCGTCCACCTTGTTGTCGTCGTCGATGGTCTGCACGCGGGCAATGCGGCGATAGGTGTAGTGGTTCAGCGCCTGCTGAAACTCGCTCTCCTTGGCCGCAAACTGCTTGATAATCTGCTCCGGCGGCATGGTGGGCTCGGAGATGTCCATGGGCCCAAAGCCGGCGTCCAGCGCCATGGGCGTAAAGCTGTCTTTGCTCTGCGCCATGGCCGCCAGGCAGCAACCTGCCAGCGCCAGCGCCATTCCCCATCGGTTTCGCAATCTTGTCTCTCCCTGTTCGCCCCGCCCGGCCGCGGCCCAAACCGCCTGTAACCCCGCCCGGCCTACAACATTAGACGCATGGACATCCGCGACGGGTGGCTCCAGAATTTAACCTCGGGCGATCTGGCGGTTCCGCGCAATCTCTCCAGTTGCCCAGCAAGCCGGTCAGTCCGGAGCATACCGGGCGGATGCCGTTCTTCGTCAACAGGATTTCATCCTCAGCGCAAGAGTGACGAAAGGATCTGCGAATATTCCTCCGGAGATTTGTGGCTCCATGCCCGATTCTTACCAGATTCCCGCGCTTGTCCTTACGGCCCTCCTCTTGCCGGCCTTCGGCTATCTCTATCGCCGATTCCAGGACACCCGCACCCTGCTCTGGGTTCTCGGTTTTCTCTTCGCCATGGTGCGTATGCTGCTCCACTACAGCCTCGGACCCTGGCCGGCCTTCGACGCCACTCGGCCGTGGGCTGCAGCCGCCAGCCAGACATCCATCCAGGTGAGTTCCGCCCTCTTCCTGGCCTCGCTCTCCCCGCTTCGGTTGCGCGTGGGCAGCTTCCGCATTCTCTGCGTCATCCCCTTCGCCATCCCGCTTGTCGTCTACTCCATCCTCTTTGAAGGCATCTTTCGCGGCGTCTCGCCCAACGGTCCCACCTTCCTTGTCTTTCCCGCCCTGGGTCTGCTGACCATCGTTGTGGCCCTCTTGTGGGGTAGCGCCAGCGGTCCTTCCAGAGCGTTGCCTTTGTGGGTCGGGCTCCCTGCCAGCGCTGTCCTCGGCTCTCTCGGCCTCTGGATTTGCCTCAGGCTCGGCGCTGGCTGGTCCCTTACCTATGTCGAGTGCGCATGCCACTTCATGACCGCGCTGATGTTGATCTTTGTCTTCCGGCGCTTTTCGCCTGGCATGGTGCTCTCGGTGCTCGGTTTTGCTGCCTGGTCCCTCACCATCCTGGAGGCTACTCCCTGGTTCGTTCCCGATTCCGCCCCAGACACGATCCTCATCCGCTTCCTGGTGATGGGCAAAGTCGTCGCCGCCATGGGAATGATCCTGTTGGCGCTGGAAGACCAGTTGGCGCTCAACGGCGCCGCCCAGGCACGCGATCGACGCGCCCGCCAGGAGATGGAGGCCTACACCAACCTCATCCTCTCCCGCCGCCGGGTCGAGGACTTTGACCACCAGGGCGCCGAGATCTGCCAGGCCGTCATCGAGCACAGCCGCTTTGCCCAGGCCGCCCTTCTGCTGCAAAGCACCGGACGTTTCCGCCTGGCCGGAGCGGCCGGGCTTGACCCCGCCATCGTCAAGGCCCTTGACTCCCTGGCTGCCCGCCTGCCCGTTGCGGAGTTCCTCGCGCCCGGCTCCGCTCCTGCCGCCGCAGACGCTTGCGAAACCGTAAGCCTCGACCTCAATCCCTGGCTTGCTCCCGGCGACGACCTGAAGAGGCTGCGCTTCACCCACGCCCTGGCTGTGCCCATGGCCAGCCGCGCGGGCACTGAGGGCGCTCTGCTGCTCTCTGGCCTGCGATTCCCCGATCTCCCTCTCCACGCCGACGACCTGCTCCCCGTCGAGATGCTTACCGCACGCCTGCAATCCGTGCGCAGCCAGACCATCATGCTTGAAAAGCTCATCGATTCGGAGAAGTTTGCCGGTCTGGGCCAGTTGGCCGGCAACGTCACCCAACAGTTGAACAACCCCCTCACCGTCATCCTTGGATACGCCTCCCTGCTCGAACAGAACCCCGAGCTTGACTCCCAGGAGCGCCGCGGTGTCGAGACCATCCTTTCCGAGGCCCGCCGCAGGAGATCTACGCTGGAGAGCCTCAACCGCATCTCCCGCTCCCACGGCGACCTGCTGGCCGCGGTCTCGGTTGCCGAACTGCTCACCGACCTCGACGAGCTGCATCGCTCCGACTTTCTCCACCGCTCCATCGATCTCCGCCTCAACGTGGCCCCCGCGCTGCCCCGCGTCCGCTGCCACCCCCATCAGCTCCGCCAGGCCCTGCTCCACTGCCTCCAGTTCGCCATCGATGCCGTTGAAAACTACTCTCCCGATCCAACCCTGTCCGGCGCGGAAGAAAGAACCATCCGCCTGGAGGCAACCGCCGAGGGCAACCACGTGCAGATTCTCGTGGCCCACTCCGGCTCCTGCTTCCCCAACCCCGAGCGCGCCTTTGACCCCTTCGTCCCCGTCCAGGTTGCCGGAGAGACTGCCGGCCTTGGACTCAGCCTCTGCGCCACCATCCTCCGCGACAACAACGGCCGCGCCTCCGCGATCAACCTCGAACCCCACGGCGCCGCCATCATCCTCGAACTCCAGGCTGCCTGAGTTCAAGCACGCCGTCCTCCTGAGCGAGCGCAGCGAGTCGAAGGACCCGCGTTTTCATTCCTCAACACGGAACAATCCAATTCCCCTTCCCCACCGGTGTAAACTTCTCCTTCGCGCACCCAAGGAACTCCCATGACCAGAAAAGCCCTCGCTCTCTTCACCGCCCTGCTTGCCGCCACCACCCTCACAGCCCAATCGGCTCCCACTCAGCCGGGGTCCCCGGCGACAGGTCTTAGTCGTGGGGGTGGCACTAAGCGCCCCATGACCTTCGAAGACATGATGAAGATGAAGCGCCTGGGCGAAACCGCCGTCTCGCCTGACGGCAAGTGGCTGGCCTACTCCGTCACCACCGTGGATCTCGACAAGAACTCCAAAACAGCGGAGCTGTGGATGCAGGCCATCGCCGGCGGCGAGCCGCAGAAGCTCACCGTCGCGCAGCCAGGCGACAGCGGCATCCAGTTCGCCCCCGACAACAAGCGCATCCTCTTCCTCAGTGACCGCTTCGGCCCCACCCAAATCTGGCTCGCCGACTTTGACCCCGCCACCGGCGCAACCGCCAACCCGAAGAAGCTGACGGCGATCTCGACCGAGGCGGACAACGCGCTGTGGTCGCCAGACGGCCACTCCGTGGTTTTCACTTCTTCTGTTTATCCGGACTGCCCGGCCATTACGCTCACGGATGCGAGCACCGGCGACGGCTGCAACGCCAGCCGCGATGCAGCGCTGACGGCGAGCAAGGTCAAGGCGCAGATCTTTACCCACCTTCTCTATCGCCACTGGAACCACTTCACCGGCGACAAGAGGTCGCATCTGTTTCTGGCTTCGGTTGAGAGCGGTGGAATCCGCGACCTCACGCCCAACGATCCCCACGACGTTCCGCCCTTCTCGCTGGGCGGTGGTGGCGGGTTCGCGATTTCTCCCGACTCCAAGGAGCTGGCCTTTACCGAGAACCCGGACGAAGAGCCCGCCACCAGCGTCAGCGCGAAGATCTTCACCCTCGACCTGACCAACCCGCAAGCCAAGCCGGTCGCGGTCAGCAACTCAGCAGGCGGCAACTTCTCGCCCGCGTACTCGCCGGATGGGAAGTGGCTAGCGTGGCGGTCGGAGGCGCGCGCGGGCTATGAGGCAGACAAGTTCCGGTTGATGCTCTATGACCGTGCTGCGAAGACGATCAAGGATCTACTGCCGAAGTTTGATAACTGGGTGGATGAGTTTGCATGGGCGACCAATTCTGAGGCTATCTACTTTGTCTCCGGCGACCAAGGCGAAGCGCAAATCTATCGGTTCGGCCTGAACGACGCTGGCAAATACGAGGTCGCAACGATCCCGCAGATACTCACAAAGAGCGGAGAGTTCAGTGACCTTCATATGCTTGGCGACGGCCTGAGCCTTGTAGCAACAAGGCAGACTGCCTCTAGTCCGGGCGAAGTGGGCAAGCTCGGTTACCTGAACCTGATTTTCCAGACAACTGATGTTCGTGATTCAAGCAAGCCGCCAGAACACCATGGACATTCAGATCTCCTTCAAGTCACCCACCTCAACGACGCCCTCCTCGCACAACTCGACCTCGCCCCACTGGAGCCCTTCTGGTTCACCGCCGCCGACAAGACCAAGCTCCAGGGCTTCCTCATCCGTCCACCAGCCTTCGACCCCGCAAAGAAATACCCCGTCAAGTTCTTAATTCACGGCGGCCCGCAGGGCGCATGGGGCGATGCCTGGAGCTACCGCTGGAACGCCGAGCTCTTCGCCGCCAACGGCTACGTTGTCGTCATGATCAACCCCCGCGGCTCCACCGGCTACGGCCAGGCCGTCGTCGACGGCGTCAACGGCGACTGGGGCGGCAAGCCTTTCAGCGACCTGATGCTGGGCCTCGACTACGCCGAGCAGCACTACCCCTTCATCGACAAGAACCGTGAATGCGCGCTGGGCGCC
>Ga0302319_10027152_pt1 | contig 10045 bp, 9 predicted proteins | sample Bog_T0_2_FD_203319 | JGI IMG/M metagenome (GOLD analysis project Ga0302319, IMG submission 203319) | Peat permafrost microbial communities from Stordalen Mire near Abisko, Sweden - Bog_T0_2 | ecosystem: Environmental > Terrestrial > Soil > Wetlands > Peat | place: Sweden: Abisko, Stordalen Mire...
GCGCTCAGCGTTGCCCCGCCGGCGTTGAGAAACGCCGCCAGCGTCGCCGGCGCGGCGGGCAGCGCGGCGAGATCTTCGCTCTTGCACCAGGCCAGGAAGGCGTTCCAATCTGCCGCATAGAGCCTGACTGTCTCCGCCGCCGGTCGGCGGGGGCTTGCGGGGGCTCCGTCGCCGGGCAGCGCATCACCTGCCGGCGGCGGATCGGTGGTGGTCGTGTGCGTCAGCGCTGCGGTCATCGCGTCCCCTCGCCGCCCCGGCGTCCCGGCGTCCCGGCCGCCCGCTTTGCCTTGTCCCACTGGTTGCGCCGCCTGGATTCGCCAGCGATTCTGCCGTTTTTTGCCGATTATGGCAACGCCGCAAAGGCGCGGTAAGCAGTTTTCGGGGACTGTATGCCCGATAAGGTGCCTTGTCATGCATACGGGAATCGGCGTACATTTTCGGCCGGAATTCCGCCCAACCCGACCAAGGAGCCCGCCAGACCCGCATGGACACCGTCACGAGCCTGGATGGCGGCGATACGGACACCGCCCCCCTGCCCGCCCCGGCCGCCATCCCGCCACTGCCGCCGGTCCCGCTGCCGCCCAACCCGACGCCGCGCGCCATCCGCGACTGGTTCGACAGCGCGGCCGAAGCCGCGGTCCCGGAGCATGACGGCACGATCGGCACGGCGCGGCTGGCGGCCGACGCCTACGCCCGCCGCGCCAAGGCTGACAACACAAGGCGCGCCTACCGCGCCGGGGTGCGCGCCTGGTGCTCGTGGTGCGCCTGCCACGAGCTGCCCTGCCTGCCCGCCCACGCCGCCGATGTCGTCGCCTTCCTCGCCGCCGAACGCGGCAGCGGCCTGTCCGTCAACACCGTCGAACTGCGCCGCGCCGCCATCCGCTACCTGCACTTCATCGCCGGCCTGCCGGTGCCCACCGCAGAAGCCCACGTCGCCGCGACCCTGGCCGGCATGCATCGCGAAGCCGCCGATGCCGGCGAGCTGCCGGCCAAGAAGCTCGCCGCCACCGCCGACATCCTGCGCCAGATCCTGGCCGGCATCCCCGACGACCTGGCCGGGCTGCGCGACCGCGCCCTGCTGCTGGTCGGCTTCGCCGGCGCGCTGCGCCGCGCTGAGCTGGCGGCGATCCGGGTCGAACACCTCGAGGCGAGCGAGCGCGGCCTGCGCCTGACCCTGCCCCGCTCAAAAGGCGATCGCACCAGCAGCGGCGTCACCGTCGCCATCCCGTACGGCACCACCGAACTCTGCCCGGTGCGGGCGCTGCGCCGCTGGCAGGAGGCGGGGAAGATCACCGGCGGCGCGGTGTTCCGGCGCATCTGGGCGCCGCCGGCACGACACCAGGCGGGCGAAGGCCCCCTGCCCGCCCCCGTGGTCGGCACCAGGGCGATCGATGCCGGAACCGTGGCGCGTATCATCAAGACCCGCGCCGCCAAGGCCGGTTTCGATCGCGACGAGGTCGGCGGCCACAGCCTCAAGCGCGGCGCGCTCACCACCGGCATGGATCGCGGCGTCCACCCGACCCGGCTCAAGCAATTCGGCCGGCACAAGAGCTATGCCGTGCTCGACGAATACCTCGAACTCGGCGACCCGTTCGACGGGCACCCGCTCAACGGCGTGCTGTAGCCGGTTCGCCGACCGACGTCGCTGAAGGAAGACCGGTTCAGCGCAGAACGTCGTCGAGGCTTGCGGCGTCGAACACGCGCAGGCTCCACTCCTCCAGCGCGACGGTGTCCGCCGTCGCGATGCGATCCGAGGCCCAGCCCGGCAGCGCACCAAACCGGCGTTCCAGCAGACGAAGCAGTATGACCGCCTCGCCCTGCCGGCGGCCCATCTGCTCGCCTTCCTGGCGACCACTTTCCTCGCCTTCCTGACGGCCCTTCAGCTCGCCCTCTTGCAACCACTGCCGCTTCCAGTCCTCAGCCCGTGACGCCAGCATGTTCCTGATCTCCAACAACTACTCCGGCACCCGAACCCCCGGGGCCAGCGGCTCCAAGACCGCGCCCAGCAGCTCGGCAAAGACAGACCGCGCCTTCAAACCCCGGATGACGCCTGAACCACGCCAGCAACGCGTCGGCCAGAACGACAACCTGCCCCGGGTCAGGTGAATTCTCCAACCGGAACAGCAGCGCCAGAAGGGCGTCGCGCCTCGCCAAATCATCCTCGGCGAAAGCGCCCTCGTCCACTATCTGGTAGCTCACCGTCGGCTGCCATTGCCACAATGGCGAATTCGGAGGCAGCCCGACAAGGTCATGCAGCGCCAGCGGCGCCGCCCAGCGCCGGTCACCATTGTATAACACCACCGGCAGGATCGGCGGCAGCCTTCCGTCGGGCAGCAGGAGCTTCTCGTCCACCAGCTGCTGCCACAGGAGACCGCCATAAACCAGAACGCGGAGCGGCCATCCAATGATAGGAGGTGGACTGGAACTCCAGCAGCAAAACCAGACGCTGGGCGAAGCGTTCGTCTCCTGTTCACGGCTCAGAGACGGACGGGAGCGGCGACAAACGCCGAGGCCGACGCCCGGCGCATCGCCCTGCTGCCGGAGGCGCGGGCGTTGGCCGCGCAGGCGCCGGAACGGCTACGCCTCCGGCAACAGGATGTCGCAGAGGCGCTCGCATTCCGGCACCGGATGGCGGGGAGAAAACCTTTGCGGATCATTCGCGGCTCATTATATGACAGAACGGTGACATAGGCGCAAAACTCGGTCGGCTGCCGGGATCCGATCAGCCATGGTGTCGCGGTCAGATTTTGTCGGCAGCCGTATCCGGGGGCGGCGGTTAGGGGGGGACCGTAATGATGAACGAGGCACTTCAATCCATCGGCGGAAAGTCGATCAAGGAAGAGCACGATGCGCTTATTGAACAGATCAATTTGATAGACCGGCTACTGTGTGCGAGGCCTCACGATCCGGGACGGATAATCGTGTCTGTAAGGGGTTTACTCGAAAGTTCTAGAGCCCACTTCCAGCATGAAGAGCTTGTTATGGCGGAAACGAATTATGATGATTTTTTGATGCACAAGCGCGACCACGACTATCTCAGGACAAGTCTAATTACATTTCTCGAGTCGGTTGAGAATGATGTCGCTGCGGTATTGGATGACATCGGAGTTAATCTAAGAAGCTGGCTGGAATTTCATATAAGCAAGTTTGACAATGCTTATATTGAATTCCTAACAACACAGGAACAAGAGCTTCAACGGACGCGGGCGGACACCGCCGCCTGATCGGGGGCGCCCGTTTGCCAAAGCGGACAACACCCGGCGCGCCAGCCACTAGCTGCCCTGCCTGCCCGCCCGCGCCGAAGACGTCGTCGCCTTCCTCGCCGCCGAACGCGGAAGCGCCCTGTCCGTCAACACCGTCGAGCTGCGCCGCGCCGCCATCCGCTACCTGCACTTCATCGCCGGCCGGCCGGTGCCCCACCGCGGAAGCCCACGTTGCGGCGACCCTGGCCGGCATGCATCGCGAAGCCGCCGACGCCGGCGAGCTGCCGGCCAAGAAGCTCGCCGCCACCGCCGACATCCTGCGCCAAATCCTGGCCGGCATCCCGATGGCCGGGCTGCGCGACCGCGCCCTGTTGCTGGTCGGCTTTGCCGGCGCGCTACGCCGTGCCGAGCTGGCGGCAATCCGGGTAGAGCACCTCGAGGCGAGCGAGCGCGGCCTGCGCCTGACCCTGCCCCGCTCCAAAGGCGACCGCACCGGCAGCGGCGCGACTGTGGCCATCCCGTACGGCACGACCGAACTCTGCCCGGTGCGGGCGCTGCGCCGCTGGCAGGAGGCGGCGAACCCGCGGGCGCGGTGTTCCGGCGCATTTTGTTCCACCGACGCGGCTCCCAGTGGGCGAAGGCCCCCGCCCCTCCCCCGTGGTGGGCACCGCGGCGATCGATGCCGGCACCGTGGCGCGCATTTATTGAGACCCGCGCCGCCAAGGCCGGGTTCGACTCCGACGCGGTCGGCGGCCACAGCCTCAAGCGCGGAGCGCTCACTACCGACATGGATCGCGGCGTGCGCCCGACCCGGCTCAAGCAATTCGGCCGGTACAAGAGCTACGCCGTGCTCGACGAGTACTTCGAACTCGCCGAAATCCGCGCAAACCTGGTCATACGCGTGGCGGAGCACGTTTCCGGACGACTCCGCACGCCGTGAGCGGGCGTGTTGGGCCGGTTACGCGCGGTTGCGCAGCCCGACCCATTGTACGCCTGATAAGTCCCCCTGCCAGGCGTAGAGGGGCGGACTTGCGCCTCCCGCGCCCCAGCCCTCCCGCGGTGTCGCGTTTCCGAGATCGCAAGAATCTGGCGCCCCTGGCCGCACCAAGCCGGAATTCGTGTCCTGAATCGTGATACGGCCGCGCCCGATTACAGGCGCACATCTGTCCGGACCCGGCACGCCGGGACGGCTGACGCTGGACGGGATGCCGGCATCGTGCCGCATGGCCAAACAACTGACCGGCGGGGACGGTGATTCCGGCTGGGCCTCTCGACACCCAGGCCCGGGGCCATTGGCGGCGCCTCGCAGGCACGGGCCGCGGCTGCAGGGCGTCCTCCGGGAAGATCCCTGGACGACGCTGACCTTGCGACGCGCCGCCTGACGCGGCGCGGCTACGCTGCTGGCCGGTTCCGCAGGCGCCGGACATAGGCGCATCGAAGACGTGCGGGATAGCGCCGCGGGTCAGCCCGATATCGGCCAGCTCCCGGTCGGTCATCACCTCCAGCTCGTGCATCACCGCTTGGTGCCGCGGCCACGCGATCAGCCCGGCCACACCCCTGGCGAGCCAGCGCCGAAGCGGGATTCGCTCGCGACGGGCGGCGGCGCGGCGTAACCCGACGCGGCACCGCTGATCGAGCGAAGTTCGTTGAAGTCGCGATTGTCGGTTGAGGTCGGGGCGTTCATCCGTTCAATTCCCACTTCGGCCGCAGGACCCACGCATTGTTGTGCGGGGCAGCGGGGAACGCACCATGAGCCTCGATCCGGCTGCCCGGCTTCAAAAGCTGCGCGACAAACTGGCCTGTCAGGGCTGGATGGCGTCATCGTCCCGCGCGCGGACGAGCATCACGGCGAATACGTCCCCTCGGCCGAGCGGCCGGCCTGGCTGACAGGCTTCGCTGGCAGCGCCGGCCTCGCCGTAGTGCTGCCGGACCGTACCGCCGGACCGTGCCGCCGTGTTCACCGACTGGTGCGGGCTCTAGGCAGAGCCCGAGGTTCATGCAAATCCACTCGCCCGCCTCGAACCGGGTGACCGGCGCGCCCGCCCATTGTATGCCTGACAAGCCGCCATCTCGGGCGTAGGTCGGAGGCGCCCGGGATGAGCCGGATCCCGGCCAAGGCTGTCGAGTTTCCGAGATCGCGAGAATCTGGCGCCCGGGGCCGCGCCGAGCCAGGATTCGTGCCCTGGATCGTGATACGGCCGCGCCCCGTGAGGCCGAAAAACGCCTCGGTTCCCTGCCCCGCCAACCAGCCCTCAAGCCGGCATGACGGGCCCCTTGACCCCGGGCATTGTAAAATCACCGGTCAGTTAGGAAGGCGCCCCACGCTCGTAGCAACTTTGGATTGCGATCCAGGCGATCTTTATCGCGATCCGGGGTATTTTATTGCGATCCTGTGGTCACGAAATTGCGGTTTCGGGCTTTCGATAGACACCGTCACGCCACCGGTTGGCGGGCTGCCGCCTGCTGCCCCTGCCCGAACCGGTCGCCATGCCGCTGCCGCCGGTCCCGCTGCCGGCCGACCCGACCCCGCGCGCCGTCCGCGACTGGTCCGACAGTGCGGCCGAAGCCGAAATCCGGAGTCGTCGTCGCCTTCCTCGCCGCAGAGCGCGGCCGGGGCCTGTCGGTCAACACCGTCGACCTGCGCCGCGCCGCCATCCGCTACCTGCACTTCACCGCCGGCCTGGCGGTGCCCACCGCGGAAGCCCACGTCGCCGCGACCCCGGCCGGCATCCACCGCGCCGCCGCCGACGCCGGCGAGCTGGCGCCAATCCGGGTCGGGCACATAGGCAAGCGAGCGCGGCCTGCGCCTGCCCCTGCCCCGCTCCACGGGCGACCGCGCCGGCACCGGCATCACCGTGGCCATCCCGCACGGCACCACCGAGCTCTGCCCGGTGCGGGCGCTGCGCCGCTGGCAGGAGCCGGCGAAGATCACCGGGGCGCGGTGTTCGGGCGCATCTGGGTGCCGCCGACGCGGGACCAGCCGGCCGAAGGCCCCTCCCCCGTGGTCGGCGCCCGGGCGATCGATGCCGGCACCGTCGCGCGGATCGTCAAGAGCCGCGCCGCCAGGCCGGTTTCGACCGCGACGAGGTCGGCGGCCACAGTCTCAAGCGCGGCGCGCTCACCACCGGCATGGACCGCGGCGTCCACCCGACCCGGCCCAAGCAGTTCGGCCGACAAAAGAGCTACGCCGTGCTCGACGGGCCACTCCTCCAGCGCGACGGTGTCCGCTGTCGCGGTGCGATCCCAGGCCCAACCCGGCGGCGCACCAAACCGACGTTCCAAAACGCGAAGCAGTATGGCCGCCTTCGTCGAACAAGGGGGCGCCGACGAAGTCGCGCAGTAGCTCCGCCACCATGGCGGGGTGCTCAAACAGACAATGGTAACGGCTATCGTGGTCGCGCATGCTCCCTGCTTACCACAGTCGGCCGACGGCGCTGTCGCCGACGGGCGATCCGGACTATTGCCGGATCGACCCGTCCGCCGGAGCCGGCGGACGGCGTGGCTCCCCTGCGGTCCCGCCGATCGGCGCCGCCGGGAAATTCAAGCTTTACAAAAAGGACGCTTTAGCCTTTCGGGGGTACCGAGGCTCGCCAGTTTTGATTCCACTTTGTCAGCATCGCCTCGAAAGCCTCGGCAGCTAACTCTTGCGTCTGTCTCCCCTCAAGGACCGACATGAGCCGTAGACCGCGGGCAATCTGCTCAGGAATGCGAACATGCACGGCCGCAAGCTGAGCGGTCTCGCGCGGCTTCATTTTCAGCGGCGCATCGTCGGCCAGATCCGGAGCACGAACGGATTCGGCGGGTACGGACTGTGGCGCGGCGACGGCAGGCTGGACGGCCGACGGGTCTGGCTCGTCACCCGTCCTCTTCCGGCGGATCAGCATACCTGCATCAAGCGGTTGAGGATGCTCGGCCACGCTTTTTCTCCCTTTCCATACGCAGCTTGATCGCCGTCCACAGTGCCGCGATTTCCTCGGATGCCTTGCTGTCCGCCTTGATTTCTCGAGCCGTGCGGCCGTCCGTCATGGCGCTCCGGAAGTCGGTCCGCGTCCTGATGATGACCGGCTGGCCGTCGACCGCCGCCACGGTCCCATGCTGGCTCAGGAGCGTCAGCGCCTGGTTGGTCAGTTTGGCGTTGGTCGCCGCGTTGTTAATGACGAACAGTAGCGGCTTGCCGAACGAATCAACCAAATCCAACGTCTCCCCGATGGCCCGCAGGTCGTTCGGCGACGGGATGACCGGAACCAGAATCAGATCGGCGGCAGCAATAAGCATTCCGACATCGTTGGAGGCGGACGGAGGGGTATCGATGATTACCACTTTGATGCCAGAAGCGCGCAGACTGGCTAGGGTTTTCTCGAGTCCGTGCGCTTTTAGGGCGTCGGGCTCGACGCAAACCGGCGTCTCAGCCTTGCGTGCATCATACCAGCCTGTGATGCCAGCCATCGGATCGGCGTCAATCACAGCAACGGGGCCACTCCCGCTTTTTTCCGCCTCTACGGCCAGGTGCGCAGAGATGCTACTCTTCCCGGCTCCGCCTTTGCGGCTCGCCACGGTCAGCACAAGCACCACAATCTCCCCGGTGACCACAAGCGCGACCTTACAGCGCCAGCGGCGCCCGCGCAAGTGCCTATTCTGTGCCGCCGCCAGATATCTACGCGGATAGCCGCCGCGATATCTTGCTACCAAGTCTCCGGGCTTTTGCTGCGGCCAACACGCACGCCGCCACCCGGGGCTGACCCCTGGCAGCTCCCCCTGCCAGCCGTCTCAAGCGACATCATGCTGGCCCGGCGGCCGGAGGTCGATTAAGGACACAGCCATGTTGTGCCTGCACTCCAAGTGCCACAATTCCCTCCACTGCTCCGACCCCGTCCAACATCTGACGGCTGCCAGGCATCCGGCCGGGTGTGCCAACCCATGCCGCATGACTCCACACCCGCCACAATGGCCGCCCCGGATATTTGGAGGATAGCGGCCGAGATATCCGGCTATCTGGTTCGCCCGTTTCGCCGCAGACAATTCAAGCGCAGGGCTGGCGGGACAAGCGGAAGCGCCTACCCTGCCGAACGATCTGCGTGTGAACCATCGTGGGCAGCGACGGTGCGGCACCGGCCACGCAACCACACCCCAAGCCAACTTCCGGGTGGCCGTTCGGGAAAGCGCTACTCCCGAATATCTAATGAATGCGGGGATATCTGTGGGGATAGCCGCCTCGATACCAAGCTATGTGGCGTCCCCGTCTCCTTCGTCGCGCACAACGCGCGCAGGGGCATCCCCAGGGGAACATACCCGGCGCGGGTAATGTGCGTCTGGTGGCCTCCACCGATGTGTGCCCCGGGCCGCACGGCTGGCAGCGTCGTCAGCACGTGAAGGGATCTGGTGCCGTCGCCTTGGTTGCGGGCAACGCCGCGGCAGTCCCGCAAGGCCGACCTAGGGGCTTGTCCCAACGCTATACTTGGCTATCTAGCTATCTGCCGCTTCCGTCTACCTCGCTGCGGGCGACGCGCCGCAGCGGTCCCGCGAGGCGGGCCAGGGGCTTTGTCGCCATTTGTGGGATACGGGTCCAAATAACCATTGGCGGAATGATCCCGTGCGGGCGTCTCCTGATCAACCTGGATGTCTCTGCGGATGCTGGCAGGGCAGCCCATGGCCCTGTGTTGCCGCCTGGCCGATGGCGCTCGTCACCACATCCAACGGCAGCCTCGGGGCTGCCGCCCAAACAAGCGCAGGCGGCGTCCCCGAGCCGGATATCTCTGCGGATAGCCACCGAGATATCTGGCTATTCAGTGAATCCGTCGCCTGTGTTGCGGACACCGCGCGCAGCGTTCCCGCAAGGCCGGCTTGCGGGCTGGGCCCGCCCTGGGCGCCCGGCTCGATATCTCTTGGGCGGCCGACCGAGGCGGATATTGCCGCAGCCGCCGGGATACCTGGCTACCTGTTGCCCCCGTCGCCTTCGTTGGGGGCAACGCCCGCAGCCGCCTCGCGAGGTGGGCTTAGCGGCCAGGTCCAACCTAGGGGCCTGTATCCACACCCGGCATTAGCGTTCGGGGGAGCAAGCTGGGTATCGCCGCGGATAGCCGCCGAGATACCTGGCTATGCGATGCCCCAGTAGCCTTCGTTGTCTGCAACGCACGCAGCGGCCTCGCATGGTGGTCCGGGGATGCGTCGCCATTTGCGCAATGGTCCCGTGCAGGCGTCTCCTGATCAACCTGGATGTAACCGCGCCGAATCATGGCCGGGAGGGCCGGGGCCTCGGCCGCTGGCGTTCGTCACCACGTCCAGAGCGAGCCAGATAGCGGCGGGGATAGCCGCCGGGGTAACTCGCTATCTGGCTATCTGGTGCTTCCGTTACCTTCTTTGCGGACCGCGCACGGCGGTCCGCAAAGGCGGGTCAGGGGCTTTGTCGCCATTTGCGGGATACGGCTCCAAGTAGCCCTTGGCGCAATGGTCCTGTGCAGGCGTCTCCTGATCGACCTGGATGTAACCGCTGTTGCCGGCAGGGCAGCCCATGGGCCTGTGTTGTTGCGACTACATGCTCTAGGCCGTGCCGCGCCGAATCATGGGCCGGGGGGCACAGCCTTGGCCGCTGGCACTCGTCACCACATCCAGCGCCAGCCTTCGGGGTGGCGGTCCGATCAAGCGCAAGCTCCAGCATGTCCGAGCCAGATATCTGTGGGGATAGCTGCCGACATCTAACTAGAGATTCGTGGTGCTGCCCTCAAGACTCCCCTCATTCCTAGATGACACCGAACATCTCTACGACGACAGCCTGCGCTGCCAACATTTCAGCAAACTTTTCGACGAGGGGCACAAGCAGGTACTCTGACATGTTCGGGATGAGG
>Ga0302319_10027154_pt1 | contig 10045 bp, 11 predicted proteins | sample Bog_T0_2_FD_203319 | JGI IMG/M metagenome (GOLD analysis project Ga0302319, IMG submission 203319) | Peat permafrost microbial communities from Stordalen Mire near Abisko, Sweden - Bog_T0_2 | ecosystem: Environmental > Terrestrial > Soil > Wetlands > Peat | place: Sweden: Abisko, Stordalen Mire...
GAATGCGTTGCCGCAGATCCAGTGAGATTGGCCGTTTCATGACCAAACTTTACCATGCTGGCAAAACAATGGCTATAACTTTATTTAAAATGCTCTAAGTCTTCTCAAACAGACTAGGCGCGGTTTGCCAGGCGAACTTCTGGCAGGCGGCGAAAATATCCGAAGGCGATTCGCATTGCAGCGCAAAGGCGGCCAATTCCTGGGCCTCGCTGACCCTGGTTTTGCGGATCATGTACTTGACCTCCGGAATCACGGGCGGCGCGGCGCTCAGCTCATCCACGCCCAACCCGAGCAGGAGCGGCACCAGCACCGGATCGCCGCCGATCTCGCCGCAGACGCCGGTCCAAATTCCGTGTCGGTGTGATGCATCCACGGCCTCCTTGATGAGCCGCACGATGGCTGGATGGGTGGGTTCATAAAGATGCGACACCTTCTCGTTCGTCCGGTCCGCCGCCAGGGTGTATTGGATGAGGTCGTTGGAGCCGATGCTGAAAAACTTCGCGCGTTTCGCCAGCGCGTCCGCGATCAGTGCCGCCGAGGGGATTTCAATCATCAGGCCGACGTCCATATTCTCGTTGAACGGAATATTTTTTGCCCGCAGCTCGGCCTTGCATTTTTCCACCAGTGCGTTCGCCTGGTTCAATTCATCCAGTCCCGAGATCATCGGGTACATCATCTTCACGTTGCCCTCGGCGCTCGCGCGCAGGATGGCGCGCAGTTGCTCGCAAAAGAGTTCCGGTTGGGCCAGGCAAAAGCGGATGGCGCGCCAGCCCAGAAAGGAATTCAACTCGGGCGCCAGTTGCAGGCTGGACACAAATTTATCGCCACCCAGATCGAGGGTGCGGACGATCACCGGGTGCGGTTTCAGCGCCGCCGCCACCTCGCGGTAAACCTGGTACTGCTCCTCCTCATTGGGCGGGGTGGAGCGGTTCAGGAATAGAAATTCCGTCCGGAACAGCCCGACGCCCTCCGCGCCATGGGCGATTACCGCCTCAATATCGTGCTGATCTTCAATGTTGGCGGAAAGATGAATCGGCTTGCCATCCAGGGTGACGGCGGGTTGCCAGAGAATTTCCGCCAGTTTGACATCGAGCGTCGCCTTCAGCTTGGCGAGTTGGCCGTACTCAAACAGGGTCGCGTCGGTCGGGTTTACCACCACCGTGCCGTTGTAGCCATCCAGCAGGACATAGTCGCCCGACTCCAGTTCCTCGCTCAGCGTTTGCAGGCCCACCACCGCCGGGATATCCAGCGAACGCGCCATGATGGCCGTATGCGAGCTCTTGCCGCCGATATCCGTCGCAAACCCGAGCACCAGTTTCTTATTCAATTGCGCGGTCGTGGAAGGACTCAGGTCGCGGCTGACCAGGATGCACGGTTCGGTCAGGTGGTTGAGATCGGTGAAATCCTTGACCTGAAGCAGATTGTCCAGCACGCGAGCGACGAGGTCCTTCATATCCGACGCGCGTTCGCGGAGGTATTCGTCCTCCACGTTTTCCATCACCGTCACATAACGCCCGGAAACCTGCTGGAAGGCAAAATCGGCGTTCACCTTTTGTTCGCGAATCAGGCGGATGACTTCATCGATGAGGACCCGGTCCTCGAGCATCAGCAGGTGGGCGTCAAAAATGTCCGCCTCGGTCGCGCTCATGTTGGACACCACCCGCCGCTGGACTTCCTTGATCTGGGTACGGGTTTTCACCAGTACCTGCTCGAAGCGCTTGATCTCGTCCGGAATTTCCGCTTCACCGACCGCGCGTTGCGCGATGAGGTGATGGGTGTGATGGAGGACGACGACCTTGCCCCGGCAGACTCCGGCCGAGACGGCCGTTCCGCGATACACTTTCTCGCCCTTTAATTGGCCTGACATAAGTGAAGTGGCTTTGGAAGAAATAGCCGAACGTTGCGGGGTTGCAAACCAAATCCACGATAAAAATGAAAAAAGCCCGTTCCGCACGGGCTTTTGAAAACTCCAAGGGTCTGAATGACCTTCTGGCGCTCTACTTCAGGCACGCTCCATGTATTTGCCGGTCCGGGTGTCAATTTTGATTTTCTCCCCGGTCTTGATGAATAGCGGCGCCTGCACGGTGATGCCGGTTTCCATGATGATCGCCTTCTGCACGTTATTGGCCGAATCCCCACGCACGCCTTCCGGCGCATCCGTCACGGTCAGGACCACGCTTGACGGCAATTCCAGGCTCACGGCCTTCTCCTCGACGAACGTCACGGTAACCGTCGCGTTTTCCACCAGATAATCCTTGGCGTCACCCACCAGCTCCGCCGCGAGGGTTACGCTCTCGTAGTTTTCGGGGTCGGTGAAGACAAAATCGGTGCCGTCCTTGTAACTGAATTCCATCTTCGTGGTCATCATCGGCACCGGCTCAATTTTTTCCGTGGAGCTGAAGCGCACGTCCGATGATTTGCCGGTGCGGATGCTGCGCAAGGTCGCTTGCACAAACGCACGCAAGTTGCCCGGCGTCCGGTGCTGCATGTCCAGGACGACCGAGATGTCGCCGTTGTAATTGATCGCCATGCCGCGGCGAAGATCATTTGCTGTTGCCATAAAAATTAAAGTTATCGCCCGGGAGATTGTCTCCTCAAAAGCGGAACGCACAGGTTATCCTAATTTTGCGCGAAGGCAAGAGCCGTTTGCGGCCAAAACTGCCCCTGTCAACAAGAGGGGCTTGACACCCCAAAATTATGTATGGTACAAACTATCAACCACAATTAGATGTGGTTCTATGCGTTGCCCCAAGTGCGGATGTCAGGAAGACAAAGTCATTGATTCACGTGCCTCTCGTGAGGGTGCCACCATCCGCCGACGCCGCGAATGTATCGGCTGTAGTCATCGCTTTACCACGTACGAAGAGGTTGAACACGAAGGATTAATGGTTCTCAAGCGTGACGGCCGCCGCGAAGAATTCTCTCGCGAAAAACTACTTTCAGGGATGCGCAAAGCCTGTCAAAAACGGCCCGTCAGCCCAAAATCACTGGAAGATCTTGTGGATCATATTGTTGCTGTGGTTACTGCTAAATTTGAAAAAGAAGTGCCGGGCGAGGCCATTGGCAAAATGGTGATGGATGGCTTGCGCGAGTTGGACGTGGTCGCCTACGTCCGGTTTGCCAGCGTTTACCGCCGGTTTGAGGAGGCCACCGATTTCGTTCAGGAAATTCAAAAATTGGAGGCTGCCAAATGATCGCGTTGCAATCCGATTGCCTGATTTTTCAAATGACCAACGGGGAAAGTGTGCCCTGCTCGGCGGACATGATTTCTGTGGAGATCGTCGGCAACAGCCAGGCCTTCAGCCTGCTGGATCCCAAGACCCTGCGGCACGCCACCGCCTCTGTATTTCACTATTTTAAAACCGAATTGGAACGCGAAACCGTCACGGTGGGTGAATTTGCCCAGGCGCTGGAAAAGGCCTTGCAGGGGCTTGGCCTGACTTTGTTCGCGGAAAAACCCATCCAAACCGGTGGCGTGACCACGCTCGAAGCTAATCTCGCTCATCTGGCTCGCGACTCGGCCTTCAGCCTCGAACTATTTTTCTTTCCCCGCCTGCGCGACGAGCTGCGCATGCAGTTGGGGCACGCGCCCCGGTTGCTACGGTTTTATGGTTTGCGCGGCTGCGTCAAGCAACTCGCCGGCGCGCGCCGCTGGAGTTCGCGTTGCGAACAAATCGAGGAACAAATCATTGAATACATGCGCCAATGCATGACCGCTGAGCCGAAAAAGACCGAGTGTGCGCTCGTGGTTGAGTAGGCTTAGCGGACGTTGGTGCGGTGCTGAAGCTGTTTTCCCATGAGTCGAACCCTCTTTGAAAAAATCATCGCCCGGGAAATTCCGGCGGACATCGTTTTTGAAGACGATGCGGTGCTGGCTTTTCGCGATATTCATCCGCAGGCGCCCACCCATGTGCTGGTCATCCCCAAGAAAGCCATCCCGCGCATCGCCGAGGCCGGATCGGCCGACCGGGAACTTTTGGGTCACCTCCTGCTGTCGGCCACCCGGGTCGCCGAACAACTGGGGTTGAAGGCGGGCGGTTACCGGTTGGTGATCAACAATGGCCCGCACGGCGGAGAAACTGTCCCGCACCTGCACTGCCATCTCCTCGGAGGCCGGCCCATGACCTGGCCACCGGGTTGAGGAATTAGGACATCCCGCCACTGGAATTATTTCCGCGATTGAACAGTTTCTTGAAAAAGGTCACCAGCGCGGCAATGCCGATGATGATGAATTTCTTCGCGGCCAGGATACCCAACCAGAGTAATTTCAGGAAACCCAATTTCGCCGCCGCCGCCAGCGCGCCGCCGGCTACCAGCGCCGCCAGCCCGTATTTGGCCACTTTATCCACCTTGGGATCAAAGTCCGCATAGCGATTGCCCTCCTTGAAATCCACCATGCCGAGGATCTTCGGCGTTTGCGCGTCGATCTCCGCCAATTGATCCATGCTCGCTACCGCATTCAACTCCAGGACTCCTTTGCGGCCCAGCACAATTTGACGAGCACGGTTTCCGCGTCGTCGGCATCCAGGAAGTTGAAATCAGCTGGCACTGTCAATTTTGCCAGGCCGCCCCGCAGGTCAATTTCGCCCTGCTGATATTTTAATTGCCTGGCCAGCTCGAGAATTTGGGGCGGCAGTCCGTTGGTGTCTACCTGTCCTTGCACCGACACGTTGATCAGCACAATGGCGGCAAGCAGACCGAAAATTAAGCGTTGGAAGTTCATGTGAGTACTTGCTGGATCATGGTCAGGCTGGAGAAAGTGCCCTTTGCAATCGGTCAATGCCTTGCGCCGAAAATGCTGTTTAAAATCACCTCTTTGGTCTTCCAAACCAGGGCCATGGTGATCGCCAGTGGTGACAGGCCAAGGCACAGCAGCAGGGTGGTGCTGATGTGCTGGAGCCAGAGCCGGAAGAGGGGGCTGAAATGCGTCCGGAAATTGAAGAGTTGCGGCACCGCGAATGCCGCCAGCACACCCAGCAACCACAGTGCGAGCAGCCATCGGTTTAACACGGTGAATTGCCGGATCTCATGCCTCAAGGTCTCGTCCGGCAGCATCATCCCCAGTTGTTTGAGCACGATGTTCAGGTTGAACAAGAACATCAGGGCCGAGAGCGTGAGGGTCACAATTGAATCGCGAAAGAAGGGCTGCTCCGGCATGCGGCTGAACCAGAACAAAAACGGACACAACCCCAGGTTGATCAGTCCAAAGAGTTTCACCCGGTCCAGCGCGTTGCGCCAGGGGCGTTCGTCTTTTTGAAAACCGCTGATTTGCCCCAGCCCGTAGAGCAGCAGGAGGTTTACCGCCACCGCAGGAACGACGCCCGCCGGTCCCAGACCGTCTGCCCGCGCCGTCTCCGCACTGATGATCAGCCAGGCCGGCAGCCCCCAGAAAATCGCCGACAATCCGCGCGTCAGCTTTCCCAGCGAGCGGAGCAATTCTGGATTCGGATCAACTTCAGACATTTGGTCGCAATAGTATGAAGGAACCTTGCGTCCGGATGAAATAAAATCAGCAGGCATGTGAGCCCATTGTCATTACCTGCCCCCGGGCATGGATCGAGCGGCGTGGAACAGTTCTCCTTCTCCCGGGGGAAAAGTTCGGGTCGAGGGTGGGCGGCAAACCATTCATGACTTTGCATCCAATAATGACCTTGCTAGCCAACCAACCGATTCTTATGTCCATGGAAAGGTGGGCGGGTTTCTCTACCGTATTGTTACGCCTAAAAACTCAGGTACGTATACGCCTTCAAACCGCGTTCGTAATCATCCAGCAGCCGCATCGCTTCCGACGGCTTCATCCGGTTGGATTTGATCGCCTCATCCATTTGCGCCTTCATCTGGCGTTTCAATTCGTTCTCGTCATACTGCACCGCCGACAATGAGTGGATGATCGTGTTGCCTTCGATGATTTCTTCAATGTAATAACCCGTTGCCTCGTCCGGCTCCAGGAACACGTGAACTTCGTTTACGCGCCCGAAGAGGTTGTGCAGGTCACCCATGATATCCTGATACGCGCCCATGAGGAAAAAGCCGATATAATACGGCTCCTGTTTGCCGCCGCCGTTCGTCTGCAACTCGTGCAGGGGCAGGGTGTCGCGTACATCGCGCAGATCGATGAATTTGTTGATCTGTCCGTCCGAATCGCAAGTGATGTCCACCAGCGTCGCCTCCCGGGTCGGGCGCTCATTCAAGCGCGTCACCGGCATGATGGGAAAAAGCTGGCCCAGCGCCCAATGATCCAGCAGGGATTGAAACACCGAGAAATTGCAGAGGTACTGATCGCCCAGGCTGTCCTCCAGCTTTAGGATTTCCTCCGGGATGTACGCCTGGCCTTTGAAACTTTCCACTACCGCCCGGCTGATCTCCCAGTAAAGATTTTCAATCTTCGCCTTCTCCGGCAGGTCCAGTACGCCGAGCGCGAACATTTGCTGCGCGTCCTCTTTCCGCTCCTGTGCATCGTGAAAGGCCTCCAGCTTGTTGGCTTTGCCCAGGTTCTTCTTGATGTCCAGCAGCTCCTTGACCAGCGCATGTTCACTGTCGCCGTATTGGAACGCCTCCCCGGCGCGGATTTTTTCGATGGACCCGAAGACTTCCACGATCAACACGCTATGATGCGCCACAATTGCCCGGCCGCTCTCGCTGATGATGTTCGGGTGCGGCACTTTCTCCGCATTGCAGACATCGCCGATGTAATAAACGATGTCGTTGGTGTATTCTTGCAGCGAATAATTGGTCGAGGAATCAAACGCGCTGCGCGATCCGTCGTAATCCACCCCCAGCCCGCCACCCACATCCATGAACTCGATGGCAAACCCCATCTTGTGCAGTTTGGCGTAGAAGCGCGCCGCCTCCTGGACGGCTTTCTTGACCGTCAAAATATCCGGCACCTGGGAACCGATGTGAAAATGCAGCAGCTTGAGGCAGTGACCAAGGTTTTCGGCCCGCAATAATTCCGTGGCGGTCAGGAGTTCCACCGTGCTCAGGCCGAACTTCGCGTTCTCGCCGCCGCTCTCCGCCCATTTGCCGGCCCCCTTGCTCAAGAGGCGCGCACGAATGCCGATCACCGGTTCCACGCCGATTTGCTTGGAGATCACGATGATCTGGCGCAACTCCTCCAGCTTCTCCACCACCATGATCACGCGTTTGCCGAGCTTGATCCCCAGCAGCGCCATCCGGATGAATTCCGCGTCCTTGTACCCGTTACAAATCACCAGGCTGTCCGGCTGGTTTTGCAGCGCCAGACCCGCAAACAATTCCGGCTTGCTCCCCACCTCCAGCCCGAAATCAAACGCCTTGCCCGCGTCCAGGATTTCCTCCACCACCTCCCGCAGTTGATTGACCTTGATTGGAAACACGCCCCGGTATTTGCCCTGATAATTGAATTCGGTGATCGAGTTGCGGAAAGCCTGATTGATGGCTTCCACCCGGTGACGCAAAATATCCTGGAATCGGATCAACAGCGGAAACTTCAGGCCGCGGCCGCGCGCCTCTTCAATGACGTCCGTCAAATCCACCGAACCGCCCGCGTCCTGCAACGGTTTGGCGACGACATGGCCCGCGTCGTTGATGTCAAAATACTTCGCGCCCCAGCGCTGGATGTTGTACAGCGTCCGGGCGGCCTCGATGTCCCACGGCGGCGTGGCGTCAGGAGAATTGGTCATCTTTAAGGTTTATAGACGGTCGCACTATAAATTTACCAGCGCAGAAAGCAATAAACACCTTCCAAAAAATCAAAATTTCTTTGGCCGCCTTGGCGGCGCAAAATTGAAGATTCATTCGGATCGGGCCTCGCTAAGTCTCGCCCTGCAAAATTTAATTCACTTCACTTTCTGTCGATTCATCGTGTGAGACTTCCCGGTGAATCCAAACTGTCCATCGACCCCGCTGTTGCCTGTCCCCGGCGCGTCCCCAATTCGGGATTATATCTTTCACAAACCCAAGGTTTAAGACTGAAACGGTCATGTTTTTTGATGTGGTTTCAAGCGCGACGGGCGGCGGCAATGAGCTTTTTTCTCACCCATTCCGTCTTGGATTCGCCAGAGGACTTAATGGCGGATTCGATCTCCGCATATTCCGGTGGCGAAAGCCTGGTTGAAATGAATCTGCCGCGCTTCTCCTTATTTGGGAGTGCTGGCCTTCCGACTTTTGGCGTCTCGCTCATTTATTTTGGTTTCTTGGCATCTGGCGGTGGTGGAGTTTTAAGCAAAGCTTTCAAAGCATCCTTGAATGAGACGCCGCTCAGGTTCGGCAGCATCACTTTTGCTGGACGTTTCCGGTGTTTCGCTCGTTTTGGTTCTGGCACGGATTCTCTTTCTCCCCCAACACACATGCGGGGCTTTTGGTTTTACAAGGCAATCTTGTTGGCTGCAAAGCCTGCTCCTTCAAACTGCCTCCTTATACGTTAAACGCTTTCCAGTGACCATTCCAATGGCCGATTCCATACGCTCTCCGTCTGTCTGGAAGCGTGTATTCCAACGGAAGGCAAACTCATTGGCATATTTCGGCAAATGCTCGCGGCTGACATGGTGCCATGAACCATAAACCCCACGCTTCAAAAGGCTGAAAAACGATTCGCAACTGTTAATCCCAGAAACACTTCCGTCAGCATTGCGGCGGCTGTATTCCTTTTTTGAGTGAACAACGGTCTGATGCGCCTTGAACTGCTTGCCAGCGGGCTTGTAAGCGTCATGCTCGTCAGTATTCAACGTGGCTTTCTTGCTCACGCATTCATCCAACACCTTGCCAAGATTGTGCTGCGTGACGTTGCTCACCACGCGAGCTTGCATATTGCCTCCGCGTTCAATCAAAGCCACCACGGGCGTTTTGCGGCGCATCTGGGAGCAGCGGTAGCCCTTTCCGCCAACAAAAGTCTCATCCACTTCCACAACGCCTTGCAGGAGCTTATTCAGCGGCATTTCGGGAGCGACGGCGAAACGAAGGCGATGGGCCATGAACCACGCGGCTTTGTACGTGATTTTGAGCATCCGGCTTAATTGATTCGCGCTGACTGATTTCTTGCTGGAGCAAATGATGAAGATCGCCATCAGCCATTTACTGATCGGCAGGTGCGAATCTTCAAAAATGGTACCGACAGTGACCGTGAACTGCTTGCGGCAAGCCCCGCATTTGTGAACACCTTTACGGGCGGCTGATTTGCTGGTCGGCTTGGGCTGGAGCCGATAAATCGGCTTTTCCTTGTGATTCTTGCAGTGCGGGCAGATCGCCCCATTCGGCCAAAGCAGGGATTCCAGCAGCCCGCGAGCCTTGTCCTCACCGGAGTATTGCTGCGCCAGTGTCACCAGATTTAATTCGTCGCGCTCTTGCGTTTCTTTCATGTGATAAAGGTGACACATATATTATGGCTTGTCAACTATATTTGTGACACTTTTATGTGTTATATTCCAATCTTCCACCACCCCAAGATTTAGGTATGAAGGGTATTTGAAAATGCGGTGTTGATTTTTGAAAACCGGACGATAAAACTCATTTGTCCAGACCTCGCCCTCTTCCGCAATAGAATCATTCGTTGTAAATCCGATAATTTCTTTGAAAGTCTGGCTTTGAAGTGAAATTGTGGTAATTCTTTGCGTGGTTTGCAGGCCATATTCAACAGAGTTGCTAAACGTGAGCAGGGATGGGGGCTGCCCAAAAGCCGTATAAATACTGTCTGAATCAACCTTAAAAATGCCATTTACCAAAACCACATTTGGCGCGGCATAAATGACCTGCAAAACAGGGTTCGTCAATTCATTTACAACCTCATAATAAAACATTCCGTTTCCGTATTCGTCATAATTTGTGCTGTAATTTCTGTCCCACCGCCGAGGAATTTGCAAATCAGGATCGAAGGAATCATTCATTACGAGGGTTTTTTTGTCGTTTGAAAACGGAACCTGAACCTCAATATAAAGCCGGTTGCTGATAATTAATGGCACAATTGGATAGGCAAAAGTTTTGTTGCCGACAGTTGTGTTTTGAAAACCCGCCCGCAACCAAATACTTTCCATGCGCGGGGTAAAATTCGGCATCGTATCCAGATTTTTTA
>Ga0302319_10027160_pt1 | contig 10044 bp, 11 predicted proteins | sample Bog_T0_2_FD_203319 | JGI IMG/M metagenome (GOLD analysis project Ga0302319, IMG submission 203319) | Peat permafrost microbial communities from Stordalen Mire near Abisko, Sweden - Bog_T0_2 | ecosystem: Environmental > Terrestrial > Soil > Wetlands > Peat | place: Sweden: Abisko, Stordalen Mire...
CAGCTGAGCAGCGGGATGTTGTCGTACCAGGCGATGGTGTGTTCGCAGTGCGGGCAGTGCGAGCGCGGCTTGCTCAGGCTGCGGTGGTCGGGCAGTCGGGAGATGCAGACATTGAGGAAGCTTCCGAAGAGCAGGCCGAGGACGAAGGCGGGCAGCTCAAAGACGAGCGGGGTGGTGAACATGAGAGTTCAGTATAGGTTAGGGTGCGCAGCGGGTAGGAACGAGGCGTGGTGGGGATTTGGTGGGGTCAAAAAGGCAGGAGGAGGAGGGGGATGATGATGCCGGCGAGTAGGAGCGCGGTCACTAGGAGCTTGCTGCGCATGAATTTGTAGGACATGTAGACGCCGGTGATCGTCGAGATGAAAAGGCCGACGGCAACTACGAGGAAGAAGATTTTCATCGGGAGGTGGGATTTTTGGGGCGGCTCGGGTTGTTGTGGAGCGGTAGAGGCTGGCTTGTCGGGCTTGGGGGCGGCGTCTGCGGGGCGCTGTTTGCGGACGGGGACGGTGGTGGTTTGCTTTTTGTGGAGCTGGCCTAGCGTGACGATCCAGGTGGGAGGCTTGTAGTCGCTGCCGCGCGTGGTTTCGTGGAGGCTGAACGCTTGGAGGGCTCCCGTGAGCGCGAAGAAGAGGATCGCGGGGGAGATGAAGATGCCGATGTAGAGGTGAATTTGGCGAGCGGCTTTGAGGACTTGGTGGGTTGTGGACATTGCGTTCGATTTTAGCCGCAACGGTGTGTCGGGCAGATGAACTGTTTGTCAGGCGGGCGGCAGAGGCTAGAGTGGGGTTATGGCGTTTTTGAGGTGGTTGCGACGAAGTTTTGAGCGGGTGGCTCCGTTGCTGGCTGGCTTGTTGCCGGTGGTGGGAGTGGGATTGATGGTGGTTGCGGCGGGGTTTGCGGTGCGCTCGTGGAACTTTGCTCGGACGCGCGTGCAAGCTACTGCGACGATTACCGAGAATGTTTCGGGGTTCGCGAAGGAGGGTGGGGTTGTTTATACGCCGCGGTTTCGGTTTCGGTTGCCGAATGGGGAGTTGGTGACGGCGCAGGATTCGAGTGGTTCGGAGGACATTGATTTCGCTGCGGGAGAGACTGTGCCGGTGCTGTATCGCGCTGGCGATCCTCAGGGCGCGATCATCGCTACCGCTTGGCGTGCGTACGAAGGGGCGATTGTGTTTGGGGTGCTGGGGGTGATTCTGTTTGACGTGGGGTGGGCGGTTCGAGTGGCGATGCGACGGCGTGCGGCTGCAGCTTAGCGCTCGTAGTGCAGGCGGAATCCGAAGATGCCGGGGATGGGGCCGCGATCTCTGTTGTAGGCAGGATTGTCGACGAACTGGTAGTCCAGGGCGGCGTGGAAATATTTATGGAACTTATGGTCGTAGTAGATCTCGATGTTTTTCTCGGCGCCGTAGTTGAGGGCGCCGTCGCCGGTAAGGATGCCGATACCGCCGGCGGCAAGGTACGCCTGGGCGGATTTTGAGATGCCGCTGGTGAGGAAGGCTGCTCCGATTACGTCGTCGGGCTGGTGCCACCGCTCGCCCTTGATGCTGGTGCCGAAGGTTGCGGTCCAGTTGGAGTCCGTGAATTCGAAGGATTCGTTCTGACCGCTGTTCCAGCCGATGCGGGTGAAGGCACCGAGGTTTTTGGTGATCTCCTGATCCGCGTTCAGGCCGAGGCCCCAGGTGTTGCGGAGGGCGTGCGTATCGTCGATGCCTCCGCTTACGTCGTCTGCACTGGCGAGGAAGGCTGCGGGTGTGCCGTAAATTGCGAGCGTGGCGGGGTCGTTGGCGAGAGCGACGGCTGCTTTGTAGCTTCCCATGTTCGCATGGTTGTCGAACGTGAGAAGGCGAATCGCTCCGGGGTGAGCGTTGAGGGTGTGGCGGTGTTCGAGTTCGGTGACCATTCCCCAGTTGTGGAAGATCTTGCCGTCGCCTGCGTTGTCTGCGGTTGGCAGCGTGAGGTAGAGGCCTTCAGCCGTGAACGAATTTCTGTACTTCGACATCTGAAACCATCCGTAGCGGAGGGTCCACGTCGGGCGGTTGTATTCGATCGCGATGCCGGTGGTGAAGCCGAGGGCGTCTGCGGGGTAATCGTAGGCGGCGTTGGCCATGAGCGCCCAGTTCATGAACTGGCCGCGCGGGTCGTTGGAATACTGATTGTTGTCGAATATGTCTTTGACGCTCATTCGACCGATGGTGAGGGTGAGGCGATTCGTATCCTGCTTGCCGCGGAGAGTCAGGAGGTCGTCTTCGACGGATTCCTTGGCTTCGCCGTCGAGATTGATGGTGGTGCGCAGGAAAAAGCGCGCGACGGCAAAGTGCGGATAGCGCACGCCGACCTTGAAGGCTTCGCCGTCGGGGAAGTTGGCAACGCCGTACGTGTTGTTGAGGCCATAGCCCTGCCAGAACAGGGCATCGACGTGGAACTCCGTGTTGGGGAGTAGACGGTAGCCGAAGTAGACGTCGGCGGATTCGGTTTCGCGAGCTTGGCCTTGAGTCGGCAGACTGCTGCCGGTTCCGTACACGAGATAGGCGGGGTTGGTGTACTTGGCGGAGAACGAGGTGTCTGCCATGCCGGTGAGCGTGTATTGAGCGTGGAAGTTGTAGGTTTGCGGTGGCTTTTCGGGGTTGTCGGTTGCGGATGGAGTGTTGCGGGCGGCGCTGGTTGCCGGAGTCTGGGGCGGAGCGGCTGGCGACGGGGCGTTGGGGAGAGCAGTCGTGCTCTGTTGGCTGGACTGCGCCTGCACGCGGCTCGTCGCTAGCGGGAGGCACAGGGAGAGCGCGGCGATCAGTGAGACGCGTCGGGAGAACATGAAGGGCTCTTTCATTCTTCATGGTGAAAAAGAATAGAGTGTGAATTGTGAAGCTTGTGAATTAGTATACCCCGGTAGGGTATATAAGGGGATTGGAAATGGAGCTGAATCGGGACCGGGTGAAGCTGGTGAATCGCGCGAAGCGGATTCATGGGCAGATGGAGCGCGTGGAGCGGAGCCTTAGCGAGGATCCGGAATGCGCGGATGTGCTGATGTTGCTGGCGGCGGTGCGCGGCGGGATCGATGGATTGATGGCGGAGGTGCTGGAGGATCATATTCGCCTGCACCTGGTGGGGCCAAAGGCGAAGGCGTTGACTCCAGAGCTGGGAGAAGAGCTGATCGACCTGGTGCGGGCGTATATGAAGTAGGGCGGAGCCTAGCGGCTCCGTGCTCCGACTACGACGAGCGCAATGCCGCCGACCAGGGCGATGCCGCTGAGGATGGGCGGGATGGGGACGGTGCTGGTCTGCTTGTGCTCGATGTTGAGGGAGCCGATCTTGGCGTCCTGATGTTCGTGGGTGAAGCTGAAGCCGCCGACTGCGAAGCCGATGATGCCGAGGACGATGAGGAGGATGCCGATGATGGTTGAGGGTTTCATGGAGGAGATTCTCCTAAGCGATTTGAATTCAGCAGGTGAGATGCAGATGGGCACAGAGGGTTGGTTGTGGGCATTGACTTATGGGCGGGGTCCAGTTTATTTTCAGTTTCAACACGGGAAAGGAGGATGGTCCAAACCTATGAAAATTGATTGTTCCAGTAACACCACAACACGTGAGGTGACTGAGGCTTAGAGCATCCGTGCTCTAGACCTGGAGTGCGGGGAGTAATGTCGATGCTTCCTGCGTGGGTTCAAACTCCGAGGCCCATCCGAGAACGGATGCCTCAAGTCAATCTCAACAGATCACTGCACTGGCGGCTCGCTCCTTCTTGGGGCGGGCCGCTTGTGTTTCGTCTGGCGTAGGATTAAGCAATGGATTCTTTGGTGATTGCAGGGCGGACGTTTGGGTCGAGGCTGATTGTTGGCACTGGAAAGTATAAGGATGGCGCGGAGACGAAGGCGGCGATTGAGGCTTCGGGCGCTGAGATGGTGACGGTTGCGGTTCGGCGGGTGGAGCTGGATCGGACGAAGGAAAGTCTGCTGGACTTCCTTGATCCGAAGAAGTATTTTCTGCTGCCGAATACGGCGGGATGCTTCACGGCGGACGAGGCGATTCGTGCGGCTCGGCTGGGGCGCGAGGTAGGGCTATCGGACTGGGTGAAGGTTGAGGTGATCGGCGATACGGCGACGCTGTATCCGGATGTTCAAGCGACGGTTGAGGCGACTCGCGTGCTGGTGAAGGAAGGGTTTACGGTGCTGCCGTATACGACGGACGACATTGTGTTTGCGAAGCGGCTGATCGATGTGGGGGCGGCCGCGGTGATGCCGCTGGGGGCTCCGATTGGGACCGGGTTGGGGATTGCGAATTCGTACACGCTGCGCATGATGCGCGAGTTGGTGACCGAAGTTCCGCTGATTGTGGATGCTGGGCTTGGAACCGCGAGCGACGCGGCGTTGGCGATGGAGATGGGCTTCGATGGCGTGCTGTTGAATACGGCGATGGCGGCGTCGAAGAACCCGGTGCTGATGTCGTCGGCGATGAAGAAGGGTGTGGAAGCTGGGCGCGAGGCGTTTCTGGCTGGGCGGATGGGGAAGAAGTTGTATGCGACGGCTAGCTCGCCGTTCGAGGGTATTTCGCGATGAGCGCGGAGGGCGAGCCTCGCAGGATGATGTCGTGCGGGCCCGGTCTTCGATGCCATCTTACGAAGGGGTGCAGGCTTTGAAGCGTGTTCTCTATCTCTTGGCAGCGATCTGTTTCCTTGGCGTTGGTGTGTGCACGGTTCGATTCTTTAATCTGCCGGATGAAGCGGAGAGGATAGCGCAGTCGATGCAGGATCGTGATTCGTCGGTGGTCGACGATGGTGCGCCGGCCAGGGTGGCGAATGCACCGGCCGATGAGCTGCAGCTCGTTGGAGGGGTATGCCTGGTGGGTGGCGTGGTATCCGTACTTTTGGCGCGACTATCCTGGCCGACAGTAGACTCACGCAAGAATTAGTCGAGGGTATACATGGCGAGGCCGCTGAGCAGTTTGGGATAGAAGTCGGTGGACTTCTGCGGCATGACTTCGAGGTTGAGGGATATGTCGCGCATCTGGTCCAGGGTTACGGGCTTGATGAGGAAGGCGACGTCGGCGTTGCCGGAGCCTACTTGCTGGAGGGCTTCCGAGGCTTCGCGGAGGTAGCGGATGTTGCCACCGGCGCGGATGGTGTCTTCGTTCAGGCCGAGAATTTTTTCGAGAATCACTCTGTGGAGTTGCGTTACGTCGAGTTGCTGCTGGCGTTTTGGAAGGCCGGCTAAGAGCGGGGCGATGGCTTCGGGCTTGGGAGTCAGGAGGAATTCTCCTTCGCGAGTGGCGGCGATGAAGGCTGTGCCCTCGGTTTCGTTGAGTATTTTGAGGAGGGCGTCGGCGCCGGGGTAGGTGCCGCTGGGCGTTAGTGGGATCTCGGTGACCGTGAAGTACTCGGCGGCTTTGGTAGCGAACTCGCGGCAGCGGAAATCGATGAGGTTGAAGGCTACGCGGTGGGTGGGGAGGATGGTGATGCCGGGCGCGTCGATGTTGACGAAGGTCATCATCATGGCCTGCTCGGGGAAGGCAGGTTGGGGAAGGGTTTTGCCGGGCGCTACGGGGGCGTCGACGGGCGGGGCGTTGGGATCAATGCCTAGCTCGGCGGCGCGCTCCTGCATGTAGGTGGTGGAGGTCTCGTAGCGGTGGTGGCCGTCGGCGATGAGGAGCCACTTGTCGGCCATGGCGTCGAGAACCTTCTGGATGATGTCGGGATCGGCGAGCTTCCAGAGGCGGTGGATTACGTCATATTCGTCCGTGATTTCTGCGTCGGGCGCGCGCATGCCAGCGGGTTTCTCGGTGCCTTCGGTGTCGAAGAGGAGGTGGTCGACTTTGCTTTCGGGGTCGGAGTAGAGCATGTAGATCTGCTCGCAGTAGGCGCGGGTGGCCTTGAAGAGGGCGAGGCGGTCGGACTTGTGCTTGGGGAAGGTCTGTTCGTGCCGGTAGACGACCTTGTCGGCGTAGTCGTGTAGCTGGCCGAGAGCGATGAAGCCCCGGCGTTCGCGGACTTCTGTCGTGCCGGGAACTACGTAGGTTTGCGAGTAGATGTAGAGCGCGAGCTCGGTTTCCTCTTTGAGGATGCCTTCGCTGCGGAAGTCGGCGAGGGTGGAGGCCGCGCGGGTGTAGACATTGTCCGCGTCCGTATCGGCAGGGAGGTGCTTGCCGAGGATGACGCGGATGAGATTGTAGGGGCTGGCGTCGTAGTAGGCGTCCTGCATGGCCGGGGTGATCTTATCGTAGGGCTGGGTCACTACGTCGGCGAGGTTCACTAGCGTGGGATCGTAGCGGAGAGCGCGGAAGGGGTAAAGGCGGGCCATCCCGCTATTGTACGGGTGCTGCGCGCACCGGTTCTGCGCGGACGGCGGGAGCTGCCGTGGTCCTGTCGTAGACTGGGCGGATGTTGCTGGCACGGGTTGTGGAAGCGGATTTTGCGGAAGTAGTGGCGCTGGCTAACGTGGCGTATCGGGGATTGGGGAAGCCGGATAACGATGCGGAGGCTAGTTGGAATTTGGAGGCAGGGCTGGTGGAGGGGCCTCGGCTGACAGAGGTTACGCTGCGGGAGGATTTGGCGGACAAGCCGGAGTTGCTGGTGTGGCGGGACGAGCCCGTTGTGCCGGGTGCGCCCAGCGGGCCGCTGATGGGGACGGTTTGGATGCAGCGGAAGGGGGATGGGGTCTGGTATCTGGGATTGCTGACTGTGCGGCCGGATGTGCAGAATCGGCAGCTGGGACGGACGCTGCTGGCGGCAGCGGAAGAGTATGCGCGGGAGCGAGGTGGGCGGCGGATTACGATGACCGTGCTTTCGGGGAGGGATGCGCTGATGGGGTGGTATGAGCGGCGGGGGTATCGCAAGACTGGGGAGATTGAGCCGTTTCCGTATGGGGATGTGCGGATGGGGACGCCGCTGCGGGAGGATCTGTACTTCGTGGTGATGGAGAAGGAGATTTAGCTAGCCGCCGGCGATGGCTCCAAGGATGATGAGGGGTTCTCGGGCGGTGAGGATGGGCTCGGGGAGGGGCGTGTCGGTGGGGAGGTGGGACCAGTCTTCTTCGCAGACGAAGAATCGGAGGAACGGGCGGCGTTGTTTCGTGACGTGGTCTCGGATGGTGTTGCGGAGCATCGGGTAGTGGGCTTCGAGAGCGTCGAGGACGGAGGCGATGGTTGCGGGGGGCGGGACGTCGAGGGCGGCCTCGTGGGTGGGGAGGCTGGCGAGGCGGCGGAGATGGATGGGGAGGTCTACGCGGATGGTGGGCATCTACGCGAGGGTTTGGGCTTCTACGCTTAAGACGGCGGGTAGGTCGTGGGTGATGGCGCTCCAGGTGTCGCCGCCGTTGGGGGAGCAGTAGACCTGGCCGCCGGTGGTGCCGAAGTAGATGCCGCAGTCGTCGAGCGTGTCTACGGCCATCGCGTCGCGGAGGATGTTTACGTAGCAGTCTTTTTGGGGGAGGCCGTTGGTTAGGGGCTCCCACTCGTTGCCCCCGGTGCGGCTGCGGAAGACTTGCAGTTTGCCGTCGAGGGGGAAGTGTTCGGCGTCGGATTTGATGGGGACTACGTAGACGGTTTCGGGTTAGTGGGTGTGGACGTCGATGGCGAAGCCGAAGTCGGTGGGGAGGTTGCCGGAGATCTTGGTCCAGTGGTCGCCGGCGTCGTCGGTGCGCATAACGTCCCAGTGTTTTTGCATGAAGAGGGTGTTGGGCGTGCGGGGGTTCATGGCGATGTGGTGGACGCAGTGGCCGACTTCGGCGGTGGGGTCGGGTATGTATTTGCTGTAGAGGCCTTTGTTGATGGGCTTCCAGGTTTGGCCGGCGTCGTCGGTGCGGAAGGCTCCGGCGGCGGAGATGGCGATGATGATGCGGTCGGGGTTGGTTGGGTCGAGGAGGATGGTGTGGAGGCAGAGGCCGCCCGCTCCGGGCTGCCAGTGGGGGCCGGTTTCGGTGGTGCGGAGGCCGGCGAGTTCGTTCCAAGTGGCGCCCGCGTCGGTGGATTTGAAGAGGCCGGCGTCTTCGGCCCCTGCGTAGACGGTGTCGGGGTCGGTGAGCGAGGGCTCGAGGTGCCAGACGCGCTTGAACTCCCAGGGGTGCGGCGTGCCGTCGTACCACTGGTGGGTGCCAGGGGTTCCGTCGTAGGTGAACTGGTTGTTGACGGGGGCGAAGGTGACGCCGCCGTCGTCTGAGCGCTGAACTTGCTGGCCGAACCAGCCGGAGGTTTGGGAGGCGTAGATGCGGTTGGGGTCGGCGGGCGAGGCCTTGAGGTGGTAGAGCTCCCAGCCGGGGAAGTGGGGCTCGGAGATTTGCCAGTTGCGGCGGGCGGCGTCGGAGGTGAGGATGAAGGCGCCTTTGCGGGTGCCGATGAGGAGGCGGACGCGGGACATGGTGGCTCCTTGGTTGCGAGAATTTTGACGCCATCGTCGCAACGCATGAAGAAGTTTCGCAGAAGTAAAACAGTTTTTGGGGTGGGTTTGCAAGGATTCTTTGGTTGGAGCGGAGCGCGGGGGCAGGCCGGGCTGCAGATCTCTCCGCTGCGCATCACAAAGACAGAAGCGTGATGCCCCGGTCGAGATGACAGGGTTTGGGTGAGAGAGAACGTGAAAGAGCAGAAGCAGATTCCCAGAGGGAATGACAGAAAGAAAGGCAAAGGCAAAGGCAAAGACGGAAGCGAGGGCAAAGGCAAAGACGGAAGCGAGGGCAAAAGCAAAGGGGGAAGCGAGGGAAAAAGCAAACAGGCCGCCGACTTAGAAGTCGGCGGCCTGTTTGCTGTGGGTTAGAGGAAGAGTGGCGCGAGGACTAGCGTGATCGTCGCCAGGAGTTTGATGAGGACGTGGAGGCTGGGGCCGGCGGTGTCCTTGAAGGGGTCGCCTACGGTGTCGCCTACTACGGCTGCCTTGTGGGCGTCGGATTTCTTGCCGCCGTACTGGCCGGTTTCGATCCACTTCTTGGCGTTGTCCCAGGCTCCTCCGCCGTTGTTCATGAGCATGGCGAGGAGGACTCCGGCGATGGTGCCGACCATGAGGAGGCCGGCTACTGCGGTGGCTCCGCCGAGGTTGACGGGGACGCCGTTGATGGTGGGGACCGTCGAGAAGCCGCCCTGGGTTAGGACTTCGGTTCCGGCGCCGTAGACGGAGCTGAAGTTGCGGAAGATGAGGCCGACGGCTACTGGAAGGCCTACTGCGAGGATGCCGGGGAGGATCATTTCTTTGAGGGCTGCGCCGGTTACGATGCTGACGCATCGGGCGTAGTCGGGCTTGGAGGTTCCGGCCATGATGCCGGGGTTTTCGCGGAACTGGTCGCGAACATCCTTGACGACCATTTGCGCGGTCCGGCCTACGGCCTTGATCGCCATCGAGGAGAAGAGATAGACGAGCATTGCGCCTAGCATCGCTCCGGCGAAGACGGGGATCTCGGCGAGGTTGACGTTGGTGAAGGACCAACCGTGGGGCATGTAGCCGTTGGGGCCAGCGGCCGTGACGCGCGCGGTGACGATGGACTTGATCTCTTCAAGGTAGGCAGAGAAGAGGAGGAAGGCGGCTAGTGAAGCCGAGCCGACGGCGTAACCCTTGGTGAGGGCCTTGGTGGTGTTGCCCGCGGAGTCCAGCTTGTCCGTGCGATCGCGGACGGAGTCGGGCTGGGCGGACATTTCGATGATGCCGCCAGCGTTGTCGGTGATGGGGCCGAAGGTGTCCATGGCGAGAATGTAGGCGGCGCAGGAGAGCATGCCCATGGTCGCGATAGCCGTGCCGTAGATTCCCTTGACGTAGTTGGAGATGCCGGGGAGGTCGACTCCGGCCAAGCCCTTGACGCCGAAGTAGTAGGACAGAAGGAGCGCCGAGCAGATGACGACTACCGGCATTGCCGGGGTTTCCATGCCGACGGCGAGGCCGCTGATGATGTTGGTGGCGGGGCCGGTGAGGGAGGCTTCGGCGATGGACTGGACGGGGCGGTACTTGCTTTCGGTGTAGTACTGCGTGATCCAGACGAAGAGGAAGGCCGTCACGAGGCCGATGACTCCGCAGAGGAATAGATAGCCGGGACGGACGCCGGGGCCGTTGAGCATCTTGTAGACGATTCCTCCGAAGCC
>Ga0302319_10027163_pt1 | contig 10043 bp, 9 predicted proteins | sample Bog_T0_2_FD_203319 | JGI IMG/M metagenome (GOLD analysis project Ga0302319, IMG submission 203319) | Peat permafrost microbial communities from Stordalen Mire near Abisko, Sweden - Bog_T0_2 | ecosystem: Environmental > Terrestrial > Soil > Wetlands > Peat | place: Sweden: Abisko, Stordalen Mire...
GCCGCCGAACGCCTGGCGGCGCTGGCGCCGCCAGGCATGCCGCGGCCGCCGGCGCTGATGATGGCGCTGCACATCTGGTCGATGTCGCATGGCGTGGCGTCGCTGTTCGGCCGCGGCGACGCGGCGCGGCGCAAGCTGCCGATGTCGCCGGAGGACCTGCTGGAGGCCGAGGTCCTGATCTATCTGCGCGGGCTTGGTTTTCCGACCGACCGAAGGCCGCAGCCCGCCCCTGAACCGGCGGCCGCGAAACCCGCTGCCCCTCCTGCGGGTCCGTGGGGCACCCCAAAATAAATCCGAACCCGCTCCGGGTGGCCGGCTTGACAATCCGCCGGGATCGGCTACCTATGTAAATGTTATTTACATTCACAACGGCGTGATGCCGTCATGGAGAGGGAAATGGCCTACACCGCAGATGTTCCTCGCTGGCGCGGCCCTGACGAGGAGTCCTACCGTCCGCATATGCTTAATTCGCCCTGGCATCCCGGCTGGATCGCCGTGACCGTGCTTGGCTTCGTCATCTGGTGGCCAATCGGCCTCGCCCTTCTCTTTTTCACCCTCGGGAGCAGAAAAATGTCGTGCTTTGGCAATCAGGACCGCTGGTCGAACAAGATGGAGCGGATGCAGTATAAAATGGAGCGGATGCGCAACCGGATGGAGCGTCGCGGCTTCCCGTTCGGTCCGTCCTCCAGCGGCAACCGCGCCTTTGATGAATACCGCATGGAGACGCTGCGACGGCTGGAGGAAGAGCAGTCCGAATTCAAGAATTTCCTGGATCGGCTGCGCCACGCCAAGGACAAGGAAGAGTTCGACCAGTTCATGGCCCAGCATCGGCCGCGTCCGACCCCGCCCGCGGGCGATCAGCCGCAGGCCCAGTAAAACACTCCAAGCGGCGCTGCCCCGACAGACCCGATACCCACCACGCCGCCCGTTTGCATCCGCAGACGGGCGGTCTGGCATGTTCGGCCGCGCCTTGCGGCATCGTCGGCCACCGATCTGCCGTTATTTGCGGCGGCTATAAACCCATTGTGGTAACTGCATATTAACCGAGATTAGCGATTGGTTAGGGGCGTCAGGACGCACTGGCGGCCCTCGTTTTGACATGTTGGCAGCGGATGCAAGCCCGGGGTTTGGACGGGCCTCCCATGCGATACCAACAAGGCTTTCGCGCCGGCGCGCGCCGCAGCGTCCTGCGTGGCTGTGGAACGGACAGCCATCATTGTTCCCCAGAGCATCTGGGGTCCTTGCGTTGAGAGGATACTGCCATGAATCCGGCCGACGTGGCTCAGTCAGCCCTGCCGATCGCTTCCGCCGATGTTTCGTTGATTGCCCTGTTCTTGCAGGCTCACTGGATCGTGAAAGGGGTCATGCTCGGCCTGCTCGGCTGTTCCATCTGGGTCTGGCAGATTGCGATCGGCAAGATCGTGCTTTATTCCCAGACCAAACGGGCGATGGACCGGTTCGAGCAGGCGTTCTGGTCCGGGCAGTCGATCGAGGAACTCTATCGCGTGCTCTCGGCGAAGCCGACGCAATCGATGGCCGCCTGTTTCGTCGCGGCCATGCGCGAATGGAAACGCTCGTTCGAAAGCCAGGCGCGCTCGTTCGCAGGCCTTCAGATGCGGATCGAAAAGGTCATGAACGTCTCGATAGCGCGTGAAATCGAGCGGCTGGAACGTCATCTCCTGGTGCTCGCAACCGTCGGCTCCGCGGGTCCCTTTGTCGGCCTGTTCGGCACCGTCTGGGGCATCATGTCGAGCTTCCAGTCGATCGCGGCCTCGAAGAACACCTCGCTGGCGGTGGTGGCTCCCGGCATCGCCGAGGCGCTGTTTGCCACCGCCATCGGCCTGATCGCCGCCATTCCAGCGACAATTTTCTACAATAAATTCACCTCAGAGGTGAACAGGCAGGCGGCGCGGCTGGAGGGCTTCGCTGATGAATTTTCAGCCATTTTGTCGCGCCAGATCGACGAACGGGCGTGATAAGAAGCTCCCACCCAACAGGCGCATGAGTGTCCGATTATGGCGATGAACATGCAAGGCACCTCCGGCGGCCGGGGCCGCGGCCGCCGCCGCGCGGTGATGGCCGAGATCAACGTGACGCCGATGGTCGACGTCATGCTGGTGCTCTTGATCATCTTCATGGTGTCGGCGCCGCTGTTGACGGTCGGCGTGCCGCTCGACCTGCCGCAAACCCAGGCCAAGAGCCTGGACCAGGACAAGACGCCGCTGACGCTGTCGGTCAAGACCGACGGCAAGGTCTTCGTCAACGATACCGAAGTTTCGATGAATGACCTGATCGCGAAATTGAAGGCTATCACCGATGCCCGCGGCAACGGGCTCGACGAACGCATTTTCATGCGGGCGGACAAGAGCGCTGATTACGGAACGGTGGCCAAGGTGATGGGCCAATTGTCCGGCGCCGGCTTCAAGCGGCTGGCTCTGGTTACCGAAGTGGAGCAGGGAAACTGACGGTGAAGGTCGACAAGTCCCTTGTTGCGTCGGTGGTCTTGCATGTCCTCGTGCTGGGTTGGGGATTGTTGTCATTTACATCGCGGGCGTTCGAGTCCACGGAGATAGAGTCGGTTCCGGTTGAATTCATCAGCGATGCTCAGCTGACCAAAATCACCGCCGGCAGCAAATCCGGCAAGAAGGAAAATCCCAAGCCTCAGGTAGACAAGGTCGCCGAAGCCAAGCCGGTCGACGATGCCGTTGGCAAAATCAGCGAAAAATCACCTGTCGTGACCGATGCCGCGCCCGATCCGACGCCGCCGGTGGAAAAGCCGATCGAGAAAAAGCCCGATCCGCCGAAACCGATGACTGAGAATAAACCCAAGGATGAGCAGAAGGCCGCCGAGAATAAGCCTGATCCGGCGAAGGTCGATCCGATCGCGGAGGCGCTGAAGAAGCAGGAAACCAAGAAGCAGAAGCCGACCCCGACGCAACAGGCCAAGGTCACGCCACCGCCAGTGAAGAAACGCGATTACAAGTTTGACGCGACAAGCATTGCGGCGCTGGTCGATAAACGCGACCCGACCCGACAGGCCTATGCTGGCGAGACGCTCAATTCAGCTCCTGCGATTGGGACGGCCAGGGGGACGGCGTCGACCATGTCCGCCACTTATCTGAATGGGCTCGCGGACCGGATCCATCAGTGCTGGCAGAATAATGGCGTGTCGGAACAGGAGGACATCAAGATTCCCGTCACGCTGAATTTCAAGATGGATGGCACGCTTGCGTCCCCGCCCTTAATTGAGATCGAACCGCAGAATCCCAAAGAACGCGCCATTTTCGATGGCGCCAGCCGGGCCATTATCGGTTGTCAGCCCTATACGATGCTGCCGCCCGCGAAGTATTCCGAATGGAAGACCTTGCCGCTGATGCTACACAATAAGGACTTCTAACATGGTGCGTTCCGTTCGCGATTACCTGAGATGCGGCCCGTCATTGCCAATTTCGCGGCGTGCTTTTTCGATGTTTGGCGGGGCCCTTGCGCTGTCGGCAATGGCTCGGCCCGATCGGCTTTTGGCGCAGGATACGCAACAAAAGCGACCGGAGATCACGCCAGGCGGTTCACAGGCGGTCCCGATCGCTATCCCGAACTTCACCGCGGGATCGCCGGCGGACAATGATGTCGGCGCCGGCGTTGCCCAGGTCATCACCAATAATCTCCGGCGCAGCGGCGCCTTCGCGCCGATCGATCAGTCGGCCTATATCGATCGTGTTGTCGACATCAACGCGTTGCCGAACTTCCAGAACTGGAAAACCATCAACGCCCAGTTCCTGGTGGTCGGCCGCATGACCCGCCAGCCCGACGGCCGGCTGAAGGCTGAATTCCGTCTCTGGGACGTCGCCACGGGTCAGCCGAGCGCCGGGCAGCAATATTTCACCTCGCCGGAATATTGGCGCCGCATCGGGCACATCATTTCCGACCAGATCTATGAACGCGTCACCGGCGAGAAGGGCTATTTCGACAGCCGCGTGGTATTCGTCGACGAGACCGGCGCCGCCGAGCACCGCATCAAGCGGCTGGCGATGATGGACCAGGATGGCGCCAATGTCCGCTATCTGACCCGCGGCGCCGATCTGGTGCTGACGCCGCGGTTCTCGCCCTCGACCCAGGAAATCACCTATATGGAGTTCGGCCAGGGCGACCCCAAGGTCTATCTTTTGAACATTGAAACCGGGCAGCGCGAGATCGTCGGCAATTTTCCCGGCATGTCGTTTTCGCCACGGTTCTCGCCGGATGGCCAGCGCGTGATCATGAGCCTGCAGCAGGGCGGCAATTCGAACCTGTTCGTGATGGACCTGCGCTCGAAATCGACCACCCGCCTGACCGATACGCCGGCGATCGATACCTCGCCGTCCTATTCGCCGGACGGCAGCCGCATCTGTTTCGAATCCGACCGCGGCGGCAAGCCGCAGATCTATGTGATGCCGGCCACAGGCGGGCAAGCGCAGCGCATCTCGTTCGGCGACGGCACCTATTCGACCCCGGTATGGTCGCCGCGCGGCGACTACATCGCCTTTACCAAGCAGGGCGGCGGGCTGTTCTCGATCGGCGTGATCAAACCCGACGGCTCGGGCGAGCGGCTGCTCACCTCCGGCTTCCACAATGAGGGGCCGACCTTTGCGCCGAACGGCAGCGTCCTGATGTTCTTCCGCGATCCCGGCGGCAGCAGCGGCCCGTCGCTGTTCACCGTGAATATTTCCGGGCGCAACGAGCAGAAGGTGCCGACCCCGGGCTTCGCCTCCGACCCCGCCTGGTCGCCTTTATTGTCGTGAGCCCGGCGGAGCAACCAGCCTTTAACGACGTTCGCTCAGGAAGACTTCATCGGCGCGTGTTTAAATCGCGAGCGTGGGTAGGACGTTCGCACACCGATGCAGTTTGCAGCCGAGGCCAGAGAATCCGAACAGAAGATATCGCCGTCGATCTACGCGGCGCTGGTTGATTCATTATTCCAGTCTCCGGCGCTGCTGCTGGTAGGCGTGGGGTGCGCCGCCATCGCCGCCACCATGACGGCGGTCAAGACCGGCAGCGCGTGGCTGTGGCTCTGCGTCGTGCTACTGGCGGTGACCGGCGCGGCACGCGCGCGCGATATGCGGCACTATTCCCGGCGCCGCGCCGGCATGGCGCCTTTCGATCCGGCGCGCTGGGAACTCCGCTATCAGATCGGAGCGCTTATCTATTCGACCTCGCTCGGATTGTGGTGCGCGGCGGTGCTTCTGGTCAGCGATGACGCGGTTGCGCATTTGATCTGCATCAGCGTTACGCTCTGTTACGTCTCGGCCGGCGTCGGCCGCAGCTATGGCCGGCCATGGATCTATCACCTGCAGATTCTGATGGCTTGCTTGCCGCTGGCGCTGGCGATGTTTTCCTACGGCAACATCTATTATGTGGTGCTCGCCTCGCTGATCGTCGTGTGCTGCCTGGCGCTCAGGAAACTCTCGAACAGCCTGCAAAAGATATTCGTGCGGGCCCTGCTTGGGCGGGAGCGCGAAGCGGCGCTGGCCAGCCAATTCGATACCGCCCTGAACAACATGCCGCACGGCCTTTGCATGTTCGCCGCCGACGGCCGGGTTGCGGTCGTCAACCATCGCTTCAGCCAGATGATGAACCTGCCGGATGACATCCTGCACCGCGGCGTCATTGCGCCCGAGATCATCGAGGCCTGCGTCCGCGCCGGATCGATCGCGGTGGCCGACGGAAAATCGATCCTCGCCGAAATGAACGCGCAGGCAAGGGACATCATCACCAGCGACGGCGATGAAGGCCGGTCATTATCGTGGAAATTCCAGACGATGGAAGGCGGCGGCGTCGTCGTGCTGCTGGAGGACATCACCGAAAGGCTTAGCGCGGCTGCCCGGATCACCTATCTGGCGCGCTATGACGATCTCACGGGGCTCCCCAACAGGGTCACCTTCCGCGACGAGATCGAGCATCTGCTGGCGCCGCAGCAGCAAGCCGGGCAGTTATCGGCGCTGCTGTTCATTGACCTCGATCAATTCAAGCAGGTCAACGACAGCCTTGGTCACCCCTGCGGCGACCAGCTGTTATGCGCCGTCGCCTCCAGGTTGCGCGAGATCGTGAGGCCGGAAGATTTTGTGGCGCGCTTTGGCGGCGATGAGTTCGTGGTGTTTCAGCAGAATATCACATCAGCCGACGAGGCCTCCGACTTCGCCAGGCGAATTGTCGATCGCCTCAGCGAGCGTTACGAGATCGACAATCACCTCGTCGAGATCGGCGCCAGCGTCGGGATCGCGCTGGCATCGCCCGCCAGCCTCAGCGCTGACACCCTGTTGAAGAACGCGGACATGGCGCTTTATCAGGCCAAGGCGGAAGGCCGCGGCACCTTCTGCTTCTTCCGCGACGAGATGGCCCAGACCGTAGAGACCCGGCGCATGCTCGAACTGGACCTGCGCAAGGCATTGGCCAATGAGGAATTCGAGCTGTTCTATCAACCGCTGGTCAATTTGAAATCGGGGCGGATCACGACCTGCGAAGCGCTGTTGCGCTGGAACCATCCGCAGCGCGGCATGGTTTCCCCGGCCGACATCATTCCGGTCGCCGAGGAAATGGGCCTGATCATAGATCTCGGCCGCTGGATTCTGCGCAAGGCCTGCATCGAATGCAAGAAATGGCCAGAAGGCGTCAGCGTCGCGGTCAATTTCGCGCCACAGCAGTTCCATCAGCGTGACGTGCTGGGCGAGGTTCGCCACGCGCTCGAACGGTCCGGCCTGCCGGCGCATCGTCTCGAAATCGAGATCACCGAATCCTCCCTGCTGCGCAATACCCAGCTCACCCAGGATGTGCTGACGCAATTGCGCGGCCTTGGGGTCCGTATTTCGCTGGACGATTTTGGCACCGGCTATTCGTCTCTGAGCTATCTGCACCGGTTTCCGCTGCAGAAGGTGAAGATTGATCGCTCCTTCCTGGAGGGGATCGAGACCGATCGTCCGCTGATGCTGTTGCGCGGCGTCGCCCGGTTGAGCGCCGATCTCGGCCTCTCGGTCGTGGTCGAAGGCATCGAGACCGCCGAACAGCTGGAACTGATCGGCGCCGACGGCACCGTGACCGAGGCCCAAGGTTATCTTTTCAGCCGCCCGGTGCCCGAGCCCCGGCTCAAGGAATTGCTGAAGGCGTCGCATCAGGCCCGTCCGGCGGCGGCGCAGATCGCCGGGCCGCGGCGCCAGATCGCCTGAGGAACTCTCCCCGGCGCATGCTCGTGGAATGAAATGAGGTGTTAAAATACCATAGTTGGGCCGTTGGAATGTGAGGCCGCCTCGCGCTCCGTGCCCGAACGCGCTGCGATCGGCGTAGTCTGGCGAAGCGACGATCCAGGCGTTCATTGCCGCGGCGGCGTTGCTGTCGTGTGACCGATCGGGCGCATCGGCCAAGGAATCGACCTTTAACGTGGATCATCCTGGCGACAACGGCTTGCCTTCACCCTCGTGCCACATTTACAACTCATTAAGCATCCTGGCTGCTTTTCGCCGCTGGCTGGCATTTGACGGGGTCGCGTAACCCACCGTCAAGGTTGACGGAACGTTCGCTTAACCATCGATCTGTAGACCGGATGACAGATGAAAAACGTGAGCGTGGAGGCTCCGGGAATGAAAAATCAGATGCGTATCCTCCAGGGATTGAAACTGGCCGCAGTGCTCGCCGTAGCGCTGTCGATGGGCGCCTGCGCCAATAAGAACCTCGGCGCCGACGGCGCGATGGCAAGTACCGCGACCCCTGGTAGCCAGCAGGAATTCGTGGTCAATGTCGGCGACCGGGTATTCTTCGAAAGCGACCAGACCGATTTGACGCCGCAGGCGATCGCGACGCTGGAGAAGCAGGCGCAATGGCTGCAGACCTACAATCATTACTCGTTCACCATTGAAGGCCACGCCGACGAGCGCGGGACGCGGGAATACAATATCGCGCTGGGGGCCAAGCGCGCCCAATCGGTGCGTTCGTTCCTGGCATCCCGCGGGATTGATCCGAGCCGGATGCGGACCATCTCGTATGGCAAGGAGCGCCCGGTTGCGGTCTGCAATGATATCTCGTGCTGGTCGCAGAACCGTCGTGCCGTCACGGTGCTGAACGCCAATTCCTGAGCGATGCGGCGGCTGGGCTTCTCGCCGGCGCCTTCGGGCGCCGGTTCCGTTTCGCGCGCTTCTCGCGTTATCGTTCGCTCGGTCCAGCGCGTCGCCGCTGCCCACGGACCACCGGGTTTTTGTGCAGCCTGTCGATCAGCTGGTAGCCGGGCATCGCGCGAGGCGGCGGCGGATCTTGCTCCCCAGTCACATTTCTGGCGTACTCTCTCCTTCTATGTGTTGTGCGTTCGATGTCTCCCCGATTTCGTCGTCAGGCCAACATGTCATTCAGGCCAACATGTCACCCAGAATTCATCTTCTCGTAGGCGCCGCGGCAGTTTCGGCGATGATGGCGCTGGCCGTGCCGGCTGCGGCGCAGTCCGACGACGTCGATCCGGAAATGCAGATCCAGCGGCTTGAAAATCAGCTGCGGCAACTCACCGGCCAGAATGAAGAGCTGCAATATCGCAATAGGCAGCTTGAAGAGCAGCTCCGGGCGTTGCAGGCAGGCGCGCCGGCCGCTTCTCCGGGGCAGCCCAGCGCGGTCCCGCCCGTGATCGCCGCGGCGCCGCCTGGCCCGCGGCAGCCGGGATATGACCAGATCGCTTCGCCACCGCCGATCATGCAGGATCCGGCAGCCGTTGCACCCGGTGTCGCTCAGGGGACCCCGGTGGTTCGGCATCGCGGCGATGCGTTCGATCCAAGTCAAGCTCCCAATGCCCCCGGGGCGCCGCTCGATCTGGCCGCCGCCGGCGGCGCGGCCAACCCGGCGGGACCTCCACCGCAGCGCTATCCGACGACGGGCGGCCTGACCACCTTGCCGCCCACGGCCACCCCGAAGGACGAATTCGACCTTGGCATCGGCTACATGCAGCGTCGGGACTATGCGCTTGCCGAAGAGACCATGCGCAACTTCGCTCAGAAATACCCGAGCGATCCGCTGACGGCGGATTCCCAATACTGGCTCGGCGAGAGTTTCTTCCAGCGTCAGCTCTACCGCGACGCCGCCGAGGCCTTTCTGGCAGTAACCACCAAATATGATCGGTCGGCGAAAGCCCCGGATGCGCTGCTGCGGCTGGGCCAGTCGCTGGCAGCCCTCAAGGAGAAGGAGGCGGCCTGCGCCGCGCTTGGCGAGGTGACCCGGAAATATCCGCGTGCCTCGAACGCGATCAAAAGTGCTGTCGACAAGGAACAGAAGCGGGTCAAGTGCTAGCCAGTCATGGCGAGCCCGCCATCGACGGCGCGACGTGGACGTTGAAGATCCCGTCGCGCTGATTCTCGGACCCGATCCGAGCAGGAAGCCGGCTTGCCGAAGAGATGCCCGACGACGTTAGCCCGATCTCGCTGAAGCAAGCCCAGGACCTGTTTGCCGACTGCGAGCGGGTTCCCGCGATGGTTCTGGCCGTGTCCGGTGGTCCTGATTCGATGGCCTTGATGTGGCTCGCTTGGCGCTGGCGCGGCGCGCTGGCCAACGGCCCGCGGCTGATCGCCGCAACCGTCGACCACGGCTTGCGTCCCGAGGCCGCGGCGGAGGCGCGGCAGGTCAAGCGCCTGGCGCGCGCGCTCGATCTACCGCACCGCACGCTGCGCTGGACCGGCGCCAAGCCGAAAACCGGTTTGCCCGCCGCGGCGCGCGCCGCGCGCTATGGTCTTTTGGCGCAATGGGCGCGCAGCTGCGGCGCCACCCATGTCCTGACCGCCCATACCCGCGATGATCAGGCGGAAACACTGGTGATGCGCCTGCTGCGTGGTAGCGGCATCGCTGGTCTCGCGGCAATGGCGCGGGTCAGCGAGCGGGATGGCGTCACGCTGATGCGCCCGCTGCTTGGTGTCGCCAAAGCGCAGCTGCTGGCGACACTTCAAGAAGCCAGGCTCGGCTTTGCCGATGATCCGACCAACCATGATGCGAACTTTACCCGGCCTCGCATCCGGGCCCTAATGCCGAGACTGGCCGCCGAGGGCGGC
>Ga0302319_10027166_pt1 | contig 10042 bp, 10 predicted proteins | sample Bog_T0_2_FD_203319 | JGI IMG/M metagenome (GOLD analysis project Ga0302319, IMG submission 203319) | Peat permafrost microbial communities from Stordalen Mire near Abisko, Sweden - Bog_T0_2 | ecosystem: Environmental > Terrestrial > Soil > Wetlands > Peat | place: Sweden: Abisko, Stordalen Mire...
GTGCAGACAGTGGTTGACGGTGATGGAAGAATCTGGCACGAGAATGAGAAAATTCGTTCTTACTTGGATAGCCAATTGTCGACTGAAAGGCATGCATCATTCTTCAATACTGCCGAGGCCTATTCAAACGCACTCCGTCGACACGATCCTAACCTTCTTCCGCAGGAAGCTGAGTTGCGTAAAGGCCTGAGCCCCGAGAAGTTCAACTTAGATCCATATTCAGTCTTCGTTGCGCACGTTTTCGGCGCATTTTGGGATACGCAGTTTCTAGATCCTCTTGCGTCAGAGCTGACTGACTACTCCACAAAGGCAACTAGGCTAGGTGAGCACGGCGAAGGTTTCGCGGGCGTCATTCGAGAGATCGAGACCAACGGCAGCATGCCCCCACTGCTTGAATGGCTCAAAGAACTTCGTCCTGATGAGGTATCCGATCTCTATACGCTCCCAGGCGCGGTGAATGACTACATGGCGGCCATCAAGGAGGGTGTTATCGAGTACACCGCTCCCACTCTTTCCGAAGGCACACTCCGCTTCATCGCTCTGGCGGCGGCATTCTTCCAGCCCTCCATGCCCAAGGTTCTAGTCGTTGAGGAGATCGAAAAAGGCCTGCACCCCAGCCGCCTTCGTCTATTGCTCGAACTAATGCGCTCGCAATCCAAACGAACCGGAACGCAGGTCTTCGCTACAACGCATTCGCCTACGTTGCTGGCCTGGCTCACCGAAGAAGACCGCAAGACCACCTTCGTCTGCACCCGCGACGCCGAGTCCGGGGCCACGAAGATGCGCTCGCTTGCAGAGGTTCCGAGACTCGAAGAATTGGTCAAAGAGCATTACAACCTCGATGAACTTTTCGAGCAAGGTTGGATCGAGTCCGTGCTGCATGAGTCTTAACGTCCTGGTCGTTTCCGAGAATCCGACCTACAACGGCGCAATCCTCAAGCCGCTTTGCGAGAGATTGCTTGTGGAATGTGGCAGGACTCAGGCCAATATCGAGGTTCTGGCAAATCCCCGTACAAATGGTTATGAGGACGCGAAGAAACTGTTTCCGCGCACAATCCTCGATCTCTACTCACACAAGCATCTCGTCCTATTTCTTCCAGACTCCGACCGCAAGGAACGGAGCCCCGAATTTGCCCGGATGGAAGCAGACTTTGAGAAGGAGGCAGTTGCAATCGGTAAATCCATTCGGCTGATTTGCTGCGCCGCAGTGCCTGAAGTGGAAGCCTGGCTGCTTGCCGGCCATGAGGATAAGTGGGAGCGGGACTGGCAATGGGGAGTTATGCGAGCGGACCTCTATCAAGGAAAACTACTTCTATCCATTCCTTCAGAGACACGGCAAAGATGAATCCAGATTTCCAGATCAAGGCCGCAAGCAGCTGATGGTCGCGGCCCTTCGGAACTACGCGGGTATTCGGCAACGCTGTCCCGAGCTACAGGCATTGGAAACCCGCATCCGGACCCACATTGCCAACCAGCCAAGGTCCTGATCGAACACCTCATCTGCTCCGAGGCCATCCTGGGAACCGTTAGCCCGCCCGGCAAAGAATCCATTCTTCCGAACTTTTTCCCTCCATTCGCGTAACTCTCTGCATCCCATCCCCCGCCTTCCTGCGGATAAGAGAGTAGAAGCGAAGCCCATGGCCCACGATTGGCAGCCGGATTTCGAACAACTCGTGGACGAGCACCAGTCCATGGTCTTCTCGCTGGCCTGGCGAATGACCGGTGACCGCGGGCTGGCTGAAGAGATTGCGCAGGATGTTTTTCTCGAACTGGATAAGCATCTTGGCAAGTTGGAATCCGCGGCGCATGCCTGCTTCTGGCTGCGGCGGGTAGCGATGAGCCGCTCGGCGGACGCGTTGCGGCGGCGCAAGGTGCGCGGGATGGATCTATGGGTGGAAATCGACGAGGGTCACGGGGCGAAGACGGAAGAGCGTACCTCTCCCTTGGGAAACCGGCTGGAGCAGTTGCTTTCGACACTGCCCGAGCCACATCGCGCGGCGCTGGTTCTGCGCTATCAGGAGGGCCTGATGCCGGAGGAAATTGCGGCTACGCTTGCCTCGCCGCTGGCCACCGTGAAGAGTAACCTGCAGCGTGGACTCAAGCTGCTGAGAGCCAAGGCGTCGAGCCATTTGAGAGAGTACGTAAGAGTCAAGGAGCAGGCCAGTGGACTTTGAACCAATGGAAGACTTTGAACGGGATTTGCGGCAGGCGTTTGAGCGCCGTCCCGCGTCGCCCGGCCTGAAACGAAAACTCATGGAAAAGCGGCGTGCACATAAGCCCCATCGCCACTCGCATTTCGTCCTTTGGCAGCGGCTGGCCGCTTCCGTTGCGCTGGCTGCCGTGCTTGGCGGAGCGGCGGTTTGGAGAGACGCCGAAGAGCGGCGCAAAGGCGAAGAAGCCCGCCGCCAGGTGCTGACCGCGCTGCGCATTACCGGCCACGCGCTCAACCAGATGAATGCACAACTTGCGGCGCGCGACCGTGCCGCACAGCAATAGGGGGAGTCCTTCATGCGAAATCGAATTTCATTTCTAATGCATGGTCTGGCTATCGGCGCCGTCGCGTTGGCTGCTTCCGCCATCGCACAGACCTCGGCATTGCCGCTGCCGCCGCCGGTAGAAAAGGAACTGGCCGCGCGTGCTTCTAACGTTACTGAGGTCACGCTGGGCAAAGGCATGCTGGCCTTCGCCTCCAAATTCCTGGACGGCAAAGACAAGGACGACCAGGCGACCAGGCGCCTGATCGAGGGCCTCGACGGCATCTACGTCCGCGAGTACGAATTCGACAAGGAAGGCCAGTTCTCGATGGAAGAGATCGACAAGCTGCGCCAGTTTTTCGAGACCAGCGAGTGGTCGCCGATCGTTCGCGAGCGGGAGCGCAAATCCGGCGAGTCGACAGACGTGATGGTGAAGCTGGTCAATGGCGAGTCGCACGGAATGTTTATCCTCACGGTCGAGCCCAAAGAGCTGACGATCGTGCTGATTCTGGGCCCGATACGCCTCGATGAGTTGGCCAGTTTGAAGGGCCTCTCCGGACTGGGCTCGCTGGATGAAGTGTCGAAGAATAAGGACATCAAGGAAAAGGACAAAGAAAAGGAAAAAAACAAAACTAAAGAAGCAACGGGAGGCAATCAATGAGACGGCTCTGGTTTATTCCCATGGTGGTTGTTGCTCTGCTGGTCCCGGCGGCGGTCATGGCCGGAGGCGGCGAAGGCGGTTTCAACGGCGTGGTGCATTCCATTGAAGGCAGATATCATGTCCACGCCACGCGAATTCCCTTTGTCGGGCTCATTAGTTTTATCGCCGGCAGGGCCACGCACGGCGGCGTCAGCGGCATTCATGTGGCTGAGTTCGAGTCCTTCTCAGAGCCGGTTGACGGCGAGGAACTGAACCAGATGGTCGAGGAGAAGCTCGGCGCCGGCTGGGAGCGGATCATCCGCGATACGAGTCGCAAGGGCAACGAGCAGACGCTCATCTTTGCTCATCCCGAAGGCGACCGCATGGGCATGTTCATCGTCGATCTCGATGGCCATGAGATGGATGTCGTCCAGGTCTCAGTCGATCCGAAACACCTGGATGACGACATCGGGCACTATCGGCATCATCGCGCGCCGGATGACGACACGGACGCGAACGATTGAGCCGAACTGAATTCGAAATCGCGCGGAGCCAATTCCTCCCTGTTCCGCGCGGGCCTGGCTGGCTAAACTTGTATGCAGCATGGCCAGCCACACCGCATCTGGTTATCGAGGTCGATTGGCCCCTTCGCCCACCGGCTATCTCCACGCAGGCCACGCGCGCACGTTCTGGGCGGCTTTTGAGCGCGCTCGGGAAGCCGGCGGCACGCTGGTGATGCGCATGGAGGATCTGGACCCCGACCGCAGCCGCGCCACCTACGCCGAGGCGGCTATGGAAGACTTGCGCTGGCTTGGAATTCAGTGGCAGGAGGGCCCGGACATCGGAGGGCCATTCGCGCCCTATACCCAAAGCAGCCGCGGGCAGGTCTATCTCGAAGCCTGGCGCAGCCTGCTGCGCGGCGGATTCCTCTACCCTTGCCGATGCTCGCGCAAAGACCTTGAAAGCGCGCTCGCCGCTCCGCACGAAAACACGTCGACCGGTGTGCAGCCAAATCCACCACTCGATCCGCCCGACGACGAGCCGATATATCCCGGCACTTGCAGGCCGCCGCAGGACAGTTCCAAACGGGTCATAGAGTCCGGCGCAGACGGGATTGATAGACCGGAAGGCTTCCATTGGCGATTTCGCGTCAACGACGGCGAAGCCATTGAGTTTGAGGATCGAGATCTAGGCAAGCAGCGCTTTGTTGCCGGCCGCGATTTCGGTGATTTTGTTGTCTCGCGGCGCGACGGCGGTCCCAGTTATCAGCTTGCCTGCGTTGCCGACGACGCGGCCATGCACATCACCGAGGTTGTACGCGGGGCCGACCTGCTCAAATCCACCGCCCGCCAGATATTGCTCAACCGCGCGCTGGGCTTCCAAAATCCAGACTGGTTCCACTGCGCCATGGTCGTGGACCGCCAGGGCCGGCGCCTGGCCAAGCGCCACGACTCCTTGAGCCTGCGCACCCTGCGCCAGCAGGGGTTTTCGCCCATGGCCATCTTGTCGGGCGAACTGCCGGTTGAGGTGTGATCCCCGTCAGTGGTGAAATTGAGATTCCAACGATAGGATGAATGCGCCTCATTTGCGTGTGTGGGAGCGGCAGCAGTGGAAGATCGGCCCGGAAGAGCGGGCCGTCGGTCCGCAGGCCGTGTGACCGACCTGCGGGCCGTGCCAACACCGGGGTCCCCGCGGACAGGTCTTCGTCCGTGGGGTGGTCATAGGAGGTGAGGGCGATGGATGAGAAATCGTCCTGGATGCGGGTGTTAATTACGATCGCCATCGACTGGCGGTTCGTAACGGCACTCGTAATCCTAGTCCTGGCGCTACTCCTAAGGTAGCCAAACCTCCCGGGAGGTACCACCCCTCCCGGGATTAACTAAAGCATAGCAAAACTTGAGCCTGCGCCGCGAGTCTTATTTGCACTTCGCCTCACCCGTGCCGAATGAATTTCCCGCTTTGCAACTCGCTCATTGCCTGCCGCAGTTCCGCCTGCGTGTTCATCACGATCGGCCCATACCACGCCACCGGCTCCTCAAGCGGCTTGCCGGACACCAGCAGGAACCGGATCCCCTCCGGCCCAGCCTGCACCACAATCTCGTCGCCCCGGTCAAACAGCACCAGCGAGTGATTCTTCGCGTCGTAAACCGCTGGCGTATTCGGGTCTGCGCCCGACTCCGTCAAAACTGCCTGCGGCTCGGACGCATCGCGAAATGTCCCCGCGCCTGCAAACACATAAGCAAAGGCGTTGCGCGTGGTCTCCACCTTGATCCGCTTCCGTTTATTCGGCGGAACGGAGATGTCCACATAGTTAGGATCGGCAGCCACACCCTCCACCGGACCCTTCTGGCCCCAAAACTCCCCCACAATGATGCGAGCCCGCGTACCGTCATCCTCGGTCACCTCCGGGATGGCCGCAGCCGGAATGTCCTGGTAACGCGGGGCGGTCATTTTCAGCGCCGCGGGCAGGTTGGCCCACAGTTGAAATCCGTGCATGCGCCCTTGAGCGTCGCCCTTGGGCATCTCCTGATGCAGAATCCCGCTTCCCGCCGTCATCCACTGCACATCGCCGGCGGTCATGCGGCCTTTGTTTCCCAGGCTGTCGCCGTGCGCCACCTCGCCGGCCAGCACGTAGGTTATCGTCTCGATGCCCCGGTGCGGATGCCACGGAAATCCCGCTAGATAATCCGCCGGATTCTCGTTCCGAAAATCGTCCAGCAACAAAAACGGATCGAACTCCTTTGTCTTCCCAAACCCGAAGGCACGCTGCAATTTAACGCCGGCGCCCTCGATGGTCGGCGTTGTTTCAAGAATCTGCTTCACGGGACGAAGCGACATGGTCAACCTCCTCATTGCTACTGAGGATTGGATGCGCGAGCACGATATTCGTTGCAACAAGCATCTCCCCGCCTCCGCTTGACCCCTCCGGCTGTATCTGCCCCCGTCACCAGGTCTCGCCCGCCAGCACCCCTGAATTTGCCTTCCTGTATAATCCGTCGTTGCTTCCACATTCAAGCAGCGGAGGATTGAAATGGATCAGTTATTTGTCATCATCCCGTTGGCGGTGTTGGCTCTCATCGTTCTCATCGTGCTTCTCAGCAGCTTCTTCACCGTCAATACGGCCGAAGTGGCCGTCCTTACCCGCTTCGGCAAGTTTCTCCGCGTAGCCGACCCTGGATTGAACTGGAAGCGGCCTTTCTTCGATTCCGTCGCCGGCATGGTAAGTCTGCGAGTCAATCAAATAACTCTCACCATGGAAACCAAGACCAAAGACAATGTGTTTGTAACGATTCCTATCTCGGTGCAGAACCGTGTCCGGCCCGAGAAGGTATACGACGCCTACTATAAGTTGTCCGATCCAACCGCGCAGATCAAGAGCTATGTTGAGCAGGTAATTCTGGGCCATGTGCCGGGCATGACGCTCGATGAGGTATTTGCCTCGCAGTCCTCCATTGCCGCGGCCGTCAAGCAGGAGCTGGACACCGACATGGCCACCTTCGGCTTCGAAATTGTGAATGTGCTGGTTACCGATATTGTCCCCGACGAAAAGGTAAAGTCGGCCATGAACGATATCAACGCCGCGCAGCGCGAGCAGGTCGCCGCCAATGCCAGGGGCGAGGCGGAGAAGATTCTGGTAGTGAAAAAGGCTGAAGCCGAAGCGGAGAGCAAGGCGCTCCAAGGCCAGGGAATCGCGAATCAGCGCAAAGCCATCATCGAAGGCTTGCAGACGTCAGTCGAGCAGTTTCAGAAGGCGGTCGAAGGTGCCTCATCGAAAGAGGTAATGCAACTGGTGCTGGTCACGCAGTACTTCGACACGCTGAAGGCGATTGGCGAAAACGACAAGACCAGCACGCTATTCCTGTCGCACTCGCCCGCGGCCGTCAAGGAAGTCTCCGACCAGATTCTGCAAGCCATGCTGGTAGCCGAACGCGCCAGCGCTTGAGGCCAATTACCAGGGCCGCGTGATTCTGTAATTCAATCTACAACTGCGGGTCCCTCGCATTTGGGGACCTGGGAGTTCAGGTGAAAGCCCTGCGCGCGTCAAACGGCCCGTCCTCATCTAGTTCTTTATTCATATCTGTCATCCTGAGCGCAGTCGAAGGGCCTGCGTCTCTATTGTTCTTTACAAATATCGATCGTATGGCCCGTGTACTGCAGCCCCATCTTGAAACCCAATCAGGGAACCCCCGGATTATGCGATACCATCAACACCAGGGATTCCCTCCATGAAAACCTGTCCTCTCTGCAGCACGTCATGGCCCGGCCACCACACCAGCTGCCCCACCGACGGCGCAACCCTTATCGACTCCCGCGAACTTGATCCCGGCACCATCATCCGCGGCAAATACCGCATCCAGCGCCTCCTCGGCCGCGGTGGCATGGGCGCGGTCTATCTCGCCGAGCACATCCTCCTCGCCCGTCCCCGCGCGCTCAAATTCATCTCCGGTTCGCTCACCCAGGACCCCGCATTTCTACGCCGTTTCCGCCGCGAAGCCCTCGCCGCCATCGAGCTCCGCCACCCCAACGTAGTCGAGGTAGTCGATCTCGATCAGGCCGAAGACGGCTCCCCCTACATCGCCATGGAGTTCGTAGACGGCCCCGACCTTCGCCATGCACTCGTCGCCAACGACTTCCCCCCTCGCGCCTTCTCCATCGCCCGCGGCATAGCCCAGGGCCTCGCCGCCGCCCATGCCAAGGGCATCGTTCACCGCGACGTCAAGCCGGAAAACATTCTCCTCGCCAACCCCGATACCCCTGCGGAAACCCCCAAGCTCCTCGACTTCGGCATCGCAGCCGTCCATGAAACCCTCACCGCCGTCTCCCGCACCCACGGCCTCATGCTCACCCCGCCCTATGCCTCTCCCGAGCAATGGCGCGGCCTGCCCGCCGACCAGCTCGACGGCCGCGCCGACCTCTACGCCCTCGGCGGCGTCCTCTACGAGATGCTCACCGGACAAACCCCCTTCCACGCCCACAACAGCGAAGGCTGGATGTACCAGCACTTGCACGAGGAGCCGCAACCGCCCAGCCATCTCCGCCCCGAACTGGCCAACTGGCGGGGTCTCGACGCGCTGGTTCTGCGCCTCCTGGCCAAAGACCGCGAGCTGCGCCCCAGAGACGCCGCCGAAATGACCGTGCTGCTCGACGACATCTACTTTGACCCTCACCCTTCCGTTCCGGAATCCCCAGCCTATGAATTCAAGCCCGAACCGAGCCAGGCGCCAGTAGGCTCCGAACCCATGCTTTTCACCAACTACGCGCAGCAGGATCGCTCCAGGCGTTTGCCGCGCTGGCTCTGGGTAGCGGGCGCTGCCGTCGTAATTGCTGCGGCTGTCGGTGTCTGGTTCATCCTGGGCTCTGCGCAACCGCACGCGGTCACCGTCGCGCAGCCCGCTGCTTCACAAACGACGTCCGCGGACTCGCCCGATACGGCCGCAACCGAACAGAAGGCCGAGGCGCTTTTCAAGCAAAAGAGCTACTCCAAAGCAAGGCCGCTTTTCCAAGCCGCCTGCAACGGGAACGAGCTAAACGCATGCTCCTATCTCGGCTACCTTTACTCCGAGGGTCTCGGTGGACCAAAGAACCTGCAAGCGGCGCGCGAGGCCTACCAGAAAGCCTGCGACGGCGGACCGCAATCCAGTTGTTACAGCCTCGCCTCGCTCTACGTGAACGCCGGGGACAAAGCCCAGGCCCGCAAATATTTTCAAAAAGCCTGCCTGGCCAAAGTGGCCGACTCCTGCGATTTGTTAAACGGCTTGCAATAGGCCAATCATCGGCGATAATGGCTTTTGAAGGGAACGGCGCGTCAGACCTTCTTACTGGCCGGCCGAAACGCGGGAGGTCCACATGCGTGCGGGAACCATCGCCTTTTGGGGTCTCACGGCGGCCATAGCTGTCGCGCCGGTTCCAGCTCCTGCCGTTCAAGACGGGGTGCCCCTGGTGCGTCCCAACAAACAGACGCCGGCCAAGCCGGCTGGCGCAACGCTTCTATTGCTTTGCGACCTGGCCTGCAACTGGAAGCTCGATGGCGAATCCACAGGCCACATCGACGCCGGGGCTTCGGCCAAGGTCAAAGTCGAAATCGGAGAGCACCTTGTGGTTGCCTCAACCATAGACGGCGCAGATCAGATCAAGCAGCGCATCGATGTCAAATCCACCGGGCAGACGTTATACGAGATCGCCCTTCAGCCCGTCCACGACGCAAGGCTCAAGGCCGAGAAGGAGGCAAGGGAAGCAGCAGCCCAGGAGGCGCGGGATAAGGCCGCGCGCGAGCAAGAGGCCAAAGACAAGATTGCGCAAGAAGCGCGAGACAAGGCAGCTCAGGAGGAGCTGCAGAAGAAGGCGCGGGAGCAGGCGCCGCGCGACCAAGCTGCAAGGATGGTCTGGACCGACCCGGCGACTGGTCTGATGTGGGCACAGAAGGATAGCCGCAGCAATGTGACCTGGCAACAGGCTGCCGATTACTGCAAGAACCTGCAATTGGACGGCCACTCCAACTGGCGCTTGGCGTCGATTGACGAGTTAAACAACGTTTACGACTCCGGCAACGGATCTTCAAGCCGGCAGGTGACAAATCATGTGAAGGGCAACCTGCAAGTATCGGGGTGGGAGTGGAGCGGCTCTATGGGAAATGCTTCCGGGGAGGCGTGGGGCGTCAACTTCGTCAACGGGATGCGGAGCACAGACCTACTCGGCAGCAGCGGCTTCAACCGCGCGCTGTGTGTGCGCCGTCCCGGAGAATGACGTTTATTGATTCGCCTGCCAGCCTGCTCTGACCTTACCGAATGGGCGCAGTCCCTTTTCAACCCTTGAGGCCCTTCTTCTGTATTGAACTCTTTCAGGACGTCTTCCAGTTTGGTTGTCGCGAGTAAATCCGCGAGCTTCACCTCAAACGAGTCGCGGCTCATTTCCCATTTTGGCGTAAATT
>Ga0302319_10027169_pt1 | contig 10042 bp, 9 predicted proteins | sample Bog_T0_2_FD_203319 | JGI IMG/M metagenome (GOLD analysis project Ga0302319, IMG submission 203319) | Peat permafrost microbial communities from Stordalen Mire near Abisko, Sweden - Bog_T0_2 | ecosystem: Environmental > Terrestrial > Soil > Wetlands > Peat | place: Sweden: Abisko, Stordalen Mire...
CGTCGGCGGCTGGTCGTACCCGTTGCCGGCGAAGGCCGCCAGGTTGTAGCCGGAGCCCGTCGCCGACGCGGACTGCGCCGAACCGCCGAAGATGACTGCGCAGGCGAGTGCGACGGCCGCCAGGGCACGCGCAGCAGCCGGTCCGACGGCCACCCTCGAACTGCGCATCGCGACCTCCCCTGTTGGCTCTGCTGTTGCCCACCTCGTGCATCGGCAGCGCCGGCGGTCGCCTTGAGAACGTCCGTCGCTATGAGGGTGCGTCCGGGGCAGCCCATGGCGGGCCGCGGGCAGGCGTGCCGCGCGCTCAGGCGGCGCCCGTGCTCACCGGGCTGTCGCGCTCATCTCGTGGCTGGCAGGCTCAGCGTGCGGTAGCCGTCGGCGGTCGGGGTCCAGGTGGTGGATCCCTCGTCGTCGATCCAGAAACCCTTGGAATAGGGGATGTGGGCGCCGAGGTCGCCTGCCCAGCTGCCGTGATGGGCCTTCATGATCACACCGGTGCCGGGGGTCGCTCCGATCGAGATCTCGCTGAGCCGATCCCCCTGCTTGGCCAGCTCGAGCCGCACGGCGTGGCAGGTCATCCCGGTCGTCGGATAGGGCACGGCGACGAAGTTCCAGCCACGGTGCAGGTGGACGCGCAGCGGTGCGTAGCGCTCGTTGCCGGCCGGCGGGCGCCACCTCACGGCGGCGTTCAGCTTGACGACGACGCCCTCGTTGGCGTAGAGAGCGAAGCTCGCGGAGCGGCCCGGGCGGTAGGTGAGCCAGTGCCCGTTCGCGTACACGCGCACGTACTCGACGATCCGTCGCCCGGCCCGCCGGTCGATCGAGGTGGCCAGTGCCGCCGCCGACGGGGTGACCGCGAGCGGGTTGGCGGCGTTGCTCGCGCTCAGCGCGGCGTCGGTGGCCATCGTCGGGGTCACTGCTGGAGTGGTCGTCGCCGCGGGGAGCGCGACGGTGTTGGCGCCGGCGGTGAGCGGCACGGCAGGCGGGGGCGGGGTCACGTCGACGAAGTTGCCGCTGCCGTCGACCGCGACGGCGTGGAGGACGTCACCCGGGTTGACGGTGATGGGCGCGGTCCAGACCCCCGAGCCCGGCGCGGTCTGCGTGGCGGCGACCGTGTTGAAGGTCCTGGCCGCCTGGTTCTCCACGATGGCGTTGGTGTAGAAGACGACCCCCGTGATCGCGGCCGTGACCGGGTTGGGGCCGGTGTCGTTGACGTTGAGCGCGCTGTCGGCGACGCCGCTCGCGGTCGCCGTGCCGCCCGCGTAGCCGACCGAGGCGATCGCCGGTGGGTTGGTGTCGGCCGTGGCCGGCGGCGTGTAGAGCGGCGCCGTCATGCCGGGGGGGAGGAACCCGCTGTAATCGCTGAAGTCGTCGACGTAGTACGGGCCGTTGGGCGAGGTGTTGATCCCGATCCCGATCCAGGTGAAGGCGGCCTGGAGGATCGCGCCTCGATGCCCGTAGCCCTGCGTCGAGTCGTCGTACATGTAGGCGAAGACGACGGCGGCAACGGGCGTGATGCCGATCCCCATGTTCTCGCCGAAGAACCAGTTGTTGAACACGGGGTTGACGATGTCGCGCTGAAGGTTGGCGCCCGTCTCCAGCCCGGCCTGGTTGATCGGGCTGGGGTGGTCGAAGTACCCGTAGGTCGCCTGCTCGTTGGCGTGGTTGAGCGCGATCTGCGACATCAGCGTGGTGTCGAGCTGGAGATCGGGCTCGCCCATCGCCTCGCGCTCGCTGTTGATCAGCCAGAGCATCTGCTGCTGCTGCGTCATCGCGTCATAGCCGGCGGGCAGCACCATCGGCGTGTTGCAGCCCTCGGCGGCGCGCGCGCTGGTGAAGTTGGCCGCGGTCTCCTGGTCGGTGTCCCACGACTGCGTGCTCCAGTCGATGTCGGCCGGCGGGTTGACTGTCGGGTCGCAGGCGGCGGCGCGGGCCGGGGAGGACCCGAGGCTCGCTGCCGCCAGGGCGACGATTGCGAGCGTCGAGAGGAGGATTGCGGGCAGTCGGGTGCGCCGGCGGGCTGCGGTCATGAGAGTCCTTTCATCTGATGGCAACCAGGTCGACGACGAACACGAGCGTCTCGTCTGGGCCGATGACGCCGCCGGCTCCGCGCTTGCCGTAGGCGAGCATCGGCGGGATCGTGATGCGGCGCCGGCCCCCCGGCCGCATCCCGGCCACGCCCTGGTCCCAGCCGGCGATCACCTCGCCCTTCCCGAGCTTGAATTTGAAGGTGTCGCCGCGGTCCCAGGAGGCGTCGAACTGCCTGCCGCTGCTCCACGAGACGCCGACGTAGTGGACCTCGACGACGTGGCCGCCGGCGGCCTCCTCGCCCTCGCCGACGACGATGTCCTCGAGCTCGAGCTGGTAGGAGGGATCCTGGCCCTCGGGGACCGTGACCTCGGGCTTCTCGTTCGCCGCCACGCGCGGCACAGTACCGGTCGGGACGCTCGCTCATGAACCCCGGGGCGACCCCCGGGCGACCGTGCGCAGGCCGATCGCCTCGAGCAGCTCGCCGATCTATCATCAGAGGATCGGCATGAGCCACGTCGTCACCCCGTCCGCCGTGAAGGACTCGATTCTCGACACGATCGGCAACACGCCGCTCGTCAGGCTGTCGCGGATAGGGGCGGGCCTGCGTCCCCAGCTGGTCGCCAAGCTCGAGGCGTTCAACCCGGGCGGCTCGATCAAGGACCGCATAGCCGTCGCCCTGATCGAGGCCGCCGAGCGTGACGGGCAGCTTCGTCCTGGTGGAACCATCGTCGAGCCGACGTCGGGCAATACGGGGACCGGGTTGGCGATCGCCGCCCGGCTGAAGGGCTACCGGGTGGTCGCGGTGATGCCGGACAAGATGTCCAAGGAGAAGATCGATCTCCTCCACGCCTACGGTGCCGAGGTCGTGCTCGCGCCGACCGACGTGTCCCCGGACTCGCCGCAGTCTTACTACCGCGTCGCCGATCGCCTGACCGCGGAGATCCCCGACGCCTTTCAACCCAACCAGTACTTCAACCAGGCCAACCCGAAGGCGCATTACGAGTCCACCGGACCGGAGCTGTGGGAGCAGACCGGCGGAGGCGTCACGCATCTCGTCGCCGGGGTGGGAACGGGCGGTACCGTCACCGGCACGGTCCGCTATCTGCGTGAACGCCGCCCCGATCTCGTCGTGGTCGGGGCCGACCCTGAGGGGTCCATCTACTCGGGGGGGGCGGACAACGTGCGGCCGTATCTCGTTGAGGGGGTCGGCGAGGACTTCTGGCCCGAGACCTTCGATCCGAAGGTGATCGACCGCTGGATCACGGTCTCCGACCGCGACGCGTTTCTGACCACGCGTCGGCTGGCCGAGCTCGAGGGAATCCTGGCCGGCGGCTCAGGCGGCCTCGCCCTTCACGCCGCGCTGATCGCCGCGGCGGAGATCGACGACCCCGAGGCGCTGATGGTGGTGATCCTTCCCGACGACGGTCGCTCGTACCTGTCGAAGGTCTACTCGGACGCGTGGATGCGCCAGTACGGCTTCCTCGAACGCGATGCGGAGCTGCGTGTCGGCGACGTGCTCGCGCGCAAGCGCGCGGCCGGGGAGATGCCGGCGCTGGTGACCGTCCGCGCCGACTATCGGGTGCGAGACGCTGTCGCGCTGCTGCACGAGCACCGCGTCTCCCAGCTTCCGGTCGTGAGCGCGCACGATCCCTCGGCGGTGGTCGGCGCGGTTGGCGAACGGGGACTGCTGCGGCAGGCGACGCAGGACTCATCGCTGCTCGAGGCCGAGATCGCCCAGGTCATGGAGCCGCCGTTCCCCGCCGTCTCGGTCGAGGACCCGGTGCGCGAGGCGGTCGAGCTGCTGGTCGGCGATCAGCAGGCCCTGATGGTGACTCGCGACGGTCACCCGGAGGGCGTCGTCACCCGCACCGATCTGCTCGAGGCCCTCGTCTCGTGAGCGAGCGCCGGGACGCCTTCGCCACGCGCGCGGTGCATGCGGGTCTGACCCCGGATCCGAGCTTCGGCTCGGTGATCCCCGCCATCCACCAGACCTCCACGTTCGCGCAGCCCTACCCGGGCGAGTTCGTCGAGGATTACGACTACGCGCGCTCCGCGAATCCGACGCGGATGGCGCTCGAGCGAGCCCTCGGGGAGCTCGAGGGCGGTAGCGCCGTGACCTACGCGTCAGGCCTCGCGGCCGAGCACGCATTGATCACCGTCGTATGCGAGGCGGGCTCGCACATCGTCCTGCCAGCCGATCTCTACGGAGGGACGTATCGGCTCGTCGACAAGGTGATGGGGCGCTGGGGGCTCACCTACGACCTCGTTGACCAGACCGACCTGGGTGCGCTCGAGCGTGCGATCCGTGACGACACGCGACTGATCTGGGTCGAGACGCCCACGAATCCGCGTCTGGACGTCGTCGACATCGGCGCCGTCGTGGCCCTGCGCCGCAACGCCTTCGTCGCGGTCGACAACACCTTCGCCACGCCGGTCAACCAGCGGCCGCTCGAGCAGGGAGCCTCGTTCGTGGTGCACTCGACGACGAAGTACCTGGGCGGCCACTCCGATGTCGTCGGCGGCGCCGTTGTCGCGAGCGATCCGGCATGGTACGAGCGCCTGCGCTTCGTGCAGAACGCCGTCGGCGCCGTGCCGGGGCCCTTCGATTGCTTCCTCGTGCACCGCGGCCTTCGCACTCTGCATCTGCGGATGAAGGCTCACGCGCGCAGCGCGCAGGCGGTTGTGGAGCTGCTGGAGGCCAGCCCCGACGTGCAGGACGTGCGCTGGCCGGGGTTCAGCGGCATGGTCAGCTTCCGTCACCCGCGGGCTGCCGAGATCGCTGCCACAACACGTCTGTTCACCCTGGCGGAATCGCTCGGCGGGGTCGAGTCGCTGATCGAGGTGCCACAGCTGATGACCCACCAGTCGGTGGAGGGATCAAGCGCCGCGGTGTCACCCGATCTCGTGCGGCTGAGCTGCGGTGTCGAGGATCCGGACGACCTCGCCGCCGATCTGCGCGACACGCTCGCTGCCCTGCGCGTCCCGGCCTGAGAACCGGCCAAGCCGGACGCCCGCAGCCGGGCCGGCCGGCGCGGGATGCTCGGTGTCAGGGAGAGCCGCCCAGCAACCGCGCTCTGCGCGCTCGTTACTGAAGCCCGGTGCGGACCGAGGTGATTCGCTGGGTGTTGAAGCCGAGCCAGTGCATTCGGCCGAGGTAGCGCGCGTGCTCGATCTTCAGGCAGCGGTCCATGATGACCTGGAGGCCGCCCTCCTCGGCGATGCGCGCACCCTCCTCGTTGATCACCCCGAACTGGCACCAGAGGCAGCCAGCCTCGCTCGCGACGGCCTCCCGGGCGATCGCCGGCAGGGCATCGGGAGCGCGGAAAACGTTGACGACGTCCACCGGCACGGGCACGTCCGACAGGCTCGGGTAGCTCACCTCCCCGAGGATCTCGCTCTCACGGGGATTGACAGGGATCACCCGGTAGCCGTGGCGCTTGAGGTAGAAGCCCACGAAGTTGCTGGCTCGCAGCTCGTTTGCCGACAGCCCGACGATCGCGATCGTCCGCATCCTGTGAAGCGCGCGCTGGATTGCCAACGGGTCCTGGTAGCGCTCGAGCTCGATCATCTCGGCACCCGGGCGAGCGCCTGCTCGAGGTCCCAGATCAGATCGTCGACGGACTCGGTTCCCACCGACAGCCTGATCGTTCCGGGCCGGACGCCCGCCGCCGCAAGCTCCGCGTCGCCGAGCTGACGGTGCGTCGTGCTGGCGGGATGGATGATCAGGCTCTTGGCATCGCCGACATTGGCGAGGTGGGACCAGAGCGTCACACCGCGGATCAGCTCCTGGCCGCCGTCTCGCCCGCCGTGACAGTCGAATGAGAACACGGCACCCGCGCCACGCGGCAGGTACTTGGCGACGAGCGGCCCGTAGCTGCTGGCGGGCAGGCCGGGGTGGGTGACGTTCGAGGCTCCGACGTGAGAGTCGAGGAACTCAGCGACCGCCAGCGCGTTGTCGACGTGGCGCTCCATGCGCAACGACAACGTCTCGAGACCCTGCAGGAACAGGAAGGCGTTGAACGGCGACAGCGTCGCGCCGAGATCGCGCAGCGTCTCCGCCCGCAGCTTCATCAGGTAGCCGTAGGTCCCGAACGTCTCGTGGAACTGCAGTCCGTGATAGGCGGGCGAGGGATCTGCGATCACCGGGAATCGCCCGTTGGACCAGTCGAACGCCCCGGACTCGACGACGATGCCGCCGATGCTCGTCCCGTGGCCGCCGATGAACTTGGTCGCCGAGTGGATGACGATATCCGCCCCCCACTCGATCGGGCGGCACAGATACGGCGTCGCAAACGTGTTGTCCACGATGAGCGGCAGATCGTGGTCGTGGGCGGCGGACGCCACAGCCTCGATGTCCAGGACGTTGCCGGCCGGGTTGCCGATCGTCTCACCGAAGAACGCCTTGGTGTTCGGCCGCACCGCATCCCGCCACGCGCCCGGATCATCGGGATCGACCCAGGTCAGATCCACGCTCATCTTGCGCAACAGGTGCTTGAGCTGGTTCACCGTCCCGCCGTAGAGTGCGGAGGACGAGACGACGTGGTCGCCGGGCTCGAGCAGCGTGAACAGCGCCGCCGCCTGCGCGGCGATCCCGCTGGCGAACGCCACCGCCCCGACCCCGCCCTCGAGGTTCGCCACGCGCTCCTCGAAGACGGCGACGGTCGGGTTCATGATCCGCGAATACGTGTTGCCGTACTCCTGCAGGTTGAAGTAGGCCGCAGCCGACTCGGGATCCTCGAAGACGTAGCTGGCCGTCTGGAAGATCGGAGTCGCACGGGCGCCGGTGTTGGGATCCGGCCGCTGCCCGGCGTGGAGCTGGCGCGTCTCGAATCCAAACTCCCGCGCCTGCTCGGGCCGGTTGCGCCCCTGCGTCACTCAGGCTCCTCGAGACGCGTCTCGACGGCTCCGAGCGAGGCGGCGGCGGGCGGCGCGGGGGTCACAGTCATTTCTCCATCGCGGACGTGGCGACATGTATTCTCCCGATTTCCGATCGGGAATCAGCTTACGACACAGAGAGGAGCATGACCAGCCATGGCCACGAGCGTCGATAACGGAGTCAATGTCCAGGCGCTGCTTGAGGCGCGCGAAGCCCTCGCGGGCGCACCGGAGGCCGCCAAGTTCACCTGGCGGGCTTCGTCTAAGTGGCAGGACGGCGTGTACAGCACGACAACGATCCAGGACTACTTCGGCCTCGGCGAGGAGCAGAGCCACAAGACCAAGGCGGTGTTCGACGCCGATCACCCGGAGGTCTTCGCGGCCGAGGACAGGGGGGTCACACCGATTGAGTACATCCTCGTGGGGCTGGCGAGTTGCCTGACCGCGGGCGTGGCATCGGTCGCGCAGAACCGGGGGATCCAGCTGCGCTCGGTCGAGGCGACGGTCGAGGGCAACCACGACATCCGCGGGATCCTGGGTGACGCCGACGTGCGCAACGGCTACAACGACATCAAGGTGACCTTCAGCATCGACGCGGACGCCTCCGAGGCGGAGATCGAAGCGCTGGTCGCCCAGTCGCAGAAGCGTTCGGCGGTGTTCGACGCCCTGACGAACCCGACGGAGGTCACGGTCGCCGTGGCCTGAGAGCGCAAGATAGAACGCTTCGCCACCGTCGTCATCGGCGCCGGCCACGCCGGCCTCGCCGCCAGCCACTTCCTCAGCGAGCGGTCAATCGACCACGTCGTGCTGGAGCGCGGCGAGCTGGCGAATTCCTGGCGGCGCGAGCGTTGGGAGTCACTGCGGCTGCTGACCCCCAACTGGCAGAACGGGCTGCCGGGCCTCGCCTATGACGGCAACGATCCCGACGGCTACATGACGGCCGCCGAGGTCGTGCAGCTGATCGTCAGATTTGGGCAGAGCGTCCCTGCTCCGGTTCGCACCGCGACGAACGTGAGCTCGCTGCGGCGTGCGGACGACGGCTACCGGGTGAGCACCAGCCAGGGTGAGATCCACGCGCGCACGATCGTGATCGCCAGCGGAGCCTGCAATCTGCCGGCGGTGCCGTCCTTCGCTGACGCGCTGCCCGCGGAGGTCGAACAGCTGACGCCGTTTGGCTACCGCAACCCCGGCGAGCTCGCCGACGGCGGTGTGCTCGTCGTGGGGGCGTCGGCGACCGGTGTGCAGCTCGCGGCCGAGCTGCAGCGATCGGGTCGACCGGTCACCATGTCAGTCGGAGAGCATGTGCGGATGCCGCGCACCTATCGCGGGCGCGACGTCCTGTGGTGGATGGACGCCTCCGGTGTCTGGGACGAGCGCTACGACGAGGTCGAGGACCTGACGCGAGCACGGCGACTGCCGTCGCCGCAGCTCATCGGGACCGCCGAGCGGATGACGCTCGACCTCAACGCGCTCACGGCGATGGGCGTCGAGCTGGTCGGTCGCTGGGCGACGGTCCGCGACGGCCTCGCGCTGTTCTCCGGTGGTCTGCGCAACGTGTTCTCGCTCGCGGACCAGAAGATGGTGCGGCTGCTCGACGTCTTCGACGAGTGGGCTCTGACCTCCGGGCCGGGTGCGGAGACCGGCCCTCCGGAACGCTTCGCGGCGACCGAGGCGCCTGCGTCGCCGCGGTGGCAGCTCGACCTGCGCAGCGGGGAGATCCGGACGGTCATCTGGGCGACCGGCTTCCGGCCCGACTACCGCTGGCTCGACGTGCCGGTCCTCGACGCGAAGGGCCAGCTTCGCCACGACGGCGGCGTCGTCGACAGCCCGGGTCTGTATGCCCTGGGCCTTCCCGTCCTGCGGCGACGCAAGTCGACCTTCCTCCACGGCATCGAGGACGACGCGCGCGAGGTGATCGACGAGCTCGCCTCCTACCTGGGGCGCAGCTCCCGGGCCGGCGCGCGCGAAACCGCCCGGCCGTAGAGCTCGACGGCGACTCGGAGCGGCGGCCGGGCGCCCGTCATGGACGCCACCGCCTCACCCCAGCGGCAGCACGACGAACGCCACGACCGCGTAGTGGATCGCGGCGGCGGCGAGCACGAGCGCGTGGAACAGCTCGTGGTAGCCGAACACCCCGGGCCTGGGGTTGGGCCGCTCGCGTGCGTAGATCACGGCGCCCGTGGTGTAGAGCGCGCCGCTGACGAGGAGCGCGGCGATCGCGCCCCAGCCGATCGCCGCCGGCAGCTGCGTCAGCGTGGCGATGGCGACCCAGCCGAGCGCGATCGAGACGACCACCGCCACCCACTTCGGGTGGTCCGGCCAGGCCAGCTGGAGCGCGATGCCGCCGAGCGCGCCGGTCCAGACGACGACGAGGACGACGGTCGCGAGCGTCCCGTGCAGGGCGAGCAGCGCGAACGGCGTGTAGGACGCGGCGATCAGGACGTAGATCATCGAGCGATCGATTCGGCGCATCCAGCGGCGCGCGGCGGGCCGCCAGTTGACCCGGTGGTAGAGCGTGCTCGTGCCGAGCAGGGCCGAGACGGCTCCGGCGTAGATCGCGGCGGCGACCAGGGCGCGCCCGTGCGGGGCGAGTGCGATCAGCGCGGCGCCGGCGCCCAGCGAGACGACGAACCCCCACTGGTGGGAGACGCCGCGCAGACGCGGCTTGCCGCCCGGGTGAGGTGCGGTGCTCATCGCGGCGCCGGCGTGCCGTCGGCGCCGGCGAACCTCACGCGAACCGGCGCTCAGGCGCCGGCGCCATGCGCGCTCGCGCGCGGGGCGGGCGCGAACTTCGCGCGCTGCTGCTCGCGATCGATCAGCACGACGTCCCAGGCCAGGCCGAGCTTTGACATCGCGAGGATCAGCCAGCCGGAGGGGTCGAACTCATACCAGCGCAGGCCGTGGAAGGCCGAGCGCGGAAACGCATGGTGGTTGTGGTGCCAGGCCTCGCCGAGGCTCGGCAGCGCGAGCCAGAAGACATTGGTGGAGTGGTCGCCCGTGTCGAAGCGCCTCGCACCGAAGAAGTGGCAGATCGAGTTGATGCTCCAGGTGACGTGGTGGACGAGGAAGATCCGCACGAGCCCAGCCCACAGCAGCGCTTCCAGTCCGGCGTCGAGCGTGCCGCCCCAGGCAAAGC
>Ga0302319_10027173_pt1 | contig 10040 bp, 12 predicted proteins | sample Bog_T0_2_FD_203319 | JGI IMG/M metagenome (GOLD analysis project Ga0302319, IMG submission 203319) | Peat permafrost microbial communities from Stordalen Mire near Abisko, Sweden - Bog_T0_2 | ecosystem: Environmental > Terrestrial > Soil > Wetlands > Peat | place: Sweden: Abisko, Stordalen Mire...
ACGAGCGTTTTTCGGGAATGGCTATATATTGGACGGATGATGGCGCAGGGTGCGAACCGCGTGGCGATGATCTGGGCGACCGCTTCGGAGTTGGTCGCCCTGGCCGGTGGATTGATAATGAGGACGGGTTCGTGCTCTGTTTTGGAATCGGACCCTGTGCACTGACAGAATTCGCAAATCCTGCCAACGACACCAAACTACGTCTCATAACATGCACAAAAGCCCCGCAATTTCACTAAATTCACTAATTTCACGTTCCTTTCGCTTTCAAACGCATGGGCGCAAAGGGCAGGGGGCGGAGGGCTGCGGTCAGGGGCCCGGCTGGGTCCAGATCTTGGAACCAAATCGCGAAAAACACTTAAATAACACTCGAAAAAAAATGCGCAGCCATCACCCGTCCGGCTGAGTCCGCCCTCAGGGTGGTAAAACCCAGGCCAATCCGGGCCAATCCAACCCAATCGAACCGTTGAAATGGAGAATCGAGCACATCAGGCGACCGTCAACCCCGTTCAAATCCCCGTCTCTGGGCACCACCCCGGGCTTTAAACGGGCGGGCATTCAGCCATTAACGGCAAACGTGTAAATGCGTCTGCACTGGTACTTGCATTTGGCGGGGCGGATGGCAATTTAAGGGCCATTGCTTTATATGCTGACTCAAGAAAACATCCAGAACGCGCTGAAGGCGGTCAAATATCCGGGCTATTCCCGGGACATCGTTTCATTCGGATTGATCAAGGAAATCACGGCGGCCAATGGGGCGGTGAGCGTGGTGCTGCAACTGACCTCGGCGAATCCGGAGGCGGCCAAGCAGATCAAGGAGGAGGCGGAGGGGGTGTTGAAAACGCTGCCGGGGGTGAGTCATGTACATGTGGAGGTGCGGTCGCCGGCGCCCGGGACGGGCGCGCCGAAGGGCGGGTTGGCGGGTCAAAACCGGGTGGTGGGCGTGAAACGGATCATCGCGATAGCCAGCGGCAAGGGCGGCGTGGGGAAATCCACGTGCTCGGTGAATCTGGCGTGTGCGTTGCAGCATCTGGGGGCGAAGGTGGGGTTGCTGGACTGTGATATTTATGGGCCGAGCATTCCGTTGATGATGGGCATCCATGAGCGGCCGACGGTGAGCGAGGGCGGACAATTGGTACCGCCGGTGGCGCATGGGGTGAAGGTGATGAGCATCGGGCTTTTGCTGGAGGATGATCAGCCGGTGATCTGGCGCGGGCCGATGATCACGAAGACGATCCAGCAGTTTTTGCAGGCGGTGGAATGGGGGGATCTGGATTATCTGCTGGTGGATCTGCCGCCGGGGACGGGGGATGCGCAGTTGTCGCTGTGCCAGACGGTGCCGTTGGATGGCGGGGTGGTGGTGACGACGCCGCAGGAGGCGTCGCTGGGGGTGGTGCGCAAGGGGATCGCGATGTTCACGAAGGTGAATGTGCCGATTTTGGGTCTGGTGGAGAACATGAGTTATTTCACGACGCCGACGGGCGATCGGGTGGAGATTTTTGGTCACGGCGGCGGCCGGCAGGAGGCGGGGCGGCAAAAGGCGCCGTTTTTGGGTGAAATCCCCATTTTCACGGCCATCCGGGAGGGCGGGGACCAGGGCACGCCGATTGTGGTGTCGGCCCCGAATCATCCGGCGAGCCAGGCGTTTCTGAAAATTGCCCAAAAATTGGCGTGAACACACCCCGGCCGCCCCACCCATTTGAGTGCATATTTTCTATTGCAACCGGGACGGGGAGGATTTAACGTCATTGTAACACTCTAAACGGTGTGAAATTAAATTTGCCTATGTCGACCGCTGCCAAAGAATCATCGTCGGCTAACGATTTGCTGAAGAATTCATCCCTTTACCGGGAGTTCCAGGCCGAGCGGGAGGAAATCCTGCGGCACAAGTGGATCGAGTCAGAAAAGGCCGGCCGGGACATCGGCTTTGAACAGGCGTTGACGGACTGGATCATCAAACACCGGTCCAGTTGGCGCAAGAACCGCCAGAACGCCGCCGCCAATTAACCAACATCGCAGTAATTGCTCCTTTAACGCCGCCCTGAGAGGCGGCCAAGGATGACATGAACGCCCACCGCGCAACGCGACACGGCTCCGCCCGACGGAGCTGGACGCGCTTTTTTTATGTCTGAAGCCATCGTCATCCTCAACGCCACCGCCCTGCACCGCGCACTCACGCGTATCGCCCATGAGATCGCCGATAGCCATGAGAACGGCGCGGCGGTGGTGCTCATCGGGATACCGGAGATCGGGGATGTGCTGGCGCAAAAACTTGGGGCGCTGCTGTCCGAGATCTGGCGGCTGCCGGTGCCGGTCGGCATCCTGGATGTGACGATGCACCGCGATGATCTCGGCCAAAAGCTGGCGCCCAAGATGCATCCCACGGTCATCCCTTTTGATGTCACGGGCAAGACGGTCGTGCTGGTTGACGACGTGCTCTTCAGCGGCCGGACGACGCGGGCGGCGATGGACGCGCTCAACGACTTCGGCCGGCCCAAAAAAATTCAACTGGCCGTGCTGATCGACCGGGGGCATCGCGAACTGCCGATCAAGGCGGATTTTGTCGGGAAAAATGTCCCGACGGCGCGCTCGGAAAAGATCCGCGTGCGGCTGGACGTGCCGGGCCAGGCGGACGAGGTGATTTTGGAGAAATGACATGAGCTGGAACCGCAAACATCTGCTAGACATCGAATCGCTGAGCGCGGCGGAGATCAACACCGTGCTGGATACGGCCCGGGCGTTCAAGGCGGTGGGGGAACGCGCCATCAAGAAGGTGCCGGCCCTGCGCGGCAAGACGGTGGTCAACCTGTTCATCGAACCTTCGACGCGGACGCGCATCAGTTTTGAGCTGGCGGCCCAGCGGCTGACGGCGGACATCGTCAATTTCTCCGCCGACGCCTCATCGTTCAAAAAGGGCGAGACGCTCAAGGACACGGCGCGGAACCTGGAGGCGCTCAACGCGGATTTCATCATCATCCGGCACAGCGCGTCCGGGGCGGCGCACTTTCTCTCGCGGGTGCTGAAGGCCAGCGTCATCAACGCGGGCGACGGCGCGCATGAACATCCCACTCAGGCGCTGCTGGACGCCTTCACGATCCGAGAACGGAAGGGCAAGATCGCCGGGCTGAACGTGACCATTCTGGGCGACATTCTGTACAGCCGTGTGGCGCGTTCCAACATCTGGGCGCTCACGAAGTTGGGAGCGAATGTCACGCTCTGCGGCCCCTCGACGCTCGTGCCGCGGACGTTTGAACAAATGGGCTGCCGCGTGACGCATAACGTTGCGGACGCCATCCGGGACGCGGACATCATCAATCTTCTGCGCATCCAGCATGAACGCCAGCGCAAGGCGATGTTCCCGGGGATCGGCGAATACAGCTCGCTCTTCGGCCTCACCCAAGCGCGGCTCGCCCTGACGCGGCCGGACACGCTCATCATGCATCCCGGCCCGATCAACCGCGGCGTGGAGATCGACAGCGACCTGGCGGACAGCGGGCGGTCGCTGATTTTGGAGCAGGTCACCAACGGACTGGCCGTGCGGATGGCGGTGCTGTTTCTGGTCAACGGCGGCCAGGGTCCGCAGGGCGTGGCGCCGATCAAGCCGCGCGATGACTGACGCCCATTTCATGCGCCTAGCCCTCCGGTTCGCCCGGCGGGGTTATGGCCTGACTTCGCCAAACCCCATGGTCGGGGCAATTCTCGTCAAGGGCGGCAAAATTCTCGGGCGCGGCTGGCATCATCGGGCGGGCGAACCGCACGCGGAAATCGAGGCGCTGCGCAACGCCGCCAAACACGGCCGCTTGGTGCGGGGCGCGACGCTCCATGTCACGCTGGAACCCTGCAGCACCCACGGCCGCACGCCGCCCTGTACGGATGCCATCCGCGCCGCCGGCCTCAAGCGCGTCGTTGTCGGGGCGACGGATCCGAACCTCTTGCACGCCGGTCGCGGCCTGACCTTACTGCGGCGCGCAGGCATGGCGGTGACCGCCGGGATTTTGGCGGACGAATGCGCGGGGTTGAACGAGCCATTCAATCATTGGATTGTGCGCCGCACACCGTTCGTCACCGTCAAGGCGGCGATGACGTTGGACGGCAAAATCGCCACTGCCGCCGGGGATTCCAAATGGATCACTGGAGAACGCGCCCGGGCCTACGGCATGACGCTGCGCCAGGGCAGCGACGCCATTCTTGCGGGCATCAACACGGTGCTGGCCGATGATCCTTCGCTCACCCTGCGCCCGGCCCGCGCCCGGCCGCTGCGCCGCATCATACTGGATTCCCGGGCGCGCACGCCGCTGACCGCACGCGTGGTGACGGATGTCTTCGCGGCTGACACGACGATTGTGGTGGGCCCGGACGCCCCCATAAAACGTATCACCGCCCTCGCCAAAAAAGTGACCGTGTTGGTCGCTCCGGCCGCCCGGACCGGCGTCCTTAACCTGCGCTGGCTGCTCAAAAAACTCGGTGCGGACGGCGTGACCAGCCTGCTGGTGGAAGGCGGCGGCGAGGTGAATGCATCCTTTCTGCTCGGCGGACTGGCCCAACGGGTGGCGTTTTTTTACGCGCCCAAAATCCTCGGCGGCCGCGATGCCCGCAAGGCCGTGGCCGGCGATGGCGCAGGCAATCTGGCCGAGGTGGTGCCGCTCACCGCGCTCCGCTGGCAAACCCTCGGGCCGGATTTGCTATTGACCGCACGGGTCGGCTGACGGCAGGCTGCTGCTTTATGTTCACAGGCATTGTTCAGGAAGCCGGCGTCATCACCGCCATCAAGCCCGCCGCCCGGGCCATTGAATTGACGGTGCGCGCCGGGGCGGCCGCCCGCGGATTGAAAGTCGGCGACAGCCTGGCCGTGAACGGTTGCTGTCTCACCGCCGTGAAGCTCAGCGCGGCCGGCAAGACCCGGTTGGTGCGCTTCGACCTGCTGCGCGAGACGTGGGAGCGTACCAATCTCCAGTTCGCCCGCGTCGGCGTGCGTGTCAATTTGGAACGCCCGCTGCGCGCGGACGGCGAGTTCGGCGGCCACTTTGTCACCGGGCACATCGATGGCTGCGGCAAGATTCTGCGCGGGGAAAAATCCGGGGCCGATCACGTGCTGGACATCACCGCCCCGCCGGACGTCATGCGGTATCTCATCTTCAAGGGCTCCGTGGCCGTGGACGGCATCAGCCTCACCGTGGCGGCCGTGCGCAAGACCAGCTTCCGCCTCTGGATCATTCCGCATACGTTTGAAGTCACCACGCTGCGCGAACGCAAGGTGGGCGACGCCGTGAATCTCGAGGCCGACATGTTGGGCAAGTACGTGGAGAAATTTGTCGCCGCGCAAAAAGGCCGCTGACGCCGTGCGTCACGACAACCACGCCGCGACCATTTCCGCCGTGGCGATCGTCGCCATCACTATCGCCACAAACCACAGGGGCTTCTTCTTCGTCACCGTGCAGATGGAAGCCGTCGCGATGGAGACGGATAACAACGAGACCGCCAGGCCCATCCGTCCGCCCCTCGCCGAGGCGATGTCCCGCTGCTTCTCAAAGCCCTGGGCCTTGGCCTGTACATCGGCCTTTTCCCCGTCATACCGCTGAAGATTGGCGGTCAGTTTTTTTATTTGCGCCGCCACCACGGGATTGTTGGTGTTGCAGGTTTGCAGCAGCAGCACCAGGGCCGAGTCGTCCTGATGCTGCTTGATGGACTTGGCCTCGTAATACGACCAGTTGTCCGACGCCTGCAACTGGCTGATCTGCACGCGGCTGCCGTATTTGCCGCTCCACTGCGCCGCCACCGCCGCGATCACGGCGATGATCACGACCGTGAGCGAGACATACTTCGTCCACGCCTCGGCCTTTTCCTTCTGCTTTACGGCCAGGCGGTCCGCCTTCAGGTCCGCCATAAACTCCTTCAGCTCGTTAATTTCTTTCTGTAAATCATTCATATCGGCTTCAACGCTTGTTCAATTGATGGATTCTGGCCGCCACCCCCGGCGGCGCCCCCCTAAAATCGGACCGTTCATTTAAAGGAATCGTGGGGTTAATTCAATCATGAAAGGTAAAATTATTGATACCTTCGCCCGGGCGATGTCGTCTGGAAAAACATCACCATTTCCGGTTTCGCAACAGTCCTGCATTCGGGGCCGGTCGTGCGCATGAAATTCCACGTTGCTGTTGCGGCGTGGATGTGGAATGTTTGACCGTCAGCCATGAGTGAATTCAAGTACGCCTGTCCGGTATGCGGACAGCACATCAAGTGTGACTCGTCGCAATGCGGCACGGTCATGGAGTGTCCCACGTGCCTCCAGAAAATCACGCCGCCCCAGCCCCCGGCGGAAGCGGAGCAGAAATTCATTCTTAGCGGCAAAAAGGTTGTGGACCGGCCCACGACCACGTTCAAGCCCCCGGCGAAACTGGTCACGGAAGTTTCCAATCGAAGTTTCCTGCCCATCATTCTCGTAGGACTGGTTTTGCTGGTGGCCGCGTCCGGGGCGGCGGCGTTCGTTATGTTCCGCGGCCATTCGGCCGGATCCGGCATCCCGCCTGCGGCGCCCAGCCGCCCGCCCGCCAGCCAAGCGGCCAACAAACCGGCCAACAAACCGGCCAACAAACCGGCCAAACCCGCCGCGCCGCCGGCCGTCATTCCTCCGGCCAACGACACCGACTGGGTGCTTAATCTGACCGGGGTCGATTTCCCGGACACACCCGCCGCCGGGCGCATCCACGGCCACGATTTTCTGTGCGAACGCGCCACGTATTCCGCCGGCACGCTCACCCTGCGGGTGGGCACCCGGGGCACGATTGAATTGGGGATCGCCATCAATCTCAACGGCGCCCAGCCCGAGGCTCTTGCCGGTACGACGGTGGAAGTCACCACCAATTCCTCGTCGGCCCCCGCCATCACCCTGCGCTGGAAGGATACTGACAAAGTGACCAAGGACACGCAGAACTCCGGTTACGCCATGCGCATTGAATTTGGCGCGCTGGCCAAAAACCGGCTGCCCGGAAAAATCTATTTCTGCCTGTCCGATGATGCGAAGAGCTACGTCGCCGGCACCTTCAATGCCGACGCCCGCAAACCCAAGGCACCCAAGCCCGCCGCCACCACCCCGGCCCCTGCCAATTGAACGTCGAGCTGATCAATACGGGCAGCGAACTCCTGCTGGGCCGCGTTCTGAACACGCATCAGCAATGGCTCTGCCGCCGGCTCGCCGACCTGGGCCACAACGTCGCCCGCCAAGTCGCCGTGCCGGACACCGGTGCCGACATCCAGCAGGCCGTGCGCGAAGCCCTCGGCCGCGCGGACCTGGTCATCGTCACCGGCGGACTGGGGCCGACGTCCGATGACATCACCCGCGAACTCATCGCCCAATTACTCGGCCTTACCCTGCATTTGGATGAAACGGTCTGGGCGGAGATCCAACGCTTTTTCGCCGTGCGCAACCGACCGTTGCCTGCCAAGAATGACGTGCAGGCCATGGTGCCGGCCGGCGCCACGGTCCTCGCCAATCCTTTCGGCACCGCGCCCGGCCTGGCCATTCCCGTCCGGCCCAATCCTTTTCGCGCCGGCGGCCTGCCCGGCTGGCTCATCCTGCTCCCCGGCCCGCCGCGCGAACTGCGTCCGATGTTTGATGATCTCGTGATCCCGCTCGTGCGCCGGGAATTTCCCCTGACTGAAACCTTCGTCTGCCGCACCCTACGCACCAGCGGCGTGGGCGAATCCGCCGTGCAGGAGCTGATTGCCGGACCGCTCACCGCGCTCGTCGCCGCCGGGCTGGAGGTCGGATATTGCGCCCGCGTCGGCCAGGTGGATATACGGCTCATCGCCCATGGCGCGACGGCGGCGGATGTGGTGCGCCGGGCCGAAGAAATCGTGCACGGTCTGCTGGGACCAAACATATACGGTTACGACGATGATGAGATGGAGGCCGTGATCGTGCGCCTGCTCGCCCAACATAGAAAGACGCTGGCGCTGGCGGAATCCTGCACCGGCGGCGGCATCGCCAATCGGATCACGAACGTGCCTGGCGCCTCGGCTGTTTTTCTGGGCGGTTTTGTGACCTACAGCAATGAGTCCAAGCAGATTTCCCTCGGTGTGGCACCGGCAACTCTGACCGCCCATGGTGCTGTAAGCGCGGCGGTGGCGCGCGAGATGGCCGAAGGTGCCCGCGCGCGTCTGGGCGCGGACTTTGCCCTCGCCGTCACCGGTATGGCCGGTCCGGGCGGCGGCTCGGCGGAGAAACCCGTGGGCACGGTGTTCATGGCGCTGGCCGGGGAATTCGGCACCGAGGTGCTGCACAAGGTGAACGCGTGGGAACGCGAAGCCTTCAAGCAGGCCACCGCCCAGCAGGCGCTCGAAATGTTGCGGTGCCGGCTGGTGGGGTGAGTGGGCGCAATGTCACCAGTTTGACAACGGCCAATCCCGGTGTTACTGACCTCAAATTGGCGTTTGACATAAGTTCCAAATGATACTATAAAAAGTATCATATGAGTACAACCGTGATCAAGCAACGGGCCAAAAAGCTCCCCGCCCGGGCGGTCCTCCGTCATCTGGGTGTTAAGAAAACTGGCGGTGGCGTGGTCAGCGGCTGTGTTCATGGAATGGCCGGAAGGCCCGTGCTTCCCCCGGCCAAACTCATCGCCGCGCTCCGCGCCGGGCTGCCCGTGCAGGAGCTGCGCGACCTTCAGGCCAGCCTCGCCGTCCCCATGGAAAGGCTCTTCCCCATGCTCGGCCTCTCCAAGGCCACGCTCCATCGACGGCAGACGGCTGGCCGCCTCGACCCCTCAGAATCTGACCGCGTCGTGCGTTTTGCCCGGCTCATGGGCCGGGCCGTTGAAGTCATGGAATCTGAGGCAAACGCCCGCCAATGGCTGAACGCACCGCAGTTCGGCCTGGGCGGCGCCATCCCGCTCGAATACGCCGGGACCGAGGTCGGCGCGCGCGAAGTCGAGGACCTCCTGGGCCGCATTGAATACGGGGTTTATTCCTGATGCGCGAGGCCTGGCGCATCGTCAAGCAGAAGCACGCCGCCATCGCCTTCACCGGGGAAGGCGCGGCGCGGACCGGCGGCCGCTGGAACTCGCGCGGCGTGTTCCTTGTCTATGCGAGCGCCACTCGGTCGCTGGCCACCTTGGAGAATCTGGTGCATTTGAACCTGCCCGTGACCTTTCGGTCCGTCGCCTTTCGGATCACCTTTGAGGACGCTCTCGTGGAAAAGTTCCTGCTCAGGAGCCTGCCCGCCGATTGGCGGACCGAACCGCCGCCGCCCGCCACCAAAGCCATTGGTGACCATTGGGTGAAAGCCGCCCGATCGGCCGTGCTCGCACTGCCTAGCGTCATCACCGGCGAGACCAACTACCTCCTCAACCCGGCGCACCCGGATTTCAATAAAATCAACATCAGCCGGCCCGAACCCTTCGTTTTTGAGCCCCGGTTGATGGCTTGAAAATACCACCAATTGGGTGATGTACCCAAATTACAGGACCAGAAATGGTCAATCATCATAAGCCAGCCCGCGAGGCTCAAACCTTTCAAACGTCACATGCCATAATCGGTATTCGTCCCCTGGGTAATGGAAGTAAATCATGCAGGTCTTGGGCTTGTCTTTCCACAAGATGTTGATGGATTCGACCTCAAATTTCTCCGGCACCGGCATGTTGGGCTTGCCGGAACAGCCGTGAAGTTTGCACCGGAAATATTCGATTATTTTTGGCGCATGGACGGGCCATGCCTCAATCCATGATTTTACAGTCTGCAGCATCTCGTCCGACGGATCCTCACCATCGGAACCCAACGTGAGTTCGACGTTTTTCCTCCCAGGACAATTTGCTTTATCCATCCTAAATCTCGATCAAATTCAAACTGCCCCAACGTTTGATCCACAAGCTGCTCCGTTAGATTTTTTGGTTTGCCCAGAAATTGGGACATATAATTTCATCCTAAAAACCGCAGTTACAGTTCAACCTGGTGGTGGCGGTGCGGGTTGAGCGAGCCATTCAAGGGGATCCTCGATTGCTTGGCGGGCGAGCAGGCGCAGGAAGTTGCCTTGGGATTCCAAC
>Ga0302319_10027174_pt1 | contig 10040 bp, 1 predicted proteins | sample Bog_T0_2_FD_203319 | JGI IMG/M metagenome (GOLD analysis project Ga0302319, IMG submission 203319) | Peat permafrost microbial communities from Stordalen Mire near Abisko, Sweden - Bog_T0_2 | ecosystem: Environmental > Terrestrial > Soil > Wetlands > Peat | place: Sweden: Abisko, Stordalen Mire...
TGATGTCTTTGGCGTTTCGCTTTCATTTGGTTGTTGGTTGCTTTCTACCGCCCTCGTAGGCGGAAGTCCATCAAACACCAAAAAGTCTTACTTCACAAGTGGTCCGAATTCCGGGGACAAGCTCAGGTTATTGTTGCACCCAATGAGACAACTGCCACTGCCCAGATGGTGATGGTAGTTCCGCAATTACGGTTACAGAGTTTTGGGGATTACTCGATTGTGTTAGCTGTGGGCGAATTGGAAGCGGCGTCATGCCCGTTGTGCGTGCGACAAGTGCCGGTTGTCCCTCCATTACAGCAACCGCCGCCGCCACAGCAACAGACGTAGGAATTGTCTTTTTCATAAATTCTTCTCCGTTAAAATACGATTCAGAATCGTGAATCTCAATCCATTATTGTCAAGCGACAATTTTACATATCAGGATGCGTTGATATGTTTTTACATTTCTGTAACATTTACAATCCCAATTTAGCAGCAAGCGGGCCAAGTCAACAATGGGGTGAACACCTTATTGGATCAAAGGAGCCTACTACCAAAAGCCGGGGAAAATAGTGCGGGCGCATTTTGACACTGCCCCGGCAGACAGCAGGTCCAAGCGTGGTGCGGGGGCAGTGACAAGATGCGCCCCTCCGCAGGCGTAACTTAATCACCTGTGAGAAGTTAAGCCGGGCGGCGGTTCAGTGAGGTTGACGGTGACCCAGTGAGCGTTCAACCTTTTCCGCCGGTCACATGACGCAGGGAGCGGATCAATCGTGTCAAAATATCGCTGATGGATGTGTGAAAGAGAGGTTGGGACCCCCCGCAGAGGTGGCGGCCAGATGGGCGACCTCACTGCGAGCAACAAGGTCTTTAGAGCCTTTTAAAATGCTCCCGGCTCGTCGCGTTGGGCGAGCAGAACTGGAATAGGACCGCCACCCAACCACCTCCTTGGCGCCCGGGTGGGGAAATTATATGGTAGATTTTATACGGTCGATTTGCGGGAACGGAGGTACCAGCGGGTGCCGCCCAGGACGCCCAGAAAGACGCCAAAGATGCCCAAGGCCATGTTCGCCGGTTCGGGCACAGCGGTGATATTGAACGAGAAGGAGTTCAGGGTCGGACTGCCGCCACCGTTGACATCGGAGATGAACAGGGTCCAAGTGCCATCGGCGGGCGTCAAATTAAGGGAGGACAAGGAACCGGCGGCCTGGTAAACGCTGCCGCTGCCGCTGCCAAAGACGGAGCCGGGGGTTTCCAAGGCGGTCTGGATGCTGGAGGAGCCGGCATCGGACAGGACGAGGTTCAGACCGGAGCCCAGGGCGCCGAAGGGCGCGGTGCCGGGCTGGTTCATCAGTTCCACGGAACCACCGGGCGATTGCAGGTAGGCGACCAAGCCACCATTGACGCCGCCGCTGATGTTCAGGGAGACGGTCAGACCGGTCACGTAATAGCCGGTCGGGATGTCGCCGGAGGAGACGGTGGTGCTGAAGGATACGCCGGTGGGGTCGGATTGCGGGATGGTCGCGCCCGGGCTGGAGCTGTCGTCGTAAGTCACTTCCTGGGCGAGACCCGTGCCACAGACCGCGGCCAACATGCCGATGAGAATTTTCGTTTTCATTAGGTTCCTATTAAATTATAGATTTTTTAAATGTTGGTGCGGGTTTACCGGCTCGCGGGCTGCCAGAACAATCGGTAAAACGCCGATTGTGGCGCAACACCACCCAAATCAGTAAAGTCGTCGATGAAGTTGGTGAAGGCGCCGGCACCGGGCAGGATGGTGACGGAAGCGTCCGGAATATTGACCCAAATCAGCGGCGGGCTCATGTTCGTGGCGCGTTGCACACCATAGGTGAAGCCGGGTGTACCGGCGAAGTTCACGGTGGCCGAACTACCGTTGAAGGTCGGGCTCGCGCTCCAACTGGCGTTGACCTGGGCGGTGGAGGCGACGATGTAGATGTTGCCGGTGGTGACGCCGCCCTGGTTGTCGGTGATGGTGTATTGGATGGTGTCGGTGCCGGTGTTGGCGGTGTTGGCATAGCCGATGAAACCGAAGTCGCTGGCGTTGGTGTCGAAGGAGCCGTCCACGTTGGTGGTGATGTTGAGCAGGTAGACAGTCTGGCTATTGGCGCTGACGGTGCTGATGTTGGTAAGGGTGATGGGATCGCCATCAGCATCGCTCCAGTTGGTGGCGAGGCTGGAGAGCGGGATCATGACGGTCAAGCCTTCGGTCTGAGAGATGGTCAGGTTGGCGGCGACGGGCGGATGATTGGTGACGACCACGGCGACCTCGCTGCTGGTCACGCCGGCATAGTTGGCGTCACCGGAGTAAATGGCGGTGAGGTAGTTGGTGCCGCGCGGAAGGGTGGCGAGGTTGGTGCTGACCGCGCCCGTGGTCAGAGCGACCGGGATGCCGTAGTTGACCGGGCTGCCACCCAGGGTGTTGGTCTGGAACTGCACGGTGCCGGTGGCGTCACCGGCGGTGTAGGCCCCGTTGGTCTGGACCGTGGCGGTGAAAGTCAGGTTGGCCAAGTAACCGTTGGTCAAGGACGAGGAGGCCAGGGCCAGGGTGGGTGTGGCCTGGGTGATGGTCTGGGTCAGGGGACTAGCCGAACTGTCGCTGGTATTATGAGTGCTGTCGCCCTGATAATAGGCGGTGATGGAGTAGGGTGAGCCCGACACAGGCAAAAAGCTGGAGGGGGTGTAGGCGGCCGTACCACCACTCAAGGCCACAGTGGCGAGCGTAGTTCCACCGTTCTTGAAGATGACGCTGCCCGTCGGACTGGTCGGGGAAGCGGCCGTGCTGGCGACGGTTGCGGTGATGGTCAGCGCACTGCCGTAGGATTCGGAACTGCTGCCGGTGGTGACCGCCAGCGCGGTGGTGGTGTTTTCAGTGACCACCAGTTTCACGGTGCCGCCGCTGGTGACAATCGTGCCGGTCGAATTGGCTTCCAAGCCGGCGCCCGTGATGGTGGGAGTGGCGTTAAAGGTTCCGCTGCTGCCGGCGGAGGTGTAATGCAACAGCGTGTAGGAGCCCGAAGCCAGCGCCGTGCTGCCGGCGACAAACACCTTCACCGTATTTCCGTTGGCCGTCAACACGCCGATGGCGAGCGGGGAACCATTGGTGATCTTGAGGAAGGATCCCGAATCAAAGGTGACCGCGCCGCTGATGGTGCCGAGACCACCCAAGGTCGCGGCGCTCTCAACCTCAACCGTGCCCGTGCCGGTGGCGGACCCGGAGGCGTTGTTGGCCAGGACCGTGCCGCTGCTGATGGTGGTGTTGCCGGCGTAGGTGCTGGCACCCTGCAAATTCAGCAAGCCGCCGCCGGCGGTATCAGCAAAATTCAGGACCCCTGCCCCCGTGGAACTGACAATCACGCCGGCATAGGTGACGGAGTTGCCATTGACGTCAATGGTGCCGCCGCCGATGCCGTTGGTCAGGGTGTAGGTGGTGGCCGCCGTGATATCGCCGCCGCCATTGCCGCTGAAGGCGGTGGCATATTGCAACGTGCCGCCCCGCAGGGAGAGGCCGCGATAGTCGGCCCCGCCCAAGGCATTGAAGCCGTTGATATTCACAATGCCGTTGGAGATGATCGTGCCGCCGAAGTAACCGTTGGCACCGGACATCGTCAGGGTGCCACCGCCCATTTTGGTGATGGGCCCGGTACCTTCCACCGCACCGCTGAGCGTGATGTTATGAGCTGTCCCGGCGGAATCCGCCGCCATGATGGCACCGCCGTTGAATGTCAGGCTCATCGAGGAGGACCAAGTATTGGACGCCCCCAGAATGCCGCTGGCGAAGATGGCCGAGGGCACGAACCCGGTGGCCACCGACCCTTGGACGATGCCGCCGCTACCCAAGTAGAGTGATCCGCCAGTCTGATCCAAGTTCGCGTCCATGGTGCCGATGCCGCTCTGGCCGAAGGTGATTTTGTTCACCATGGCCGTGCCGCCCCGCACCAGGAACACCGCGTTGCCGGAATAACCATTGCCAATCTGCACGCCCGTGGTGCCGTCACTGACAGTCAGGGAGCCGCCATTGAAATCCAAATCGGACCAGCGGCTGCCGTTGCTCAGCCCGATGTCGACCGACCCGCCGATGGTAGTCGTGCTGTTGTCCAGGCGAATATTGGCGCTCGAATTGCAACTCGAGCTATCGGCACCAATGGCGACGTGCCCGGTCACATTAAGGTTGGCCCCGTTTAAATAAATGCCCGTGGACGTGGACCCGGCCGCAGGCTGGGAAGCGCCGTAATTTAAGCCGGAGCGACCGATATTAATGCTAGCCGCGTCAACGGTCCCGCCTGACACCTGAAAATAGCCGCCCCCGGTGCCGTTATCCGAGCCCACGTTCAGCGCCCCTAAAGATGAGACGGCACCCACAGCCGGTTGGGCGAAGCCGGCACCGGAATCATAGAAGTAGGTTGTGGTGTTGGTGAAATAGCCACCGTTGTTGGTAGTGACTCCGGCATTCCCGTAATAGGTGGCATCACTCAGCACGGCACCCGAATTCACGTATAAGGTGCCGCCATTGGCACTGACGTTGCCGGTGATGTTGTTGCTGCCTGCCAGAATAAAAATCCCGGAGCCGGTCTTGGTAAGGGAGCCGGAGCCGGAAAGATTGCCGGAATAGGTGGTGCCGGCGTTATTGCTGCCCACGAGCAGGGCCACTGCGGCACCAGCGGCATTCGTCAGCGCGAGATTACCGGTCCCGGAAAGGCCGGCGAAATAAGCGGTGACGACCGAAGGGCCGAAGGCGACGGCACCGCCGGAACTGGACGGGCTTAGCGTGCTGAACTCCAGGGCGTAGGAGTTGGTCAAGGCCAGGGTTCCGGCGGAGATCGTGGTGGTGCCGTTGAAGGTGTTGGTGCCACCCAACTGCACCTTGCCGGTGCTGCCGGATTCACTGTTGACCGTCAGGTTGTCGGTGCCGCTGTTGCCGGCGGAAGCGATGGTGCCGTTGATGGCCAACGTCTGACCAGCGGCCGCATCCAGCAAGCCCGTGGCCCCGGTGACACCCGAGACGGGGCCGATGCCGATGGTCCGGTTGGTATGAATGGCGAGGGAGGCGGCGGCAAGCAAATCGCCGCCATTAAGGAACAGATTTGTGCTGAGGGAGGCCGGCACCACGCCGAGGTTGGCGGCAGCACCGCCCGTAGTCCCATCACTGGCGATGCTCACAATGCCGCCATTCAGGGTCAAGCCGCCGCTGAAGGTGTTCCCCCCGGAAAGCGTGAGCGTGCCGGCGCCCAGATTGGTCACCCCACCCGAGCCGGAAATCACGCCGGAAAGGGTGTCGGCCGCACTGCTGTTATAGTTAAAGGTGCCGTTATCAAAGATGTTGCCCGCATAGGTGCCAGCCGTGCCGGTGCTGCTCAACTGACCGGAACCACCGATGGTCACCAGGTCGCCGGAGTTGATGGTGACCGTCCCGGTGAAGGTGTCCACACCGGACAGGGTCAAGGCACCGGTGCCGGCATTGGTCAATGAACCGGTGCCGGAGATGACACCGGACAACGTTTGCGCCGCGCTGCTGTTATAGTTCAAAGCCCCGTTGTTGGTGAGGGCCGCCGAATAGGTGCCGCCACCCAATTTGCCGGCACCGCCGATGGTCAGCGTACCGTTGCCGATGGTCGTGGCCCCGGAGTAGGTTTCCGAAGCACTGAGGGTCAAGGCGCCGGCGGTGCTGGAATTGGTCACGGTCAGAGTGCCGCCGCTGCTGGACAACGCCGTGGCAAAGGTGGCGGACTGGCCATTGACATCGATGCTGATGGGCTGGCTGGCGGCAGTGCTGAAGCGGCCGGAATAGTCATTATGGTTGGCGCTGGAGAACTGCAGGATGCCGCCGCCGAAAATAATCGTGCCGGCCGCCGTAGCGGACTGTCTGCCCAAGGGGCCGGAAGTGCCGGCGGTTTCGGTCGCATTCACATTGACGATGCCTGAATTAAGGGTCGAGTTGCCGGTGTACGTATTGGCCCCGGACAAGGTCAGGGTACTGGAGCCGGCCGCTGTCAGGGCACCCGCGCCGGAGATGATGCCGGACAACGTCTGCGCGGCGCTGCTGTTATAATCCAACGTGCCAGTATCGGTGATGTTCCCGGCATAAGAACCGCCGGTCCCCAACTTACCAGCATTGCTGAGGGCCAGGGTGGCACCGGAGTTGACCGTGGTGGTTCCAGTGAAGGTATTGGTCGCGGTGAGGGACACCGTACCCGAGCCGGTGGCCACGACATTGCCGCTGCCGCTGATCACGCCGTTGAGTGACAGGGTGGTCGCATTGTTATCAACGGTGGCCGTCTGGCTGGCGGTCACGGCGATATTGTTCGTCAGGGTCAGGGTGGTGGAGGGGGTGGCCTGCAAGGTGGCGCTGCCGGCCACGCTCACATCACCCGCGCCCAGAGCGGTGTTGTTGCCGACCTGCAACGTGCCCCCGCCGCTGACGATTGTGCCCACCGAACCCGCCGCCGGGCCGTAGGCGTTGGCCGCAGTCAGTGCGGTGGTGCCCGCGCCGTTGACCGTGAGCGTCTTGGTGACACCCAAAGCATTGGTGACCGTCCCGGACAAGGTGAGGGTATCACCGGTGGTGACGGTGTTGGTCACATTGTCATTCAAGGCCACGGAGGTTTGAATCTGGTTGGCGGTGCCCGCCGTGACATTCAGAGCCACGCCCTGGTTTTGGTTGTCCAAGGTAAGGGTGTTGACACCGGACAGGACGACGGAACTGGAGTTGTTCAGGGTCAATGCGCCGATGGCTTCATTGGCATTCAACGTCACCGAGCCCGTGACCCCGCCGGGGAACGTGGCGGAGTCGCCCGGCGCGGTGGGGAAGGCGCCGCCGCTCCAGTTGAGGGCATCCGCCCAGAGGCCGGTGCTGTCGCCATTCGTCCAGGTCGCCGTAACGGTCGTGGTGACCACAATTTCAAGGTTATTGCCGCTGACCACGACATGGCCGACCGACCCGACCCCGACGGCACTGCCAGCAGCGGGGACAACGTTGGGGGTGCCACTGATACCACCGCTGGCCGTCAACAAGACGTAAGTTCCCGCCCCCAAAGGCGAACCGGCATTAACCTTCACCGAATTGCCGTTCAAGGTAAGGCTGCCGGAAACGGAGAGGGCGGAACCCTGGGTCAGGAGGAAACTGGCACCCGATTGCATGGTCAAGTTACCGCCGAGGGCGCCGCTGAGGCCGCTGAGGGTGGCACCGGAGGCCACCGTGACTGCACCGGAACCGATGGAACCATTGATCACCAACGTGCCGGCATTGACCGCCGTGGCCCCAGTGTAGGTATTGGCCCCGGAGAGGGTGAGCGAGCCGGCACCCACGGTATCACCGATGGTCAGGGAGGTGCTGGAACCGGAGATGCCGGTACCGAAGGTGACGGCCTTGCCATTCAAATCCAGCTCGACGGACTGGCTGCCGGCAGTGCTGATGCGGGGGGAGTAATCAGCAGAGTCCGCCGTGGTGAATTGCAAGGTGCCACCACCGAAAGAAATCGTGCCGCTGGCACCGAGCGGGCCGCTCGTGCCGGGGCTTTCCGCACCATTGACGCTGAGGACACCGCCGTTCAAATTCACGCCGCCCGTAAAGGTGCTGGCCCCGGAGAGTGACAAGGTGCCGCCGGAGACGGTCAGGGCCACGGTTTCGGTGCCGGAACCAATTGTATTTTTGATAAGGCCGCCGAAGGTGGAGGTGCCGGAACCATTGAAGGTCAACGTGGAATTGGCGCTGGTGCTGCTGTTGCCGATCACCTGACTGGACCCGGTCGCGCTGCTGCCCACAGCCAGACCTCCGACCTGCTGATTATACCCATTCAAATCCAAGATACCGATGGTGCTGGCGCCGTTGCCAAAGGTGACGGTCGTGCCGGTGGGCAAGGCATTGTTGAGGCCGGACTGGAGGGTGACGCCCGCGCCGGAACCGCTGATGGAAGTGGCGCCGCTGTAGGTGCCGGCGGCGGTCAGGAGCAGGGTACCGCCCCCGGATGAATCGGCGACAGACAAGGAGGAACCGGTGCCGACGATCGCCGTGGCATAGGTGACCGAGTAGCTATTCAAATCAACGCTGAAAGACTGGCTGCCGGCGGTGCTGAAACGGCCGGAGTAATCGACCTGATTGGCGGATGAATATTGCAGGGTGCCACCGCCGAAGGTGATGCTACCCACGGGCGTGGCCGGCAGGCCGAAGGGTCCCGAGGTGCTGGCGACTTCGGCGACCCCGGCATTGAGGATGCCGCCGTTGATGGCCGTGACGCCGGAATAGGTGTTGGCTCCGGACAGGGTCAGTTTGCCGCTGCCCACCTGGGTGACATTGCCGCTGCCGGAAATCACGCCGGACAAGGTTTGGGCCACACTGCTGTTGTATTTGAAGGTGCCGCTGTCGCTGATGTTGGCACCATAGGAGCCGCTGTTCAACTGGCCGGAGCCACCGATGACCAGGGTGCCGCCACTGATGGTGGTGGCCCCGGTGTAGGTGTTCACACCGTTCAAGGAAACCGTGCCGGCCGCACTGCCTTTGGTGAGCGCGCCAGTGCCGGTGATGATGCTGGAGACGGTCAAGGTCTGTCCACTGGAGGCATCCAAGGTGCCGCCGCTGGAACCCAGGGTGATGCCGCGGTTGGCCCCGATGGTGGTGGTGACGGTATCCAAAATTTCGGCACCGGAACCATTCAACGTCACATTGGCCGCCGAATAGGAGCCCGGATAAGCCCCGAGAGGTTGACCGCCGGAAGTGCCGTCCCCGTTGATGCTGACGGTGCCCCCGGTGAGAGTCAACCCGCCGCTGACCGTGCTGGCACCGGAGAGGGTGACCGTGCCGCTGCCGGAGAAAGTGACCGTGCCGCTGCCGGTGATATTGCCGGAGAGGGTTTGCGGCTGGCTGCTGTTATAGATGAACGCACCGCTGTCACTGATGTTCCCGGCATAGGAGCCGCTGTTCAATTGTCCTGAGCCAATGACGGAAAGAGTGCCGCCGCTGATGGTGGTGGCACCCGTGTAGGTGTTCACCGCGTTCAGGGCCACAATGCCGGACGAGGCTCCCTTGGTCAACCCGCCGCTGCCGGTGATAATGCTGGACACCGTGAGGGTCTGCGCACTGGAGGCATCCAAGGTGCCGCCGTTGGAACCGAGGGTGAGGCCACGATTCGCACTAATGGTGGCGGAGGTGGTGTCGAGCAGACCGCCGCCATTCAAGGTGACATCCGCCGCAGTCACTGAGGACGGATAAACCCCGAGCGGATAACCGGTGCCACCGGTGCTGCCGTCACTGGCAAAGCCGACCAAGCCGCCTTTGACGGTGAGACCGCCATTGAAAGTGTTCACGCCGGTCAAGGTCAGGACGCCGCCGCCCACCGAGTCAGCCACGGTGAGGGTGCCGCTGCTGCTGGTCAAAGCCGTGCCAAAGGTGACCGCCTGCGCGGCCAGATCCACGCTGATGGATTGGCTGGCCGCAGTACTGAAACGGGGTGAATAATCATGCTGGTTGGCCGTGGAGAATTGGATGGTGCCGCCGCTGAAGACAATGCTGCCGGCGGTATTGGCGCTGCCGAGCGGACCGGAGGTGCCAGGCACATCTGCATATCCAACGTTCAGGGTGCCGCCGGAGAGGGTGGTGGTGCCGGAATAGGTGTTGGCGTTGGCGTTGGTTTGGATGCCGGTGCCGGACATCGTGAAACTCAAGGCGCCGCCGCCGGTGCCGTCCTTGAGCAGCCCGCCGAAATACGTTTTGGCGCTGCCGTTAATGGTCAGGGTGGCCGCCGTGGAATTGGCGTTTTGCACCGTCGGGGCCGTCATGCCCACCTGAGTGGTTCCCAAACCGCCCAATGTGGTGCTATTGCCGTTCAAGTTGAGAGTGCCGCCCGTGCCACCCAAGGTGGCCCGTGGCGCAAAATAAAGCGGAGCCGACCCGCCCCACGCACCGCTGCTGTTCAGCACCACATTCGCGCCGTCAATGTAGCTGGAGCCCGTAAAGGTGTTAGCCCCGCCCAAGGCGATGTACCCGGCCACCGCCGAAGTCGTCGTCGTAGCCGCCGTCAGGCCGATGTGCGTCCCGCCGTTGTCCGTGA
>Ga0302319_10027176_pt1 | contig 10040 bp, 8 predicted proteins | sample Bog_T0_2_FD_203319 | JGI IMG/M metagenome (GOLD analysis project Ga0302319, IMG submission 203319) | Peat permafrost microbial communities from Stordalen Mire near Abisko, Sweden - Bog_T0_2 | ecosystem: Environmental > Terrestrial > Soil > Wetlands > Peat | place: Sweden: Abisko, Stordalen Mire...
CATGCCCCAGTTGCCGCCGCGAATAAAGACCGGCACGCCGTTCACGGAAATGGTGAGAGTTGTAGAACCGGGAACGGAATATGTGATTTTGCGAACACCGAAGGACACATCCTGCGCGTCGGAGGGGTTTTGATTCTGATCGAATTCAAGGTGTAAATCGTAGAGGTTTTGGGGACCGTATCCGTTGGGCCACCAAAGGAGGGGATTCAGCACATGTAAGACGGGTGTGGTGGTAGGAGTAAATGCGACTAACACCGAGGAGTGGGCGGCGATCGTGGCGGATTGCGCGAAAGTTATGCTTCCTATGGTTCCGCGGAGCACTCCGCTCTGTACTTGGCCGGTAACATTCTCGACCGTGGCACTCACCGAAATGTCGCCTGAATCGGTTTGCGGAAGGGGAAGGTCGGTGGTAACGAGTGGATCCTTTACCAATACCGGACCGGTGGCGGATAGAAAAACCTTTCGCCAGATGCCGGTGTCGCGGTCGTGAATGCCGGGTATCCAGTCCCAGCCGATCGTCGACAGGAAGGTGGGTCCATCGGCGGCGGTGATGCCGCCATTCGGACCAACGCCAGCGCGAAGCGTTTGCTGCACCGGGGTGCCAGGGTGCGGTTCAGGTGCGACAAGAACGGCGATGACGGCGCTCTTGCCGGCCGTGACATGCGACGAGATGTCGAATTTTCCTCGTATGAAGGCCCCGCGTGTCGTACCGATCTTGGATCCGCTCACCCAAATCGTGGACGAATAATTGATGCCTTCAAAGTTGAGCCAGACGTGCTCGCCCGCATAACCGGCGGGCACCTGCACCACGGTGCGGTACCAATACGAGGTGCGGCAGAGGCTATCGGGAATTCTATTGGGGCGATTGTTTTCGCCATAGAGCGGCTCGGGATATACGTTGTCATTCACGAGCGAAGTGAGGACCGTGCCTGGCACGGTAGCGGCATACCAGCCTTTTGGCTCGAAGGACGCCGATGAAACCTTCGCGCCATCCTGGCTCACATGGGCGATATTCTGCAATTGCCACCCCTGGGATATTTCGACCGGTGCAGGCAGGGTTACCTGCGCGCGCGCGGCGAGCGCGAGCAATGCGAGGGGAATGGCGGCCATCAGGGAGAGCAGTGAGTGGGGAAATCGATTTGCCAAGGTTATGTCCTCAGTCTTGCAATGTCATTTCGTGAGGTCCAGTAGACCACAACAGTTACAGTCGGGTCATGTCGGTGTCGGTCTGCGCCATAAAAACACGGGGATTGCCGTGCCGGCGGCTGCGGGAACCGCGAGCCCGATGCAAAATCAGAGGCTTGCTCAGGCGCGATGCGGAGATCATTCGGCTCGCAAGACGATCCGACTCCTGGCCTGGAGTCTGATCGCTACAAACTCCGTTATCTGTCTCTGGGCACGCAGAATTTTGTTGCATTCGGAGGTCATGTACCCGCTAAACTGTGTGAACGCGTCGATTGAGGGCTATACCTATGGTCTACGGGAGCTACGCACTTTGCGCCAATCCGAAATGCGAAGCCGAATGCGGAACTGAGCATGGCGCAACATTCAGCGATCCGGGCTACGTCGACCCTTATGTCGGCGCTGTGGTTGATGACCAGAACGGCGATGTGTTCTGCTCCCAGGAGTGCTATCAGGAATGCCATCCTGTCTACTGCGGCGACTGCGGCGACGAAAAAGTAGAGCAGGTGGGTGATCGCTGTCTGTATTGCAAAATCTTCGCGGAACAGGGCGAAGATGCGGCCTACGCGTGGTTTTGTGAGCAGCATCCAGAACTGCTCCGCAAGCCCGTGGCTTCTGTCCCAGCCACTGCGGTAAGTAGGACCGCCAGCAAGAAAGCTGGATAGAGTTGTTGCGTCATCATATTTTGAGCCCAGCGGATTGCGCGTAATTCTGTTGAATAGAAAGTGCCATTCTCATGTTCGAGGCATTCTCCGACTCATCGAATATGGATGCTCCGGTTCGCGGATACCTCTATCCTTCCATGGACCGCGGCGGGAAATGCCTGATTCTGACGCACGGTGCCGGAGCAAATAGCCAATCTCCGCTGCTCATGGCTCTGGCGGATTCGTTTTGCGCAGGGGGCTGGACCGTACTACGCTGCGACCTTCCGTTTCGTCAATTGCGGCCTCACGGCCCTCCGCCCCGTGGAAGCGCGGCGCACGACCAGGCAGGACTCGGGGCAGCCGTTGCTGCAATGCGTCGGCTCGGAGCGAGCCGGATCGTGTTAGGCGGCCACTCGTACGGAGGAAGGCAAGCGTCCATCCTGGCTGCGACCGATCAGACGTTGGTTGAGGGTCTTCTCCTGCTCTCTTACCCTCTGCATCCGCCGAAAAAGCCAGCGGAACTACGCACCCAGCATTTTCCATCGCTGCAGGTTCCGGCTCTGTTCGTGCACGGCATGCGGGATGGATTCGGGACTATCTCAGAGATGCAGTCGGCACTTAGCCTCATCCCGGCGCGAACTGACCTGCTGCCGATTCCCGGCGCCGGGCACGAGCTACTTACCAAGAGCAACCGCGAGGCTCTGATCGCGGCGGTGATGTCGAGTTTTAAATCGGAGTTCGCTGATTCTGTACCTTCCAAGCCTGATGACGCCACGCGATAAGAAGCACTCTGACCCAGCAGCGGCGGTGGATCGCCAGCTTGCGCGCTATCGCGCAATGCGCGATTTCGCCGTGACGGCAGAACCACGCGGCGGGGAGAGTAGCCCGCGGCCCAACGTTGCGGAACGATTGCCATTCGTCGTTCAGAAGCACGCAGCGAGACAACTCCACTACGATTTCAGGCTTGGCTGGAATGGTGTTCTCAAGAGCTGGGCTGTCGCAAAGGGGCCAAGCTATTTCCCCGGCGACAAGCGACTCGCCGTTGAGGTGGAAGATCATCCCATGGAATACGGCGGCTTTGAAGGAACGATTCCGAAGGGCCAATACGGAGGCGGGACCGTGATGGTATGGGACTTCGGGTATTGGCAGCCGCTGGGAGACGTCGACCTACAGCTCAAAAAGGGTGATTTGAAATTCATCTTGAACGGGACCAAGCTGAAGGGAAAGTGGGTTCTGGTCCGCATGCGGCACAAAGACTCCGATCGTTCAGACCGGTCAAACTGGCTGCTCATTAAGGAGCGAGACGAGTACACCCAATCGGAAGACGCACCAGCCATCACCGATCATGCTCCTGACAGCGCGCTCACGCAGCGAACGATGGAGCAGATTGCACAGAGCAACGACCATGTTTGGGATGCAAAGAAGGGCCTGCTCGAACCGCGGAGCGATCGCGAACCGCGATCGGAATCTCGCTCTGCACGAGAGGGAGCACGGAAAGGCTCGGCAGCTGAACGAGCGCTGCGTGGGGCGCCAAAAGAAAACTTTCCCGGCTTCATCTCGCCCCAACTTGCCGAGGAAGCACGGTCCGCGCCGAATAGCCCGAATTGGATCCATGAACTGAAGCTCGATGGATACCGGGCCCAGGTGCACATTCAAGCCAACTCACAAGGCAGAGGAACGGGCACGAAAACGCGCTTGCTTACGCGCAAAGGATTGGACTGGACAGCGCGAATGCCGATGCTCGCGGAAGCAGCGGCAGAGATGGGTGTTGAGAGCGCCATCTTGGACGGCGAGATCGTGGTTCTCGATGAATCGGGGCGAAGCAGCTTCTCGGACCTGCAGGCGGCTTTTCAGAATGGAAAAAGTGCAGACATAGTCTACTTCGCGTTTGACCTGCTCCATCTGGATGGCCGCAATCTTCGCGGACTTCCATTGATCAAGCGAAAAGGGATTCTGGAGAATCTTCTCTTGCAGGCCGGTCCAAGTCCAGTGCTGAGGTTTTGCGAGCACATTCGAGCCAGGGGTGATGTTGTGTTCGCGAAGGCCAGCGAACTCGGGGCTGAGGGAATCGTCTCCAAGCAGGTGAACGCTCCTTATACGTCGGGACGAGGCAGTACGTGGCTCAAGATGAAGGCAAAGATCAAACAGGAGTTCGTGATCGGGGGCTTCTGTCCGTTGGCAAAAACCGGGAGCGGACTGGGCTCGCTCTTGCTCGGGTATTACGACGGCGGCAAATTGCTTTACGCCGGGCGATGCGGAACCGGATTCTCAAATGAAACGCAACGGACACTCCGCATCCGTCTGGATGCGCTCGTTCAACAGGCGACGAGCTTCGCCGCGATCTCGCGAGAGGCGAGGCAAGGTGCAATCTGGGTAAAGCCCGAGTTGGTTGCGCAGGTTGCGTTTGCAGGCTGGACCAAAGACGATCTGGTCCGCCAGTCATCCTTCACGGGCCTGCGTGACGATAAGCCAGCGACGGAGGTGGTACGCGAATTTGCCTTCTTGGGAGACGGGTCTTCGCATCAAACCGATCCTCGCACGCGTTCGGAGGTGAGCATGTCGATTGGCAAAGGGGATCGCAAGAAGAACATCGCACTCGGTATTACGCACCCCGCGAAAGTCCTGGATGAAGAAAGTGGAATGACCAAGCAGCAACTCGCCGAGTACTACCTGGCGGTGGCCGAGAGGATGCTGCCCCATGTCTCGGAAAGGCCGCTAAGCGTGGTGCGCTGTCCCGATGGCATAGGCAAATCGGCTTTCTTCCAGAAGCACGCGAGCGCCGGATTACCGAATGGAGTCCACACGGTCTCGATCTTGAGCCGGAAGACCGGGAAGTACGAAGAGTATCTGACACTGAACTCTTCCGAGGGCCTGGTGGGCATGGCGCAGATGGGAGTTCTCGAGATTCACCCATGGGGATCGAAAAACGGTGCGGTGGATCAGCCCGATCGCGTCATCTTCGATCTCGATCCCGATGAAGCGATTGCTTGGCGCACACTGTCCGATGCCGCGACGGAGCTTCGGTCGCGCCTCAAAGAATTGAAACTCTCGAGCTATGCAAAGAGCACGGGCGGGAAAGGCTTGCACGTTGTGGTGCCGATCGAGCCGGAATTCGACTGGGGTGCGATCAAGCAGTTTTCACATCGATTGGTGCTCGATATGGAAAGGGCGAATTCAAAGCTCTATACGACGAATATGTCGAAGGCCGTGCGCAAGAATCGGATCTACCTCGACTACCTGCGCAACGATCGAGAAGCAACCGCCATCGCCCCATTTTCGACGCGTGCGCGCCCCGGGGTCCCCGTCGCAGTCACCCTGGATTGGAAGGAAGTCGAAGCCGCTGTCAGACCCGCGTTTCACGTTTCGGATCTGGACGGATGGCGACAACGCCTGCGTAGAGATCCGTGGCGCGGGATGCTCGCGTCCCGGCAAAGGCTGACGCGAGAACTGCTCGTTTCAATGGGCGCGAAGTTTCGGTGATCCGCAATCGTCTGTTCGAACGCGCGATGAGGAAACTCACACCCTGACTTTGGCAGCCAAATTTGCGGAGTTGCAAGTTACTTCAGTGTGGCCATGTTACGGCGAAGACAAGGCGAATGAACCATTTTTGGTGCGATTTTGCTTTTCTGGCGACACGAGTTGCGGTAGACTCCAGGTCTACAAATCGGGCAGCGCGTGGAAGTTAAAACGCGTCGAAGTTAGTTGGAGGATCGCATGGCGCGTCCCTATTGGACAGGGAATATTCAGATATCGCTCGTCTCTTTTGGCGTCGGCCTCTATGTGGCGACCGAGACGAAGAACCAGATCAGCTTTCATCAGATCAGCCGACGAACTGGCGAACGCATACGTCACCAGAAGGTGCTCGAGAGCGCCGCGGAAAACAATGAGGCAACAGCTGCGGTTGACAAGGACGAGATTGTAAAAGGGTATGAGTATCGGAAGGGTCAATATGTCCTTATCGAGCCGTCCGAACTGGAGAATATCCGGGTGCCCTCCAAGCATACGATCGCGGTTACACAGTTTGTCGATCAATCCGAACTGAACCCCGAGTATGTTGAGAAGCCATACTTTGTCCTTCCGGAAGATGACTCCCAGGCTGAGTCTTTCAACGTGATTCGCGAGGCGCTGGCGAAATCGGGCAAAGCTGCGATTGGCAAAGTCGCATTCTCAGGCCGGGAAAGCATCCTTGCTCTTGCGCCGGCGGCCAATAGTGACCGCGGCATGATGGCCTACACGCTGCGCTATCAGAGTGAAGTGCGCAATCAGCAGGACTACTTCCGTGACATCAAAGCCACAGCGATCGAACCCGGTGCTCTGGAACTTGCCGAGACATTGATCAAACGGATGAGCGCCAAGCTTGATATGAGCAGGTTCCAAGATGCATACGAGCAGGCGCTCAAGGCGCTGATCGATGCCAAAGTGAACAACCTTCCCGTCCCGAGGGAGGAAGAACCGAAAACCCTGCCTGGCAAGGTCATCAACCTTATGGACGCGCTGCGCAAGAGCATCGGTGAGGAAGTGCGAGTCGGAAAGAAGCCGCCCAAGGGTGAGAAAGAACCGCCGATCAAGAAGATCGCACTCGTCAAAGGGCAGAGCCGGGCCGCCGGGAAGCGCAAAACGGCATGAGCAGCGCTGGAGAAATTCGCCATCGCTCGAGTCTGTCTGTTCCGGTAGTTGATGGCAAATAGTCCAATCCAAACCTGCCTGACACAGGTTATGCCAAACCAAGAGAGTGACTTCCAATGCTGAAGGTTGGTTGAAGCCATCTGGGCGCGTGGCCGACTTATCATTCCTGATTCTTGAGTTGGCTGGGGTCAGGCGACGATATACACAGTCCGAAAGGTCTTGAATGGGGCCGTCTCGAGGGCCCTGGACCGGGCATCATCGAATGCACCCGCCATATCAGGTACCAGGCTGAAAAACAGTACATCGTGCGGCATCGAATCCTCTGTAGCCTTGTTCAGAGTGTTTGGTCGGCCACAGGCGCATGATCCCGCCCGCATGGCCGCGAAGGGCGCTCCCCGCTATGTGTTAGACTCGCTACCGCCATGATGAACCGCCTCCAACCAGCAGTCCTCTAACGACGTGGCATTTCAATACAACGGTTCATTCCCGGCGCCGCGGCCGAGGTTGGGCCGTTCCTTATCGATCAACTCTTCGTAATACACTTGGGGCCGATGCATGAGAGAACTAACAATACGCGTGACCGACGCCTGAGCATCCTGGCTCGGAATTTCCTGCTTTGGGTGAGCGCTGCATGGACATTGCCGCTTCTCAAAGTCGCACTTGGACTGCCTGCGGTCAGCACCTGGGCGAGGGTGAGTGAAGTTATAGTCGCTGTTTTGCTGGCACCTGTTCCGGCATGGCTGGTGTTGCGCCGAAGGCAGGCTGGCTCTGTGGTGAAGGCGACTAAAGCGGCAGAGGAATTGGCTCAGCTGAAGCTGCAATTGGAGAATGTGCGATACCGGACCGCACGACTGCGCGAGGAGTTGCAGGCGGCCGACCGGCAAGCCCGACTGAGCCACCAACTCACCTTGCTAGGTCAGTTCACAGCCGGCTTCATGCATGAGTTCAACAACCCGCTGGCGATTGTCTCCGGGCGCCTGGAGGTGCTGCTCGAGGAGCGCAGAGACGACGGACCACTGCGTTCGGACCTGCAGCAGATGCTGAAAGAAACGCGCTACATGAGCAAGATTGCCACGACGCTGCTCCAAGCGCTGCGCCGGGAAAGGCGTGCGGATGTTTTTGAAGCTTCAGATGTGCACAAGGCGCTCTCCGAGGTTTTGCAGGCCATTCAGCCGATTGCTGAAGGCCACGGTGTCTGCGTCCTAGTGGATTTCGGCGACGCGCCGCGAGTGGACGTGCCAGACCACGTGGTGTCCGAGGTTGTTCGTGGACTCTTGAACAACGCGGTGGATGCACTGAACGGTGGCAGCAAGGGTGTGATTCGGGTCCGGCTTGAGCCTTATCGCACAGCGGGGGCCAAAGTGGTGGTGCGGATCGAGGACAACGGTCCAGGGGTTCCCGAGAGCATTCGCGAACACCTGTTCGAGCCGTTCATCTCGCACAGCAGCGGACGGGAGCGGCTGGGGCTGGGGCTTTTTTTGGCGGCGAGCCTTCTGGATATGTATGATGGCCGAATCCGATACGAGCCCAATATTGGTGGCGGCGCAGCGTTTGTGGTGGAGCTACCTCCGGCGCGGTTTACCCGCGGTCAGCCGTACCACTGGTTCGCCGGAGAGGTAGCAGAATGAATCGTGTTCTGGTGATTGACGACGAGCCGGCGTTGGGAGAAAACATTCAGCGCATGCTGCGCGCGCCGGATATGGCAGTCGCCGTCTGTACCGATCCCGGCAAAGGTCTGGCGTCTTGCCTGGAGAATCCACCCGACCTGGTGCTGTTGGATATGCGGATGCCGCGGATGAACGGCGAGGAAGTCTTTGCGCGTTTGCATCAGGCACATCCGGATTTGCCAGTTGTGTTTCTCACGGCGTTTGGGACCATCGAAGGGGCTGTCCTGGCCATGAAAAGCGGCGCGTTCGACTACCTGCAGAAGCCGTTCAAGCGGGACGATCTGCTGCTTGTGGTAAGCCGCGCCCTCGTCCAGGCCAGGTTGCAGCGTGAAGTCAAGACCCTGAAGGGGCGGCTTGAGGCACTCGGCGAAACCGAAGCTGCGCAGTCCAGGAATGCTGCCATGTTGGAGCAGATGGATCGGGCGCGCCGAGCCGCCGGCACCGACGCCACCGTGATGATCCTGGGGGAAAGCGGAACTGGAAAAGAGGTGATGGCCCGGGCCATTCACGCCCAGAGCCGACGCAATGACGGTCCGTTTGTTCCGGTAGAGTGTAGCGCCATGCCGGGTTCCCTCATCGAAAGCGAATTGTTTGGCTATGAACGTGGCGCGTTCACCGGTGCCGAACGGACCAAGAAGGGGCTCATCGAATCAGCCGATGGCGGCACGCTCTTTCTCGATGAGATTGGCGATCTGGGAGTCGAACTGCAGACGCGCTTGTTTCGCTTCGTCGAAGAGCGGGCCCTGCGCCGGTTAGGCGGCCTCACCCAGGTGAAGGTGGATTGCCGCATCCTCTGCGCCACCAACCAGGACCTTGCGGCCAAGATCAAGACCGGAAGCTTCCGCGAGGAGCTTTTTTACCGGTTGAGCGTGGTCACGGTCAGGCTGCCCGCGCTCCGTGAGCGTCCAGAAGACGTCCCTCATCTGGCACGCTTCTTTCTGGAACGCTTCTCGCGGCGCTACGGGAAGGTTCTTGCCGGATCGCCACAGTTCTTCGAGGCTCTCATGCGCCATCCTTGGCCAGGCAACGTCCGCCAGCTGAAGAACGTAATGGAACGGCTCGCGGCACTGCATACCGGGGTCCGGACGATCTGCAAGAGGAGGCCTTGACCACCAGCAGCGCGGTGGCGCTCTCGTCCCTCCCCTGGAAGGAAGCGCGTGAGAAGTATCTTGCCGATTTTGAACTCTCCTATGCGCAGGCTTTGCTGGCCCGATGCGGCAACAACATCAGCGCCGCCGCGCGCGAAGCGGGCGTTGACCGCAAGACGTTTTATGCGCTTCTCAAGGGTGGTAAAGAATTGCCTGTCGGGGAATTGGTTCCCCAGGGAGGCCTAGAAGCTGGGGAATCGATTCCCCAATAGGCTCTTCATTTGGTACGTAAGTAACTGATAGCGAAGGTTCCCCACTTTGGCTCTCTGCATGCGAAGTAAAGCGGCATGGAGTAGCTCACATGAAAGTCTGGAACCTGGGCGTCAAGGCAATTCTTCTGGTCGTCGGCGTGCTTCTTCTTGCGCCAATCCCTGCGCGCGGGATCCCCGCATTTGCCCGCAAGTACGGCGTAAAGTGCTACACCTGCCATACCGTCCCCCCGGCGCTGAACAAAAACGGCTACATGTTCAAGCGGCTTGGCTATCGCCTGCCTCCGGATGAGATGGACGGCACAAAGGCCGCTCCCAAAGTCTCCGAGCTGGACAAGAACATCAAGTGGAGTTTGGAGAATTCTCTTGCGCTGATCGTCGAGGGAAGTTTCACGGAGGACAAGACGGTTGCCGACTCGGGCAGCACCACTTCCGCGTCGCCAGCCACCTCCTGCTCCAGTTCCACTTCCGCAAGTTCATCCTGCTCCAGCTTCAATCTGGACGAGGCGGCGCTCTTCCTTGCCGGCACCATACCCGACTCCGGCTTCTCCTACTTTGCCCACT